>Ga0207655_1000974_pt1 | contig 29497 bp, 25 predicted proteins | sample KBSM44metaG_FD_184398 | JGI IMG/M metagenome (GOLD analysis project Ga0207655, IMG submission 184398) | Miscanthus rhizosphere microbial communities from Kellogg Biological Station, Michigan, USA - KBS M4-4 metaG (SPAdes) (version 2) | ecosystem: Host-associated > Plants > Roots > Rhizosphere >... | reverse complement strand
TGATCGAGCGCGGGCGCTATCTCGCGTTGGCCGGCAACTGCGCGGGCTGCCACACCACGCGCGGCGGCCAGCCCTATGCGGGCGGGCTGCCCCTGGAGACACCCTTCGGCACCATCTTTTCGAGCAACCTCACCCCCGACGGCAAGAGCGGCATCGGCAGCTGGAGCAGCGCGCACTTCTGGCGCGCCATGCACAACGGCCGCAGCAAGGACGGGCGACTGCTGTACCCGGCGTTTCCGTATCCCAACTTCACGCAGGTGACGCGCGAGGATTCGGATGCGATCTACGCCTATCTGCGCAGCCTGCCGCCCGCGCCGGAGCCCAACAGGGCGCACCTGCTGCGCTTCCCCTACGACACGCAGGCGGCGCTGGCCGTGTGGCGTGCGCTGTCGTTCAAGCCCGAGCCCTTCGTGGCCAATGCCGGCAAGCCCGCTGAATGGAACCGGGGCGCGTACCTGGTCAACGGCCTCGGCCATTGCATTGCGTGCCACGGCAGCCGCAACTCGCTTGGCGCGACGGAAACGAGGCTTGGCCTTTCGGGCGGCCTGATCGCCGTGGAGAACTGGTATGCGCCCTCGCTCAACGACCCGCACGAAGCCGGCGTTGCCGGCTGGCCCGCGGCCGACGTGGTGTCGCTGCTCAAGAGCGGCGTCGCGCCGCGCGGCTCGGTCATGGGGCCGATGGCCGACGTGGTGTTCCGCAGCACGCAGTACCTGAGCGACGCCGACCTCACGGCCATGGCGAGCTACCTGAAGGACCTGCCCGATGCACCGAAGCCCGAGGCTGCGGCCATCGCGAAGGTCCCGATCCGCCGCGACGCCGCCACGATGACGCGCGGCGCGAAGATCTACGACCAGCGCTGTGCCTACTGCCATGGCGACCAGGGGCAGGGCGCCGTGGGCGCCTATCCGCCACTCGCCGGCAACCGCGCTGTCAACATGGCGCGGCCCACCAACCTGATCCAGGTGGTCGCGCACGGCGGCTTCCTGCCCTCGACGCCCGGCAATCCACGGCCCTACGGCATGCCTCCGTTCGGGCAGACGCTGGATGCCGCCGAGGTCGCAGCCGTGCTCACCTATGTGCGCGGCTCCTGGGGCAACGACAGCGCGCCCGTCACGCAGCTCGACACGATGCGGCGCTGAGCGGCGCCTGCGCTTGCTTCAGATGTTCGTGCTCGAGGGAATGCGGCTCGGCAGCAGGTGCTCGTAGGGCCGCGTGCGCGTGGTGTTGCGCTGGCGGATGGTGACCTCGATGGCGGCCAGCGCGTTGCGGAAGCGCTCCAGCGGCCCGCCCGGTCCTGCGATGGCCGGGTCGATCAGCACCGGCAGGTGCGGGAATGCGTTGTCCTTGTACTCGCCCAGCGGCCGGTAGTACACGCCGCCGAGGATGTGGAACAGCAGGATCTGCTCCTGCGCCGCCAGCCGCGACGGCAGCATCTGCGACCAGCTCGCTTCGCTCTGCCCCGCACTGCCCGTCGGTGCCGGCATGCCGCCCGTGCCCGCGCTGAAGGGCGCATACGTCATCACCGAGTACTGCGGAAAGTTCACTGCCGCGTGCTGCGCGCTGGCGTTGAAGATGATCGCGGTCAGCACGTCGACGAGTTGCGCGCGTGTGGTGATGGGGCGCAAGCCGTGCACCTTGCCGCTGGTCGCGAGCTCGGTGGCCCAGGCCTTGAGCTCGTAGTCGCCGGTCACGTCGCCGTCGCTCAGGTAGTAGGTGGCCACGTAGTCGCCGACCCATTGCGCGATGGCGTTCCACACCAGCAGCCCGTCGTCGCGGTACGGGTAGTCGGGCAGCGCCGCCGTGTCGTCCACGCCGCGCGTGCGCAGATCGTTGGGCAGCATCATGCGGTCCTGGAAGTCGTAGGCCAGCCGGTCGCGGCCGCACGCGCTCTGCAGCGTCTCGATGGGCGCGGCGAGGATCACGTCGCCCGTGGTCAGCGGCGCCATGATGATCAGCGTCGCGGCCTCGTTGATGAACATCGCGCCCTCGAGGTGCGGCGACAGCAGCCGGCTCAGCGGATGCGCGGTCGCGAACTGGCGCTGCGTGGCCATCGCGAAGGCCTCCGACATCAGGTGCGTGCGGCCCAGGTGCACGAACATCTCGTGGTAGTTGAAGTCGGCCACCTGCACGGCGGTCTTCGCCGATTGCCAGGCCCACCAGGCTTCGGCGTTGGCGGTGTCGTCCACGCGCAGGAAGATCGGGGCGAGCGTCGGCTCCTGTGCGCACTGGATCGCGACCGGCACCAGCGAGCGGCCGGTCTTCGGCCGTGCGAACAGCGCGATGGGCGCATGGATGTAGCCCGTGCCCGTGAGCGGCTTGGCCTGCGGGCCGGCCGGCGCCATGTCGCCCAGGCCTTCGTAGTCGAGGAGGTAGAGGCGGCCCGAGGCCGCCGCGTCGGCGAGGCTGTCGCCGGCGCCCATCACCTGGCGGTACTGGGCGTCGCTCAACGGGAACTTGGCCGGCAGCGCCGTCGCCCGCTGGATCAGCGTCGGGTTGGGGCCGGCCACGCGCATGGCCGCGAACAGGTCGTTGTCGTGCAGCAGCTGCGAGATGGCCGGCTTCTCGATGGTGACGAACAGCGCGTCGTACTGCGCCACCGTCTTCGGTCCGTTCAATGCGCCCAGCGGGCCTTGCGAGAGCAGGTCGTGATGGATCTGCCTGAGCTGCGTGCCGATGTCGCCCGCCGTGCTGGTGAGAGTGGCAAGCAGGTTCAACACCGTCGCGGGCAGCGTGAGCAATCCGCCGTTGGCGGCCAGCAGTTGATCGAAGCTGGCCTGCAGCCCCGCGAGGCGCGTGCGCAGGTTGTCGAGCGACTGCAGGCTGCCCGAGGCCAGCGCGCTGGTGGCGAACGAGGCCGCGAAATTGGTGACGGCTTCGACCGCCTTCGAGAGGGTCGCGAGCTGGTGTTCGAGCGCCGGCAGTTCGCCCGGCGGCACCACCGCACCCATCGGTACGCCAGCCAGGTTGATGTGCGATTCGGTCCAGAGGTAGGTCGACTGCCGCCCCACCAGTTCGAGGCGCCGCAGCGTGGCGCTGATCGGGTCGATCTTCTGCGGCAGCGTGGGCTTGGGCACCGGCAGGGCCGCCGAGGCGGTGGAAGGCCTGCCGGCCAGCAGGCCCAGGCCACCCGCCGAGGCCGACCATTTGAGGATGTCTCTGCGTTTCATCGGGAGCGTTCCCTGTTGTGGTGAGTCTGGGGGAAGGCCGACGAGGGGTTCGGCCACCAAATAGAACGCTCGTTCTATTTGGTGGGCGGATTCTGCGGAGGGGCTCTGGCGTTGGCAATGAGGGTTGGTGCCTAGCCTGGAAGCGCGCTCCCGGTGCTAGCGCGAGCGCCGGCGTCAGGCCGTGTGCGGGTGCCGTGCGGCGTCGTAGAGCGTGCGCGCCAGGTCGCGGTGCCTTGCCAGCAGCGGTGCGAGCGCCATGCCGGTGAACTCTCCGTCGCGGATGCGAACCGCCCCATTGATCACGCTCAGCGACACCGCCCCCGGCGTGCAGAACACCAGCGCCGCCACCGGGTCGTGCCCCGCACCCGCATGCGCCACGCCGCGCAGGTCGAAGGCCACGATGTCGGCCGACATGCCCGGCGCGATCGCGCCGATGTCGTCGCGCCCGAGCACGCGCGCACCGCCCAGCGTGGCGATCTCCAGCGCCTCGCGCGCCGTCATCGCCGCCGGGCCGTAGCCCACGCGCTGCAGCAGCAGGGCCTGCCGCGCTTCACCGAGCATGTGCGCGCCGTCGTTCGATGCGCTGCCGTCCACGCCCAGCCCTACGGGAACGCCTGCGCGGCGCATCGCACCGATCGGCGCGATGCCCGAGGCCAGCCGCATGTTGGAGCAGGGGCAGTGCGCTACGCCCGTCCCGGTGCGGCCGAACAGCGCGATGCCGGCCTCGTCGAGCTTCACGCAGTGCGCGTGCCACACGTCGCGGCCGACCCAGCCCAGGTCTTCGGCGTATTCGGCCGGCGTCATGCCGAACTTCTCGCGCGAGTACGCCACGTCGTTGTCGTTCTCGGCCAGGTGCGTATGCAGCGACACGCCGCGCTCGCGCGCCAGCTCGGCCGACAGGCGCATCAGGTCGCGCGACACCGAGAACGGCGAGCAGGGCGCGAGCACGATGCGGCGCATCGAATGGCGGCTGGCATCGTGCCAGCGGCCGATGAGCCGCTCGCTGTCGCGCAGGATGGCTTCCTCGGTTTCCACCACCTCGTCGGGCGGCAGGCCGCCGGTGCTGCGGCCCACGCTCATGCTGCCGCGCGCCGCATGAAAGCGCATGCCCATGGCATCGGCCGCCTCGATCGAATCATCGAGCCGCGAGCCGTTGGGAAACAGGTAGAGATGGTCGCTGGTGGTGGTGCAGCCCGAGAGCATCAGCTCGGCCATCGCAGTCTGCGTCGAGACGCGGATCATCTCGGGCGTGAGGCGCGCCCACAGCAGGTACAGGTTGGTGAGCCAGCCGAACAGCTCGGCGTCCTGCGCCTCGGGCACGGCGCGGGTGAGGCTCTGGTACATGTGGTGGTGCGTGTTGACCAGGCCGGGCATCACGACGTGGCCGTGCATGTCGATGGCCTCGGCCTGGCCGTTGCGCAGGGCGTCGAGGTAGACGATGGGCAGCTCGGCGGTGGGGCCCACCCAGGCTATCGCGGGGCCATCGCACACTACGGCGCCGTCGGCGATTTCGCGCCGCGCGGCGTCCATGGTGACCAGAACGTCGGCATGTCGAAGGATCTTCAGCATGCCGGCATTCTTGCCCGCGCTCAGAGGTCGGGCAAGCCCATCGCCGGATCGCTCACCGTGTGCCTGCCGGTTTCCACGCGGCCCGCAAAGCGGCGGTAATAGGCCGGGTCGGCATCGCAGGTGACTGCGAAGTCGTACCACTGACCGCTGCTCGCGAGTTCCCAGTGCTGATCGGTGGTGGCGCCGCCGTTCACTGTCGCGGTCCACGGGCCGTCGTTGCGATAGGCCTTGGCAGTGACGGTGAACCTGCAGGCCGCCTTGCCGTCGTTGCGCATGCTCAGGTAGACATTGCCGTTGGTGATGTCGTAGCAAACGCGAACCTCGGGCGCCGCGGCGTCGCCGGCGCGCAGCGTGCCGAGGTTGCCTTTGAAGTGGCGATGGAAGCCGCTCGGCCCGAGCACCCACAGGTCGTAGCGCCCGCCATCGTCGGCCATCGCGGCCCAGGTGTCGTCGAGCTGCTTTCCTGCTTCCACCATGTAGCGGCGCGGCAGGCGGTCGAGGTGCAGCTTGTCGTACACGTGGAACACCGCCGCGGCCTTGCCGGTGTTGGCGAACAGCAGCTGCAGCTTGCCGTTGACCGCGTCGGCCTTGGCGCTGGTGTGCAGTTCATACGGCAAGGCGCGCGAGGGGCGCGTGCCCGTGGCCTGCTGCGGCAGCGCGGGCGTGAGCGGCAGCGGCACCTGCGCGAGCGCTTGCTGGTCGGCGCGCAATTGGTCGGCCTGGGCCTTGGTGCGGCGCCCGGCGAGCGTGGGCAGCACTTCGTTGTTGGGCGTGGCGAAGTTGAAGGCGCTCGTGAGGTCGCCGCACACCGCGCGCCGGAACGGGCTGATGTTCTTCTCCACGACGCCAAATCGCGCCTCGAGGAAGCGCAGCACCGAGGTGTGATCGAACACCTGCGAGTTGACCCAGCCGCCGCGGCTCCACGGCGAGATGACGTACATCGGCACGCGCGGGCCCGGGCCATAGACGCGGCCGTCCGCAGGCGCGACGGTGGTGCCCACGAGAGGGTATGTGTGGCGCTCGAAGGCGATGTCGCTGTCGGACAGCGTGGTCTTGCCCGCGGCGCTCTTCGGGTCGGCGGGGTCGGCCAGCGAAGGCGCCGAGGGCGACGGCACGTGGTCGAAGTAGCCGTCGTTCTCGTCGAAGTTGACGATGAAGACCGTCTTGCTCCACACATCGGGCGATGCAGTGAGCGCGTCCAGCACCTGCTGGATGTACCACGCGCCCTGCACCGGGCTCGAAGGACCGGGGTGCTCGGAGTAGGTGGCGGGCGCCACGATCCACGACACCTGCGCCAGTTTGCCGTTGAGGACGTCCTGCTGGAACGTTCCCAGCAGGCCGCCGTCGGGCATGGTGTTGGCGATGCCCTTGTAGAGCGGATTGCCGGCATCGTCGCTGGCGGGGTCGTAGGCCGGCAGCGTCACGCCGTCGGGCGGGCTGGCGTCGCCGTCGTAGCGCATGTCGTTCTTGCCCGAGGCCTTGTTGGCCGCACGGTACTGCTGGAAGCCTGCCAGCGGGTTGTCGGTGAAGTTGTCGGGCAGGTTCTGGTAGAGCATCCAGCTGACCTTGGCGTCCTGCAGGCGCTCCGGATATGTCTTCCAGTTGCAGCCGTAGGTGGTCGAGTCGACACCTGGGTTTTTTACCGGGTCCCATGGAAACCGGAGGTTCTCCCACGTGTTGTCTATCGACGAGAGGCCCGCGAGGCCGGCGCCCGTTTCGCCCGATGGGCCGTTGGTGCCGCTCCAGTGGAACAGGCGGTTCGAGTTGGTGCCGGTGTGCATGCCGCAGTGGTAGCTGTCGCACACGGTGAAGGCGTTGGCCAGCGCGTACTGGAACTGCACTTCGGCTTCCTGGAAGTAGCCCATCGAAGCGGTGGTCTTGTACCTGGGCCATTGGCTGAGGCGGCCGCCGTCCCAGGCGTTCTGCGCGTCGTTCCACGAGTGCGGCGTGCCGCTCACGCGCTGCGCGTTGCCCTTGGTCTGGTCGAGGTGATAGGGCAGCACCAGCTTGCCGGCGGCATCGCTCTGCTGCCACACGCTGCGCCCGCCGGGCAGCGGAATGGTGAAGCGGTCGCCGAAGCCCCGCACGCCCATGAGTGTGCCGAAGTAATGGTCGAAGGAGCGGTTTTCCTGCATCAGGATCACGACGTGCTCGACGTCCATGATCGTGCCGGTCTTGTTGTTGGCGGGAATGGCGAGCGCGCGGCGGATGCTTGGCGGAAAGGCATTGAGCGCGGCGGCGGCGATGCCGGTGGTGGCGGCGCCCGTGAGGAATTTGCGGCGGGTGGTCATGGTGTTGTTCCTGGCAATGCTCACGGTGCGCAGCGCATCTCGGGCTTCACGGTGTTGTCGGGTGGGGTGGGCGTCGTGGGTGTAGGCGTGGCCGGGGTCGTCGGCGTGCCGCCGAAGAAGCCGCCGCCGCCACCGCCACCGCCGCCCCCGCAGGCCGAGAGCGCGCAGGCCAGCAACAGCACGGGCGCAAGCCGCGTGCCGGGAAAAAGAAGTCGCATGGAATCGGTCCTTTGTTATGTGGTTCTGGAAGGCGCGACAGGAGCGCGCATCCGAGCCCACAAGACTAGGGAGAACCCGTTACCGGGCGGTTAACTTGCTGTGACGCAGCGAAGTCAGGCGCGTGACAACGCACCGCCGGGCGGGCGCTTTCGGCAACGGCGGAACGACGGTGTGGCGCGGCCTGGCGCCGCGTTCGAGCCCGGGCTCAGGGCTCGTTGCTGATACCGCTGGACACATGTCCGGCGGGCACGTGCCGCGAGGCCGCGTCGACGTGGCCGGTCTGGTCGTCGAAGAAGAAATCGGGCTCGAACTCGCGCAGGAATTCGCCCTTGGGCAGGCCGCCGAGGAACATGGCCTCGTCGACGCGGATGTTCCACTTCATCAGCGTGCGAATGGCGCGCTCGTGCGCCGGTGCGCTGCGCGCGGTGACCAGCGCGGTGCGGATGCGCATCTGCGCGTTGCCGGCCATCTGCAGCCGGTGCAGCGCCATCAGCAGCGGCTTGAAGGGACCTTCGGGCAGCGGCAGGTCGGCCTTGCTGAGTTCGTGCGCCTGGAAGGCGTCGAGCCCTTCGGCCTGGAACACGCGCTCGGCCTCGTCGGAGAACAGCACCGCGTCGCCGTCGAAGGCAATGCGCACTTCGTTCGGCCAGGCGTCGCTGGCCTTCACCGATTCGACCAGCACCCGCGCGGCCGGAAAGCCCGCGATGAGCGCCTCGCGCACGTCCTGACCGTTGACCGACAGGAACAGGTGCGCGCGCAGCGGGCGCAGGTAGCCGAAGGGCGGGCGGCCCTGCGTGAACACGCCGCGCTGCAGCTTGATGTCGGCGGCCGCGCTCGACTTGAAGATGCGCATGCCCGAGACCGGATCGTTGCGCGAAAGAATCACCACCTCGACGCGCTGCACGCCGTCTTCGTTGAAGCGCAGCAGCTTCCGGATCAGCGAGTAGGCGATGCCGGGCGCGGCCGGCACGTCGATGCGGTCGAGCTGCAGCTTCATGTAGCCCTCGTTGTCCCCGGCCTCGAAGATCTTGTTTTCTTCTTCGAGGTTGAACAGGGCGCGCGAGGAGATCGCGACCACGAGCTTGTCTTCGAGGGTGACTGGCATGAGCGTGCGGTGGGTTCAGGTCGCCTGGTCAGGCGCGTAGTAGAGCGTATCCGACCAGTAGCCCAGGCCCAACTCGCGCAGCGGCGCCTCGATGCTCTCCTGGGACGGCGTGAAAACGCGCTGCCAGAAATTCTTCTTCTTCGGCGCGAGCTCGGCCACGGCGGCTTCGATCTCGGCGTCGATGTTCTGCACGTCCTTCAGCAGGTCGGCGGCCTGCTCGCCGAGCGGCGCATCGCCCATGTCGAGGATCTCGGCGCACTCCAGCACGAAGTAGCCGCTGCGGTCGGCGTGGTTGCTCAGAAAGTCGAGTGCCTGCTTGCACAACGGCGCAACCGCCGGATGGTCGATGCGCGCGAGAAGCTGCTGCAGCCGGTCGATGCCCGCGCCGGCGCGGCCCGCGAGCGCGGTGGGTTCGGGCCGGCTCCAGATCATCGAGCGGCACAGCCGCACGTCCGCGGACACCAGCAGCCGGTAGACCAGCGGAATGGCGTAGCTGCGCTCCGAGATGCCCTTGACCTGCCGTGGATCGTCCTTCTCGGGATCGGCTCCCGGCACGAAAGGACTGGCGAACAGGTAGCTTCGATTGGCCATGGCGGCGAGGCTCCCGCTATTTGACGAACTGGTTCAACTGGATGATCGGCAGCATCACGGCCAGCACGATCAGCATCACCACGCCGCCCATTGCCACGATCAGCAGCGGCTCGAGGATGGTGGCCAGGTGCATCGCGCGGCGCTGCACCTCGGCGCCGAGTTGGTTGGCCGCGCGCTGCAGCATCAGCGGCAGCGTGCCGGTCTGCTCGCCCAGTCGCGCGAACATCGACACGAGGCCCGGAAAGCGCTTCTTCTGCGCGAGCGCCGAAGCGAGCGGCGCGCCTTCGCGCACGAGCACCAGCGCGTCGAGCGCGTCGGCGCGCATCGCGCGGTTGCCCAGCGTCTCGGAGGCGGCCTGCAGCGCGCGCAGGATCGGCACGCCGGCGGTGGCCAGCATGGCGAGCGTGCTGGCGAAGCGCGCCGCGTTGTAGCCGCGAGCGAGCTTGCCGACCAGCGGCAGCTTGAGCCAGGCCGCATCGAATTTCAGGCGAAAGGCTTCCTGCGCCAGCGCCAGCCGCGCGCCGACGGCCGCGAGCACCACTGCGCCCAGCATCCACCAGCCGTAGTTGCGGACGCCCGCGCTCAGCGACAGCATCACGGTCGTGAGAAAAGGCAGCGAGCGCTTGGTGCCCGCGAACACCTGCGCCACCTGCGGCACCACGTAGCTCACGAGGAAGATCACGATCACGATCGCCACCAGCGTGACGATGGCCGGGTACAGCGCCGCGCCGATCAGCTTCTGCTGCAGCGCCTGGCGTTCTTCCAGGTCGTCGGCAAGGCGGTCGAGCACGAGTCCGAGGTTGCCGCTTTGTTCACCGGCGCCGATCACGGCGGTGTAGATGGGCGAGAACTCGCGCGCGTGCGCCGACAGCGCGCGCGCAAACGGCGAGCCCGCGTTGACCTCGGCGCGCAGCGAGGCGACGAGGTTGCGCTGCGGCTCCGATTCGGCCTCGTCGGTGAGCGCCGTGAGCGCGCGTTCCAGCGGCAGGCCCGACGAGACGAGCCCTGCGAGCTGCCGCGTCCACACCGCGAGGCCGGTGGAATTGAAGACGCGCTTGCCGCCGCCGAGCCAGCGGCCGAGGCCGCTGCGCTGGCCGGTGCCGTTGACGTGGTCGCTGCCGACCGGCTTGACCGACAGCGGAATGAGCGCCTGCGCCCGCAGCAGGCTGCGCGCGCTGCGGGCAGTGTCGGCCTCCAGCACGCCTTCGCGCGACTGGCCGCTGGCGTCGATGGCTTCGAAGGAATAGGCGGGCATGGCGGAACGGGAACCTAGTCCCGTGTGACGCGCAGCAGCTCGGCGCGCGAGGTGATGCCGGCCTGCACCAGCCGCTCGCCGTCCTCGCGCATCAGGCGCAGGCCGCCGCGCGCGCCGGCCTGCAGCAGCTCGCTCTCGGCCGCCTTGCTGTGGATCAGGCCCTGCACGGTCTCGTCGGCCACCAGCAGTTCGAAGATGCCGGTGCGGCCCTGGTAGCCGGTCTGGCCGCACGCCTCGCAGCCTGCCCCGGCACACACCGTGCAGACCTTGCGCACGAGGCGCTGTGCGAGCACGCCGAGCAGCGAGGAGCTCAGCAGGAAGGGCTCCACACCCATGTCGGTCAGGCGTGTGACGGCGCTGACCGAATCGTTGGTGTGCAGCGTGGCCAGCACGAGGTGGCCGGTCAGCGAGGCCTGGATGGCGATCTGCGCGGTCTCGAAGTCGCGGATCTCGCCGATCATGATCACGTCCGGGTCCTGCCGCAGGATGGCGCGCAGGGCCTTGGCGAAGGTGAGCTCGATCTTGGCGTTGATCTGCGTCTGGCCCACGCCCGGCAGCTCGTACTCGATCGGGTCTTCCACCGTCATGATGTTGCTGCGGCTCGCGTCGAGCCGGGCCAGCGCGGCGTACAGCGTGGTGGTCTTGCCCGAGCCCGTGGGCCCGGTCACGAGGATGATGCCGTGCGGCTGCGCAATGAGCTTCTCGAAGCGCGCGAGCGTGTCGCCCTGCATGCCCACCGATTCGAGCGTGAGCTTCGACTCGCTCTTGTCCAGCAGGCGCAGCACTGCGCGCTCGCCGTGCGCACTGGGCAGCGTCGACACCCGCACGTCGACCGCGCGCGTGCCGATGCGCAAGCTGATGCGCCCGTCCTGCGGCAGCCGCTTCTCCGAGATGTCGAGGTCGGCCATGATCTTCAGGCGCGAGATCAGCGCGGCGTGCAGCGCGCGGTTGGGCTGTACCACCTCGCGCAGCGTGCCGTCGATGCGAAAGCGCACGGACGACGTGCGCTCGTAGGGCTCGATGTGGATGTCGCTTGCGCCGTCGCGCGCGGCCTGCGTGAGCAGCGCGTTCAGCATGCGGATGATGGGCGCGTCGCCCGCGCTCTCCAGCAGGTCTTCGACCGCTGGCAGCTCCTGCATCATGCGTGAGAGGTCGGCGTCGCTCTGCACCTCGCTCACCACCGCGGCGGCGCTCGATTCGCCCTGCGCGTAGGCCGCGCTGATGCGCTGTGCCAACGGGCCGTCGGCCAGCACCTCGAAGGCCTGCACGCCGTACTTGCGCGACACCTCGCCGACCGCGCTGCGCGCCGGGTGGCTCGACATCCACAGCGTGTAGCGGCCGTCGTCGGACTCCTCGAGCAGCAGTTGCTGGGTGCGTGCGAACGCGTAGGGAAGCGGGTAGCGCATGGACATCAAGGCAGTTCGCGTGCGCTGACCGGGTCGGCCGTCGGCGGCAGGGCGCCGCGCAGCGGGCTCGGGGCCAGCTTGCGGCTGTCGGAGAGCGGCTGCGGCGGCGGAATGAGCTGCGTGCCTTCCATGCGGGTGCTGCCGCTGCCGCGGTTGTTCGAGCGCTGCAGTGCGGAGTCGGGCAGCACCGGCGCGGCGTTCACGCCGCGCAGCATGACGTTGTCGGTGTTCGGCTGCGTCTGCAGCTGCTGGCCGCGGATCTCGTCGTAGCGGTCGTAGGCGAAGGCCTCGGACGAAGCGCCGTCGCGCATCACCGCCGGGCGCAGGAACATCATCAGGTTGCTCTTGCTGCGCGTGCGGTTCTCGTTCTTGAACAGGTTGCCCAGCACCGGGATGTCGCCGGCCAGCGGCACCTTCTCGATGTTGTTGTTGTAGGTGTCCGACAGCAGGCCGCCCAGCATGACCAGGCCCCCGTCTTCCACCAGCACGCTCGACTCGATCGAGCGCTTGTTGGTGGTCGGGCCGTTGGGGTTGCTCAGCGAGTTCTGGTCGACGGTCGAGGTCTCCTGGAAGATCGTCATGCGCACCGTGCCGTTCTCGTTGATGGTCGGGCGCACGCGCAGGGTGAGGCCCACGTCCTTGCGCTCGACGGTGGTGAACGGGTTCACGCCCACCGAGCCCGAGGTGCTGGCATACGAGCCGGTGGGGAAGGGCACGTTCTGGCCGATGATGATCTTGGCCTCTTCGTTGTCCAGCGTCAGCAGGTTGGGCGTGGAGAGCACGTTGGCGTCGCCGTCGCTGTTGAAGAAGTTCGCGATCGCGCCCAGGATGTACTGGCCGCCGATCTTGCCGGCGATGCCCAGGTTCAGCCCCGGCTGGATCGACGTCGCCAGGCCGGCGGCATTCCGGGTGGCCAGCGCCTGGGTCAGCGCCAGGATGTTCGTCTTGTTCAGGCTGGAATTGGTGCCGATGACCGCGTTGTTGCCCAGCGCGCTCTGCCACTGCACGCCGAAGTTCGCGGCCTTGTTGGCGCTGACCTCGACGATGAGCGCCTCGATCATGACCTGGGCGCGGCGCCCGTCGAGCCGGTCGATCACCGCGCGCATCTGGCGGTATTGCGGCTCGGGCGCCGTGATGATCAGCGAGTTGGTCGACGGGTCGGCCTGGATCTGGCCGCCGGTGGAGGGCTGGTTGGCATTGTTGAGCGGGGCGTTGGCCGCGGCCGAGCCGCCGCCCTGGTTGTTGTTCAGGTTCACCTGCATGGCCTGCGGCGCGCTCTGCTGCGGCACGGCACCGCCGCCTGCGCCACCGGCTGCGCCCGGCGTGGTGCTCTGCTGGTTCGCCGCCATCGCGGCGCGCAGCGTGGCCGCCAGCCGCACCGCATCGGCGTTCTTCAGGTAGACCACGTAGATGTTGCCGGCCGCGCCGTTGCTGCTTTCGCTGGGCGCGCGGTCGAGCTTGTCGACCAGCGTGCGCACCAGCGCCACGCGCGCCGGATTGGCCGCGCGCAGGATCAATGAGTTGCTGCGCGGATCGGCCAGCAGCGTGGTGCGGAACGAGGCATCGGTCGCCCCGGGTGCTGCGCCGCCCGGGGCGGCGGCACTGCCGCCGTCGACCAGGCGCTGCACCAGCGGCACCATGTCGGTGGCGACCGAGTGCTTGAGCTGGATGACTTCGATGTCGGACGCATTGGGTACGTCGAGCGACGCGATGATGCGCGCCAGCCGGCGCATGTTGTCGGCGTAGTCGGTGATCACGAGCGAGTTGTTGCCCGGGTTCACGTTGATGGTGTTGTTCGGCGGAATCAGCGGGCGCAGCACCGGCAGCAGGTTGTTCGGCGACTCGTAGTTGAGGCGGAAGATCTGCGTGACGATCTGGTTGCTGCCGCTCGACGCGGTGGCGCTGATGGAGGTGTTGACGGTGCTGCTCTGCAGCTTGGCGTCGGCCTCGGGCACCACCTTGTAGAGGCCGTCGGCCTCCACCACCGCGAAGCCCTGCAGGCGCAGCGCCGAGGCGAACTGGTTGAAGGCGGCGGCCGGCTGGATCGCGCGGTCGGTGACGAGGTTCATCGTGCCCTTGACGCGCGGGTCGACCACCACGTCGCGGCCGGTGACCACCGCCATGGTGCGGGCCACGGCCTCGATGTCGGCATTGGAGAAGTTCAGCGTGATCGGCTCGCCGCGGCGCGGCGCGTCGCCGGTCTGCGCGAACGCGGCGGGCGCGCCTTGCAGGAACGTGGCGGCGATCAGCACGCGCACGGCGAGTGCGACGGTGCCGGTCGAAAACAGTGGCTTCATCATGAGGGTCAACCCAGGGTGATGATCGAACGTGCGTTGACGCGCCGTCCGATGATGTTCAACAAATTGGAAAGCGCGTCTTCGCGGCCGGGTGCGGCACTGGCTTCGCCGTTGAAGCGGAAGGACGTACCGCTCCAGCTGCCGCTGCCGTTCAGTTCGAGGCTGCCCTCGCGCGTGCTCAGCAGCAGCGTGGGACGGGGGCCGCCTTCGAGCGTGAGCCGGTAGCTGCCCATCGGCCGCAGGGTCGACAGGCTGGAGGAGACGTCGGTCGCGTCGAGCGTGGCCTGCCCGGCGATGCGCAGCGCCGGCCCGTCCCACTGCATCGAGAAGGCCTTGGTGGAGAGATCGAGCGCACCTTCGAGCTTGAGCGTGTTCCAGGGCGCACCCAGGCCGGTGAGCAGGGTGGCGGGCCAGCGCGAGCGGCTGTCCTGCCATGCCAGCTGCATGCCCCCGGCGCGCGGGCTGGCCTTGAGTTCGAGCGGCCGCTCGGCGCAGCAGGGCAGGTCGAGGCTGGCGGAAATGCCGCTCCAGCCCGGGCGCATGCGCCAGTGCAGCAGGCCGGGCAGCGACACCGCCTGGGTGCCGCCGGCGCCGCTGGCGAGCACCACCGCGGCCGTGCCGTTCCAGACGGTGCCGCGCGGGTTGGCCAGCACGAGGCGGCCATGGCTCCAGCTCGACAATGCCGCCGACAGCCAGCGCGCCGGCGCGAACAGCGCCACCGCCAGCAGCGCGCCCATCGCGAGGCCGAGCAGGGCCCAGCGCCAGCCGCGGCGCGGCCGGGGTTCGGAGATCGGGGGGCGGGTCAGCATGCGGGCTTGCTGTTGCTGCTCATCGCGCCGCGGGCAGCGCCATGACGATGGTGCCGTCCCAGCGGACCTGCGGCGTCGTCGGCGCATCCTTGCCACCGGATGGCGGCGGTGGCGCGGCGGCGGGGGCGCGCGTCAGGTGGACTTCGCGCGGCACTGCATGCGCGTTGCCGCGGGCCTGGCCGAGCCATTGGGCGACGCTGGCCGCGGGCGCCGCGCGCAGCGAGGCGGTGGCGGCGCCGTCGCCGCCGGCCGTCATGAGCTGCGCGTTGCCGGCGCCGAGGCTGTCGCGCACCGAGGCCTCGAGCGCGCGCAGCGCGTCGTCGCGGTTCAGGCGCGGCTGCGACTGCAGCGCCTTCGCGCGGTCCTGAAGGGTGGCCATCTGCTGCAGCTGCGCGTCGAGCTGCGCGTGTTCGGCCGGTGCCGCGGCCAGCGTGCGCAGCGCGGGCGCGAGTGCGATCCACCACAGCAATGCCAGCGCCACGAGCGCGGCGGCGGCGGCGACCATGCGGCGCTCGCGCGCTTCGAGGGTGGCCCAGCGGGCCTTGAGCTGTTCGCTGAAATTCATCGGGCGGCCTCGGCCTGTGCCTGCACGAGCAGCAGGTCGCCTTCGGTGCGCACGTTGTAGCCGCGCGGCGCCATGGCATGGGTGATCTGCGACACCTCCGAGGGCTGCAGCCCGAGGCCGCGCAGGCGCAATTGGCCGGCGCTGAAGTCGACGGCGCTCGGCACCTTGCCGGGCGGGAGGGCGGCGGCGAGCGCGCCGACCATGGGTTCGAAGTCGCTGCCCGCCACGTCGCCCACGGCCTGCTGCAGCGCGGCGACTTCGCGCTGCATCTGAAGCGGCGCGTCGACCACGATCTTCACCGAGGGGAAGGTCTGGGTCAGCATGGTCTTGGCGGCCTGGCGTTTCGATTCGAGCGCATTGCGCTCCTTCCAGGCCCAGGCGTTGAGGCCGATCAATTGGGTGAGCAGCAACACGACAACGCCCCAGCGCGCGGCGCGCCACTCGGGCGCATAGCGCAGTGTTTGCAGGACCGACGCGAATTTCTTGCCGGCGCGCGCGCGGCCGGTCGCGGCGAGGTCGAACTGTGCGAGCTCCCAGGGCGTGCGCGCGGCCTGCAGCCAGCGCTGTGGCGATTGAACGATGGGCACGCGGCGTTCGAGCAACTGCTCGGCTGCTTCGGCCACGGCGGGCTCGGTGGTGATGACGGCGGTGTCCAGCGGCAGGCCGCCAGACAGCGCCAGCCCCGCGCCGGCCAGCGGCAGCGAGACCACGCCGTCGGCATCGCACACCGTGAGCCGCGGCGCCTCGGGCTCGCCCGTGACCAGCAGCAGCGGCGGGCCGTCGGCCGGCTGCGGCGCGAATTCGGGAACGATGCGCACCACGCGCCGGCCGGCTGCTTCGAGCCCTTGCACGACGCTGCGCAGCCAGATGCGGTTGCAGGCCGCAACCCACACGGGCGCGCCGGCCTTGGCGTCGGGTTCGAGCGCGAAATGCAGGACCTCGGGTTCGTCGAGCAGGTGTTCTTCGAGCAGGCCGTCGAGCACCGCACGCAGCTTCGATGCGCTGCCCATGCTGCCCTTGGGCAGCGTGACGCGGTGCCACGAGAGCGCGGCGGAAGGAATGCCGAGCATGACCTCCGCGCCCGAGGGCAGCAGGGCCAGCAGCGCGCGGCCCTGGCTGCGCAACGCAATGCCGTCGTCGCCTGCCTGGGCCCAGTCGTACTCGCCCGCGGCATCGGCCGGGGGGAGGGGGGCAATGAGCAGCAGGGGGGTCATGTGGGTCTTGGAAAAGCCGGTGATTGTAGGTGGGGGCCGACAGGTTGGTGCTCTTGTTTCGATAGCGTGTCGCGCAGGTGTGACGCGTGTCGGAAGGCTTTTTGTCTACAAGTAGTGCATTGAAATCAGGGTTTGACCGGGGTGTTCGTTGCGCCGGCGCCGCGGGTGCGCCAGATCGTCGTCACCGTGACACCGCTGCGCTGTAGAAGCGAGCGCTCCTCGACGTAGGTGCGGTCGAGCCGCAGCTTGCCGTAGACCTCGAAATACTGCGTGCCCACGCCGTGCTGCGCCGCGTTGAAGGGCGCGCTGCCGCTGGGCAGCGCGGCGTTGGCGGCGGCGATGTCCTTGAAGAAGGCGCGCGCGCGGCGCTCCACCAGCTGGCGCGCGCTGGCGATGTTGAGCGACTCCATGCTGGCGCTGATGGCCTCGGCGCTCGCGGTGTTGAGGTTGAGCGTGGTCTTCACCGGCAGGATCGTCACGTACGGTTCGAGCGCGGCGGCGGTCGAGGACGACAGGCCGACCCACACCAGTTGCGAGACCTGTTGCGGCATCAGCGGCGCGGCGCCGGAATCGCCGCTGCTGCCGTCGGTCGCGGTGCCCATGGCAAGGGCCGCCGCGAGGCCTGTGGTCATCTGGCTCAACTCCGACGCCGGCAGGCCCAGCAGGTTGAACAACCGGGTGAAGGTGGCAACGCTCGCGGGCACCGGCTTGCCGTTGTCGACCAGCGAGAGCACGTTGAGCTTGGACTGCGCGTCGACGATGCGGCCCGAGAGAAAGGCGTCGGGCAACCCTTCGAGGCTGTCGCTCGACACGTTCTTGTCGGCGGACAGGAAGCTCGTGAGCCGTGCTTCCTCGAGCGGTACGGCCCAGGGCTCCGCCAGGTGGTCGGGCCCGCCGGTGCGGCCGTCTTCGCCGAGGATCAGGCGCGACCAGTCGAGCGCGCCGACCAGCACCCAGGCGGCCTGCACGCGTGCGCGCTCGGCGCCTTCGACTTCGGCAGAGCGCCATTGCTGCCACAGTGCCGCGGCGGCGAAGGTGGCCACCAGCATCACGGTCAGCATCGCGGCGAGCAGGGCGGCGCCGGCCTGGTGCTTTTTCTTGTTCGCTGCCGTCATGACGATTTCGGCGCCCCCACGGTCGGCCTGACCCAGTCGCGCGTGAGCGTGCCCGCGAGGCCGTCGCCGGGCGGCAGCGTGATGACGAGGCGCACACCGTCCGGCATCGCGACGACGGGGCCCGCGGGGTTGTTGGGGTTGGGCGCGGCGGTGGGCAGCTGGCCGGCAGGCGCCCAGACGTTGTCGCGGAAGTAGTAGAGCTGCCAGCTGCTGGCCGGCACCAGCGGCACGTCGTTGTAGCCGCCCGAACCCGAGCCGCCGTCCTGCGCCCAGGCGGCCGCCAGGTTCCAGGCCTGCTGCCAATCGCCGCGCGTGGTGAAGGGCTGCGACTGCCAGCGCCGCCAGCGCACGCCGTCGGGGCCGGACTTCAGCGTCCAGGCCACCACCTGCACCGACGGCGCCGCATCGTCGCTGCCGCGGCGCGTGAGCCGCAGCGCGCGGCCGTCCCAGTCGATCGGACGGGTCTGCGCGAGCGGGGTCACGGCATCGAGGTCGGCGCCCCACTGTGCGAGCGTGGCCTGCAGTGTGAGGACGGCGTCGGCGCGCTGCTGGTTCTGCAGGGTGGCGCGCGACATGCTGTCGAGCCCGCGCCAGCTCACGAGCGAGAGCAGCGCCATCACGGCGATGGCAACGAGCAGCTCGATCAGCGTGAAGCCGCGCGGTGCGGTGGCTTTGGCGCGTTGCATCAGTAGCGGCCCACCACGGTGGAGATGCGCAGGATCGGCGCGTCGGCTTCGTCGCGCACCTGCACGTCGACACGGCGGAAATTCGGGTTCAGCGTGGCGACGGTCGAGGTCGTCACGTTGAACGTGACGCCGGCCTGCAGGCAGATCGACCCGGAGTCGCCGATCGCCGGCATCTGCCGCGAGAGGCGAGCCTTGGCGAGTTCGTTTTCGGCGCACAGGTCGGCCAGCACCAGGTCGGACTGGCGCTGCGCATTGCGCGTGAGCGACATGGTGGCCTGCGAACCCGCGGCCAGTGCCAGCGCGACGATGCCGAGCGCGATCAGCACTTCGATCAGCGTGAAGCCGCCTGCGCGCGGGGACGAAGCAGGGTGCCGCGAGCTCATTGCACCGCCGAGACGGTGAAGGGGCGAACCCCGTCGGTCGCGATGCGCAGCGCGCGTGCGGGCGGTCCGGCGGAATGGAGCATGACCTGCTGCGCCGCAATGATCGGATCGGGCCCGAGTTGCAGCGCCGGAACCGGCGTGCCGTTGGAAAGCGCGGCCTGTGCGGTGATGCCCTCGGCGGCCCATCCGCTGGGCAGCGCACCCGGCGGAAGGCCGTCGAACACGAAGCTGCCTTCGACTGGCCGCCACCTCACCACGATGCCGCTGGCGCGCGACTGGGCGCGGGCCGATTCGAGCAGGGCGGCGAGCCGGTCGGCCTCGCGGTCGAGCTTGGCTGCGCTGGTGTCGCGAATCGCGAAGCTCACGGCGGCAGTGGCCATCGCGATGATGGCGATCACCACGATCAGCTCCAGCAGCGTGAAGCCGCAGGCCGGGCGGGTGTGGCGGCGTGGGAACCGGTTGCGGCGCGGCGCGCCAGTGCCGCTATTGCCAGCTGCCGATGTCGGCATTCTTGCCCTCGCCGCCGCTCTGGCCGTCGGCGCCGAAAGAGAGCACGTCGATCTCGCCCTTGATGCCCGGGTTCATGTACTGGTACGGATGGCCCCAGGGGTCGTTGGGCAGCTTCTCCACGTAAGGCTTCCAGTTGGGGGCAGCGGGGCCGGTGGTCGGACGCGTGAGCAGCGCCTGCAGTCCCTGCTCGGCGGTGGGGTAGCGCTGGTTGTCCAGGCGGTAGAGCTTGAGCGCCTGCATCAGGTTGTTGATGTCGGTCCGGGCGGCCGTCACGCGGGCGTCGTCGGCGCGCTCGATCACGTTCGGCACGATCAGCGCCGCCAGCACGCCGATGATGACCAGCACCACCATCAGTTCGATCAGCGTGAAGCCGCGTTGGGCGGTGCGGGTGGCGGCTCGAAGGAGTTTGTTCATAGGTTGGGCGGACATGATTCGGAAGGCGCGCTGCATGATAATCCGCGCCCATGACAAGTCCTTACTCCGCCGCCCGCTGGCATGCCCCACTTGCTACGACCGGGCTTTGGGCGTTGGCGGCCGGCGCTGCCGTGTTCTGGGCGCTGCGCCTGGCTTCGCCGGCGCAGGCCGTGGCAGCGGCGGCGACGATGCCGCGGCCTTCGGTGGCGGCCGATTCGGATTCGGTGGCACGGCTGCTGGGCGTGCTGCCCGCGTCCCGTACGGCAGCGGTGGCGCCCGAGGCGGCCAGCCGTTTCGCTCTGTCGGGCGTGGTGGCAGACCCTTCGCAGCAGGGCGCCGCGCTGATCTCCATCGACGGCAAGCCGCCGCGGCCGTTCCGTGTCGGCTCGGCGGTCGGCGACAACTATGTGCTGCAGTCGGTGGGCCTGCGCTCGGCGACCATCGGCGCACGGGCCGACGGGCCGGCGGCATTCACGCTGCAACTGCCGGTGCGTGCGCCGATCAGCGTTTCCAGCCCGGGGTTGCCGGCGGTGCCGATGGCTCTGCCGGCCGGGCCTCTGCCCGCGACGATGCCGGCCGTGGTGGCCCCACCGCAATTGCAGCAGCAGCCACAGCAGCCGGTTGGCCCGCTGCAGCAGCCTGCAGCGATGGCGCCGCCGCAGCAGGCGCCCGCGCAGTAGCTTTTTCAGGCCTGCAGGAACAGGCGATACGCGGGGTTGGCCGTTTCCTCGACGTAGGGATAGCCTAGCGTTTCGAGGAAGGCGTCGAACTCGGCGGCTTCGCCGGACGGCACCTGCAGGCCCACGAGGATGCGGCCGTAGTCGGCGCCCTGGTTGCGGTAGTGGAACAGGCTGATGTTCCAGTTCGGCCGCATCAGGCTCAGGAACTTGAGCAGCGCACCGGGACGCTCGGGAAACACGAAGCGCAGCAGGCGCTCATCGTGCGCAAGGCCGGTGCGTCCGCCCACGAGGTGCCGTAGATGTTCCTTCGCGAGTTCGTCGTGCGTGAGGTCGAGCGCGTCGAAGCCGTGCTCGTTGAAGGTCCGCGCGATGACGGCCGACTCTCCGCGCGCCGAGGTCGTGAGGCCGACGAACACGTGCGCCTTGGCCGCGTCGCTGATGCGGTAGTTGAACTCGGTCACGTTGCGCGGTGCGCCACCGCCGCCCAACGCAGCTTCGGCATCGCTCGCGGGCATCTCGCCGACCAGTTCGCAGAAGCGGCGGAAGCTGCCGCGCTCCTCGGGAATGGTGACGGCGAACAGCGCCTCGCGTTCTTCGCCGACCTCGGCGCGCTCCGCGACGAAACGCAGCCGGTCGAAGTTCATGTTGGCGCCGCACAGGATGGCCGCGTAGGTCTCGCCGTGGCGGCCGTGCTGCGCAACGTACTCTTTGATGGCCGCGACCGCCAATGCACCCGCCGGTTCGACGATGCTGCGCGTGTCCACGAAGACGTCCTTGATGGCGGCGCACACGGCATCGGTGTCGACCGCGATGTATTCGTCGACCAGTTCGCTGGCGATGCGGAAGGTTTCCTCGCCGACCAGCTTGACGGCCGTGCCGTCCGAGAACAGGCCGACGTCGGGCAGGTTCACGCGCTGGTGCGCGGCGACCGATTGCATCATCGCGTCGGAGTCGTTCATCTGCACGCCGATCACCTTGATCTCGGGACGCACGGCCTTGATGTAGTTGGCCACGCCGGAGATCAGGCCGCCTCCGCCGATCGCGACGAACACGGCATCGAGCGGGCCCTGGTGCTGTCGCAGGATTTCCATTGCGATGGTGCCCTGGCCGGCAATGACGTCGGGGTCATCGAAGGGATGAACGAAGGTCAGGTTTTGCTGCGCCTGCAATTCGAGCGCGTGCAGATAGGCATCTGAATAGCTGTCGCCGTGCAGCACGATTTCGCCGCCGAAGCCGCGCACCGCATCGATCTTCAATTTGGGCGTGGTCACCGGCATCACGATCACCGCGCGCGTGCCGAGCTTGCGTGCACCCAATGCAACGCCCTGCGCGTGATTGCCGGCCGATGCGCAAATAACGCCGCTCGCCAATTGCGCAGCACTCAGGTGCGCCATCTTGTTATAGGCGCCGCGCAGCTTGAAGCTGAAGACCGGCTGCTGGTCTTCGCGCTTGAGCAGCACGGTGTTGCCCAGCCGTTCGCTGAGCGCGCGCGCTTTCTCAAGTGCGGATTCGACGGCAACGTCGTAGACCCGGGCGTTGAGAATTTTTCTGAGATAGTCGGCGGGCGTCAGCGCCGGATTAACAGGTGCATTGCGCACGGTTTTTTCCAAGGGAGTTTTCATTTGCTAACTGTCGATGATAAGAGGCATCGGGATTGCATGCGGGCATGACATGGACACAAATGTCATAAACCTCTTCAGCAACGCTCCAGCCGCAAATGATTCAGGTTTTTTTGGACGCACCTGTCCACCGGCCCCGGCGGCCGCCAATCAGTTCACAATTGAAAAAAATCTGTTATCAATTTCTGTCAGTGATCTTTCGAAAGGGTTGATGCAGGCCGAGGCTGCGCGGGTTCGGCGAAACGAAATCGGCCGCCCCACGTGGCAGGTGATGGGCAACAGATTGCGTGCGCACATCGTTCCGCTGCTGGGTGATGTGCCGGCGCAGTCGTTTGCAACGTCCGACGCACAACGCTTGATCGATCGCCTCGGAGAACGGGGCTTCAGCAGCACGACGATTGCGCAGTACCTCGTGCTGTTGCGCAAGGTGGTGATGCATGGCGTGCACATCGGCGTGCTTCGCGATGTGCCCGCATTTCCGAAGGTCAAGGTGCGCAGCCAGCCGCGCGGCAGCTTCAGCGTTGCGGAGTACCGGGCGATCACCAGGACCGCGCGCAGCCTGCGCGGGCACGCGCATCCGGTGCTCGACCAGCTTGCGGCGGGCGAACGCTTCTGGATTGCGCGCGAACTGCTCGCCATGCCCGACGAGCTGCCCTGGCTGATCCGCTGGATGGTGAATACCTTCGTGCGTCCGAGCGACATCAAGCTCATGAAGCACAAGCACATCGAGATCGTTCGGAGCAAGCACGTCTATTTGCGCATGAACCTGCCGGAGACCAAGCGGCACAGCCAGCCGATCGTGAGCCTGCGGCCGGCGGTGCGGGTCTACGAATGCTTGCTCGCTCATCGCCGCGAACATGGCTGCGGCGCGGCGGACGACTATCTCTTTCTGCCGCAGTTGAAGAACCGCGAGCACGCGCTGGCCGTGCTCAACTTTCTTTTCCATTGGGTGCTCGAGGAGAGCGGCCTTGAAAAAGGACCGCTGGGTCAGTCGAGGACGCTCTACTGCCTGCGCCATACCGCCATCACGCTGCGGCTGTTGTACGGCCAGGGAATCGACATGCTGACCTTGGCACGCAATGCGCGAACGAGCGTCAACATGGTCGAACGTTTCTACGCTTCGGTTCTGAGCGGAGAAATGAATGTGGGGCTGCTGCAAAGCAGACGCGGCCGCGCGAGTTGAGAAGAAAAGCAAAAAAACCGCCCGGCATGAGCTGGGCGGCTTGACACTGAATTGACTCGAACTGGCTGCTGCCAGCATCGGGATCAGACTCTGTCAAAAGGCGTGGCGAATGCCGAAGTCGTAGCCGGTCGAGGTCTTCGGGGTGAAGACGTTGGCTGCGTTGTTGTAGAAGACCGGGCCGCCAACCGTGTAGCCAGCACCGTTCTTGTTGCTGACACGAGCGATCGTTGCGTACAGGGCCGTGCGCTTCGACAGGTTGTGCACGTAGCCGAGTGCCAGCTTGTTGGCCTTCTTGTCCGGTGTGTCGAAGTACGGATTGTTATCGTCCGTCTTGTACTTCACGGCCGAATACGATGCACGGATCAGGCCGGCACCCACGGGGGCCGTCACACCCACCAGCCAGCCGTTGAGCTTGTCCGATGCCATCGCAGCCGGCCGGACGAAGAAGTCGCCGTCGATGTCGGTCTTCCGCTTGGCTCGAGACAGTTCGCCGAAGAGCTTCACGGGGCCGAAGTCATACGAAGCGCCGAGGTTGAAGGTGTTGACCTTGGTGGTCGTGCCGGCGTAGTAGTCGTCGCCCACGGTGCTGCTGCCGTAGGCGGCTGCAACGTCCAGGGGGCCGTTGGCGTAGCCGAAACGTCCACCGACATAGCGACCGGTGCGCGAATTGTTAGCCGCATGAGGCGTAGCCAAGCCAGGGCTGTACTTGTCCTTCTCATGGAAGGCGTACTGCAATTGGCCATAGAAACCACCCAGGTTCGACGGCAGGAAGTAGCCGATGGAATTGCCGGTGCGGGTCGGGTTGCCAAAAGCGCCGGTGGCCGTTTGGATCAGGTTGGTGCCAACGCCGCTGGCGCCGAACGGGTCGAACACGCTGTTGTTCCAGAACGTCGGGGTGTAGTCGCGGCCGAGGCGGACTTCACCGAAACCGCCCGACAGGCTCACGGTCGAACGGCGAGAGAAGGTTGCAACACCTTCCGAGCCGTCGTCGTTCTTGATCGGAGCTTCGAGCCAGAAGCTGGCCGCCAGGCCGCCGCCGAGGTCTTCCGTGCCACGGAAGCCCAGTTTGCTGGAGTTGTAGGCCGAGTTGGCCAGTTCGCGGCGGCTGACCCTGACGCTGCCCTGGTTCAGGTAGAACGGGTTGTAAGCGACTGGGAAGCCGAGGGCGTTGTACGTCACGCCGTTGTTCAGGTCGCGTGAACTGTTCGAGTAGCCGCTGATCGACGCGTCGACCACACCAAACAGCGTGACGGACGATTGGGCCGAGGCAACACCGGCAACAGCCAGGGCAGCCAGAGCAACTACCCTTTCGGCGCGAAAACTAGAGTGGCGCCGAGCCGGCCAGGGGCTGAAAAGAAAAAAGCCCCGAGCTTTGCAGCTCGGGGCTAAATCCACCAATTGGAAGGGTGGAGGAGACAACTGGGTGCGCACAACCAAGCGCGCAATGAAATAAAGTATATCTATTGTTTGTTGCGTTGCAACAAGCGAGTGATGCTTTTCCCACACACAAAGGGAGGCCGGCGTGTATTTTTGCCCGGCATCTCAGACTTGGAGCCCCGAAAACCATGGAATGCACAGTGAGTTGGACCGGCGACGCAGGCACGCGATCGGCCATGGGCTTCGTTGCCGAGACAGGCAGCGGCCACGTCCTGATGATGGACGGCGCCCCCGATGCCGCGAAACCCGAGAACGGCGGGCAGAACCTCGCCGCGCGGCCGATGGAGACCGTTCTTGCCGGCACCGGTGGATGCACCGCCTACGACGTCGTGCTGATACTGAAGCGCGGACGCCATCGCGTCGAGCGCTGCAGCGTCAAGCTCACCAGCGAGCGCGCGGAAAAGGATCCCAAGGTCTTTACGAAGATCCACATGCACTTCACCGTGGCGGGCAAGGGAATTCCGGCCTCCGCCGTAGAACGCGCAATTGCACTGAGCCACGAAACCTACTGCTCCGCCAGCATCATGCTGGCGAAGACTGCCGAGATCACTACCAGTTTCGACCTGATCGAAACTTGAGCGGATGGCCTAGATGCGGTGCGCTACCGTGGTCATCACGCGGGAAGCCACACGCATCAGGGCCTTGGCTGGTGCGGGGAGTTCCGCTGCGCCGGCGTCGACAGCCTGTGACGCGTGGCGGGCTTCGTCGAGCTTCATCTGCTCGACCACTGCCTTGGAGGCGCTGTCTGCGGGCGGGAGGCGGCCAAGGTGGCTTTCCAGGTGGGCTTCTACCTGACGCTCGGTTTCCGCAACGAACCCCAGGCTCAGCGGGTCCCCGAGACGGCCCGCAACCAAGCCGAACCCGAAAGCGCCCGCATACCAGAGAGGATTCAGGAGCGACGGGCGTGCGCCCAGTTCGTCCAGACGCTGTCGGGTCCAGGCCAGATGATCGGTTTCCTCGTGCGCCGCCTCGATGAAATGGGCGCGCAGCGCAGGGTCGCGCGCCACGGCCGCCTGGGCCGTGTAAAGCGCCTGTGCACAGACTTCGCCGACGTGGTTCACCCGCATCAGCGCGCCGGCCTCGCGGCGTTCCGCTTCACTCAGTTCGCCGGGCGCCAATGAGGGGGTGGGCGTCGCCCGCGTGGCATGGGGGCGCGCGAAAAGGGTGCGCAACGCCGCGTCTGCCGCGGCCAGGACGGAGTCGGTCATGAGTGTCATGCGCCTATTTGAACGCACATGCGAAATGCCATGCGGAAGCCTCGTCACATTTCACATGGTGGTGTGTGCCAAGGCCTAAGTCCTTTGTTGCAGGCGTGCAACGAAACGCGCGGGCCATCCAAGATTTCGGGCGAATTGTTTTGCCCTGCCGCATCGGCTCTGGTGCAATAGCATCAACTTCCCAAAAGGAGGTTGGCCCGGGGTCCGGTGGGAGCACAAAAGTGCCAGTCACGGTGAGCCCTTCGCACCGGAGCCCTATGTTTAACCTTGGAGAAACTTGCAATGAAAAAATCTCTAGTTGCTCTGGCTGCCCTGGCTGTTGCCGGTGTTGCCTCGGCTCAGTCGTCCGTCACGCTGTTTGGTGTGGTCGACGCGTCGATCAGCGGCTACTCGAACACCGCCCGCGACAACCGCGCGACCGTGTTCCCCAACGCTTTCGGTATCCCCGTCTACCTGAACCAAGGTTCGGTCAAGACCAGCCGTCGCGAACTGGCTAACTCGGGTTACAACTCGAGCCGCATCGGCTTCCGTGGCACGGAAGACCTGGGCGGTGGCCTGGCAGCCAGCTTCTGGCTCGAAGCTCCGATCTCCAATGACGACGGCCAGCAAGGTATCGCGACGTTCGCTCGTCGTTCGACCGTGAGCCTGTCGGGTGGTTTCGGTGAAGTCCGCCTGGGTCGTGACTACACCCCGACGTTCTGGAACGACACCGTGTTCGATCCGTTCGGCACCAACGGCGTTGGCACCAACCTGGTTTCGACGGCCAACACCGCCTTCGGTGGCTTCGGTACGCCCGCAGCTTCGACCGGCGCGTTCACCAACGTGGGCACCAGCAACTACGTTCGCGCCAGCAACTCGATCGGCTACTTCCTGCCGCCGAACCTGGGTGGTTTCTACGGCCAAGTGCAATACGCCCTGGCAGAGAAGACCAAGTACGACTCGGGCATCTTCACGCCCGCTACGCTGAACTCGCAGCGTCAAGGCCGTTACATCGGTGGCCGCTTCGGCTACGCAAACGGTCCTCTGGACGTTGCGCTGGCTTATGGCAGCAGCACCGTTGGCGACGACTACTACGTCGGCACGACCACCAAGGTCAACACCCTGAACCTGGGCGCTTCGTATGACTTCGGTCCCGTGAAGCTGTTCGGTGAAGTGTCGAAGGCCAAGAACAAGATCGACTACGAAGTGACCCCGCTGGCTGGCGGCCGTCCCGACATCGATCTGACTGGCTACCTGCTCGGCGTGACCGTGCCGGTCGGCGCTGGCCTGATCCGCGCTTCGTGGTCGCACGTCAAGCTGGACCAGAACCTGCCGAACAACCCGTTCGCTCTGAACACGCCTGATCCCAAGGCCAACAAGATCGCTCTGGGCTACGTGCACAACCTGTCGAAGCGCACGGCTCTGTACGCTACGATCGCTCGCATCAGCAACAAGAACGGCGCTGGCTACACGGTTGGCGGCCCGGCCTTCTACAACAACGCAGCTGGCGTCTTCACCCCGAAGAGCTCCACCGGCTACGACTTCGGTATCCGCCACGCTTTCTAATTTGACGCTGGCGTAAGCCAGCTTCGAATCAAAAGCTCAAAAGCCACTCGACGAAAGTCGAGTGGCTTTTTTCGTTCGGGCTCGATCATCGCGAATCATGTTGGCAAAGAGCACCATCTGCGTGCACCCCCGGGGAATCACCGTGCGGGCACGCACCTTGCACTGCTAGCATGCCCGTTCACTTTGTTTGCTGAATGATCGCTTTTGTATTGCGCCGTTTGATCCAGGCCGTGATCGTGATGATCGCGGTCGCCTTCATCGCCTTCCTCCTCTTCCAATATGTTGGCGACCCAGTCGTGTTCCTGCTGGGGCAGGACGCCAAGCCCGAACAGATCCGCGAGCTGCGCTCCGCATTGGGGCTCGACCAACCCTTCTTCGTGCAGTTCTGGCACTTTCTTGTCAACGCTGCACAAGGCGAGTTCGGCCTGAGCCTGCGCCAGGGCGCGAAGGTATCGCGGTTGATTGGCGAACGCTTTCCCGCCACGCTCGAACTGGCACTCGTGGCGGCGGTGCTGGCACTGTTCATCGGCATTCCGATGGGCGTGTACACCGCGCTGCGCCGCGGCACCTTCATGAGCCAGGTATTCATGACCGTGTCGCTGCTCGGCGTTTCGCTGCCGACCTTCCTGATCGGCATCCTGCTGATCCTCGTCTTCGCGGTCACGCTGGGCTGGTTCCCGAGCTTCGGCCGCGGCGAGACCGTGAAGTTCGGCTGGTGGACCAGCGGCCTCTTCAGCGCCGACGGCTGGCACCACATCGTGCTGCCGGCGGTGACGCTGGCGATCTTCCAGCTGACGCTGATCATGCGGCTGGTGCGCGCCGAGATGCTTGAGGTGCTGCGCACCGACTACATCAAGTTCGCGCGCGCACGAGGCCTGTCGAACCGCGCCATCCACTTCGGCCATGCGCTCAAGAACACGCTGGTGCCGGTGATGACCATCACCGGCCTGCAGCTCGGTGGCCTGATTGCCTTTGCCATCATCACCGAGTCGGTGTTCCAGTGGCCCGGCATGGGCCTGCTGTTCATCCAGGCCGTGACCTTCGCCGACATCCCGGTGATGGCAGCCTACCTGTGTCTCATTGCCTTGATCTTCGTGGTGATCAACCTCGTGGTCGACCTGCTGTATTTCGTGGTCGATCCGCGGCTGCGCGTGGGCAAGGCGGGAGGTCATTGACATCATGACGGCAACCACATCCACGGCCCCGCGCCTCAAGGCTTCCGGACGCGCGTTCGCGCACATCGCGAACTTCTACCCCGAGATCACCGCCTTTCGCCGCGACCTGCACGCACACCCCGAACTCGGCTTCGAAGAGGTCTACACATCCGGCCGCGTGCGCGAGGCCTTGCGCGCCTGCGGCGTCGACGAGATTCACGAAGGCATCGGCAAGACGGGGGTGGTCGGCGTCATACGCGGCCGTTCGACCGCCAGCGGCCGCATGATCGGCCTGCGTGCCGACATGGACGCGCTGCCGATGCGCGAGGACAACGACTTCGGCTGGCGCTCCGCCAGCGACGGCCTGATGCACGGCTGCGGCCACGACGGCCATACCGCCATGCTGGTCGGTGCCGCGCGCTACCTGGCCGAGACGCGCGATTTCGACGGCACCGCCGTGCTCATTTTTCAGCCTGGCGAAGAAGGCTTCGCCGGTGCACGCGTGATGATCGAGGACGGCCTGTTCGACCGCTTCCCCGTCAATGCCGTCTACGCGATGCACAACTGGCCCGCCATGCCGGCCGGCACCGTGGGCATCAACCGCGGCGCGATGATGGCCGCGGCCGATCGCGTGACCATCGAGATCAAGGGCAAGGGCGGCCACGGGGCGCATGCCTACCAGACCATCGACCCCGTGATCGTCGCGGCGCACATCATCACCGCGGCCCAGACCATCGTTTCGCGCAACGTGCGCCCGATCGATGCGGCCGTCGTCAGCATTTGCGCGATGCAGGCCGGTGACCTCGGCGCGATGAGCGTTGTGCCCGGCGAGGCCGCGCTGGTCGGCACGGTGCGCACCTTCAGCGCACGCGTGCAGGCGCAGGTCGAGCAGCGCCTGACCGAACTGTGCACGGCCATCGCCGGCGGCTTCGGTGCGACCGCCACGATCAAGTACGAGCGCATCTACCCGGCCACCATCAATACCGCGCCCGAGGCCATGTTTGCGGCCGACGTGGCCGAGTCGCTGGTCGGCGCAAAGAACGTCGAGCGCAGCATGGAGCCC
>Ga0207655_1000973_pt1 | contig 29501 bp, 24 predicted proteins | sample KBSM44metaG_FD_184398 | JGI IMG/M metagenome (GOLD analysis project Ga0207655, IMG submission 184398) | Miscanthus rhizosphere microbial communities from Kellogg Biological Station, Michigan, USA - KBS M4-4 metaG (SPAdes) (version 2) | ecosystem: Host-associated > Plants > Roots > Rhizosphere >... | reverse complement strand
CGCGCTGATGACACCGACACCCAACGGCAGGCTGACGTTGCGGCTCAGGAGTTTACGGAATCGTTGCTCATCAACCGCAGGCGCAGAGGTCATGGGAAGCCTTGTCGAACTGTTGGAAGCCATCGAGTCTGCCCCAAATCGGCCGAGGGGATCCATTTTTCTGACACGTTTTTCGGCAATATCCTGCATTTCACTGCTCCGGCGCAAAGGAGCGGTTATTCTTCGCGGCTCTTGTGCGGCTATTGTTCTTTGTAACGCCTCGGGAACTTGTCGTGATCCGTCCCATACTGATGCAAGAGCCCGGCGATTTCGATCGACGCTATCGTAAATCCAACCTTTGAGAGCCCCACTATGTCCACCAACACATCCACCATCCTGGTCGTCGAAGACGATGCCATCGTGCGCACGCTGATCGTCGATGTGCTGGAGGAACTGGAATACCGGGTACTTGAGGCCGATGGCTGTGAAGAGGCGTTGGATTTCATCAACGATGAGGACCAGCACATCGACCTGCTGATGACCGATGTGGGGCTGCCAATCATGGACGGTCGGGAGCTGGCCAAGCAGGCACGCATGCTGCGCCCCGAGTTGCCGATTCTGTTCGCCAGCGGTTATGCCGAAAGCATCGAGGTGCCTGATGACATGCATGTGATCGGCAAGCCGTTCTCGATTGATCAACTGCGGGATAAGGTCAAGGGCATACTTGAAACGTAACTAAGCGCTTAAGCCGCGCCAAGCACCTGTTCCTGAAAAGAGCGGTGCTTATTAGTTGTTCCGCAACGGAACAGTCCGCACCCATAAATACTTTATGACCCCACCTGAAACAGGCACTAATACAATGTCAGTTGCCCAATAACTTAAACTAAAAGAGGATCTCCGCACCTTTAAGCAACAACCAGTAGAAGGAACCACTAATGAACCAACCGCGCACAGCTGCGAATTATAATTTGCAACCATCAAGCCCTCAAGATATTACCCCTCGACTTAAGCAAGGTATTGAGGGCGATAAAATCGAGCGAGGCGAAATCATCGCACAGCTTAAAAAGGCTATTTCCGGAAAAGAAAACAATGAGCAGATAGACTGGGAAGAGCTATTCATTACAGTGACCGAAGGTTCTTCGTTCGAACAGGCACTGCGCCCCGGGGCTGTCATGTTGCAGAGCATGATCGACAAGCCCGCCTTTAAAGAAGTGCTCGCCTACTATGCCGTTCATCCTGATGCTTCGTTCTATGTTGTCGATGCCGGACACATCATCGCGTCCCATAATGGCCGCGAAATACGATTGACCGCAAAAACGAAACTTGATCCGGATCTCAATGATGATCTGGTTGCAATCGCTGACATTGCAGCAACCATCGACAGAGTGGTGTTCTTCGACAATCGGCTGGGTGTTGCTCAATGGATCACATTCCACGAATACGAACTGCCCGAAGATGTAAAACGCATTAAAAACCTGATCAAGCATCTGGAGTTTGACTACCACCCTTCCCCGGCATTGGGTAACTACTGGGAAGCCATCACAGGCAGTGAGGACAAGGCTTTGGTGCTATCGGCGGATGACAGGCAAACAATTCGTACCTTGACCGCTCAGCATATCGGGGGGCGCGGAAAGCTGCTGGTGGACCTGTGCAGTATTGTATTGGGAAACCGTTCGAAAACAGCAAACCGATTGAATTGCCGCGAACTGCTGCACGAATTGGGTGTACACCCCTATTTCAAAAGTTGGTCCGAAAGTTATTTAAAAGCGCTTGACTGGTACGTATCCAAATCAGGTGAGCCCGTCTCTGAGTTGAACCTCGAGCAGGTGCTCATGACTGCAATTATTCTCGACATTTACCCGGACGCGGGAGGCGACGAGCGTCGAAATCACATCGCGGGTTACAACCTTTATGCGCCTGAAAACATAGAGAAATCGGTTCCAGAGGTTTTCACTGAACTGGAACGGCATCTTGAGAGTGAGCATGACATTCCTTCTAACACCAGTACGCTCGCCGCCTACTTGCTGCTGGCAGGCAGGGCACCCGAATTTCTGGTAAGAGATCTGCCCGAATCATTGCGACTGGGCACCCCCGAATGGATTACATTCTGTCGGGGCGTTGCCATAGCAGAAGCCAACGCTTGCGGTTCCGTGCTTTCCATGACCTTTGCAAACGTCATGCAACTTGAAGCGATTGAGCCAGTCAACAAGGAGCAGGAGATTCTGCACAGCGTGCTGTCAGTCGATCCGATTATTGACTGGGCGCTGTTGAACAACGTGATTACGCTTGAGCAGGTGATCATTGACTATAAAGGTTCTGGTGATCGTGCCATTGGGGCTTATCAGACCTTTGCGGATGTCTATTCGCAAGCAGTCGCCACGTTATCGACCCCACTGCCCAGCCGAAAAGCGATTTCCCGGGAGATACTTGAGCAGATCGTGCCGGACTGCGATTTCATCGACGAAAAAATACTGTTCGAGAAACAACGGGGTTGGCACGAGTTCAACAATTTCGAGCCGTTAGCCATGTCCATGGTAGAGCTCAACATGTCCAACCATCTGGGGACACTGAACTGGGATTTGAAAAAAAGCCCTAGTCTCTACCAGAGATTTCCGCACCTTGTGCCTAATCTGGTCTCTACGGAGGGGATTTTCAAACGTCGCTTTGACCAGGCTTATGCGCCATTGGAAAAAGCGATGGCCAGTATTGTCAATCTGGCTTTGTCGGCGTTACCGCCGGCTGACCGGGTTCGTTTGCTGTGCGGTGAAGTCACGTTCTTCACTATCCGGCCCTCGGTTGCCATCATCCAGCCTCCCGATTTGTTTCCTCAGGAAAAACAGAAAGCCAAAGATGAAGCCACGGGTCGCTATGGCGTCGTGATGTGCTCGAAATATGAAGGCCGGTTGTATTGTTATGAACTGTTCACCTTACACGGTGAATGCAGGGAGAACCCTCAACTGGCAGCACTTGTGCAAAAAGAAGGTCTGCTGGCACAACCTGCGAGACTGGACTTTACCGATCACATCAACAGTTTGAGCAAAGCCGAAAAAATCCACAATTTGCCAACTGATATAGAGAGCTATACCCATGGAGTTCCACCCGGCAACACCCGGTCCAGTCATGGGGTAATTGAAAAACTGGGATCATTGAACGCATCGGTAAAAACAACACGCACTATTAAGCCTGGTTATTATGAGAGCTATCAAAGCGAAGAATTCAGCCCCCTGACAAATTTCATTTTGAAGCATCGCCCCCTCTGGACGTACGACGAACTGATAGAAGACGCACGGGGCCGAACAGAACTGGAGCAAAGACACTCAAAGGAAGAACAACAATTCGAGACATTCATTAATATTATTGTGCCTTTTAAATCCTGCATCGAAGACTTCTTCTCCGACGATCCGGACCGTAACAGGGGCAGTACGTTGTCCTGCACGCTTGAACTTGCGATGACCGTTTTGCTGGTCGTTGGCGTCGCCGCAAAAGCCGTTAGCGTCGCGGCAAAGGCCGTTTCCACGGCCTCGAAGGCCAGAGCGCTAGCCAAGTTGGGCCTAGGGTTTCTCCATTCTGTGTTCAACCCGCTGGACGGTACGCCAGAGCTGATCCTGGGCGTCGGAAAGTATTTAAAGAAAGGTGTATTGGGTATCAGTCGGGCTGGCTTGAACTCTTTGGAAAGTGCAACCCATCAACTTCGAAGACTGACCGGCAGTGCTGACGCTTATGACTTGATCAAAGCGGCGCAACGAACTGATATCGGACAAGGAACCTGGCGTCCGCTGGGTAGCTCTGGAGATTCTTTCGTCGTGTCTGCGGTCCGCATGCAGGATGACTGGTACGCTCTCAACCGGCTGGGGCAGCCGTGGGGAAAGAAACTCAAAAACTTCGACTTGAGTTTCAAGTCCTACGTTCGCAAGAAACTCCTCCCGGATAGCTTCGTCTCCGCCTATGTCAAAAGAAGCTTACCGATCGCCCAGACAAAAATTGACACCGCACTGCATCAACTGGTGGCGAACAGTGCTGATTTCGAAGTAAAAGCAGTAATAAAGTATTTCTTCGGCAACAGTTCCGCTCAAACTGTTGAGCACCTGACCGAAGCATTACGCAAAATGAAAAAAGACCTCAATCACATCTCCCTGAAGAACATAGATATTGTAAAAAAACCTTCGGACGGCGCGCTGGCGGCAATGCTTCCCGAGACCTTCGCGCGATGGAAAGCAGCGAATTACTCCGCTGACTCGGTTGAAAGTCGATTCATTAAGATCTACTCGGACAATATGACTGACTTTTTCCAAAAGGAAAGGTTCGACAAAGGACGGATCGCTGATGGCGTGGTGCATGAGATGTCTCATGGCTCACAACGTACGATTGACCTGATGTATGGCAACCCGGATCCCGCATTTGGTAAGGCAGGCGATGTCGATGTGACTCAGTTGATGAATCTGGCGAAGCATCCGGAAGGATTAGATCCTTTCACATTGCGGGATGCCGATCACAAGGGGTTCCGTGAGTTTAACCAGCTTAAAAAAGACTTGCCCAAGATCGTTGCCGAGGCTCCTGCACTCCTGAACGCCGACTCTTACGCCCTGGCTATTGGCTTGCTGAATCAACGATCGGCCAATTACCCGCGCTTTCTCGAAAACCTGGGCCGGATGAGGAGCAAGTTCGACACCGCAACCGGTAAGCACATCACGGAGGCTGTGATCATTAATCTGTCTACACTCGCCTAGATGCCTGGGACAGAAAATCTCTGTCAACAGGGGTGCTGACCTCCCGTCGACTCAAGTAAACGGCCGCAAACTCACAGGAATCGCCTCCTGTGGTTTAATTGCGGCCTTTTCTTCGTCCCTCCTCGCCTACACCAAGGAACACTGTCATGAGTCAGCTCAACGCAACCAAAGTCCTGGTCATTGGTTACGTCTGGCCCGAGCCCCGTTCTTCAGCGGCCGGTGGGCACGTCATGCAAATCCTTGAGACATTCTTGCAGCAAGGCTGGGACGTCACCTTCAGTAGCCCGGCCGGCACCGGCGAACATCGGGCTGATCTGACGGCGTTGGGCATTCGTGAAATTCCGATTGAATTGAACAACAGCAGTTTCGACGACTTCGTCAGTGAACTTGCTCCGGACATAGTGCTGTTCGACCAGTTCATGATGGAGGAGCAGTTTGGCTGGCGGGTCGAAAAATACTGTCCCGATGCCCTGCGTGTCCTCGAGACATCGGATCTGCAAAGCTTGCGGCACGCCCGGCATCAGCGCCTCAAGGATCGCTTGAAGGTCAGTGACGACAATAATGATTTCAGCGACTTGTTCGCGCCGGCGTTGCGCGAAGAGTTCGAACTGATGGCTGATACCGATCTCGCCAAACGGGAGATTGCTGCGCTGTACCGTTGCGACTTGAACCTGATGATCTCTGAAGTGGAGATCGAATTGCTGGTCGAGCAGTTCAAGCTGCCGCGCAACTTGTTGCACTGGTGTCCGCTGATGGTCGAACCTGAGCTCGTGCCGCCGACAGCCTTTGAAGATCGGGCGCACTTTCTCAGCATCGGCAATTTTCGACATGCGCCGAACTGGGATGCGGTGCTCTGGATGAAAACAGCCATCTGGCCGTTGATCCGCGAGCAACTGCCCACGGCTCAGTTGCATATCTACGGTGCTTACACGCCCCCCAAAGCTACCGCGCTGCACAACCCGGCCCAGGGTTTTCATGTCATGAACTGGGCAGAAGATGCTTTGCAAGTGATGTCGGCGGCACGCATTTGTCTGGCGCCTCTACGCTTCGGTGCCGGTATCAAAGGCAAGATCGTCGACGCCATGTTATGTGGCACCCCCACGGTGACGACGCCCATCGGCGCCGAAGCCATGCATGGCAATCATCCCTGGCCTGGGACCGTGGCCCGCACGGCACGGGAACTGGCTGACTGTGCGGTGCGGCTGTATAAGGATGAAGCGCTTTGGGCGCAGGCCCAATCCCACGGACAGAGGTTACTGGCCGATCGATATAAAATGTCGGAACATGGCCCGGCATTGATCAAGAAGTTGTTGCACTGCCAACAGCACTTGACTCAACTTAGACGCGATAATTTTACCGGTAGCATGTTGCGTCATCACCACCATAAAAGTACGCAATACATGGCGCAATGGATTGAGGCGAAAAACCGAAACCCTGCCTAAGTTACGCACAACCAAATATACATATCTTGCATTATCACGACAATTGATCACCCCTCTCTTTCCCTTTATAAATTCTTGACCGAAGTGGGTGGCAGTCACTCACTTCGGCCAACCAACAACACCTATCAAACTATGCAAGGAAGCATTAAATGGACAACATTGTTCAGAACAACTACGCATTTAGAAACTGGATGGGCGCCACGCCGGCGATTGATACTTTGTCGCTCGCCGAATTGACACTGCCAGGCACCCATAACGCCGGCAGCGACTGGAAGGCATCCTGGCCGCTGATCCCAGGCGCCCATTGGCTGGCGTGTCAGCACGAATCGTTTTACTCGCAACTGCGCCATGGTTCCCGAGTGCTTGACATCCGTTTGACGTATGACGCCAGTGCGCCGGGGCTCGGCAAGTTCTGCATTCATCACAACGGCTACCGTAACGGCCGCACGTTTGGGCACCTTGTCAAAGACGTAGAAATATTTCTGCAAGAAAACCCCAATGAATTCATCATCCTGGATTTTCATGAGTTGAATGGGGATACCTTTGATTACGCTTACTTCAATAAGATGATGATCCATTTCCTTGGATACCGCTTGATTCCCAACCAAAATCGCTCGTTGAGCATCGGCCAACTCAAACGTCTCAGCGACAGCCAACGCGTTGTGGTTGCTGCGCCTTGGCACTGGGCAATTGACAAGAACGTGTTCATTCAGCAAATCGAGCACAAATGGTCTGGCAACGGCCTCACCAGTGCCTCCGAGTTGGAACAGCACATTATAAAAGTGCTGAAATTCCCGCCAGGCACATGGGCACCATGGTCCCTGTCCGCGACCAGTTATAGCGCTCTCGGTGGTCCGGTAGATATTCACGATGAGCTTAATTCGTGGTTTGACCCGAATAAAAGCGACTGGGCAACACGGTGCAACATTATCAATGTCGACTTTATTGAAGAAAGCAACATCGTTTCGTATTGCCTGACCGCAAACCTGAGTAAAGCGGCCAAGCGCGCCAACTAGCGCCGAGCCATTAAAGGGTTAATTCTTATGCAAGTATTTCCGTGACTGGCAATGCAGTCGCGCACTTCTATGCTGGGTCATGAAAGCCTTTCTACGCAGGCGAGCAATAGAGGTATGGCACGCAGCCACACCCGAAACATGGACCTCGTCCCCTCCATGGAGGGGACGAGTCTACGACAAGGAACTGTCATGACCCATAACGCAGTAATCACGCTGGATAAACAAAAATGGATGAGTAATGCCCTCGACATCGATCGTATAAAACTGACTGATGTTATCTGGCCCGGCGCCCATAACGCCGGCATGGATAAACAGGCGCCTAATTATGAGGTGGTCGTCGGCAACTGGACGACATGTCAAAACGGTTCATTTGCATGGCAATTGTCCAATGGCGCACGGGCATTCGATATCCGCCTGGGCTACACCGAGGGGGCTGAGCAGTCGATTTTCTATTTCCATCACCATGGATATCAATCACATCGGGTTCTCGATGAACTCATCAGCGCAGTTTCATCTTTCCTGGACCGAAACCCGGATGAATTCGTGGTTTTGGACTTTCATCAGCTAGGGGACGGTAACAATCGCTTTGACTATCAGAAACTCAATGAGCTTCTGGTCAGCCAACTCGGACAGCGAGTGATACCGCCCGACAACGCCACAAAAACGATCGGCGAGCTCAAGCGGATCAGTGCTCTGCGCCGGGTGATATTAGCGGCGCCCGTACGGCGGGAACTGGATGAGAATTATTTCTGGCCGCGTATTGCACACAAGTGGATCAACAAGCGGTTTACCGACACCGAGGATTTGAAAACCCATATTTCCAACACACTCAAAGACGCGCCATACGAAACATTTTTATGGTCGTTATCGGCCACCAGCTACGCGTTTCTGGGAGGGCCTCAAGACATCAAAAACCACATCAATGACTGGTTCAATCCCACCCGGGACTGGGTCACGCGCTGCAGCATCATCAATACCGACTTTTTCGACGAATCCGAAATCGTTCGTTACTGCTGGAGTGCCACCAGCATGAAAGCGGTATACGGTGATGCCTTGCATGCCCCCGCCTGAGCACAGTCGCGTTGCAAGCTGGCCTTAGGCGCCCCGAAAGAGGCATGATCAAGAGGCGATAACAATAAAAGCGCCCTGACATGACCCGAACAGCCAGAGTCACCGATCCTTCCTACGAATTGATGGACGACCACAACGGGTTGTCCATCATCTATCGCCAACACGGATTCCCCTGCCCCCTGGTGCGCTGGCATTTCCACAAGGAATACGAACTGCACTTGATCATCGCCAGCTCCGGCAAGGTGTTCATCGGTGACTACATCGGTAACTTCTACCCGGAAACACTGTTCCTGACCGGCCCCAACCTGCCCCACAACTGGATCAGCCAGGTGGCCGAAGACGAAGTGGTGCCCGAGCGCGACATGCTGGTCAATTTCACTGACGAGCTGTTCGAAAGTGGCCATCAGGTATTCGCCGAACTCAAGACAATTGCGCCCTTGCTGGAGCGCGCGCAGTACGGCATCGAGTTTCGCTGCAAGCGCACCATACGCCAGGCCATGACCTTGATGCAGCGCATCGCCGACACCCAAGGCATGACCCGGCTCGGGTATTTTTTCATTCTGCTGGAGTTGCTGGCGGCGTCCGATGACTACCAGTTGCTGTCCGGTGCCACAACGCCGCAATTGGCCGATGAACACAATATCGACCGTACCAACCGGGCGGTGGATTACATCTTTGCCCATTACGCCAGGGATTTAACGCTGGAAGAGGTGGCCGAGCATCTGGGCCTGAAGCCGACCTACTTCAGCCGAGTGTTCAAACAGGCCACCGGACGCTGCTTCATCGAGTTCGTCAATCGCCTGCGCATCAGCAAATCCTGCGAGCTGCTGGCCGATGGCGACAAAACGGTGACCGATGTGTGTTTCGAGTCGGGCTTCAACAACATTTCCAACTTCAACCGGCGTTTTCAGCAACTCAAGGGCATGACGCCGTCGCACTACCGGCGGCTGGCGGTGCAACGGTTGACTGAGCAAAACCTCGGCTGATTTTTAGATCTCCTTCGCGGGCAAGCCTCGCTTTTGCAGGAGCGAGGTTTACCCGCGAAGAGGCCGATGAAACCTGTACAAATTCAATGACCGCTCGCCTCTGCAAAGCCTGTCCTTGCATCTCCCCCGCCAAAGCCCAGTGCAAAAAAGTATCGATCACAGTGCGATGGATGATTTGTCAGCCTGTCAATTGAAGGCTGTAATCGCTGCACATTCTTCCCTCCGCAGGAAGACACAAAAACAATAACTGTCCTTCTGTAACCCCCGGGTGCAGAAAAGGAGTGCACGATGCAACCTTCGGTAAAAGCTCTGCTTGCCCTCACCTGCATGACCCTCAGCAGCGTCAGCCTCGGCGCTCAGACCCTGACCATCGCCACCGTCAACAACAGCGACATGATCCGCATGCAAAAGCTCTCGAAAACCTTCGAAGCCGAGCATCCGGACATCAAACTCAATTGGGTGGTGCTTGAAGAAAACGTCCTGCGCCAACGCCTGACCACCGACATCGCCACCCAGGGCGGGCAGTTTGATGTGTTGACCATCGGCATGTACGAAGCCGCACTCTGGGGTGCCAAGGGTTGGCTGGAACCGATGAAGGACTTGCCGGCCAACTACGCCCTCGACGACGTTTTCCCTTCGGTGCGTGAAGGTCTTTCGGTCAAGGGCTCGCTCTATGCCCTGCCGTTCTACGCTGAAAGCTCCATCACCTATTACCGCACCGACCTGTTCAAGGACGCCGGGCTGACCATGCCGGAACGCCCGACCTGGGAACAGATCGGCGAATTCGCCAGCAAACTCACCCATAAAGATAAAGAACAGTACGGCATCTGCCTGCGCGGGAAGGCTGGCTGGGGCGAAAACATGGCGCTGATCACCACTGTCGCCAACGCCTATGGCGCGCGCTGGTTCGATGAGAAATGGCAGCCGGAATTCACCGGTGCTGAGTGGAAAAATGCGCTGAATTTCTACGTCGACACCATGAAAAAGTCCGGCCCACCCGGCGCATCGAGCAACGGCTTCAACGAGAACCTGGCGCTGTTCAACAGCGGCAAGTGCGCGATCTGGGTCGATGCCAGCGTGGCCGGCTCGTTCGTGACCGACAAAACCCAGAGCAAAGTCAGCGACCACGTCGGCTTTACTTACGCACCGCATCAGGTCACCGACAAAGGTTCGGCCTGGCTGTATTCCTGGGCACTGGCCATCCCAACCAGTTCCAAGGCCAAGGAAGCGGCGAAAACCTTCAGCGCCTGGGCCACGTCCAAGGAGTACGGAGCCCTGGTCGCGGAAAAAGACGGCATCGCCAACGTGCCACCAGGCACTCGCGCTTCGACCTACACCGAGGCTTACATGAATGCCGCGCCGTTCGCCAAGGTGACGCTGGAATCGCTGAAAGCCGCGGACCCGAGCCAACCGTCGCAAAAGCCCGTGCCCTACATTGGCATCCAGCTGGTGACCATTCCTGAATTCCAGGCCGTGGGCACCCAGGTCGGCAAGCTGTTCTCGGCCGCGTTGATCGGCCAGACCACGGTCGACCAGGCTCTGACCGCCGCCCAGTCAACCACCGAACGTGAAATGAAGCGCGCCGGTTATCCCAAATAACCAGCGCCCCCCATGTAGGGGTCGGCTTGTGTGGCGAGGGAGCTTGCTCCCGTTCGACTGCGCAGCAGTCGCAAAGCTTTTGGGGCCGCTTCGCGACCCAGCGGGAGCAAGCTCCCTCACCACACAAGCCTCGCCCCTACAGTTGATCTTCATTTGTCTGTTCCCAATCGGTTCTGATCGCCATGAATACTTCAACCACTGTCAAAGCTCACATGGACATCCCGCAACCGGTGCGTAAAAGCCGGTTGACCAACCCCGGCTGGTTTCTGGTCAGCCCCTCGGTGGCGTTGCTGCTGCTGTGGATGATCGTGCCGTTGGGCATGACCATTTACTTTTCGATGATCCGCTACAACCTGCTCTACCCCGGCGAAAACGAATTCGTGGGGCTGGAGAACTTCAGCTACTTCCTGAGCGATTCGGGTTTCCTGCCCGGCGCCACCAATACCCTGTTGCTGGTGGGCAGTGTGTTGCTGATCAGCGTGGTGTTCGGCGTGTTGATCAGCGCGTTGCTGGAGGCCAGTGAGTTTCTCGGTCGCGGCATCGTGCGGGTGATGTTGATCTCGCCGTTCTTCATCATGCCCACCGTCGGTGCACTGATCTGGAAGAACCTGATCTTTCACCCGGTCTCGGGAATTCTCGCCTACATCTGGAAGCTGTTCGGCGCGCAGCCGGTGGACTGGCTGGCGCACTACCCGCTGCTGTCGATCATCATCATTGTGTCCTGGCAATGGCTGCCCTTCGCGATCCTGATCCTGATGACTGCCATGCAGTCCCTCGACCAGGAACAAAAGGAAGCCGCGCGCCTGGACGGTGCCGGCCCGATCGCCATCTTCTGGCACCTGACCTTGCCGCACCTGGCGCGGCCGATTGCGGTGGTGGTGATGATCGAAACCATCTTCCTGCTGTCGGTGTTCGCCGAAATCTTCACCACCACCAACGGTGGCCCCGGTTACGCCTCGACCAACCTCGCCTACCTGATCTACAACCAGGCGCTGGTGCAGTTCGACGTCGGCATGGCCTCCGCCGGTGGCTTGATCGCGGTGGTGATTGCCAACATCGCGGCCATCGTGCTGGTGCGCATGATCGGCAAAAACCTGACAGACAAAGCCTGAGGCCCGCGCCATGACTCTTCAACAATCCCGTCGTCTGCAAAGCCTGCTGCTCGGCACCCTGGCCTGGGCCATCGCGATCCTGATTTTCTTCCCGATCTTCTGGATGGTGGTGACCAGTTTCAAGACCGAAATCGACGCCTTCGCCACGCCACCGCAATTCATCTTCACGCCGACGCTTTCGAACTACCTGCACATCAACGAGCGTAGCGATTACTTCAGCTTCGCCTGGAACTCGGTGGTGATTTCCTTCAGCGCCACCGCTTTGTGCCTGCTGATCGCGGTGCCGGCCGCCTATTCCATGGCGTTCTACGAAACCCAGCGCACCAAAGGCACGTTGCTGTGGATGCTCTCCACCAAGATGCTGCCGCCAGTGGGCGTGCTGATGCCGATCTACCTGTTGGCCAAGAGCTTTGGCCTGCTGGATACGCGAATCGCGCTGATCGTGATCTACACGCTGATCAACCTGCCGATCGTGGTCTGGATGGTTTACACCTACTTCAAAGACATCCCCAAGGACATCCTCGAAGCCGCACGCCTGGACGGCGCCACCCTGTGGCAGGAAATGGTCCGGGTGCTGCTGCCGATCGCCAAGGGCGGCCTGGCCTCCACAGTGTTGCTGTCGCTGATCCTGTGCTGGAACGAGGCGTTCTGGTCGCTGAACCTGACCTCGTCCAAAGCCGCGCCACTGACCGCACTGATCGCCTCTTACTCAAGCCCCGAAGGTTTGTTCTGGGCCAAGTTGTCGGCGGTGTCGACCCTGGCTTGCGCGCCGATCCTGATCTTCGGCTGGATCAGCCAGAAACAGCTGGTCCGCGGCCTGTCGTTTGGCGCCGTGAAATAGCCCTCAAAGAATAAACATAAAGGAGCGCCATCATGGCCAACCTGAAAATCAAAAATCTGCAAAAAGGCTTCGAAGGTTTTTCCATCATCAAAGGCATCGACCTGGAAGTGAACGACAAGGAATTCGTGGTGTTCGTCGGCCCGTCGGGTTGCGGCAAGTCGACCCTGCTGCGGCTGATCGCCGGCCTTGAAGAAGTCAGCGGCGGCATCATCGAGCTCGATGGCCGCGACATCACCGAAGTCAGCCCGGCCAAGCGCGACCTGGCGATGGTGTTCCAGACCTACGCCCTGTACCCGCACATGAGCGTGCGTAAAAACATGTCGTTCGCCCTCGACCTGGCCGGTGTAGCGAAAGCCGAAGTCGAGAAGAAGGTCGGCGAAGCAGCTCGCATCCTGGAACTCGGGCCGATGCTCGAACGCAAACCGAAACAGCTGTCCGGCGGTCAGCGTCAGCGCGTAGCGATCGGCCGGGCCATCGTGCGAAACCCGAAAATTTTCCTGTTCGACGAACCACTGTCCAACCTCGACGCCGCCCTGCGGGTGCAAATGCGCCTGGAACTGTTGCGCCTGCACAAAGAACTGCAAGCCACCATGATCTACGTGACCCACGATCAGGTCGAAGCCATGACCATGGCCGACAAAGTCGTCGTGCTCAATGGCGGCAAGATCGAGCAGGTCGGTTCGCCACTGGACCTGTATCACCAGCCGGCCAACCTGTTTGTCGCAGGTTTTCTCGGCACACCGAAAATGGGCTTCCTCAAAGGCAAAGTCACCCGTATTGAAAGCCGGGGCTGCGAAGTGCTGCTGGACGCCGGCACCCGCATCACTCTGCCGCTGAGCGCGGCCAACCTGAGCGTCGGCGGCGCGGTGACCCTGGGCATTCGCCCGGAACACCTGGAGTTGGCGCAACCTGGCGACTGCACGTTGCAAGTCACCGCCGATGTCAGCGAACGTTTGGGCAGCGACACCTTCTGCCATGTGCTGACGTCGTCCGGCGAAGCGTTGACCATGCGCGTTCGCGGCGATCTGGCCAGCCGTTATGGCGAAACCCTGAGCCTGCACCTGGACGCCGAACACTGCCATTTATTCGATGCCAACGGCGTGGCGCTGACTCGTCCACTGCGCGCCGCAGCCTGATATCAGAGAACATGCGATGAAACTGAACAAGTCCAACCTCAACCGCCTCGCCCCCGAGGTGGCCCTGCCCGCCTACACCCTGAGCGACACCCGCCAGGGCATCGCGCACATTGGCGTCGGCGGTTTCCACCGCGCACATCAGGCGTACTACACCGACGCCTTGATGAACACCGGCGAAGCACTGGACTGGGCCATCTGCGGGGTTGGCCTGCGCGCCGAAGACCGTCGTGCCCGGGACGATCTCAAAGAACAGGATTACCTGTTCACCTTGTTTGAACTCGGCGATACCGACGACACCGAAGTGCGAGTCATCGGCGCGATCCGCGACATGCTGCTGGCCGAAGACGGCGCCGAGGCGCTAGTCGATAAACTGGCCAGCCCCGAGATCCGCATCGTCTCGCTGACCATCACCGAGGGCGGCTACTGCATCGACGACAGCAATGGCGAGTTCATGGCGCATCTGCCACAGATCCAGCACGACCTGAGCAATCCGAACACGCCGAAAACCGTGTTCGGCTTCCTCTGCGCCGCGCTGGCCAAACGGCGTGCCGCCGGCACGCCCGCGTTCACGCTGATGTCCTGCGATAACCTGCCGCACAACGGCGCGGTGACCCGCAAAGCCTTGCTCGCATTCGCCGCCCTGCGCGATGCCGACCTGCGCGACTGGATCGAGCGCAACGTCAGCTTCCCCAACGCCATGGTCGACCGCATCACGCCGATGACCAGCATCCAGCATCGCCTGCAATTGCACGACAAACACAGCATTGACGACGCCTGGCCAGTGGTCTGCGAACCGTTTGTGCAGTGGGTGCTGGAAGATAAATTCGTCAACGGTCGCCCGGCCTGGGAAAAAGTCGGCGTGCAGTTCACCGACGACGTCACGCCTTACGAAGAGATGAAGATCAAACTGCTCAACGGTAGTCACCTGGCCCTGACTTATCTGGGTTTTTTGAAGGGTTACCGCTTCGTTCACGAAACCATGAACGACCCGCTGTTCGTGCGCTACATGCGCGCCTACATGGACCTGGACGTGACGCCGCAACTGGCGCCGGTGCCGGGCATCGATTTGACCGAGTACAAAAACACCCTGGTGGCGCGCTTCTCCAATCAGGCGATTGCCGATCAACTGGAGCGGGTGTGTTCGGACGGCTCATCGAAGTTTCCGAAATTCACCGTGCCGACCCTCAACCGCTTGATCGCCGACGGCCGCGAGACCAAACGTGCGGCGCTGGTGGTGGCGGCCTGGGCGCTGTACCTCAAAGGCGTGGATGAGAACGGTCAGACCTATGCAATTCCGGATCCGCGGGCGGCGTTCTGTCAGGCGCTGGTGGCCGATGATGCATTGATCACCCAGCGGCTGCTGGAGGTTGAGGAGATTTTCGGCACGGCGATTCCGCGTTCGCCAGAGTTCGTCGCGGCGTTCGAGTGGTGCTGTAACAGCTTGCGGGAAGTTGGCGTGACGCAGACGCTCGAACGAGTGCTGTCCGTCTGATTATTCCCACGCTGATGCAGCCCGGGATGCTCCGAGTCCCATTCAGAAGCGGACGCAGAGCGTCCATTGATGCATTCCCACGCAGAACGTGGGAACAATCTTCGGTAGGGTGTTTCCATGGCAAACCAACAACTATTCCTGGGCATCGACTGCGGCACCCAAGGCACCAAAGCCGTGATCCTCGACGCACACAGCGGTCAGGTCCTCGGTCAGGGCGCTGCTGTCCACAGCCTCATCAGCGGCCCCAATGGCCGTCGCGAGCAAGACACCGCCCAGTGGCTGGAAGCCTTTACCCAGGCCACCCGTCGCGCGTTGCTCGCCGCGGATGTCGATGGTCAGGCCATTCTCGGCATCGGCGTTTCCGGCCAGCAACATGGCCTGGTGCTGCTCGACGATCACGGCAAGGTACTGCGCCCGGCCAAGCTCTGGTGCGATACCGAATCCACCCCGGAGAATGATCGTCTACTGGCTCATCTGGGCGGTGAAAAAGGCTCCCTGGAGCGCCTCGGCATCGTTATCGCGCCGGGCTACACCGTGTCCAAGCTGCTCTGGACCAAAGAACAACACCCGGAAATTTTCGCCCGCATCGCCCGTATCCTGCTGCCCCATGACTACCTCAACTATTGGCTCACCGGTCGCAGTTGCAGCGAGTACGGCGATGCGTCGGGCACCGGCTATTTCAACGTACGTACGCGCCAGTGGGACTTGCAACTGCTGCGCGACATCGACCCCAGCGGGCGCCTGCAAGCCGCGCTCCCGGAGCTGATCGATGCCCACCAGCCGGTCGGTACGATCCTGCCGGGCATCGCCGAGCATCTGGGCATCAACCCCAAGGCCCTGGTCTCCAGCGGCGGTGGCGACAACATGATGGGCGCGATCGGCACCGGCAACATCAAGCCCGGCGCGATCACCATGAGCCTCGGCTCTTCGGGGACGGTCTACGCCTATGCCGAGCAAGCGCACGTCAGTCCGGACGCCTCGGTGGCGACGTTCTGTTCCTCCAGCGGCGGCTGGCTGCCGCTGATTTGCACCATGAACCTGACCAATGCCACCGGCGCGATTCGCGAGTTGTTCGAACTGGATATCGAGCAGTTCAATGCCTTGGTCGAGCACGCGCCGATTGGTGCTGAAGGCGTGTGCATGCTGCCGTTCCTCAATGGCGAACGCGTTCCCGCCCTGCCCCATGCCAGCGGCAGCCTGCTGGGGTTGACCATGACCAACCTGACCCGGGCCAACCTGTGCCGCGCCGTGGTGGAAGGCACCACCTTCGGTTTGCGTTACGGGCTGGACCTGCTGCGCCACAATGGCTTACAAAGCCGCGGCATCTGCCTGACCGGCGGCGGCTCGAAGAGCCCGGTGTGGCGGCAAATCGTCGCCGACATCATGAATACGCCAGTGATTTGTACCGAACAGAGCGAGGCCGCGGCGCTTGGCGCAGCGATTCAGGCGGCGTGGTGCAAGTCTTGGGCAAACGGCCACGAAGACAGCCTGGCGGACTTGTGCGAGCGCTGCGTGAAGCTCGACCTGGCCAGTGAAACCCTGCCGATTGCAGAAAATGTACAGGCCTGTCAGCAGGCCTACGAACGCTATCAACAGCATGTCGCAACCCTTTAAAGAGCGAGCAACTATGTATCTGGTGTGTGGTGAAGCGCTATTCGATTTCTTCAGCGAAGACGATGCCAGCGGCCTGGCATCCAAAGTGAATTTCAAAGCAATTGCCGGCGGCTCGCCGTTCAACGTTGCAGTGGGGTTGCGCCGCTTGGGCGTGGATGCCGCGCTGTTTGCCGGACTGTCGACCGACTACCTCGGCCGCCGCTTGCAGCAAGTGCTGCAGGATGAAGGCGTGCGCCCGGATTACCTCGTGGACTTCGCCGCGCCGACCACGCTGGCGATGGTCGCGGTCGGTGCCAACGGCTCGCCTCACTACAGCTTTCGCGGCGAAGGCTGCGCGGATCGGCAGTTGAGCCTTGCTCATCTGCCGCAACTGGGGCCTGAAGTGCGCGGCTTGCACATCGGCTCGTTCTCGCTGGTGGTGCAACCGGTTGCCGATACCTTGCTGGCGCTGGTGCAGCGCGAAAGTGGCAAACGCCTGATCAGCCTCGACCCGAACGTGCGCCTGAATCCCGAGCCGAACATCGAGTTGTGGCGTTCACGGATCGCCACCCTGGTGGAGCTTGCCGACCTGATCAAGGTCAGCGACGAAGATTTGAGCCTGTTGTATCCCGAGCAGGATCCGCAGCGCGTGATCGAAGGCTGGCTGGACCATCGTTGTCAGTTGGTGTTCCTGACCCGTGGCGGTCAGGGGGCGACAGTGTTCAGCCGGGCTCATGGCACATGGTCGGTGCCGGCCTGTTCGGTGAAGATTGCCGACACCGTTGGGGCTGGCGATACCTTCCAGGCGGCGCTGATTACCTGGCTGACCGAGCAGCAGCTGGATTCGGTTGCGGGTGTGCAGCGGCTCAGCCGTGAGCAGATTGACGGGATGCTCAGGTTTGCGGTGAGTGCCGCCGCGTTGACCTGCAGCAAGACCGGGCCGGATTTGCCGTATCGGCGGCAGTTGAGCTGAAATACACCCCCCATACCTCCTCTACTATGGCGGGTCCTGATTTCAGGGCCTGCCGCAGGACTTGAATAAAAGACAGCTTGCATATCTTGCTTCATTGGGCGCTACATCTTTTCTCCCATTATATTTTTTAGATATAGTCTTATTGCAATTTAAAAAATAAAACCCGTACAAAAGATAAGCGGTCATTGACAGCTTTATATTTTTTACACCTGAGAAAATTTATAGCGATTTATACTTGCAACTATTCCAAAAAAATAATCACATGCAGCCAACTACAACCAGTTAGTTACTTGACCGCTACATACCTTCAACTAGTATCTTTTCCACGCACGGCGCAGGTAAGGACAATTGCTGTGCGAATCCTTATACCACCACAACAGGAAAAGGAACTCCAACATGGAAAGTGTCGCTATCTCAGCTGCCCAAATTAACTGGAACGGCGGACAACGCATTACGCTCACCGCAGGTGATACAGCCACCTGTACCGCGCTTAGCCCAGGCCAGCTGTATGGGATCTTTATCTACAACTCCGCGCAAAATGACAACAACTCGACTGTCTCCGTGAACTGGAGCAACAGCCAACCGCCCGTACCGATCACGGTACCTGGCACCACGGCCAATGCAGGCCTGGCATCGTTGGGTTTTGTCTCGGGCACCGATACTCAAACCGTTTCGGTCTCACTGTCCAGCAACGCCGGTAAATCACAGGTCGAAATCTGGCTGGGAAGTGTCAGCATGCCGACCAACACATCGGGGCTCAGCAACTATCCGCTGCCGGCCGATGGTGAGCAGCATCCGTTCAACAAGTACACCCGCTACTATGCGGTCCCTCCATCGAAATGGATGAACCTGACGATCACCAGCACCATTACACAGTTCCTCTCTTGCCAGTTCCGTGAGGCGCAAGCGACCGTGTTCGTCGTCAACGAGACGTCGAACGGCCTGCTCTCCGGCCAGGTCACCACGATCGGGCCTACTGCAAGTGAAGTTGGGGCCGTCAAGATCAGTTACTCGCAGATTCAGAGTATTTCCAATAATCTGCAAGGCGACGGTACGCAGTGGGTCTGGATGGATGCTGACAGCCAGCAAAACTCTCAGAGCGCGACCATTTCCCTGCAATCGCTTTGAATTTATTGGCTGAGTCATAAACGAAGGCCCCATCTGTGGGGCCTTCTTTTTTATATGGCGTAGCGGTCAATTGCCTCGAAAAGTGCCTGTATTCATCGTGCAAAACCTCAGCTATAGGGGAAAGCCCTACAAGCGTCAGGCCCCTGACCTACGGCATTTTCGCCTTGAACATGGCCATTTAATACTGCACCATCCGCCCCCTGCTTTTTCAAAGGACGGAATTCAAGGCATGCTGGACGCAAACGCAATCCATATCTCCCTCACCCTCGAAGGCGTTTCCGTCGACCTTCAGGTGCTCAGCTTCATCGGCCGCGAGGCCCTCAACCAGCCGTTCTGTTTCGACATCGAACTGGTCAGCACCCGCCCCGACCTGAAACTCGAAGAGCTGCTGCACAAGCCCGGTTGTCTGACCTTCGGCGCCACCGGCCAAGGCAAAATCCACGGACTGGTGTACCGCATCGAGCAAGGCGATTCCGGCAAGAGCCTGACCCGCTACAGCATCAGTCTGGTGCCGCAACTGGCCTACCTGCGCCACAACCACGACCAACAGATTTTCCAGCAACTCAGCGTACCGAAGATCATCGCCCAGGTCCTCGAAGCCCGCGGCATTCTGGCCGACGCCTACAGCTTCCAGCTCGGCGCGATCTACCCGGAGCGCGTGTACTGCGTGCAGTACGACGAATCCGACCTGCATTTCATCCAGCGCCTGTGCGAAGAGGAAGGCATCCATTTCCACTTCCAGCACTCGACCAGCGGCCACAAACTGGTGTTCGGCGATGACCAGACGGTGTTCCGCAAGCTGGCGCCAGTGAGCTACCAGCAGGACTCCGGCATGGCCGCCGAAAAACCGGTGATCAAGCGCTTCAACCTGCGCCTGGAAACCCGCACTACCCGCGTCAGCCGCCGCGACTACGACTTCGAAAAACCCCGGCTGCTGCCGGAAAGCGCGGCCAAAAGCGCGTTCGCCCCGGACCTCGAAGACTACGACTACCCCGGCCGTTTCACCGACCGCGCGCGCGGCAAGCAACTGGCAACCCGTGCCCTCGAGCGCCATCGCAGCGACTACCAACTGGCCGAAGGCAAAGGCGACGAACCGACCCTGGTCAGCGGCCACTTCCTGGCCCTCAGCGAACACCCGCGCGCCGAATGGAACGACCTGTGGCTGCTGCTGGAAATCGTCCACGAGGGCAAACAGCCGCAAGTGCTTGGCGAGAACATCACCAGCGACGTCACCGACAGCAAGGACGATTTCCATCAGGGCTACCGCAACCGCTTCCTCGCCACCCCGTGGGACGCCCATTACCGCCCAGCCCTGGAACACCCGAAACCGCAAGTGCTGGGCAGCCAGACCGCCATCGTCACCGGCCCGCCGGGGGAAGAAATCCACTGCGATGAATACGGCAGGGTCAAGGTGCAATTCCACTGGGACCGCGACGGCCAGTCCGACGACAAGACCAGCTGCTGGCTACGCGTCGCCAGCGGCTGGGCCGGCAACGCCTACGGCGGCATCGCCATCCCGCGGGTCGGCATGGAAGTGCTCGTCACCTTCCTCGAAGGCGACCCCGACCAGCCGCTGATCACCGGCTGCCTGTACCACAAGAAAAACGTCGTCCCCTACGACCTGCCGGCGAACAAGACCCGAAGCACCTTCAAAACCCTCAGCTCGCCGGGCGGCAAGGGCTACAACGAGTTTCGCATCGAAGACAAAAAAGGCGCGGAACAGATCTACCTGCACGCCCAGCGCGACTGGGATGAAAACATCGAACACGACCAGAAAATCCGCGTCGGCAATGAACGCCACGACACGGTCGAGGCCAATGTGTTCAGCGAGTTCAAGGTGGAAGAGCATCGCCTCACCCATCTGGATCGCAAGACTGAAGCGCGGGCGGATGATCACCTCACTGTGGGCGTGACCCAGCATGTGAAGGTCGGCACGGCGCAGTTTGTCGAGGCCGGTCAGGAGATTCACTACCACGCTGGGGAAAAGGTGGTGGTCGAGGGTGGCATGGAGCTGACCGCCAAGGCTGGCGGCAGCTTTGTGAAGATTGATGCGGGGGGTGTGACGATTAGTGGGGCTGAGGTGAAAGTGAATTCCGGGGGGGCTCCCGGCGCTGGTTCGGGTATTCAGATTCTCGACCCCGTCATCCCCTGGGCCGCCGCCAAAGACAAGGCCGGTGCCCTGCTCGTCCCGGCCGCCGTGCAAATGGCCATGGCCAAAGCCGCCCGAGCTGCCGGCGACATCCGCTGCCCGATTTGCGAAGCCTGCCGTGAAGGCAAATGTGATTTGGGGGCAACAGCATGAGCGACGCACTGAACAACTGGCTTGGCGAACAAGCAAAACTCAATCGCGTCCTGATCCTGGCCCTCGACAGCCTCGCCGAACCGAACCCCGTCACCTCGCTCTACAGCGCAGGCCTGATGCAGCGCTCGGTGCAACTCTATCGACGCACCCAATACGCCGAGTTCGCCGCCATCAGCCCGTGGCTGACCGAACTGCACAACCCCGGCACCGATGCCTTTCGCCAACTGCTGGACGACCCACAGCGCAACTGGGGCTGGATCGGCAGCATGGACAAGGCCGACCTCGACGGCCTGACCCAACACTGGCAAGCGCGAATGGTGATTGAGGAAGACGGCGAACGTTCGTTGTTCCGTTTTCAGGACAACCGCGTGATAGCTCGCTGCCTCGCCAACCTGAGCGAGGCCGAACGCCCCTTGCTGCTGGGCCCGATCAGCAGCGTGCTGTATTGGGACGAGGAGCAGTGGAAAAGCGCGGATAACGCCAGGCCTGGCATGTACCCGGTGCCAAACCCGGCGCCGTGGATGCGAATTCCAAACTCGCCGGAACGTACGCGCAGTATCTTGCGCGAAAACCTTAAGCGCTGGTTGCTGGTGTACCACATCGAGGCCGCCGCCAAACTCTCCGAAACCCGCAACGTCCGCGAATGGCTGGAAGAACAGATGGACCTGCTTGAGGCCTGGCAATGGAACACGCCGGAACAGCGCGAGTTCATGCTCAGCCTGAGGCTTGATCCTCAATGCGCGGACGATGTTGCTTGGCAGCCGCTGCCGGGTGAGACGCCGGAGCAACATTTTGCGCGGTGTCAGCGGGTGTTTGATGCGCAGCTGGGTCAGTCAGAGCGTGGGTGAGGTGGAGGTGTCTGACGCAACCTTTTCGGGACGTTTGCTTTGGTTTTTTGCTGTTGCGGGTGTCATGGCGGTTTCTGGTTGTTCGGTTAGGTCTGCGGACAGCTTTACGCTGGTGACGGAATTGCCGCCTGAATTCCGCTTGAGGGGTGAAGCGTCGTATGTCCCTCGCACTGGAGAAACATGCACTGTTCCACCCCGCGAGGGAAGAAACTATCCAGACTTAAAATTCTTTGAGCAAGAGCTTAACAAGGATGCGCAAACTGCCAAGTTTGAGGTCCCCCTAACCAGCAAGGCTGGAGGATGCCCTTTAGTATTGGATAGCTTTAGTTTCGAGGTTCAAGGCAAATATGGCGCAAAGCGACTAGATATCGGGAGAGACTATGCAGGCCTTTCATTCCAGGACGGAATCGCAAACAGCCAATCGCTCACATCACCAATAGTATTTCAGAACCAGTGCCAATGGTTATTTCGTACTATCGGAAAAAAGAACTACATCACGAAGATACTTAAATGCAAAACGGCGACTAATGAAGGCCAGACAACCAGTCCAGTTATCGGTGGCACTCTGCAACGTGATCAGCTCGCAGGAAAGACAGTAAAAGTAGTGTTTTCACTTATGAAGGAAGAGCGTCCCTACATGGGTGACACATGGATTAAATTCCCCGAAGGATGGAAACGATGCATGGGCGATAGCCTCGAGGACCCCTATGCATTTTGTGACGGCAATAAAACAGACTTCAAACCCTTCAAAATGCCGGATGGGCGTGATTGCACCGTCTATCCCAACTGCACTGAACAAGGACTATAAAATGTTTTCTCGAGACTTTTTCACTAGACTTGTTCGAGCTGCGGCCATCGGTTTGGGGACGCTCGGGGCTACAGGATGCTCCGTTGCACAACAGGATAGCTTCACGCTGGTAACCGAATTGCCACCTGGTTTCAGTATTAAAGGCGAAGCGTCTTATGCGCCTAGAACGGGAGAGACTTGCACGGTCCCGCCTCGCAATGGGAAAAACTACCCCGGCAAAAAATTTTTCGAGCAAGAGCTTAATAACGATGCGCAAACAGCACACTTCAAAGTCCCGCTGACCAGCAATGAAGGAGGGTGCCCTTTAGTACTTAAAAGCTTCGGATATGAAGTAGACGGAAAATATGGCGCAGCCCGATTAAATATTGGAAGAGACTACACTGGAATTTCTTTTGAAGACGGAAGCAACAACATCCAACCAACATCTCCAAAAACACTTAAAAAAGAGTGCCAGTGGCTATTTCGAACAACTGGACCAAAAAACTATATTAGCAAGATACTTAGTTGCAAGGCAGTCGCCGACCCGATTACATCCGCAGTTCTGAAACGTGATCAGCTTTCTGGAAAAACGTTAACCGTAATATTTTCCCTGGCACAAGAGGAGCTTCCCTATATGGGTGACACGTGGATAAAGTTCCCCGAAGGCTGGAAACGATGCTTAGGGAAAAATATCGAGGATCCGTATGGGTTCTGTAGCGGCAATACGACTGATTTCAAACCATTTAAGATGCCGGATGGACGTGATTGCACTGTTTATCCTAACTGTACTGAATAAGGATATTTATTATGGAGCCGAAGGCATCATGCAAACCATTATTGGGTGGAAAGTCACAAGCTTGCCCACTTAGAGGCGATTGGATCAGCTTCCAGATAGTAGATGAGACGGGTAATGGCAAGCCGTATGCTGGTCTTGCTTATGTATTGCAGGATAGTGCGCATCAAAAGTACCCCGGAGTACTAGACGGTGATGGATCAGCCAAGGTTTTCAATCATTATCAAGGACCGGTAGTTCTGACTCTGGATGCGCCCTATACAGGATCGGACGAATACTACAAAGCTCTCTCAGTTCGAAAAAAATATCCATTACCCATCACCCAACTCCAAGTCAATGCAGAACAAACCCGTTTTGTTCGAAAAGATGGTTTGCGCGTTGAGAACAACCCTGCAAAAGCCAAAGCTGATCAGTTCTTTCAGGTTGAAGTTCGAGATTTTGTAAAAAAATCTGCTCACCTTCCTCCTGAATCCAAAAAAAAATATCCACCGAACTACAATTTACTAAAAATCATGGGAGACCTCAGTTTCGGCCCCGAGGAATCGGAACTATTTGGCGTCGTGTTATCGCCTAATAAACACACTGTCCTTGAGGTCCGTCCACTGCGTGCATTCCGCCCCATGCTTTCAAAAGACAAAAAATTCAGCGCCTTGAATTTATATCAACTTTCTCTGTTTGCAAGCTTAAGCTACGCCAATTTTGGTCAAGAACCGGCTGAACTGCCAACTGACACTATCAAGTTCCCTCTCACCCCTAGCGTCGGCAACCTATTTGGAGATGGACTGGCTAGTTTCAGAGAAGATTGGAGAATTAATGCTGACCAAACCACCCCTTACTACCCGCTTTATGAAGATGTACCGTACTCAAAGCGTTTTGAGATTCTGCCTTTCGACCCGACACTCTATGATCAAAACAAACCTGGCTTGGGCGTAGAACAAGAGCACCCAGCAAAGTGGCATTTCTTTGATGATGGCCAAATAAAGGGTGGTACAAATACTCAGGCGTTCATAACTCACCATGACGAAATCATCCTAATTTCGGTCCGAGGGACATTAGAGGGCGCGGACTTCTTGCGGGATACCGATGCAGAGCAAGTTCCATTTGAGGATGGCGTAGGGAAAGCGCACAAAGGTTTCTACGAAGCCTATCAGGCGATGAGCAAATTCATTCAAGTCTATCTCGAGCAATTTTATACAGGACAAAAGGTAATCATTTGCGGGCATAGCCTGGGCGGGGCAATCGCAACATTGCTCGCAGAAGCGTTACGACGTAGTCCAAGCGCATACGACATCTTGCTCTACACCTACGGCTCCCCACGAGCCGGCGACGCAGACTTCGTCAACGGCGCGGCAGAGTTGGCCCATCACCGCATGGTCAACAACAACGACCCGATCCCAAGTGTCCCCGCGCCATGGATGAACACTCGCAAAAGTATCTGGGTGCCCGGTGTAATCATCAGTTTTGTCACCGCCCCTTTAGGCGCACTTATTTTCGCCATAGGCCTGTCGCGAACCGGCGGTTCGCCATATGAGCACCACGGTAATTTGCACCACTTCATGCCCGTCCACTTTAAAGGACGTGAGCAATCCGCCGTTCTCTGGGATCCAGGTTGCGACTCCATCGAAGAGGCCGCCTGCACCAGAGCATTGAAAAAGTTCGACGACTTGCCCGACCGTGCCGCTTTTGTGAAGCAACTGTTCCACATGAGCGATCACTTCATGGTGCCCTCCTACATCCCGTACGCCTGGGCAACATTGCGCCGCTGGCAGCAAACCCAGGAAAGCGGAACCACGGTGGTGACCAAGACTGAGTACGATCAGGTCTACTACCAACTGCAAGAAATGCAGGACCGTTTGAAGACGAAGGAAGCTGAACTGAACAACTCCTTCCAATACGATCGTCAGGCAAGCCAGCGAGAAGCGAGTCTACTGAGAGCGGAAATAGGTCGGTTGAATACCGCCCGGCAACGGCTGCACGCCTTGAGCTTCCTTAAACTGACGCCCGAAGACATTTACGGCTCTGCCACTCAGGCGCCGGAACATAAAAACAACGTCGATCGCTGGATGGCGAAAAAAGAAAACACTGTTGAGGTCCAGCTCGCGATGATTCCTCAGGCAAGCAGCAGTGAACTGAGGACGGCTTAGTTTTCAGAAGGGCAATGACTCGGTGTATCCCGCAAACAAGCCAGCGACCATAAGGGGCTGGCTTGTTTGTCATGCTGTGGCGTCAGACCGGCGCTTTCCACCCCATCATCCGCTGCTGCGCAACCTGCAGCAGGTCGTAACCATCCTGAGTCAGTAAATAAAGCGCATGGGTAATGTGCGGGATGTCCTGAACATCACCGTGCTTGAAGCATAGGCAGTGGAGTGTTTCAAGTAGCTGGCTGGAGGCTCGGATGCGCTGTAGGGCAGATTCGAGGATGTCTTGGGGATTGGCTTCAGTGTCGATCACCAAGGGATTTGAGTCGGTAAGGCCACTTTTAATTGAACGGTAGCGCTCGGGGAATGGGTTTATCGTTGGCATAGTAATTACTCGGCATTAATTTAGTAATCGCCAGCACCGTGACCAAACGATGGGTGGCGGCTGTGCACAGGCTTGGTCAACCGATAACGCCAAATCGGCTCGCCCGAAGGCGTCCCGCACACAGCCGCCATTACAACGCAATACGAGACGTAGAAGTCCGCAGTGCGAATGAGGGCACAAATATGTGCGACGTTAACAGGTGACCAAACCTGTTCGCTGATTTTGCAGCGACGCCAAACAGTAAACGCTGGCAGCCGGCCGGCGAAAGACGACAACACGCCCCAGCCTGTAGGAACGGGACGAAGCTTTCTTAGGATTTATCACGACTCACGGGCAGTAACGTAGGACCCGACAACCGAAGGGATTTCCCCGAATGCAAACACCATGGAAGTACATCATCGCGGCACTGCTAGCCGCCCCGGCCTACGCGCAACCACTCCAGACAATCCTCACCTGCCCTTTGGCCGATAGAACTCAGGTGTCCTTGCTGGCGGAAACGAATGCGCAAGGCCACCGCCTGTTTGTGAAACTCGACAGCAAAATCCAACCGGCCTTTACCGACATCCCGGATTTCGACTTTTTCGGCGAAGTCTTCCTGGCAAAGTGTGTTTCTTCCAGCCTGATATTCGCCTTCGCATACGGCTCGCCGTATCTAAAAGGCGTCGTTTTACGCAAGAACCCTGTCACTCACACCGTCGAGCGAATCGATTTTGCCGAGAAGGCGCTACCACGTTGGCTGTACCTCGGACGAGAGCAGATCCGACTGGTCATTCCTAATATCGGGTATGAAGTGTCGGCGAAGTTTCTGGTCTATGACTATGTTGCTGGAAGGGGGCAGTTGGAAGGACCCGCTGGTATAGAGACGCCTCCAGATCGACGTGGATTCAAGGTTGTGCGCCTCGAATAGATAACCATACAACCGGCTCGCAACAACCATTAGCCCGCTACTTAACCTTCGATTAATCCTGCGGTCCAAAACTTTACTGGACCGCACTCCCTCAGCACCCTCTGACGCCCAGTGCGGCAGGTTCGACGCTCTTGCATCGAACTGGCTTCCCCTCTGCACTGGAGACCCATCATGAACATGCGAACACTGCTGATGACCACCGCCCTCGCCTGCACCGCTTTCGCCGGTTTCGCTCAGGCCAACGACACGTCGTCCTCTCAGGCCGTGCCTTATCACTACGGCATGCCGCTGAATGTGGGCAAGGTCATTTCCATGACCGAACCGTCGACGCTGGACTGCGAAGTGGTCACGGCGGACATGAAGTACATCGATAGCACCTCGGGCAAGCCTGCGGAAATTACCTATCGAAAACTTTCTGACGCGTGCAGTTATCAGAGCTGACAGACGATTCTGATTCGGCACTTGGCGGTAGGCCTGCGGGGATTCTGAGGCTATGCTTCGGCGTCCCCCTCTACCGCCGAAAGGATTCGCCATGCCGTTCTCGTTTCGCACGCTTTCAACGTTCACCGCCGCGCTTTGCTTTCTGCTGGCGCTGGTGTGGGGTTTGATGCCGCAATGGTTGCTGGCGATCTGGAGTATCGAGTATTCGCCCGCAGCGGGGTTTGTGGCCAGGCGCAGTGCGGTGCTGTTCGGTGCGCTTGGGGTGATGTTTTATGATCGCCGAGTTGCACCGCCCTCGGCGGCGAGAAGTGCGATATGCAGCGGCTTTATGGTTGGCTGTTTCGGCTTGGCAGCGCTGGGCTTTGGCGAATGGCTCAATGGTCATGCCGGGCCGGGTATCTTACTGGCGATCCTGGTGGAATTGGCACTGGGTCTGGGGTTTATCCAGACCCGGCGCGTGTCGCTCGAATTGGGTGAAACAGTCGGCTAATGAGCTTTCGACTTAGTGCTGGGCAAATGGCTATGGGTCTTGTGCTCAAGGTCGGTGCGTAACTCGGCGATCAGATGATTAATCTCCCGACATCCGTTGAGGCGATGGGCGTCTATGCCGGTGACGCACAGGTCGAGATGGTCAGTCTCGTTGTCCGAATACACCTTGACGGTCATCGACAGATCCGGAGATAGCGTGCATTGGCAGCGTTTCGGAAGAAAACTGCTTTCAACGATATTGCGTAGTTCCAAGGCAGAAAGAAACATGGCCACCCTCTCGGTATTGTGAGATTGCCAATCGAAAATCAATTGTCGGTCGGAGCTCAGATCACCCGTTCTTTTCTTCCTTGCGGGCTTCATCGTTCCAACGTCCGACCGTTTTTTTGTTTCAGCGCTGACTCAACGGGACCGTGGTCAGCTCAAGACAGCTTCAGCATAAAACATGCCCGGAATTTCGCCCTGCGGCTCGTCGGCCAATCAAGGGTTTAACAAAGAAGGCAATACATCACGTCATGCAAAATGCAAGAAAGGACTGTTTTCGACACCTGCATTTTGCAACCCATCTCTGATGGCGGGTTTGCATTGACCGAGGACGGCAGTGAGAATGCGGCCATCTGTTCAGTATCCGCTGACCCAACGCACACGCAAGGAGGCATTATGGGTGCTTTGCCCTTTAATACGACCGTCGGGCTGATAGTTACCGTTCTGTCGTCCGTTGCCCAGGCCGCGACACTCGAAGACGTCGCGCCGTATCCCAAACCAGAGAGCGGCTTTACCCGCCAGGTCATTCATCTCGCCCCGCAAAAACAGGAAGACGCCTACCAGGTCGAAATTCTGGCCGGCAAGACCCTGACCGTCGACTGCAACCGTCAGCGTCTAGGCGGCATGCTTGAGGAAAAGAACCTCGAAGGCTGGGGCTACCCGTTTTACCGGCTGGAAAAAGTCACCGGCCCGATGAGCACCCTGATGGCCTGTCCTGACGGCAAGCACAAACAGGACTTCGTGCCGGTGGTCGGTGACGGTTTCAAGCTGCGCTACAACAGCAAACTGCCGATCGTGCTCTACGTGCCCAGTGATGTCGAAGTGCGCTACCGGATCTGGTCGGCGTCGAGCCGCGTCGAGAACGCCGTTCAGGAATAACTGGTCCATCCCTCACGCCGGGGCGCCGCTCAATGCGGCGCGCTCGGCCACATGACGCAAGCTGTCGAAGTTGATATTCGCACCGGAGTCGATGGCCACCAGGGTCTGCCCTCGGGTGCCGGTTTTCGCCACGTACTGCTTGATGCCCGCCACGGCCAGGGCGCCGGAAGGTTCGG
>Ga0207655_1000969_pt1 | contig 29607 bp, 29 predicted proteins | sample KBSM44metaG_FD_184398 | JGI IMG/M metagenome (GOLD analysis project Ga0207655, IMG submission 184398) | Miscanthus rhizosphere microbial communities from Kellogg Biological Station, Michigan, USA - KBS M4-4 metaG (SPAdes) (version 2) | ecosystem: Host-associated > Plants > Roots > Rhizosphere >... | reverse complement strand
CGAACGCTCCTTGGGTGAGTTGAAGTCGCTGTACTGGATCGAGTTGTTGAGGAAGATCGAATCTGACTGGCGCAGGTAATCAAAGTCGTCGTCACCGTTGTTGCGCTGGTGCGACACGGCCACGCTGTGGGCGCCGACCTTCACCCCGACCCTGGCACTCCAGATGCTGTTGTCGAATTCACCCAGCCGCTGCTTGCCCTCATCCACGGCCTTGTAATAGTTGACGTCGCCGAACAGCGAGACGCCTTCGTTCAGCGGGTAGCTGGCGGCGCTCCCCAGGTAATACTGATCCCAGGCGTCCTTGAGGCGGCTGCTGTACAGGCTCAGGCTGAGGTGCTTGTTCACCGTGTAATCGCCGCCGAAATAGCCGATCCAGGGCGAGTCGACCTTGCCTGCATAGAACGTTGCAAAGCCGTTGTTCATGCCACTTTCATTGGGCTGGCTCATGCCGCTCAAACGGCCACCTTGCAGGCTCAGGCCTTCGACGCTGGTGTTTTGCGCGGTCACGCCACGAAAGCTTTCGGGCAATAGGCGCGAGTCGCCGTAGGCCACCACCGGCGTGACTGGGAACACGTCGCCGGCTTTGATCACGGTGTCGAGTACACGCAGTTTTGCGGCGCCGCCGACTTTGTTGTAGCCGGTTTCCGGATGGTCTTCGCTGTCCACCGGCAACACGCCGAACGAACCCTTGCCGCCGCTGCGACCGGTGCCCGAATCGAGCTTGAGGCCGTACAGGGCAAATGCGTCCAGGCCAAACCCCACCGTGCCTTGGGTAAAGCCCGATTCGAACTTGCCGATCAACCCCTGCGCCCAGGCTTCGGAATAGCCATTGCCGGTAGGGCTGGACTGGCCCTTGCGGTCATCGCGGTTGAAGTAAAAATTGCGCGCCAGCACATTCAGGCTGCTGCCTTCGATAAAGCCTTCGGGCTTGTCTTCCACAGCCACGGCGGCCAGGGGCAATGCGGCAATCAATGAAAAGGGAAGGGTGTAATACACAGTGCTCATGTTGCGCTCCTCGGTAGTGGCAGTGTTCAGCTTCTTATGGAGGTGGGCGTTCTTATTGATCTGGCCCGGGCTGATAGTTGCAAACCGCAGATAACGGCGAAGTGGCACAAACATTACAATTCTGGAAACTAACTTCCATCTAACAAATAAGTAATGTTCTGGTGAACATGTCGTCAGGGTTCGCTGTTTATTCTCGGTACTGAACTTTAAGTCGAGGAACACGTGATGAACTTTTATAAACTTGGCCTGGGTGTACTGGCTGTGGTGTTGTCATTCGGTGCAGTAGCCGAGGGCGGTGGTGATCGCACCTTTGCCTTGATGATGGAGCGCAATGAAAAAGCGATGGCCGACTATGCCAACCGGGTCGGCAAGCCGGTGCCCGAAGTGCAGGCGTACCGCTACGGCATGAAGCTGGACATTGCCAAGGTGGTCAACGTCACGCCGCCGATCCGTTCGTGCAATCCAGTGCCGTCGCGCATGACCTATGAAGACTCCAGCGGCAAGCTCAATACCCTTGAATATCAGGTGATGGGCGTATGCCGAAATAACGGTGGTTAATGGATCCAAAAAATCAGTGGGGTACTGCAAAAAAAGCGCTTCAGAAAACGCCGGCAGCGCCGATGCAGGTCAGATCCTTCTCCCTATTTGACCCATCGGTGCCCCATGTTCAACACCCGTTTGAAGCAGGAGCTGTCGGCTCTTCGCGAAGAATTGTCCAGCTTGCAACAGGTCAAGGAGAGCCTGGAAAGCGAAATGCTGTGCCTGACGCTGGATGCTGACGGCCGTGTTGAGTGGGCCAATGCCAATTTCCTGCAGGAACTGGCTTACCAATCCGGCAGCATCGTGGGGCGCCCCATCGAAGACCTCGTGCCGGCGCATGTGCGTCAGGACGAATTTCAAAAGCGCTTCAAGAATGCCCTGGTGCGCGGTGAACACTTCGCCGGCACCGTGCGCCTGATGCGTGGCAATGGCCAGGAAGCCTGGCTGCGTTCGATCGTGCAGCCGGTGCGCAGCTCGGATGGGCGCATCAAGCATTTCTCGATCTACTCCAGTGACCTCACCCGCACCATCGAGGCATCGCGCGAGCATGAAAACCTGATCACTGCGCTGGTGCGCTCCACCGCTGTCATCGAGTTCGACCTCGGCGGCCACGTGCTCACCGCCAACGACCGTTTCCTGGGCGGCATGGGTTACAGCCTGGCGCAGATCCAGGGCAAACATCACCGCATGTTCTGCGAACCGGAGGAGTACAACAGCGCCGAGTACCAGCACTTCTGGAAGCGCCTGAATGCCGGAGAGTTCGTGGCGGCGCGCTTCAAGCGTGTGGACAGCCGTGGTAACACCGTGTGGTTGGAAGCCACCTACAACCCGGTCATGGATGCCACCGACCGGTTGTACAAAGTGGTCAAGTTCGCCACCGTGATCACCGACCAGGTCAACCGGGAACAAGCGGTTGCCGAGGCCGCCAATATCGCCTACAGCACGTCGCTGCAAACCGACAACAGCGCCCAGCGCGGCACCACCGTGGTGACCCAGGCGGTGGATGTGATGCGTGACCTGGCCAAGCACATGCAACAGGCGGGCGAAGGGATCGAGGCGCTCAACGACCAATCCCAGGTGATCGGCACCATCGTCAAGACCATCAGCGGCATTGCCGAACAAACCAACCTGCTGGCGCTCAACGCGGCCATCGAAGCGGCCCGCGCCGGCGAGCAGGGGCGCGGTTTTGCGGTGGTGGCCGATGAGGTTCGCCAGTTGGCCTCGCGTACCAGCAAGGCCACCGAGGAGATTGTCGGCGTGGTGCGCCAGAACCAGGACATGGCCCGCGATGCCGTGGCCCTGATGACCGACGGCCGCCTGCAGGCCGAGCAAGGCCTGGCCCTGGCGGCCGAGGCGGGCACCGTGATCGTGGAGATTCAGGACGGTGCGCAGAAGGTGGTCAGCGCCGTGGGGCAATTCGCCAATCAGCTGTCGAGCTGAACGTAGGGCTCAGGTATCGTAGGCTTCTTTCCTGCTTGATGAGCCGACCGTCCATGAGCCCTACCCACCGTCGCCCCGTTCCGCTGTCCAAGGCCTACCGCTTGCTCAACCACGGGCCGACCGTGCTGGTGAGCGCTGCGCACGAGGGCCGGCGCAATATCATGGCCGCTGCCTGGGCCATGCCGCTGGATTTCGAGCCGCCCAAAGTCGCGGTGGTGCTGGATAAGTCCACCTGGACCCGCCAATTGCTCGAAGGCGCCGGTACCTTTGTGCTGCAAGTCCCGTGCGTGGCCCAGGCCGACCTGGTGCAGACGGTCGGCAACACCAACGGCGCCGAGCTCGACAAGTTCGCCGCCTACGGCCTGCAGACCTTCCAGGGTGAACACACCGAAGCACCGCTGCTGGAAGGCTGCGTGGCCTGGCTGGAATGCCGCCTGCTGCCCGAGCCCCACATCCAGCAGACCTATGACTTGTTTCTGGGCGAAGTGGTCGCGGCCTATGCCGACGAGCGCGTGTTCAGCGAGGGGCATTGGCATTTCGAAGGGCAGGACCCGTTGCGTACCTTGCACCACATTGCGGGCGGAAATTTCCTGACCATCGGTGAGCCGATTACCGGCCGCCAGTTGTAGGCCTTACCCCTCGGTGTAAAGCCGGGCCAAAACCAAATGTGGGAGCGGGCTTGCTGTGGCGAGCAAGCTTGCTTGCGCTGGGGTGCGAAGCGCCCCCAAAAAGCCGGCTCCAGCTGCGCTGTCGAGCGGGAGCAAGCTCCCTCGCCACAGCAAGCCCCACATGTTTTGACCGCGTTTTCAACAGCGGCCCTCAGCGGCCGAGCATTTTTACCCAGCGCGACGGCGGCATGCCGTAGGTGCTGCGAAATTGCCGGGTCATGTGGCTCTGGTCGGTAAAGCCGGCCGTCATCGCCGCATCCACCAACGATTGGCCCTGGGCCAGCAGGCTGCGCACCAGGTCCAGGCGGCGCATGGTCAGGTAGCGGTAGGGACTGGTGCCGAACAGCAGGCGAAAATCCCGCGACAACGCCCAGCGGTCGCGGCCGGCGTGGTCGGCCATTTCTTCCAGAGTGATGCTGCGGCCCAGGGCGCTGTGGATAAATTCCCGGGCGCGCTCGGCGGCCACGTAATCGAAGCTCTTGCGACTGACGATCCCCCCCGAGACATTGCTCAGTGCGTGAGCCAGGTCGAACAGGGCGTCCTGTTCCTGCAGCGGGTCGATGGGGTTGTCCAGGTTCTGCAGCAGCACTTCGCTGGCGCGAAACAGCCTGGGGTCGGTGGACAGGCCATTGGGGATGAACGGCAGCGGCTTGCCGCCGAGAATCTGCTGGATCAGCGAGGGCTCGACGTAAATCATCCGGTACTTGAAGCCTTCCTCGCTGCCGGCGTGACCGTCGTGGGTTTCATCCGGGTGGAGCACCATGGTCGTGCCGGGCACGCTGTGGACCATGTCGCCGCGATAGTGAAAGCTCTGCACGCCGGACAAGGTCCGCCCGATGGCGTAGGTGTCGTGGCGGTGCGGGTCGAAGGCGAAGCCGGCAAAGTATGCCTCGATGCGGTCCAGGCCACTGGCGTGTGGCGCGCGGTGCAGCCAGTCGAGGGAGCGTGTGGGGTGGCCCATGGTGGCTTGTCACAAAAAAGAGGTGGAAACACGTTAACCCAGTCTGCATTCCTTGTCTGCCGGGGTCTTGTACGATTGTGCAGGGGTGGGGCGGGGCCTATGATCGCGGCACATGTGTTGTGTTGATGGAGCTGCCCCATGGATTTTTTCAAGCTTGCTTACCTGGCCCCACTGGTTTCATTGGGCTTGCTCTGGATCGTTGCCGTCGTCACCCCAGGGCCGAACTTCTTCAATATCGCCCAACTGGCCGCCAACGGCTCGCGCCGCCATGGTGTGGCGGCTTCGGCCGGCGTGGCCTCGGGCACGATCCTGTGGGGGCTGGCAGGTGGGTTGGGGATCAAGTCGCTGTTCACCGCCGCGCCCATGCTGTACCTGGGCTTCAAGATTGTCGGCGGCTGCTACCTGATCTACTTGGGGCTCAAGCTGTTCAAGCGTTCGGCGCCGGCCGCCGGCTCGGATCTGTTGCCGAATGAGCCTCGGCGCTCGATGTTTTCAGCCTGGCGCCTGGGGCTGCTTGGCAACATCTCCAACCCCAAGTCGGCGTTGTTTGTCGCGACGATCTTTGCGTCGACCATGCCGCCCTCACCGTCGCCGATGTTGTTGACCCTGGCGGTGACCGTCATGGCCACCTTGTCGTTCAGTTGGTACTGCGCCGTGGCGTTGGTGTTTTCCAGTGAGCGCATGGCCAACCTCTACAGCCGTTCGCGCAAGTGGCTCGACCGCTTTGCCGGTGGCTGCTACGTGTTGTTCGGCGCACACCTGGTAGCGAGCCGCTGACCTGCCATGGTAAGAAGCCTTACTTTCAACAGTGAGGCTGGGTCATGAGCAAGGTGCGGGTAGGTATTATTTTTGGTGGCCGTTCGGCTGAGCACGAAGTCTCGCTGCAGTCGGCGCGCAACATTGTCGACGCCCTCGACCGCACACGTTTCGAGCCGGTGCTGATCGGTATCGACAAGGCCGGCCACTGGCACCTCAACGACACCTCGAACTTCCTGATCAATCAGGAAAACCCGGCCTTGATCGCCCTCAACCAGTCCAACCGTGAATTGGCGGTGGTGCCCGGCAAGGCCAGCCAGCAGGTGGTGGAAACCACCGGTAACGGCTTGCTCGAACATATCGACGTGATCTTCCCGATCGTCCACGGCACCCTGGGCGAAGACGGTTGCCTGCAAGGCCTGCTGCGCATGGCCGACCTGCCTTTTGTCGGCTCTGATGTGCTGGGCTCGGCGGTGTGCATGGACAAGGACATCAGCAAGCGCCTGCTGCGTGATGCGGGCATTGCCGTCACGCCGTTCATCACCCTGACCCGTGGCAACGCGGCGCGCACGTCCTTTGACAGGGCGGTGGATAAGCTCGGTTTGCCAATGTTCGTCAAACCCGCCAACCAGGGTTCATCGGTAGGCGTGAGCAAAGTCGGCAACGAAACCGAATACCTGGTTGCCGTTGAACTGGCGTTGGGCTTTGATGAAAAAGTGCTGGTGGAGTCGGCCGTGCAGGGCCGTGAAATCGAATGCGCCGTGCTGGGCAACGACAACCCCATCGCCAGTGGCTGCGGCGAGATTGTGGTGAACAGTGGTTTCTATTCCTACGACAGTAAATACATCGACGCCCAGGCCGCCCAGGTGGTGGTGCCGGCGGACATCAGCCAGGAAGCCAGCGAGCGAATCCGCCGCCTGGCCATCGAGGCCTTTGAAGTGCTGGGTTGCTCCGGCCTGGCGCGGGTCGACGTGTTCCTCACCGAAGACGGTGAAGTGCTGATCAACGAAATCAACTCGCTGCCCGGCTTCACCCGCATCAGCATGTACCCCAAGCTGTGGCAGGCAGCGGGGATGAGCTACAGCGAACTGGTCAGCCGGTTGATCGAGCTGGCGCTGGAGCGACATGCGGGGCGCAAGGGCCTGAAGATCAGCCGCTGACCTGATAAAAAACAATCTGCGCAGGTGAAACCCAGGCCGCCTTCATCGCTACACGGTTTGATCGACGGTTCCCTGTTGATTAACCCGTCAGTCGCCGACCGCTTCGCCTTCGCGCCGAGGGTCGGCTCCGCCGCTCAGCATTGCCTTGCCCTGGGTATCGCGGGTGCGAACGATGGCCTGTATGCCACTGGTCATGTCGATTTCGCTCAACGCGTGTCCCTTGTCCTTGAGCGCTTGTTTCAACGCTGGGCTGAACAGGCCTTGTTCCAGCTCGGTCGCCCCATTGCGGCTGCCGAAATTGGGCAGGCTGATGGCGGCTTGCGGGTCGAGCTTCCAGTCGAGCATTGCCACCAATGATTTGCTGACGTACTCGATGATCTGTGAACCACCGGGCGAGCCCACTGTTGCCAGCAACTCGCCACTCTTGCGGTCGAACACCAGCGTCGGCGCCATGGCCGAACGCGGGCGCTTGCCGGGTTCGACACGGTTGGCCACCGGTTGCCCGTTTTCTTGCGGGATGAAGGAAAAGTCGGTCATCTGGTTGTTGAGCAAAAAGCCCTGGACCATCACATGGGCGCCGAACGCCGCTTCCACCGTGGTGGTCATCGACACGGCACCGCCCTGGTCATCCACGGCCACCACTTGCGAGGTGGAGATGCGCAGCGGCGAGCGGTCCGGTGCATAGGCCACCTGGACGCCAGCAGGTGTGCCCGGCTTGGCGATGCCCATGCTGCGTTCGCCGATCAGGCTAGCGCGCTGGGCCAGGTAGCCCGGTGCGACGAGACCGGCGACCGGTACGGGCACGAAGTCAGCATCGGCCACGTACAAACCACGGTCGGCGAACGCCAGTCGACCGGCCTCTGCCAGCAGATGAACAGCCTCAGGCGTCGGTTCAAGGCCGGCAGGTGATGGGCTCTTGACTGGCGTCATCGGCGCGATGGCCAAGCGCGGGTCGCGGGCTTCCAGTGCCTGCAAGGTGCCCAGGATTTGCGCGACTGCGATCCCGCCGGAGGACGGCGGCGGCATGCCGCACACCTTCCACTGTTTGTAGTCCGTACACAGTGGTGCGCGTTCCTTGGCGGTGTAGCCCTTGAGGTCCGCCTGGGACAGGCTGCCCGCGTTGCGATGGCCCTGGACCTTGCGCGCGATCTCATCGGCAATCGGCCCCTGGTACAGCGCGTCCGGCCCCTCTTTGGCAATGCGCTTGAACACGGCGGCCAGCGCCGGGTTTTTCAGCAGCGTACCGGTGGCCTTGGGGGTGCCATCGGCGTTCAGAAAATACGCCGCCATGTCGGGCGACTGGTGAATGTAGCGGTCAGCGGCGATCAGCGCGTGCAGGCGCGGGGAAATCGCAAAGCCCTGTTCCGACAAGCGAATCGCCGGCTCAAACAGTTTGGACCATTGCAGGTGCCCGGTTTTCCTGTGCGCCATTTCCAGCGCGCGCAGTACGCCAGGAGTGCCCACCGAGCGCCCGCCGATCTGTGCCTCGGGGAACGCCATGGGCGTGCCGTCGGCCTTCAGGAACAAGCGCTCTGTCGCACCGGCTGGCGCGGTTTCGCGACCGTCGTAGGCGTGCACGTTTTTTCCGTCCCACAGCATGATGAACGCGCCACCGCCGATACCGGACGACTGCGGTTCCACCAGGGTCAACACCGCCTGCATCGCGATGGCGGCGTCAATCGCCGAGCCGCCCTGGCGCAACATCTCGCGCCCGGCTTCAGCCGCCAGCGGGTTGGCGGCGGCGGCCATGTGGCGCTCGGCATGGCGGGTGGTGAGGTCGGTGCGATAGCCCGAACCCAGTTCCGGTGCCGGTGGCTGTTCGTTGACTGGGGTATGGCAGGCCACCAGGGTGAGGGCTGCTGCAATGACCGACAACTGCCGGCGGGAAATCGATAACACGCGCTGAACTCCGTTCATTTTGAGAATGATCTGTTGTCCTTGGGGTACTGCCTTTTACAGGTAAATCGTGCCTTGCAGGTAGAGCACGGCATGGCCCGAGATGATCACGCGGTCACCCTGGAGCGCGCAACGCAGTTGACCACGGCGCAGTCCACCTTGTTCTGCCGTGAGTTGCTGCTTGCCCAGGCGTTCGGCCCAGAAAGGGGCGAGGGAGGTGTGGGCGGAGCCCGTCACCGGGTCTTCGTTGACGCCTACGTTCGGACCGAACCAGCGGGAAATGAAATCGAACCGCGCGCTTTTGGCGGTCACGGCGACCCCGCGTTTGGGCAAACCCTTGAGGCGGGCAAAATCCGGCGTCAACGCGGCGACCTGCGCTTCATCGTCAAGCAGCACGATGTAGTCATCGGTGGCGAAGACGTCGGCGTTCTCAATCCCCAGTGCGCTCAACAAGCCGGTCGGTGGTTCACACGGTTGGGGCTGCTTGGCCGGGAAATCCATTGCCAGTTCGTCGCCATTGCGCGTGACCCGAAGCTCGCCGCTGCGGGTGGCAAAGCGCAACACCTCGGGTGCATCCGCCAGTTTGTGGATCAGTACCCAGGCGGCGGCAAGCGTGGCGTGGCCGCACAGGTCCACTTCGACTTCGGGGGTGAACCAGCGCAATTCGTAGACCTCGCCACGGGGCACAAAGAAGGCGGTTTCCGAAAGATTGTTTTCGGCGGCGATGTTCTGCAGCTGTTCGCTAGGCAGCCACTCGGTGAGCGGGCAGACGGCTGCCGGGTTGCCACCAAAGGCGTGGCGGCTGAAGGCGTCGACTTGGTAGATGTCCAGTTGCATCGGGGGCACTCCGTGTGGGGGAGGTGGGACACTAACAGCGGTGGCCTGGAGCGTCGCCGTACAGATGGCGTGTTTTTTTGTGCGCATGAGGTTGCTTCAGGGCCGCTTGTCGAGGCGCGCCCAGCGTGGGCTCAGCCCAGCCGCAATACCATCGCCCCGGCGGCGATGATGCAGGCTGCAATCACGCGCACCCGGGTCAGGTGCTCCTTGAGCACCAGGGCCGAGATCACCACGCCGAACAGGATCGACGTTTCCCGCAAGGCCGAAACGGTGGCGATGGGGGCGGCCATCATCGCCCAGAGTGCCAGGCCGTAGGACGCCACGGTGCCCAGGCCACCGATCACGCCCTGGCGCCAGTAGCGCACACAGTACTGGCCGAACACCGTGCGCTTTGCAGCCAGTGCCCAGGCCGCGAGGGGGATGCCGGTGAGCAGGAAAATCCACAGCGTGTACGCCGCAGGCGCCCCCGACTTGCGTACGCCCAGGCCGTCGACAAGGGTGTAGCCGGCGATCACGCCGGCGTTGACCAGCGCTAACACCAGCCCTTTGCGCTGGCCGCCCGAGGGCGCGACGGCCATGCTCAAGATGCCGCTGGAGATGATGGCAATGCCAGCCCATGCCGCCACCGACAAGGGCTCCGCCAGCAGCAATACACTCACCGCGGCCACCAGCAACGGCGCGGTGCCCCGCATGATCGGGTAGGTCTGGCTCATGTCGGCAATGCGATAGGTCGAGGCGACCAGGACGAAGTAGAGCACCTGCAAGATCACCGACGCCCCAATGAACGGCCAACTTTCTCGCGCTGGCAAAGGGAGAAAGGGAATCACCGCCAAGGCCATCAGCGACGCGACGGACGTGATCATGCAAGTGGTCAGCAGCTTGTCCCCGCCACCCTTGACCACGGCATTCCAGGTGGCATGCAGCACAGCGCCCAGCATGATGACGGCGAACACATCAAGGCTCATGAATCGGGTTTCCTGTCGGGCTCAAGCCAGCAGCGTGGGGATGGACCGCTGCGAGTATGCCCCAGTACTTTTCTCGAGGCATAAAAAAACGGCCTACCTTTCGGTAAGCCGTTTTTAGTACTTGGTGGCTACACAGGGACTTGAACCCCGGACCCCAGCATTATGAATGCTATGCTCTAACCAACTGAGCTATGTAGCCAAGTGGCGCGCATTATTCGCGTAGAACGACAATGCGTCAAGCGTTTATTTTGAATTTTTATCTACGCTTTCAACTGTTTAACCGAAATCATCATTTGAAGCGACGAGCGGCGGGGGCTGACGGTCTAAACCGTCGAGATGTTCGTGCGTGCCTGGACGCCAGGTGATGTGGGAGCGATCGAGGGGGAGGGCTTCCATTGAGCGGGCATCCTTGCCGCCCAACAGTGGCTGATCAGCCAGGTTTACGGAGACAGCGGGTTGTGGGTGACGCGCTTGAGCTGTTCACGCGCTCGTGACAGACGTGAGCGAACGGTACCAATAGGAATGTCCAACACATCAGCGGTGTCCTGGTAGCTGCCGTCGGTTTCCAGCGAGGCATACAGCGTTTTGCGCATCTCCAGGGGCAGGTGATCAATCGCAATCAGGGTTTTCTCCAGTCGACGATTGATTTCAAACTCCCAGTCCAGGTTTCTATTTTCCTCCTGCCCATGCCAAAGCGCTTCGTCGAACTCACAATGCACGGGTTTGGCATACAGGCGCCGGAAGTGGTTGCGGATCAAATTTTGCGCAATTCCGCACATCCAGGTGCTGAGGGTGGCGTTACCGCTGAAACGCTCGCGGTTACGCCAGGCTTCCAGGTAAGTCAGCTGCAGAAGGTCGTCTGCATCCTCAGGGTTGAGCACGCGTTTCTGGATGAAGCGCCGAAGCTTTTTTTGCTGGTCGTCTGTCAGTTGAAGCATGAATTGAGGCGAGCTACCGACGAGGTGCGCTAAAGCTTCAATCGGAATATTCATGATTTTTTCCTCAGGGTAGACACAGTCGAAAGGATGTCGACCGAACCCCTTTTGCATCGCCTGTGCCAAGCGGAAGAAATCACTAACTACTTGATTTTTATATGTAAATATCTTGAATTTAGATGGTTTTGCGCAACGGCTTGCACGAAGCGATCGAGGCTCGTGCAGGTTTTTTCAACCGGGGCGTGATGGTGAATGACGATGGAACCGTTTGGGGGGTGGCTGCCACGAAGGGGTACACTCTTTCAGTACTGGCCTGTCCATGAAAGTCGAATCCAGCAACGACGTCCGAACGATCCAGCATTTGGATCTACCTGTTGTCAGCCCTCCTGCCACGGCGCGTACGCCTGTGAAGGGGGTTGACGAGACGACCCAACTATTCAATCCGGAAGTGGAAGCCCATAGCCGAACGCTGAACCAGCGCGCGTTGGGCGTGCGTGTGCCCCCTGCCGAGAAGCTTGCGCAGTTGTACGAACAATTGGGGCACCCAGCCCAGGCGACCCTGGCGGCCACTTCACGGCGAATCAGGCTGCAATTGCTGCAGCAACCCGGTGTCGACAGGTTGCTCGAAATGACGGGGGGCGATCCGGCACGGGCATTCGTTGTACTCAAGCACGTGGCAGCCCGGGCGGACGCTGAGGTACGTAAGTCTGAAGCCGCCTTGGCGCGTGCCGCCATTACCAAGCTGGAGGTCCGCTTCAAGGGCGAGATCCAGGCCGGCTTGAATATTGCGGCGGCCTTGCAGGCTGTCGGCGTCGATCCAAAGGAGCGCCAGGCACTTCGTACGCTCTATTACGCGAGTGTCGTTACGCGTCAATCGTTGGCCACGATGATGCAGGCACTGTTGGGCATGTATGGGGGGGCGCGTTTCGGCGTTGGGCTCAAGTTGATGCGCAAAGCCCTGGCGGACGATATCGCGGCCATGGTTTCGTCCATGCCAACGCCTATGTTGCGTACGTTGCTGCAGGGGCTACAAAGCTGCGGGCAACTGAGCGGGGTGCTGGCGGGTTGCCAGGCGTTGACTCAGCGACTTTGCATCGAGCATGACGCGGTAGCCCTGCTGCAAGGCCTGCTGGGTTATGCCGGTAGCGGCATTGAGGCGGGTGAAGTCCTGCGGTTGGGGGATGAGTTGGGGGGTGGGCCGTTGGACCGGCAACTGGTGTCCCTCAATGCTCTTTATCCGTTGTTCCAGCAACTGCCCTTGGCCTTGTGGACCGACAGCCGAACCCGTCAAGAGACCCTGCAGGGCTTTCTGGTGGTGATGGATGAGCTGGATCGCATCCACCGTGGCCCCACGCGCTTTGCCGGTGAGCCGAGGCCACTGGCGTGACCGTGTTATCGGTCATTAACACCCTGTTGCTCAAAGTGGCGCAGCGCGCCGAAGTGTTGGGCGCGGTGGTGGTCTTGGCCATCGTTTTTATCTTTATTGTGCCGCTGCCCACATGGCTGGTGGATATTCTGATCGCCCTCAATATCTGCATTTCATGCCTGTTGATTGTATTGGCGCTTTACTTGCCCGGCCCCCTGGCGTTCTCGTCGTTCCCCTCGATCCTGTTGCTGACCACGATGTTTCGACTGGCGCTGTCGATCGCGACCACGCGTCTTATCCTGCTGGAACAGGACGCCGGCGATATCGTTGAAGCCTTTGGCAATTTTGTGGTGGGGGGCAACCTGGCGGTAGGGATGGTGATCTTCCTGATCCTGACGCTGGTCAACTTTCTGGTGATCACCAAAGGCTCGGAGCGGGTCGCTGAAGTGGCGGCGCGTTTCAGCCTGGACGCGATGCCTGGCAAGCAGATGTCCATCGACAGTGACTTGCGCGCAGGCCTGATCGACGGCGCCCAAGCACGAGACAAGCGCGAGCAGCTGTCCCGCGAGAGCCAGTTGTTCGGCGCCATGGACGGCGCCATGAAGTTCGTCAAGGGTGACGCTATTGCTGGTTTGATCATTGTCGTGGTCAACCTGTTGGGCGGTTTTTCTACGGGCATGTTCCAGCACGGCTTGAGCGCTGCAGACTCGATGGCGCTGTATTCGGTACTGACCATCGGTGACGGTTTGATCGCGCAGATTCCGGCGCTGCTGATCTCCTTGACTGCCGGCATGATCATCACCCGTGTGGCGCCGGATGGGCGTAAGGGCGTCAGTAACATGGGCGCTGAAATTGCTCGGCAAATGACCAGCGAACCCAAGAGTTGGGTGATCGCTTCTGTGGGAATGCTCGTCTTCGCCGCAGTGCCCGGCATGCCAACGGGGGTCTTCATGTTCATCTCGGCGATCACTGGTAGCCTCGGTTATTACCTGGTGCGCCAGCGTCAACGGGAAGCCCAGCCTGCCGCTAAAGCGGGCGAAGCGGTGCGTCCTGAGCAGAATGGCAGCGAGGATCTACGCGGGTTCGACCCGTCGCGGCCTTACCTGTTGCAGTTCTCCCCGGCCCTGCGTGGCACGCCTGAAGTGACGGACCTTATCCACGGGATTCGCCAGGCCCGAAATGCGCTGGTGGCCAATATCGGCCTGACACTGCCGCCATTCGAGGTGGAACTCGATGACTCGCTGGCCACCGATGAAATGCGTTTTTGTGTGCATGAAGTCCCGATGGTCAAGGCCTCGGTGGTCAACTATCTGGCTGTTGAGCGCAAGGCACTGAAGGATGAGCCCGCCCACGGCATACCTGGGTTGGCTGAGCGTGACGAACAGGACTGGATCTGGCTGGCGCCTGATGACCCGCTGCTCGAAGACCCGCAAGTGGAGCGCTTCAGCGCGGCGAGCCTGATCATTGAACGCATGAAGCAGGCGATGATGCTCAGTGGGCCACATTTCCTGGGCATCCAGGAGAGCAAAGCGATCCTCAGTTGGCTGGAGCACAACCAGCCGGAGTTGGTGCAGGAGCTACAGCGGATCATGCCACTGTCACGTTTTTCGGCGGTGTTGCAGCGCTTGGCCAGTGAAGGCGTGCCCTTGCGTGCGGTACGGCTGATTGTCGAATCGCTGATCGAGTACGGTCAGCATGAGCGCGAACCTGAGGCACTGGCTGATTATGCTCGTATCGCCCTCAAAGCGCAGATCATGCATCAGTACAGTGAAGCTGATGGCCTGCATGCCTGGTTGCTCTCGCCTCAAACCGAAAGCACGTTGCGGGACGCGCTGCGCCAGACCCAGACCGGTGTCTTCTTTGCGCTCGACGATGAGCACAGCGCAGCCATGATCAACCTGCTCAACCAGGCTTTTACCGTTCGGCCCAAATTCAAGAGTGTGATGCTGGTCGCCCAGGACTTGCGCAGCCCGCTGCGGACATTGCTGCTCGAAGAATTCAACTACGTGCCGGTGCTGTCGTTCGCGGAGCTGGGAAGCAGCTCCAAGGTAAAAGTGCTGGGGCGTTTTGACCTTGCTCAGGTTGATTTGGTGCGCGGGGTACAGGCATGAGTCCGTGGGTATTTACTAATCGATCGAGGCACTGGTGATGTTTGAGCTGCGTGTTTTGGACGGTCTGCATCAAGGGGCTGCACTGCCGCTGTTCGGTGAGCAGTGGAGCATCGGTGCCCATGCCGATGCCGACCTGATGCTCAATGATCCTGGTGTTGCACAGCAGCATGCTCGGCTGCTGCTGGTCGGCTCGAACTGGTCGGTACAGGCTGAAGCGGGGCTGTTGCAAGGCGCCGATGGGCAGGTTTTGGCGCAGATTGCGAGCCTGGCACCGAACGCTGTGTTTTGCGTGGGGTGTGTACGGCTCTGTGTCACCCTGGCTGATGAGCCTTGGCCGCAGGCGCCGACCCAGGCTCCGCTGGTGTCAGCTCCTGCCACGGAGCCGACGCCAACCCTCAATTTATCGTCCATTTCCCATCCACAACAAAAGCGCCTGATTACTGTGGTGCTGGTGATAACGGTCATCTTCATTCTGGTGGGCATGGCCTCTACAGGAGAGCCCGAGGCCCAGGCCTCCCTGATGCCGCAGGCCTTCCAGAAACGTGAACTGGCCTCGCCGTTTGAAGTGCGCGAGCAGTTGTTGAAGATGCTGGGCGAGCGTGAGCTGGGCGAGCGCGTTTCCCTCCAAGTCATCAATGGCCAGGTCACGCTCAGTGGGGATGTCTCCCAAGACGATGTGGACCTGGTGGCACGGATGCTCAGCCGTTTTGGAGAGCAGTTCGACAGCGCTGTACCGGTACTCAGTCGTGTACGTGTGCGCGACAGCGCGCTGCCCTTCAAGATCGTTCAGATCGTCGGCGGGCCGAATGGCCATGTGGTTCTGGAAGAGGGTACCCGGTTGTTTGTGGGGGATGAGGTGGAAGGACTGCGCCTGGTGTCGATCGATAACAGCAAAGTGGTATTTGACGGTGCGCAGCGGTATGAGGTGCGCTGGTGAGCCTGGAACTGCAAGCGCGTCTGGAGGCCTGGCAGCAACGCCAATCTCAGTCACTGGCGGCTTTTGCGCCGGTGACGATGCGCGGTCGTATCCAGCGCGTCAACGGCATGCTGCTGCAGTGCCGGCTGCCCCTGGCGCGTATCGGAGACTTGTGCCAGGTCGAGAAAGCCCCGGGTGATTGCATGCTCGCCGAGATCATTGGCTTCGATCAGCAGGATGCGGTGCTCAGCGCCCTGGGCAACCTGGAGGGCGTGCGGGTGGGGGCCAGCGTTGAACGCCTGGGTGTGGCGCATCGGGTACAGGTCAGCGATGCGTTGCTGGGCCAGGTGTTGGACGGTTTCGGCAGGCCTATCACGGGGGAGGGTGCCAGTGCTTTTGTGGAGGCGGACTTGCCTGATACGAGTGCAGTGCTGTGTGAAGCGCCGTTGCCCACTGAGCGTCCGAGGATCCACCGCGCACTGGCTACCGGAGTCCGTTCGATCGATGGTTTGTTGACGTTGGGTGAAGGCCAGCGTGTTGGGCTGTTTGCCGGGGCGGGTTGCGGGAAGACCACCTTACTGGCTGAAATCGCCCGTAACGTTGAGTGCGATGTGATCGTGTTCGGCTTGATCGGCGAGCGGGGCCGCGAGTTGCGTGAGTTTCTAGACCATGAGTTGGATGAGCAACTGCGTGCCAAAGCGGTATTGGTGTGCGCGACCTCCGATCGCTCAAGCATGGAGCGCGCGCGTGCTGCATTTACCGCTACGGCCCTGGCCGAAGGTTTCCGGCGCAAGGGGCAGCGGGTGTTGCTGCTGATCGACTCACTGACCCGTTTTGCCAGGGCCCAGCGTGAAATCGGCCTGGCGGCGGGTGAGCCGTTGGGTCGCGGTGGTCTTCCGCCGTCGGTCTACAGCCTGTTACCCCGTTTGGTGGAGCGTGCCGGGTTGACCCGTGAGGGGGTTATCACGGCGATCTACACGGTACTGATCGAACAGGACTCCATGAACGATCCGGTCGCCGATGAGGTTCGCTCACTGCTGGATGGTCATATCGTGTTGTCTCGCAAGTTGGCCGAGCGTGGGCACTACCCGGCAGTGGACGTGCTGGCGAGCCTGTCGCGAATCTTGAGCAACGTTGTCTCTCCGGCAGATATTCGCGCCGGCACCGCATTGCGCCGCTTGTTGTCGGCTTACCAGCAGATCGAGTTGATGCTCAAGCTGGGGGAGTACCAGCCTGGCACGGATGCCCTGACTGACCTGGCGGTGGACAGCCGCCAGGCGGTCGATGCTTTTCTGCGCCAGGACTTGCGTGAGCCCACGCCCATGGCGAGGACGCTGGAGCACATTCAGGAGCTGACCGCACATGTCCCATTCTGACGTGCTGCTTGGTGATGTGGAGACACTGCGACGCCTGCGCAGGCACCGGGCAGACAGGGCCGAACGCAGCCTGCGTGAGGCGAAGCGAGCCCAGCAAACGCTGCTTGCCCATATAGAACAGGCCAGCGACACGCTTGAAGAAAGCCGGCAGGACGAGGCGCGGGAAAGTGCTCAATTGCTCAGCCACTACCAGGGCCAGGTGATGACGTTGCAGGCCCTGAAGACCTGGGGTGCGCAGGAGCGTGTTTTATCGGCCAATACCCGTCGAGACAAAGCCCGGCTGGAAGCATTGCAAAGCCAGCAGGAAGAAAAGGCCATCCGCGTTGGCAGCGCCCAGAAGCAGGTCACCGAGTGCCTGCGACAGGTTGAAAAACTCCAGGAGCTGTCCCTTTTACTGGCGCAGGAGCCGACGTGAAACAGGTTTCCAATAAACCCACTGAGTACCCACGCCTACGTGGAATACGCGAAGACCGTGAGCCCATCGGCGCCGCTGTCGTGCCCTGGGAGCAAGGACGATTATTCGCCCGACTGTTCGCGGATATGGACGAGGGTGCAGGGAGGGAGCCGTCGCTATCGAAGGCGAAGTCGAATGCCTCTGCCGCCTTGATTGGCGCCCTCGCAGACCAATTACTCCCTCGTATGCAGATGGGGTCGCAGTGGCCGCTTCAGGCGGTGCTGTACCTGCCCAGACTTGGGCGGATCAACGCCAGCGTGCGTCGTGAACAAGGCGCTTGGGCCATTGAGCTGGAGCCTGAGCAAGACGCAACGGCACGCTGGCTCAGTGGTGTGCGGCAACAATGTGAAAGCCGCTTGGCGGCGGCGTTGGGGCTGCCGGTCAGCCTGCATTTACCTTGCATCAGGTCGACATGATAGTGCCGTCACTGGTGTTGCCTTTGATTAGGAGCGACATCGTTGCTGCTCGCCGTCGATTGGGACGTGGCTTGTGCCTGCCCTTTCAAGTGGCGGGGCAGGACGGTGAGTTGCGTCTGGAACCCGGGCGCCCGCCCACCGGAGGCGACGTCGTTTGCCTTGAAACCCGGTGTGGTGTGCTCGCGCTTGCGGAGGCCGGGCCGCTGCTCAGCTTGCTGGGCGAATGCCCGGTCACGTTGGCCCAGGCGGGTAACGATTCAAACGACTGGTTTTGGGCGTTATTCCAGCACCACCTCAGCCCGCAGGTACGAACGCTGCTGGGCACCGTGCGACTGCTGGAGGTTGATCGTCCGGTCGGGTTCGGCTGCCAGCTGAGTGTGACCCTGGGAGCATCTCGCGTCGTGGGCTACCTGTGGCTTGCCGCCGAAAGCTTCCTGACGTTATACGCCTCCGGCCCGTGGCGCCCGACTGCAGAGCCGATGACGGCGTCGTTTCAGTTGGCGATTGCCGTAACGCTCGGGCGTTTGCACTTGCCGGTAAGGCAGGCACAAGCGCTGCGCATCGGGGACGTGTTGTTGCTTGAGCAGCATTTTTTTCAGGCCTGCGGGACGGGCTATGTACGCACCGGCAGACGGTGCTTGCGAGGGTGTATTGACGATGCCAAAGGCGCTTTGTGCATGACCCTTACTGCTATCGAGGAGACGTCCGTGGACGACAATTTTACTGCGCCCCACTACTCGGAGCATGAGAAGGATGAGCCGGTGGTAGATGTATTCGGCCATGAGCCTTTCGATGAGTTGAGCATGGCGCTGACGGTACGCTGCGGAGCGCTCAACCTCACCTTGGGTGAGCTGCGTAACCTTGCGCCCGGCGCGGTGCTGGGTATTGCCGGCTACGCCCCGGGCATGGCAGGCCTCTATTATGGCGACCGCCCGATTGCTCAGGGGCAGTTGGTGGAAGTTGATGGGCGCCTGGGGTTGCAGCTGTCCCGCGTGATGTTCGGTCGATGAATATCCAGGGGCTGGACCCCCTCATTCTTGCGGTGTTTCTGGGGGCGCTTACGTTGATGCCCATGCTGCTGATCATCTGCACATCGTTTTTGAAAATTGTCATTGTGCTGATGATTACCCGCAATGCCCTCGGCGTGCAGCAGGTCCCACCGAGCATGGCGATCAATGGCATCGCGCTTGCGGCCACCCTGTTCATCATGGCTCCGGTGGGGTACGAGATTGCTGAAAGCATCAAGGTCTCGCCGCTGGACCTGAGCAATGTGCAAACGTTTTTGCAGACGGGAAGCGAGGCCATCAAACCGCTGCGCGCCTTTATGTTGCGCAATGTGGACCCGGACACGCTGACGCACTTGCTGGAAAACACCGCGCGCCTTTGGCCTGCGCAAATGGCGCAGGACGTGCGGCGCGAGGACTTGATCCTGCTGGTGCCGGCGTTTGTGCTGTCACAACTGCAGGCGGGATTTGAGATCGGTTTCCTGATCTACATCCCCTTCATCGTCATTGATCTGATTGTCTCCAATCTGCTGCTGGCGCTGGGGATGCAAATGGTCTCGCCGATGACCATCTCACTGCCGCTCAAGTTGCTGTTGTTCGTGCTGGTCTCGGGGTGGTCGCGCTTGCTCGACAGCCTGTTCCTTTCCTACCTCTGAGTACCCTATGGAACCGATCGTGCTGTTCAAGCAGGGCATGCTGTTGGTGGTCGTACTGTCGGCGCCGCCGCTGATTGTGGCGGTGGTGGTGGGTGTGCTGACGTCCCTGGTACAGGCGTTGATGCAAATACAGGATCAGACGCTGCCCTTTGGCATCAAGTTGGTTGCCGTGGGTATCACGCTGATCCTGACCGGCCGCTGGATTGGGGTTGAGCTGATCCAGTTGATCAACCTGGCCTTCGACATGATTGGCCGCTCGGCCCTGAACTGAGGCGCTGCCTGTGCTGCTTTATCTTGAGTACCTGCCCAGCCTGATGATCGGTATGTCGCGCATCTACCCTTGTGCCATCTTGGTGGCTGCGTTCTGCTTTCAACATATCCGCGGCATGCTACGGCACACCATTGTGATGGTCATGGCGTTGATGCCAGCGCCGGGTATCCATGCCGTATTGGCGGTCGAGGAATACTCCGCGTTGATGCTCGGTGCGCTGGTGCTGAAAGAGGTGGCTCTGGGCCTTCTCTTGGGAGTGCTGCTGTCGATGCCGTTCTGGATGTTCGAATCGGTGGGAGCGCTGCTCGATAACCAACGTGGAGCCTTGGCGGGGGGGCAGCTCAATCCTTCACTGGGCCCGGATGCGACGCCGATCGGGCACTTGTTCAAGCAGTTGGCGATTTATCTTCTGATCGTCACGCTCGGACTGGGTACGTTGACTCAGGTGATCTGGGACAGCTACCTGATCTGGCCGCCCACCGTGTGGTTTCCGCTGCCGGCACCGAATGGCATGGGTGTATTCGTCGGGTTGCTGGGCGACACCTTCACCCACATGATGCTCTACGCCGCGCCTTTTATCGCGGTGTTGCTGTTGCTGGAATTCGGTATCGCGCTGCTGGGGGTTTACAGCCAGCAGCTACAGGTGAGCACGCTGGCGCCCCCTGTCAAATGCCTGGCGGGTATCGGCATTTTATTGGTGTACTTTGCGTTGTTGCAGGACCTTATCGTCGGGCGCATGAGCCAACTGGGTGACCTCAGGCATTCGCTGGGGTTGCTCTTCAAGGCGTCACTGCCGTGAGTGATTCAGGGGAAAAGAAGCACCCGGCGTCAGCCAAGAAGCTGCGTGATCAACGCAAGAAAGGCCAAGTCGCCCAAAGCCAGGACGTCGGTAAATTGCTGGTGCTGACGTCGATCAGTGAAATCGCGCTGTTCACGGCCGAGAGCAGCCTGCAACGGTTCCAGCAGTTGATGATCTTGCCGATCTCAGACCTGAATCAGCCCTTTGCACGGGCTCTGGAGGAGGTGCTGGTTGAAAGCCTGATTGTGTTTTTCTCGTTCTCTGTATTGATGGCAGGGGTGGCGATTGCTGTGAAGCTCATCAGCAGTTGGATGCAGTTCGGACTGTTGTTTGCGCCAGAGAGCCTCAAGCCCGATTTCAATCGCCTGAACCCGGTCAGCCAGATCAAGCAGATGTTTTCTGCTCAATCGCTGATGAACCTGTTGATGAGTATCGCCAAGGCGTTCCTGATAGGGCTGATTGTGTATGTGGTGGTCTGGCCCTCTTTGGGGGCGTTGATCAACCTGGCCAACAGTGACCTGCAAAGTTACATCCTGGCGTTGATCGTGCTGTTTCGGCACTTGCTGCATGCCTGCCTCGGCTTGTTGTTGATACTGGCGCTTATCGACCTGATGATGGTGAGGTATTTTTTTGCCAAACGCATGCGCATGACCCAGGTCGAGGTCGTCAAAGAGTACAAGGACATGGAGGGCGACCCGCATGTGAAGGGCCAGCGTCGCGCATTGGCCCAGCAATTGGCCCAGGAAGAGCCGAAGGTGAAGCTGCCCAGGCTGGAGGAGGCGGACATGCTGGTGGTCAACCCGACGCACTATGCGGTCGCCCTGTATTACCGCCCTGGTAAAACACCGCTTCCGTTGCTGGTGAGCAAGGGCACGGACGCTGATGCCCGCAGGCTGATCGATCGTGCCAAGGCCGCTGAGGTGCCGGTGATCCAGTGCATATGGCTAGCGCGCACGATCTATACAAAAGAGTTGGGTGCGAGCATTCCCCGCGAAACCTTGCAGGCGGTGGCGCTGATCTATCGCACCTTGCGTGAGCTGGACGATGAGGCCAAGCGTGAAACGCTGGAAATCCCCGAGCTTGATCAGCGCTGACCTGGGCGCCGTTGACATCCTGATAGGTCAAACAGCCATTGAATAAAGGGGCGTTCGAAACGCTGCTCCAATACCCGTTGTAATTGCCCGGTTCGCAAGGCTTCGCGAGAGACGTGCAAGGCCAACCCCGGTCGTTGGCTGGCGTGAGGTGAACACACCGTGATACCGGGCGCGAGTGGCAGGTGAGCGGCCGCGCCGCTCACCCGTTTTTCCAACTTACCTGGCGTTGATGATCGGGCATTGGCGAGCACTCAGCGCTCCAGCGAGATGGTCTGGTAGTCCGCCCGCCCACCACTGGGGCCGGGTTCGACGCGCATCTGTGGCGGCCACCAGATTACCATTTGGTCATGGGTCGATTGTGGACGTGAGCAGGAGTCGCCCTTGCACGTGGGGGTACAGCCGGTGACGAACAACGCTGCGCTGATCAGTGTGATGCACAACAAGCGGCGATTCATGGCTTGGCCTTCTGAGCTGGGGTGATCAAGGAGGGGCGGGGTACGCTGAGGTGTTCGTCCTTCACCACCGGGCGCATCGCGATAAATACTTCGGCTTCCTCACCGGGCTTGAGCCAGGCACGCGGCCAGGCGCTGACTGCCAGGGTCTGCGAGTTGCTGCATTCTTTTTCGTCTATGCGCACATTGCGGTTGAACTGGTTGCGCAGCACCACGACTGCCACGTTGTACTCGGGGCCGGCATACCATTGGCTGCGATTTTCGTTCAGCGCCAGCAATTCGCGTGTGTTGCATAATGTCCGCAGCCCGAGTGGCATTGGCGCCGCTTTGAAGGTCTGGGGGACTTGCCCGCTGACCAGGTGCGCCAGGGCGCTGATGATGTCGTTGCGATTGATCACCGGCTGGTGAGGGCTGTTGCGCCTGGCGAGCGGTGTGAGCGCCGCTTGCAGATCGACTTGGTCGGCCTGGGGCAAATAGCGCGAGGGGTCGGACTGGTCGCCGATGACGCGCGGGGTGATGATAAACAGACGCTCACGTCGATTGTTCTGTCGTTCGGTCGAGGAAAACAGCGCCTTGCCCAGCAGCGGAATGTCGCCCAGCAGAGGCACCTTGTTCTGCTTGTCGGTGCTTTCGGTGACATGGAATCCACCCACCACCAGCGAGCGTTTTTCAGCCATTACTGCCTGGGTACTGACCTTGCCTCGGCGCACATCCAGTTGGCCTGGCATGGGGTTGGTCTCGTCGAAATTCCCGTCTTCAATATCCACCGCCAAGTGGACCTGGTGACCACCGCGACTGGTGATGACTCGCGGTACGACCTGGAAGCTGGTCCCCACGGTGACCGGCAGAATGGTTGCGTTTTCTCTGCCGGGCGTCAGGTACTGAGTGCGGTTGAAGTCGATGACCGCTGGCTGGTTTTCCAGGGTGAGGACCGAAGGGTTGGAGACCATGGTTGCCAGCCCCTTGGCTTCAAGTGCGCGTATATCCGCGTAGAAGCGATCACGATTTTCAATCGATAACTGCGAGGTGGTGCCAGGAGCCTGGTTGGTGCCGAGGCCACGGAAACGACTGTTCTGGAAGCCCCAGTTCACGCCGAACTCGCGTAATTGTGTGCGCTCGATGTCGAGGATAATGGCATCGATCTCTATCAGCTTGCTTGCGACATCGAGCTGAGCGATCAACTCGCGGTACAGGGCCTGGCGCTCCGGCAAATCGTAGATCAGTACCGCGTTGTTACGCACATCAGCTTCGACGCGAATCCGGCTGGAGGGTGTTGGTGCGCGTGGGGTGAGCGTGCCGCCGGTCTCGAACTGCGCAGGGTTGCTGTTTACGCCAACCATCTGCCCGATCAGTGGGTTGTTCAGCCGGGGAATGTTTGGCGCAAGGGGGGAGGGTTGTGAAGGGGGGCGTTGGCCAAGCCCCGAAAGAGACGAGGTGGCGCGGGGCTCCAACAACCCGCGTAAAATGCTCGCAACGCCGGGAATGGCATGTTTTTCACCGCGATATTCCACTTGGCGATCCGTCGCGTTGGCGAACTTCAGCGGGTAGCTGAGCACGCTTTGTTTTTCTTCCGGTGAGCGGCGTTGGCTGCTGAAATGCTTGATCTGTTCTATATAGCGCCGCGGGCCGGAGACCAAGACGACGCCGTCTTCGGGGAGTTCGCCCCAGCCGAAGCGGCTGTCGAGCAGGCCAATATCCGTGAGTGCTTTTTTGAGGTCCGCGATGGTTTCGGAAGAGACCTCCAAACGTGCAGATTCCTGTTGATCCAGAGAGCTGATATAGAGCGTGTTGTTGTACAAATACCACTGGAAGCGATGTTCGACCCCCAGTCGATCAAGCAATGATTGCGGGGTGTTGGCGCGAATCTTTCCGTTGACGTTGCCCTCCAGTAGCCCCTCCACTTGCAGTTGCGTACCAAAGGTCTGCGCGAAGTCTTCGAGCACTTCTCGCAGCGGTTTTTGTTGGGCCTCGTAGGCGTAAGCGGTATTTTTCCATTCGGCAGGAATGGCTGCGTAGGTACTGACGACGGGCATCAGCAAGCATGGCAGTGCGACCACGCACCGCCATCCCGCTCGTTTTGACGATGAGCGGGGTGAATCAAAGCGCAAGCCGGTGTGCTTGGAGGGGGGGTTAAACATGAGGTGTTCTCTTGTTAGTAAGACGGCGAGCGTAGCGAGGTGGGTTTGAGGTTCAGAGCCGGCCGAACAGGGCGCGCGGCAGCGGAGCGCCAGGTATCGCGTTGGTTGAGCAGTGTCTGGAGGCAACCGAAGAGCGTGGCCTCATCGCACGCTCCGCGCGGTCTCTGAGCCACTCACCGACCAGCGCTTTCATAGTTACTGGAAACTCTCAAAGGCACTTTTGAGCAGCAAGTGATTCACCCGGTTGTGCTCCAGGTAGGCCATCTGCGTCGTGGCTTTTTTCATGGCCAGTTCGAAGAACTCGGCGTCTGAACCATTGGCTGAGACTTCAGCGATATTCGCTTTGTAGGCCTTGTGGGCGACGTCGCTGTTTCTTAATAGCTGGCGAGATAGATCATTAAAAAAATCCATGGTTTTTCCTTCATGTCGGTGGGTTTGAATGCGCGATAGACCTGTTTGCAAGACGTTATGAAAACGCTGGCTCGCGTACTTTCAGGTCGTAATCCAAGTACTCTTGACTGCTGTTGAAGAACGCTTCGAGCAGTGAGTTCCAACTGATTCGGAAGTCGCCCTCGTCGGTTTGCAGAACGAGTGTCTGAGGCCGGATTGCTTCGTCGGTGTGAAGCTTCCAATACGTGGCATTGCGAAGGCTGAGGCACTGTTCGATCTCTTCAACGTCATGGGGATGACACAGCAGCGTCGCATTGACCTCCTGGACTTGGCTGGCCAGTAGTTGCTTGAGCAAGGCTGCCAGCCTTTGGGGAGGCGCGATGTCGTCAAGCAGGCGACGCATCGCCTGCTGGGTGATGCGGGTCGCATAGTGTTCGAGGCTGTCACACATCGCCTGACGGTCGAGGTCCCACTGCTTGAGTTGGGTATCTGCGCGCTGCCAGACCTGCAGTGAGGCTTCTTGCTGCAGCACTTCACATTTCCTTTCTGCCTGGCTTATCAGCTCGTCGGCCTGGGCACTGGCGTGGCGTAAAATCTGGTTGGCCTGGTCCCAGTCCTTAAGCTCTTCACGGAGGATCAGATTACGTGGCAAACCAGAGGCACCGCTGGGCAACTCAAGGGAGTGTCGGCATAGCATCGGCGTTCTCCTTACACGTTCGAGTCGGGGGGGATGGTGTCGGTTGCCGTTGTCGTCACCCGCCAGACGACGGCTTGCCAGAGTGTGTTCAGTTGGCTGGTTGCTCCCTCGACGGAGAGTTTTTTTTTTCCACTTCTTGCACGTGTCCACGGGGAAAGCGCAATCGCAGGCGCTGCCAGGTGGAGGGCGCTACCCAGCTACAGAGCAATTGCAACGGGTCGGCATCGCGCAGTGGCCGCGCAGGAGGCAGGGCCTTGGAAAGTCGTGTGCACCACAACTGATGACTGTCGCTCAAGCCTGACGAGGCTTGCGGATTGAAGATGTCGTGAACCAGTGTCAGCGCCAAATTGAGTTGCTCCGTGGAGGCAAGCGCCAAGCGGAGCACGGTGGTATGAGGCTCCGGAGGCAGGCAGGCGACAACACCCGGGAGCGTGCAGGGGGCCCATCCACCGCTACGATGGAGCGCGTCCATCGCACTATGAACGTCATCTCGCCAGTCTTCGTGGGCGTACTTCCAAGGGAACGCCCACCATTGTGCCCAGGCCAATTGCTCGCTCGCCGACTGATCGATGCTAGGCGTCATGGGCGGCGCCGATTGATTCGCCTGCTACAGGCCTCCCTTGCCGCGCGCGCTGGCGTCGTGCAAACAGGAATGATGCGGCGAGGGTGATGGCCACTAGGCTGAGCAGAAAAAGGGTTACGCTGGTTCGCCAGAACGGGAGGTCATCGTTGGGCACCAGGAAAGGGCCGAAGTAAGCCAGGCGTTGCTGTTCCTGATAGGCAGTGGCTGGCACGAAGATCACGCTTAGTTTTTGCGGGTTGTCCACCGCAGCGGTCATGCCCGGGATGCTGCTCGCGACCATCCTGCGTACGCGGGCGCGGATGTTATCGGGGTCCAGGCGCGGGTCATGTTTGATGAATACCGACGCGGACGCGGGTTGGACCGGCTCACCCGGTGCTACGCGTTCCGGCAGCACCACGTGCACACGCGCAACGATCACACCGTCAATATTGGACAGGGTGGCCTCAAGCTCTTGGGACAGGGCATAGATGTAGCGTGCGCGCTCTTCCAGCGGCGTGGAAATGACCCCTTCCTTGCGAAACGTGTCACCCAGCGTAGTGCGTGCCGCTCGAGGCAACCCGGCGGCTTCCAGCGTGCGTACGGCGCGCCCGATGTCGACGGCATTGACGGCCACGGTGACGCCATCTTTGGCCGGGACTTTCTGCGCGCGAATGTGTTTGTCGGCCAACTCTGCGATGACCTCATTGGCCTCTTGCTCGGAGAGTTGGCGATGAAGTTCGACACGATCGCTGCAGCCACCCAACATCAGTGCAGCCGCCAGGAGTAACGCGACAGGCAGGAAACTGTTCATGGCCATTATTGCAAGTTGCAGATTTTGTCGAGGCACTGAGTGGCCTTGCCCAGGCTTTTTACCAGCAGTTGGGAGGTCAGTACGACGTTGGATAGCTCACGTGGGTATTGCTTGAAATCGTCCGGATCGGAGCCTTTGTTGGTTGATTTGAGTGCATGCGCAAGACGGCTTTCCAAGGCCTTGACGTGCTGTCCGGCCTCTGCCAGCAGCGAAGGTCCCGCAGGATTGTCTACCCGGGTGGTAGTCGCTCCTGGGCGGTTCAGCGATGAGGTGAAAAAGTCTACGTCTGTATGAGAGGCAGGATGACTTCGTGTGTTAAAGGCTTCTTCGAGGGCGTTGCGTTGCACTGAAAAGTCAAGTTCTTCTATCTTCATGTAAAGCCTGCTATGTCGATACTTGAGGCAGCCTACCTGGAACGGCTGATATCAAAAGTTGCTATTTCAGCGAACAAGAAAGCCTCCCCGATGGACAACACGGGGAGGCGGTTGTGTTATCGAACTTCTTTAGCTGCCGCATATTTGTTGGTGATTTGCTTGGCTTTCAGGCTCAACTCGAAACCCTCTCGAGCAATGGCCTCTGCCTTGTCTAACAGATCATCACTGCTGTTGCCTGTGCCGGGTTTTGTTCCTGGGGCGGACAGGAAATTATTGTTGGTGCTGGGGGGCGTACTGCTTGAAATAGACATAATAAACTCCAACTGCAATGTTTGAAGGGGATACACGTTAGCCAAGCCCTATTTATGCCTTAGCATGTCAATAACGCCTTGAGCGTGGCCCTAGTTGTGTGGTGTTTAGCAACAAGGCGTTCCAAATGTTTCAGAGGTAGATGTTTCTAAATATTTGTAAGCGCGTTAAGCCAGGGATATATTCAACTGCTTCATTCTGTAGTAAAGCGTGCGCTTGGCCACGCTTAGCTCCACTGCGGCGCTATCCACACAGTAATCGTGGCGTAGCAGCGACTCTTCGATCAGTGCCTTTTCCAGCTGCTGCAGGCGTGCTTTCAGACCCATCACGGATTCCTGCCTGATGTTCAAGGACGTGGAGAGAAGCGGTAAGCCCAGGACGAAGCGTTTGGCCGTCGAACGCAGTTCACGAACGTTGCCCTGCCAGGGATGGCTTAGCAATTGCTGCAGCAGCCCGCTAGGCGGCGGCGGGGCCGAACAGCCGAAGTGGGCAGCTTCTTGCTGGATCATTTCCAGGAACAACGGAATGATGCGCTCACGCCGGTCGCGCAAGGCCGGGAGTTGGATGTTGACGACATTCAGGCGAAAGTACAGGTCGCGCCTGAAGGTGCCTTGTTCGACCATTGTGTGCAACGAGTGTTGGGCCGACGCAATGACACGCATATCGACGGGGATGAAGCGGGTCGAGCCTAGGCGCTCCACGCCGCGGGATTCCAGCACCCGCAATAGCTTGGCTTGCAGAGTCAGCGGCATGCTGTCGATTTCATCAAGGTACAGAGTCCCCAGATGAGCAGCCTCCACAAAACCGGCCCGTGATTGCATCGCACCGGTAAAGGCCCCGCTGTTGACGCCGAACAGCTGGCTTTCCGCAAGGCTTTCGGGGATGGCTGCACAGTTCACAGCAATGAAGCTACCGCGCCGCCCCGACAAATGATGAACCCGTTGTGCCAAGGTGTCCTTGCCGGTACCCGTTTCGCCCATCAAGAGGATGTCAATATTGAGGGTGGCAGTAGTATTGATGGTTTCTTCAATATCAGATCCTTCAATAAAGAGTGGATCTACTGGCGTATCTATTTGAAACGAGGCCGACATCGTGCGGGTGCTCCACTGTCGCTGTCACTTCATTGTTGGCCTGATGCTCTATCAATATCAGCCGATAACGGTAACTTACCAAGTTTCTCGTTGAGGCTGTAAGAGAGGAACGAGAAAGATCCTGTAAGAAAAGTAAGAGTTGTTCCGGGAGAGGCGAGTTGTATATGTAAGGGGGTGCATAAAGGCGCGGAAGAAAACAGGATTAATCTGAAGTGTGAATCGTAATGGCTGCGATGAAGGTTATTGTCAGGGCGAGCGCCCACAAAAAAGCCGATGCAATGCATCGGCTTTTGTTTGCGGAAAAAACCGCAGAGAGCACTTATACGTTGAAGCGGAAGTGCATGACATCGCCATCTTTAACGACGTATTCCTTGCCTTCCAAACGCCACTTACCGGCTTCCTTGGCGCCGGCTTCACCCTTGTACTGAATGAAGTCGTTGTATGCGATCACTTCGGCACGGATAAAGCCTTTTTCGAAGTCGGTGTGAATCACGCCGGCAGCTTGTGGGGCGGTGGCGCCAACCTTGACGGTCCATGCACGGACTTCTTCCACACCGGCGGTGAAGTAGGTCTGCAGGTTGAGCATTTCGTAACCGGCGCGGATCACACGGTTCAGGCCAGGCTCTTCCAAGCCCAGGGCTTCGAGGAACATATCCTTTTCTTCACCGTCTTCGAGCTCGGCGATTTCCGCTTCGATCTTGTTGCACACCGGCACGACGATCGCGCCTTCTTCGTCGGCGATGGCCTTGACCACATCGAGCAACGGGTTGTTCTCGAAGCCGTCTTCGGCGACGTTGGCGATGTACATCACAGGCTTGGTGGTCAGCAGGTGGAAGCCCTTGATCACGGCCTTCTCATCGGCGCCCATGTTTTTCATCAGGCTGCGTGCAGGCTTGCCTTCAGTGAAGTGCGCGATCAACTGCTCCAGCAGGCCCTTCTGGACCACTGCGTCCTTGTCGCCACCCTTGGCGTTACGCGCGACTTTCTGCAGCTGTTTTTCGCAGCTGTCGAGGTCGGCGAAGATCAGTTCCAGGTCGATGATCTCGATGTCGCGTTTCGGGTCGACGCTGTTGGAAACGTGAATCACGTTCTCGTCTTCAAAGCAGCGGACCACGTGAGCGATGGCATCGGTTTCACGGATGTTGGCCAGGAACTTG
>Ga0207655_1000968_pt1 | contig 29607 bp, 28 predicted proteins | sample KBSM44metaG_FD_184398 | JGI IMG/M metagenome (GOLD analysis project Ga0207655, IMG submission 184398) | Miscanthus rhizosphere microbial communities from Kellogg Biological Station, Michigan, USA - KBS M4-4 metaG (SPAdes) (version 2) | ecosystem: Host-associated > Plants > Roots > Rhizosphere >... | reverse complement strand
GATCCAGCGCGTGGGCGTAGTGCAACATGTCGCTTTGGGTCGAGGCGCGGATCAGGCCGTTGATCAGGGTGTCGACCGCCGGATTCTTCAGCACCATGTAGTTGTTGGCGCCGGGGTCGTTGGCCGATATCGAACCGAAGTAGTTGAGCAGCTCGCCCCCCGGAGACGTGCTGACCGGGTAGCCGGTGACGATCATGTCGTAGTCGCGGCTCATCAGGCGATTGACGTATTGCGAGGAGTCGATGCGACGGATATTCAGCTCAATGCCGATCTGCTTCAGCGTGCGCTTGTAAGGCAGAAGCAGGCGATCCATACCGTTCTGGCTGACCAGAAAGGTGAAACTCAAAGGTTCGCCTTCGGCGTTGACCAGTTGGTCGCCCTCGGGTTTCCAGCCAGCCTGTTCGAGCAGTTCCAGGGCTTGCAGTTGCTTGTCGCGGATCAGCCCGCTGCCATCGGTTTTCGGCGCCTCGAAGACCTGGGTGAACACTTCGTCGGGAACCTGCCCGCGCAACGCCTCAAGGATTTTCAGTTCGGCGGCGTCCGGCAGCTCGCGGGCTGCCAGTGCGGTATTGGAGAAATAGCTCTGCTGGCGGATGTACATGTTGCGCATCATCTGCCGGTTGCTCCACTCGAAATCCCAGAGCATCGCCAGCGCCTGGCGCACCCGACGATCCTGGAACATCGGTTTCTGCAGGTTGAACACGAACCCCTGCGCCGATTGCGGGGCTTCGGTGGCCAGGTGGGCTTTCTGCAAACGTCCGTCACTCAGCGCAGGGCTGTCGTAACCGATCGAATAGCCCGTGGCGGAAAACTCCCGGTTGTAGTCATAGGCACCGCCGCGCAATACCTGGCGGGCGACATCGGTGTCGCCGAAATACTCGATGCTGAAGTGATCGAAGTTATACAGGCCGCGACTGACCGGCAGGTCCTTGCCCCACCAGTCGGGGTTGCGTTCAAAGGTGATGCTGCGCCCGGAGTCGACCTTGCCGACCCGATACGGGCCGCTGCCCAGTGGTGGTTCATAGCCACCGCCACCGGCGAAGTCGCGGGTTTTCCACCAGTGCTCGGGGAATACCGGCAGGGTGGCAATGTCCAGCGGCAGGGTGCGGTTCTCGTTGCTCTTGAAATCGAAGCGCACGGTCAGCGGCGCTTCCACTTCCACGCCTTTGACGTCGGCGAACTGCGTGCGATAGCGCAGGCTGCCCTGGGTCATCAACAGGTCATAGGTGTAGCGCACGTCCTCGGCAGTGATCGGCTTGCCGTCGGCAAAACGCGCCTTGGGATCGATGAAGAAGCGCAGCGACAGACCATCCTCCGAGCGCTCCATCTTTTGCGCCACCAGGCCATAGACCGTGTAGGGCTCGTCCATCGAGCGCTGGGCCAGCGGCGAATAGAGCATGCCGTCGATCTGGGTGACGCCGATGCCTTTATCTATATAAGGCAGGATGTGATCGAAATGCCCGATCTCTATCGCCGAGCGGCGCATGGTGCCGCCCTTGGGCGCCCGCGGATTGGTGTAGTCGAAATGGCTGAAACCGGCCGGGTATTTGGCAGGTTCGCCATAGACGGTCAACGCATGTTGCGGGGTGGCGTTCACACCGGCGGCGCCCAATAGCAGGGCCACGGCAGTGAACAGTAAAGTCGGGAAAGCCAGTCGCATTGTCAGCCTTAAAGCCGGGTGATCGATAAGCGCAATTTGTACGCGAGCGGCGCGTCAGTCGCCAGCCGTATCCTGTAACCAAAACACAACGGCCCACCAAAAGGCGGGCCGTTGGGACAGCAATCAGGCGACGGATCAGTCCTGGCGGCTGGTGACTTCGAGCAGGTGATAACCGAACTGGGTCTTCACCGGGCCTTGCACGACGTTGATTGGCGCGCTGAAGACTACGGTGTCGAATTCCTTGACCATCTGGCCAGGACCGAATGAACCCAGATCGCCGCCCTGACGGCTGGACGGGCAGCTGGAGTTGGCCTTGGCGACCTCGGCGAAATCAGCACCGGCTTCGATCTGGGCCTTGAGTTCGTTGCACTTGTCTTCGCTGGAAACCAGGATGTGGCGGGCAGTGGCTTTAGCCATGGGGAAATTCTCCAATCTATTTCAGTAAAGTGTGGAGCCTACCGGATTCAGTAAGCGATTTCTCTGCAAAGTTCCACTCGGTACATTGACGTACATCTACAGTTGCGCGGCTTTCAGGCGCATCGCGTGTTCGACATAGAGGTCGACGGGATCCGCGCCGGGTATTCGCAACCCGCCCGGATGGCGCAAGCTGCCAAGGTGATTGAGGGGATAGTCGGAGCGGATGACCCGGCCCAGGTGAGAACTGTAACGGCCCACGAAACCATCGTTCTGTCCGGCCTCCGTGACGAAATGGCTGGATAATGCGTGGCAGACGGAATGCACTGGATCCAGAGCCTGCAACAAATTGTCCTGCAGCGTGCCGCTCCAGGAGTAGTAGTGGACGTCATTGACCCGTTCCGCCCCCTGGCCGCCCCACGTCGAAGGCAGGCCTTGAGGGTATTTTTTGTTGAATTGCCCGACGTCCGCAGTCGTCAGGGCATTGAGTGCGGCTACGGCGGCCTGCGGCAGACCCGGTTGACCGCTGAGTAGCGAGAGGAATCGCGCAAACTGTGTCGCAGCGTGCTCCGCCACCTGCTCCGGCAGGCCTCCCGGAACTAGCGCCAGGCGTAAGGCGTCAGCCAGTTCCGAGCCGTGATTGGGGCCGCTGACCGATGTCACCGAGGCGACTTTCTCCGGCGCGAGCGCAGCGGCATAACGGCATGCCAGCGCGCCCTGGCTATGTCCGATCAGGTTGACTTTACCGGCGCCGGTGCCTCGCAGAACGCGCTCGATCTGGAACATCAATTGCTGGCCGCGAACTTCGTTGTCATGGGTTGCGGACAGCTGCGGCACAAACACTTGCCCGCCTGCCTCTCTCAGCGCTTGCTTGACATCATGAAAAAGCTCGAAATGGCCGATACGGTCAAACCCGAACAGGCCATGGACCAAAAGGATGGGGTAGCGGGTTGTCGCATTCCGTTGCATGTTCCTGCCTCTTTTGCAGATGCTTGTCAGTGGTTGGTGCGTGCCACTGTAAAACAGGCCTGCGGGTCGGCGATGTCTGAAAAATCCTCTGTACTGAAAGGAAATTGGACTAAAAGCGGTACGAATTTTCGCTTCTGCTTGAGAGGGTAGTCGGAACATTTGGCAATCTTTTGCCCGGTATCGCTGGATTCTGCTTCGTAAGCCTACGTCATGCGGTGTATTTACCCTGCCGACGGAAGGCGTTGTGCTGACTTCCGCCGGTCGCTGGATGGTGTTCAATGGATTTCGTTCGACGCGGCCTTCACGGCGGCGTTTTATCCAAGGAATGGAGCTACGAATGTCTATATACGAAGCCACCGGCGATTCTTCTGTGGTACCAGCGTCAAATATGTCCCCTGTAGCGGATGAATCCGGTGAACACCGTCTTCTGAGTTTGAAGGTGGACGGCGACCACTTCGAATTCTGCTATCGACACGCGTCTGCAGCGGCAGACTCTCCAGGCTCGTGGCTGCCTGCACCGATGCTTGAGGTTATGGAGGGCGGAATGCTTGATCCTTCACTGGACCATGCATTCGTCAGGGTGGCGCCTTACCCGAACATGTTGTGCGGCGACAAACTTGTGCTGAGCTGGCAAGGACTGGATGACGAAGGATTGCCCTATATTCACGAAACCACTCGTGCGGTCAGTGAAAGTCAGGTGGGTCAGGAACTCGTCTTTGTCATAAAGGGTTTGCACATCGCAGCGCTGGAGCGCGGCTCGCTGGAGGTTTACTGGACGCTGTACAGCGTTGCGCTGCAGAAGCCCATGTCATCCAGGCGTTTGCAGCTGAATGTGGGTGATCCGGAACCCGATTTGCTGGCTCCGATCCTTGAAGAAACGGTGGGCGGGACGCTCGATCCGGCCCGTATTCCGCAGGTCACTAGCGTTATCGTGCGACCTTACGCCCGCATGGCTGTCGGGGACCGGGTCATCCTGTCGTGGCAAGGTGTCGAAGGACTGCCGGTGATCAGTGATGTGTTGCTCGTGGAGCCGTTTGCTGTCGGCGAAGCGCTGTCTTTCTGGATACCCGCAGATCGCATCGCCCCTCATCGTATGCAGGAGGTGAGCGTCAGCTACCGGGTGGAATCAAGGTCGGCGCAGGTGAGGAACTCTGCAACCTCGCGAATTCTGATCGCGCCATTGATGCGAGGCGAGCTCGCAGCTCCGCAGGTACTGGAAGCGCAAGATGGCGAACTGGAGGCAGTAGATGCCGAGGATGGCATTACCGTGGTGATCGGCAATGCCCAGGCCGAGGAGGGGGAGCTGGTTTACTTGAAATGCGATGGTGAGTATTTCAGTCACCGCGATGATCGGGACATCACCCGGGAAACTGCAGGCGAGCCCTTGGTATTCATCGTGCCTTATCGTTTCTGGCGAGAGCATCGGGAAACTGTGGTGCAGGTGTCGTATTCAGTGGAGCGGCTGGATGATGTCAGCCAGGCTTCCGAGATAACACGCATCCGGGTGCGGGCATAACCCGGTGGTGAAGTCTGAGCGATGACTCAGCCTTTGCGGGATTTTGATAAGCCCGCAAAGGCTGCTCGGATCATCAGGCTCGAAGACGTTCGGCAGCGCTCGACAGCAACTGTTCCGTCGCACTGAACCCAAGGCAACCATCGGTGATCGATACGCCATAACGCAGGGCAGGGCTCAAAGGCTGGCTGCCCTCGAACAGATGGGACTCAATCATCATGCCGATCAAGGTGTGATCACCTTGCAGGCGTTGTTCGAGAACCGCGTTGAACACGTCGGGCTGGCGCAGTGGATCCTTGCCGCTGTTGGCGTGGCTGCAGTCGACCATGATCCGGCTCGGAATTTTCAGTCGGCTCAGGTCGGCATGTACCCGGGCGACGCTTTCGCGATCATAGTTAGGACCGTGATGACCGCCGCGCAGCACTATATGAGTGTCGGGGTTGCCCGGGGTCTGGATGATCGCCGGGTGTCCTTGGCTGTCGACGCCGAAGTGCCGGTGCGGATGTGCTGCTGAGCGCATGGCGTCGACGGCTACACCTACGCCACCGTCGGTGCCGTTCTTGAAACCTACGGGCATGTTCAGGCCGCTGGCCATTTCCCGGTGAATCTGCGATTCGGTGGTGCGTGCACCGATAGCAACCCAACTGAGCAGGTCGTCGAAGTAGCCGGCCGCCATTGGTTGCAGCAACTCGGTAGCGATGGGCAGGCCCAGGCGGATCATCTCAAGCATCAATTCACGCGACAGGGTCAGGCCGCCAGCCATGTCGTCGCTGCCATCCAGGTGCGGGTCGTAAGCCAGACCTTTCCAGCCGACGGTGGTGCGTGGTTTTTCGATGTAGGCGCGCATCACCAACAGCATCTCGTCGCTGACTTCATGGGCCAGGCGGGAAAGTTTTTCGGCGTATTCGAGTGCGGAGCGCGGGTCATGAATCGAGCAAGGGCCGACGACGACCAGCAGGCGATGGTCTTCGCCATTGAGGATCGCGCGGACAGCCTGGCGGTGGGCTGCGACGTGCTGGGCGAGGGCATTGCTCAGGGGCAATTGCTGTTTGAGCTGCAACGCGCTGGGCAGACGCAGGGTCAGTGCTTCGTTGGCAGAATCAAGGGTGGTCAGTGGCAGAGCAGAAACAGACGAGTTCATATTCGGGATTCCTGGGCTGGCGGCGGGTGTTTCCCGCTCACTCGGCCCTACTGGGGTGTTCGACAATTGGCCGGATTGGCTGCGTGTGTGTGCTTGCCACCTGTGGGTGACCGATCGGAGGCGGCAGGCTGTCCCGAGCGGAGGTTGCTAAATCGCCAGGCGGTAAAAGTGTCGTAACGGTAATAAGTGGCGTAGTTCATGTCGTGATTCCTCAAAGTTCTGGTGTGTTGCTGAAAAATTTGGGGCCTGAAAAAACAAAACCCCCGGTCGGGAGGCCGACCGGGGGTTGAGAATTCTCTGGTAGGCGACCCGTTTTTATGGGCGCCGGTGGGTATCAGGCGCGCCAGTGGCTAAACCAATACCCAAAATAAAAGCTGACAGGAGCGCAAACGTCATTCGCCCGGGCAGCCGCAACCGAGCGCAGGGCGCTGGCGGAACGAAGCTGTGAGAGGGCGTTGAACATGGTTTGTCTCCGATGAATGCGCCGAGCTTACTAGAGGCCCGTACGGCTGAGCAATCAGAAATTGCTATCGCCATTGCGGAGGTTACCTATCGCTTGAGTGCTGCAGGCGTTGTGACACACTGGTTGCTTTGCACAAACACCAAGGATGATTCATGTCGATGTTCACGGTCGCTGCAGCCCAGTCGCTCTCCATTGCCGGTGATCTGGCGGCGAACCTCGCCCGTCATTTGCGCTTCATGGCCGTGGCGGCGGAGCAGGGCGTCGAGCTGCTGGTGTTCCCGGAGCTGTCGCTGACAGGCTACGAAGGCCAGATGGCCGCAGACCTGGCAATCGATCCGCAGGATGCTGTGCTGCAACCCTTGCGCGATTGCGCTCGCGAGCTGGGCCTCACCGCTGTCGTCGGTATGCCGATTCGCGATAGGGACAGTTCGAAGGTATTGATCGGCGCGCTGACATTAGGAGGGGATGGTTCTCTTGAGGTTTACAGCAAACAACATCTGCACAGTGGCGAAGAGCTTTTCTATGCCCCAGGTGCTGGTGGTTCGTCCTTGAGCATAGGCGGCGATACCGTAGCGCTGGCGGTCTGCGCTGACTTTTCCCACGCCAGTCACGCGGCAGCGGCCGCCAATCTTGGTGCCGACCTGTACGCAGCAGGCGTGCTGATCGGGGAAAAAGGCTACGGCGTGGATAGCGCGCTGCTGCAGGGCTATGCCCAAAACCACTCAATGGCGGTGCTGATGGCCAATCACGCCGGGCTCACGGGTGGATGGCAATCGGCGGGTCGCAGCGCGTTCTGGTCTGAAAGCGGGACGCTGGTGGTGGCGGCGCGAGGGCCGGGTGAAGTGTTGGTTATTGCCCGGCGTGATGCCGGCGCATGGCAGGGGCAAGTAGTACCCGTGGCGGTAGACCTGTGACCTGGGCATTGCGTCGTGCCGAATCGGCAGATCGGGCGTTCGCCCGAGAGCTGACGTGCCAGAACATGCTGCGCTATTACATTGACCACGAGCTGCTGTGGCAGGACGAAGCGTTCGACGTCGCTTGGGATGGGCGGGACAACTGGCTGATCCTTCTTGGTGAAGTTCCTGTGGGATTTTTCAGTCTCAGTCATGATCGCCGGGCCTTGTACATCCGCGAGCTGCAAATAGCCGAGGTCTCTCGCAGGCAAGGTGCAGGATCCTGGGCGATTGATCAGGTTGTCGCTTTGGCTCGCGGCGAAAAACTGTCAGCACTGCGTTTGACAGTATTCAAAAATAATCCGGCGCAAAGTCTGTATAAGAGAAAAGGCTTCAAGGTGTGCGGTGAGGACGAGTGTTTCCTGAGGATGGAGCTCGATTTCGGTACACTTGTGCTCTGAAACCCACGGCCGGCAAGCCTTCGATGATGAATTGAAACTTTTTAAATGATGCTTGCCGCTAGGTCTGTCTGGCACTTTTTGCTAAGGTGTCCGGCATCCCAATAAGACCATATCGCGAGGTGTCTGCTTGATTAGGGTGCTAGTGGTCGACGACCATGATCTCGTTCGTACAGGCATTACACGTATGCTGGCCGATATCGATGGCTTGCAGGTGGTTGGACAGGCCGAGTCCGGGGAAGAATCCCTGATCAAGGCCCGTGAGTTGAAACCCGATGTGGTCCTGATGGACGTAAAGATGCCCGGTATTGGTGGCCTCGAGGCCACGCGCAAGCTGTTGCGCAGCCACCCGGACATCAAGGTCGTCGCGGTGACCGTGTGCGAGGAAGATCCATTTCCTACGCGCCTGTTACAGGCTGGTGCCGCCGGCTACCTGACCAAGGGCGCTGGTTTGCCGGAAATGGTTCAGGCGATCCGTCTGGTGTTTGCCGGGCAGCGATACATCAGCCCGCAGATTGCTCAGCAACTGGCGATCAAATCGTTCCAGCCAACCAACGATTCCCCTTTCGACGCCTTGTCCGAGCGGGAAATCCAGATCGCGTTGATGATTGTCGGCTGCCAGAAGGTGCAGATCATTTCCGACAAACTCTGCTTGTCGCCGAAAACGGTGAACACATATCGCTACCGGATTTTCGAAAAGCTGTCGATCAGCAGTGACGTCGAGCTGACGTTGCTGGCTGTGCGCCACGGCATGGTGGATGCCAGCGCCTGATCATGACTGAAGTATTCGATTCCGGCGCCTTCCTGGCGACTGTCAGTGGGCGCCCCGGCGTCTATCGCATGTTCGACAGCGATGCGCGCCTGCTGTATGTCGGCAAGGCCAAGAACCTCAAGAAGCGCCTTGCCAGCTATTTTCGCAAGACCGGGCTGGCGCCAAAAACCGCTGCGCTGGTCGGGCGTATCGCGCAGGTCGAAACGACCATCACCGCCAACGAAACCGAGGCGTTGCTGCTTGAGCAGACGCTGATCAAGGAGTGGCGGCCGCCGTACAACATTCTGTTGCGCGACGATAAGTCCTATCCCTATGTCTTTCTGTCTGACGGCCAATTCCCACGTCTGAGTATCCACCGTGGCGCGAAGAAGGCCAAGGGCAAGTATTTCGGCCCGTACCCGAGCGCCGGGGCCATTCGCGAAAGTCTCAGCCTCTTGCAAAAGACCTTTTTCGTCCGTCAGTGCGAAGACAGCTATTACAAAAATCGCACGCGCCCGTGTCTTCAATATCAGATCAAGCGTTGCAAGGCGCCTTGTGTCGGTCTGGTCGAACCTGAGGTCTACGCCGAGGATGTACGCCATTCGGTGATGTTTCTCGAGGGGCGCAGTCATGCCCTGACCAATGAGCTGTCCACGGCAATGGAAGAGGCGGCAATCAATCTCGAATTCGAGCGCGCCGCCGAGTTGCGTGACCAGATTGCCTTGCTGCGCCGTGTTCAGGATCAGCAAAGCATGGAAGGTGGAACGGGCGACATCGATGTTATCGCAGCTTTCGTCAACCCGGGCGGCGCTTGCGTTCACTTGATCAGTGTGCGCGGCGGTCGGGTGTTGGGCAGCAAGAACTTCTTTCCGCAGGTGGGTATCGAGGAGGAGGTCGCTGAAGTCATGGCGGCGTTCCTCGGTCAGTACTACATCAGCAGTCCGGAGCGCGACCTGCCAGGCGAACTGATCGTCAACGTGGTTCCCGAAGACGCCACGGCTCTGATCGACGCCATCCACGAGCTGCGCGGTCGGGAGCTGAGCATCAGCCACCGGGTACGCGGCACGCGGGCTCGATGGCAGCAGTTGGCGGTCACCAATGCCGAGCAAGCGCTGGGTGCACGCCTGGCCAACCGGCAACACACGGCTGCGCGCTTCGATGCGCTGGCAGAAGTGCTGAACCTGGATGAGCCGCCGCAGCGTCTTGAGTGCTATGACATCAGTCACTCCAGTGGTGAGGCCACCGTCGCTTCCTGTGTCGTGTTCGGCCCGGAAGGCGCGATCAAATCCGACTATCGTCGTTACAACATTGAAGGGGTCACGGCGGGTGATGACTATGCAGCCATGCACCAGGCGTTGACTCGGCGCTTCAGCAAACTGAAGGACGGGGAGGGCAAGCTGCCGGACATTCTGTTGGTGGACGGCGGCAAAGGTCAGTTGTCGATGGCCCGCGACGTACTCAACGAGCTGGCGGTGCCGGATCTCATTCTTCTGGGTGTGGCCAAGGGTGCAACACGCAAGGCAGGCTTCGAAACTTTGTATCTCAATGATGCCGCGCATGAGTTCACTCTGCGTGGCGATTCCCCGGCGTTGCACCTGATCCAGCAGATTCGTGACGAGGCGCACCGCTTCGCAATCACCGGCCACCGTGCGCGGCGCGGCAAGACCCGCCGCACCTCGACGCTGGAAGGCGTTGCGGGTGTCGGGCCGACCCGACGTCGGGACTTGTTGAAACATTTTGGTGGATTGCAGGAGCTGTCTCGTGCAAGCATCGAAGAGATCGCCAAAGCACCGGGGATCAGTAAAAAGCTCGCAGAGTCGATTTATGCAAACCTGCATAGCGAGTAGAATGCCAACTCACCTCGTAGCCAGTTGTGCCGATGAATATCCCTAATCTGATTACCGTTCTCCGCGTCCTGCTCATCCCGATCTTCATTTTGCTGTTTTACCTGCCTTACCAGTGGAGCTATATGGCCTCCGCCTCGGTATTTGCCTTTGCGGCGGCAACTGATTGGCTGGATGGCTATCTGGCCCGCCGCCTTGAACAAAGCACGCCGTTCGGCGCGTTTCTCGATCCGGTTGCCGACAAGCTGATGGTGGCAGTCGCTTTGGTACTGCTGGTTCAGGAACACGGCAATTTGTGGCTGACACTTCCCGCAGCCGTCATCATCGGCCGCGAGATTGTCGTATCGGCCTTGCGTGAATGGATGGCCGAACTCGGTGCCCGCGCTCATGTAGCAGTGTCCAATCTCGGCAAGTGGAAAACCGCGGCGCAGATGCTGGCGCTGGTGATCCTGCTGGCCAATCCCCGCGATTTCAGCTTCTGGGTGCTGCTGGGTTACGCCTTGCTGATGATCTCGGCGGGCCTGACGTTGTGGTCGATGGTTCAATACCTGCGGGCCGCCTGGCCGCATCTGAAAACCGACGTTGAAAAGAAATAAAACTTTTTTGAATCAAAGGGTTGACGGGGCATCTGAAATCTATAGAATGCGCCACACCAAGCGGGAATAGCTCAGTTGGTAGAGCACGACCTTGCCAAGGTCGGGGTCGCGAGTTCGAGTCTCGTTTCCCGCTCCAAGTTTGTACGCGGTTGTTGTTGTGCTACTAAACAGCGATCGTTTGAGGCCGAGTAGCAAAATGGTTATGCAGCGGATTGCAAATCCGCCTACGCCGGTTCGATTCCGACCTCGGCCTCCACTATAAACAAGCTCCGTAGATCCATGATTTACGGAGCTTTTTTATTTTCAGTGCACTGCAAGATTTAGTCTTGAAATCAGCCACTGTGAACTTGCTTCACCGGGACGTGATGTATATATTTCCCGCTCTGCTTCAAAGGCTCAACAAAGACAGATTCTCTGGTCGACTGATTTGAGCACTACAACAGCGCTACCGCCCGAATGGCGAAACTGGTAGACGCATGGGACTTAAAATCCCCCGCTCGTAAGGGCGTGCCGGTTCGATTCCGGCTTCGGGCACCATGAATATCAAGGGCTTGCATGAGATACCTCATGCAAGCCCTTAGTTCTTTTTTCCGCAATAAAAAAATCTTTTCCGCAATTCGTGACCGTCAGTCACTTCGTAGGGGTAACCTTCATCCCCTTGCGCATTCGGATGTACTGTTCTGTCATCCCAACGGTTGTATGTCCTAGCTGGTCCCTAGCTTCTCGGATGCTCCCTGTTGACTCCTCCTTATCCGTCGCCGCTTTTGCTCTTAGGTCGCGCATCTGAAATTCTGCTTTTGGAATACCAGCTGCTTCCCTGGCGTCATCAAACCGCTTCCTGAGCATGCTGGTCGTCATTGGCTGCCCAGAGTCGATTACTACCAGACGTGTTGATCTGATTTTGTGTCCAGCCTTTCGTGTCATGATTCGATCGATTACGACTTTGAGCTCACCAATGATCTCGATCCTTCGTTTAGCCCCGGTCTTGCCTTGCTGAACGGAGAGCTTTCCGTCTTTTATGTCTCGCTCATCCATCTTCAATGTGTCTGCGATCCTCTGGCCTGTTAGGTAGAAAAGGTCCAAAGCGTCCCTCAATGGCTGATCGGCATGTCGGTAGGCTCTCGCAAGTACGTCGTCTTCAACATATATGTCGCGACCGGTTTCTTTATTACCTTTCACGCCTGAGCAAGGATTTGCCAAGGATGTATAGCCATTCTCGCGAGCAAAGTTCCAGATGGAGCTGAGTAATGCCTTCTCCCGATTCGCGCGAATAGGTGCTGTCTTGCCACGATGACGAAGGTACTGGCTGACATGTTTCGGTTCGATGGCTTCTAGAGGGGCGGGCGGGTCGTTGAAGAACAGAAGAAGGTTTTTGAGTTCGCGCGCGTTGTCTTTTTGGGTGGCGTGGGCTTTTGTGGGAACCACCTCATTCATATAAAGCTCGGCTACGTAAGCAAAGGTAAGTACGGTTTGTGTCAGGGCTTGAGAGACGCGGCTTTTTTCGAGCTTTGCGTACTCTAAGATGGCCAGGCCGTAATCCGTACCTAGCGGGATTTCCTTGCGTGGTTTCCCGCCAGTGTCGTAAAGGTAATAGGTTGTGTTGCCGCGTTTTCTCTCGCGCAGGCGAGGAATGCTCCCCGGCTTTGTTGGTCTTCGTCCCATTCATCCCACCAGGCGCGGCTGCCACGTTGGAGTTTCGGCCGCGTTGGTAGTTGCTCCTGTCAACGCGGACGCAATCACGCAAGGCCAGCCGTTGCGCTTGATGGTATGGCGAATGCCATTGCGCTTCAGCACCATAATCTGACCGGCTTTAGTTTTAGCTCCAGTCAGTTCGCAGACTTGATCATGGCTAAGAAATTGAATACTCATGCTGGCTCCTTGCTAGGAAATGCAGAGCGCTTCGAATGCGCTTGCATTGCGGCCTTGCCACCCTCGGTTCCTGGGTACAGCTGCGCAGCCATTGCAAGCGCCTGTTCGCGCAGCGATCGGGCATCACGCTCTAGCTTCTTGCCGGTACGAAAGGCGCTGAAGGTCTCGGCGGCGATCCGCAGCAGCTCGCCGATATCGACCAGCGTCTGGTGCTCGGCCGGGCCGAAGAGCGGACCTGCTTCAAATCGTTTGCAGGCGTGTGCCAAGCGCGTGTGATCGGCCCGGATGAACTGCAGGGAGGCCTGGAGCTCGCGGATGGTTTTGGCGCTTGCGGCGCGCTGGGTGTCTACACCTTCGTGCAGGCCTGTCTCCAGGCCATCGCTGCGGCCCATGATGTAACCGCCCCAGAGCAGCAGGGCGGCCAGAACTATCAGGGTGACGAGTGCACCGATTTGTATTGGGGTCATCATGTGGTGTGCTCCTGGGATTGTCGTTGGCTGGTGGTGACAGCCGTCAGTGGTGTGGGGGCAACAGTGGGTTGGCCGTCGTGCTGTCGCTGCATTTCTTCATCCGCTTTGTAGGCGCGGATATCGATCAGCGAGGCGACATGGCGGATGTGCGCGTACTTCAGCGCCTTGCGGCTGGTGTCCAGCGTGGTGATCGGAAGCTGGATCCGGCCGCTGTTGATCTCCGTCACGAACGACTGCTCGTTGAGATTGCGAAAGTACTGCTCGCGGACTTTTTCCAGCGGGATCAGGACGTCACCGAAGATTCGGTAGAGCAGTTCAACGGTGGCCGATTCGGGCGCCGGATGCAGGCGAAGCGGATTCTGTGCAGCGTTACTCATGGCCTTGTCGAGCCTCCTTGCGTTGTTGTCGTGCCGGGTGGTTCCAGGCGTTCAGGCAGTGGCGTCTGGTCAGCTCGCGCAGATGTTCGGGCACTTCGAGGAGCGCGGCGTTGCGCTCCTCACGTGTGCGCATGGCAATGATCTGGCGGGCGTACTCCCTAGGCCACGTCACGGCGATCTGCCGGGATGGCAGGAAGATCGATGTCCAACTGCTCGGCCAGCCAACGGATACCGGCCTGCTTCACCCGAATCGACTGGCTGTACTGCATTCCGTGTTTCTCGTCATACCAGGGGCTGTCCTTGACCCGCAGGTACTCCTTGTCGCGCTTTAGATCTGCCGGTAGGTTTCCCTTGAGCAAACCTTTCTCCCGCATGAGCGCGATCAGTTTGGGGCGAGTGAGGCCGAGTTGAGTGGCTGCTTGGGCTAGGGTGCGTTCCATAAACGGTTCCTCAAGCAGCATGCGCAGCAGGAGTGGCCGCTGCAGCAAGGTGGTTGATGGACTCAATGAGCTTTGCGTAGATCTCGGCATCGGGGTCGTACAGGGTGAAGCAACGCGTATGCGGGCTCTTGTTGCCGATGCTCAAGATGGCGGTGACGCCCCGACGTGAATGGGTGCGATGCAGCGCCACATGAAGGGGAAGTTCAAAACCCATGTCGAGGCTCAGCACGCCGCCGGTGTGCACCAGTTCGAACACGCGCTGCTTGTCCTGGACATCAAAACGGCCGTATTGACGATCGGCATGCGGAAGATGCACCAGGTCGCTGGAGTTGCTCACGTCGAACGGACCGTTGGCAATCTCTTCGATGAAGTCGGCGAGTTTGAGGTGCATCTTCTTGTCGTTCTGCAGGGTCAGCGTGTGGCGTTCGCTGCCCAGTTCAACGACAAAAGTACTTTCCACTGTGCCGCGCTCAGCCTTGAGACGGAATGCCAGGCATTCACGCTTCGGTGCTGTGCGCAGGACGTGGTTGAAGGTCTCGGTGAGGTTGACCTGGGCGTTGAGCAACTGCAGGGTGCGGTTGTCGATCTTGTACTTGATCATGCCGCGTGCCCTCCGCCGTTTGGGTCGAAACGCTTGGCAGGAGGGCGACGTTTTTTGGAGGTTGTGATGCTTATAAAAGCGCAGCCACATTCTCGGGCCAGACGACGAACCTCGAAAATGCGGCAGGGGTCAGCGATGGTTGGGTGCAGATGAATCGTAGCTTTGGTATGCATGAATTTGCCTCGCTCTGTGGTCAAAGAGTGAGTGCAAATTAGCAACAGCTAATCTGTTTCGCAATAGCAAATGCTAAATTTCAGATCTCAAGATACTTTGAAGGCTTCAAAATAGCCCCTACGTAATGGATTTTCTCGACCAGCTTTTCTTCCAGGAAGATAGGAGGGTAGCTGTCGTTGATGCTATCGAACCGGAGTTGACCGTCCCGACGATAAATGAACTCTTTCACCATTGCCCTACCATCGGTGGTCCGCACAAGGACCTCATCGCCAGTCTGATAACCATGATTCGGCTCAATGAGCACAAACTCCCCGTTTTTGATGCGTGGATGCATGCTGCTTCCCACGACTTTCAAGCCATATGCATCGGGATCGGAACTGATAATTTCCAAGTATCCATCGCCATGACCTGGAGGATATTCAAGTGCGTCGAAGTAGCCATCGGTACCCAACATAGCCTTTCCTACTACGGGTACTGGTGCAGGGCGCCGGTGCTCGCTTGCTTCCCGCTCTTCCGCTGTTCTAAGGGCGGTTTCGTTGATGGTTGCATTGAAGAATGCTGGGTGGGGCAAAACTGGAGGCTTGAGGCCAAGAGCGATCCACGCGGCGGTGATTTGATGCTGGTCTTCGGCGGAGTAGGTTCCCGTCGTAAGCAAATCAGCAGGAATTGCGAGCTTTTTTGCAAGGTTCGTGGCAGCTCGGTCACCCAATGTCCGGTGCCCGTTCAGGATCTGAGAAATGTACGAAGCGTCCACATCGGCATGCGCTCCGGCAAAGTCCTTGAGTTGGTTTTCACCAATCAGGGCTTTAAGAATCGTGAGGCGTTTTTCGTAGATATTCATATAGGGAATCATCCGTGCTCCGTTAGCAAAATGTAAATTACGTTTTGCTATTGCGGACCGGATTAGCAGTTGCTAATCTTGTGTTGAATAGGGGGTTAGCAATGACGCTTCTCGAATACATAAAGATCCTAGACGACGCAAAGCTCAAGACCTTTGCCTCTCGATGTAATACCTCAGTCGGCCAATTAAAGCAGGTTGCTTATGGCAATCGTCGAGCGAACGCAGCTTTATCCATTTCGATTGATCGGCATAGCGGCAGTCGTGTGACGTGTGAGTCGTTAAGGCCAGACATTGATTGGCAATATCTGCGAATGCAGGCACCAGCTAATCACAGAGTAGAAAACGCTGCATAGAAAAAAGGCGACCCTAGGGTCGCCCAGTTTCTCCCGACAGCATCACCACAATGCGGTCGGGTTGCGATGTCAGCAGGCGAGCACACCACATGCCGCCGACCTTCATCGCGTTTCCAAGGCTCGGAAGCCTTGGTGTTGCTGCCGTTCTTACCACAGAGCTGGCAGCTGTTGCGCCAGGGGTGAACAACGGATTGTTCGCCCCGGCACGGTGCCGGTGTTGGTCTTACGAACCTAGCCGGCTTTGGGCCTCTCCAGACCACGCGGCAAATGTATCACCAACTTCTGTCGCGCGGCACTGGCAACTTTTAGGATTAATGCCATGAGCCGAATCGCTCTCAGTTCTCTGGAACGGGCGCAGCGGGAAATCCTGCCGCTCGATTTAGCGCTGTACCACGCTGCCCGCGATTATCCGGGCGGAGCTGCTGCCATCGCAGCCACCACCGGCCGTAACCCGACCACGCTGCAACACAAACTGTCGCCGACCCACCCGAGCCACTCCATCAACATTCAGGAGTTCGGTGAGATCCTCGAACTGACCAAGGACCGCCGCATTCTCGATGCGGTGCATGCGCTGGTCGGTGACACGATCTGGCAGGAGCTGGCGGACACCTACACCAACGACATGCCCGAGACCTTGACCACAGGGATTGCTGAATACTTCCGTCAGGTCGCGGATCTGGCCGAAACCTGGGCCAAAAGCATCGGCGACGGTGTGGTGACTGATCAGGAACTGGCTGCGATTCGCCTGCAGGTGTTCCGGGGCATTCAAGGGCTGCTGGGGTTGTTCAACCGCGCCACCTACGTCAACCAGACGACGCGAGGTGCTGACCGTGGCTGACATCGCCGATTTCGCCAACGACTTGGTGCAGGAACGCATCGATCAGGCCATGGCGGCGCGCAGCGCTGCCAAAGCAGAAAGTGTTGCCCATTCCTTGCTGTTCTGTGAAGTCTGTGACGATCCGATCCCGGAAGCGCGCCGCTTGGCCCAACCGGGTTGCTCGCAGTGCATCAGCTGCCAGTCCCTCTCTGAGCGGGGGATTCAGCATGCTCGATGAGGTATTGGGGCAATTCGCCGATTACGGTCTGGAGCCAGCGCAGCCGCTGGTGTTCGGCAAGCTGACCCGCTGCAAGACAGCGCAGGACAAGGGCAAGGAAAAGAACGGCTGGTACGTGGTCCACGAGCAGCGCACGGAGAAGGGCGACACGCTGATCTTCGGCGCTTTCGGTGACTGGCGTTCGGGCGAGACACAGAAGATCAAGGTCAAGGCCGGTCGCATGTCGCCGGAAGAGCGCGAAGTGATGCGCGCCCGCCAGGAAGAAGCCAAACGCCGCGCCGCCGAAATCGCGAACAACGCTGCGCGGCGGGCCGCGAAAAGGGCGCAGGGTTTGTTCGAGCGCATGCCGACCACCGGGCGCAGCGACTACCTGGACCGCAAGCAGATCGCTGGTATCAATGTGCGTTACGCGCCACGCACCGGCGCCGTGTTGGTCCCAATGAAGAACGCCCGTGATCAGATCATGGGCCTTCAGGTGATCTTCCCGAACAAGCAAGAAGACACCGGCCGAGACAAATCCTATTGGCCCTACGGCATGGCGAAGGAGGGCACCTTCCACCTGCTCGGCCCGCATCCGGTACCGGGCGAACCGGTGCTGGTCTGTGAGGGCTACGCCACCGGCGCCAGCCTGCACATGGCGACGTCGCTCGCCGTGGCCGTGGCCTTCGATGCGGGCAACCTGTTGGCCGTGTGCAAGGTCATGCGTGAGCGCTTTGCCGGCTGCCCGCTGATCATCTGCCGCGATGACGACTGGAAGACCACCAAGCCCAACGGCGATGCCTGGAACCCTGGCGAGGAGAAAGCGAGCAATGCTGCGTTGATCGTCGGTGCCCAGGTCGTTGCGCCGATCTTCTCTGTCGAGCGTCATGACAAGTGGACCGACTTCAACGACCTGCACGTCGCTGAAGGCCTCGACGCGGTTCGCCGTCAGGTGCTGGCCGTGGTCCGCCCGCCGGCCGCCGGTGGCTGGAAAGATCAACTGGCCCGCAGTGAAAGCGGCGCCTTGATCGCGCACATGCAGAACGTCGAACTGATCCTCGCTCACGACGAGCGCTGGGCCGGGGTGATCAGCTACTGCGCTTTCAGCTCGAAGATCGTCAAGCTGCGTGCGGCGCCTTATGGCGGTGGCACCGGGGAGTGGGCCGACATCGACGACGTGCGCGTCATGAAGTGGCTCGCGCAGCAGTACAACCTGCGTGTGAAATCCTCGCACGTGATCGAAGCGGTCAGCGTCGTGGCCCACGACCACGCGTTTCACCCAGTGCGTGAGTACCTGAAAAAACTCGAATGGGATCGCGTGCCGCGCCTGGAGCGTTGGTTGACCGATGTCATGGGGGTGAAAGCAACCGACTACACCTCCAAGGTCGGCAAGCGCTGGATGATCTCGGCCGTGGCGCGGGTGATGAAACCCGGCTGCAAGGCTGACTCGGTGATGATCCTCGAAGGTGTACAAGGCGCCGGTAAGTCGACCGCCATGAGCGTGCTCGGCGGTGAGTGGTTCATGGACACGCCGTTTGCCCTTGGCGACAAGGACGGCTTTCAGGCGATACGTGGCAAGTGGATCGTCGAGCTGGGCGAGCTGGACAGCTTCAACAAGGCCGAGAGCACCAAGGCCAAGCAGTTCTTCTCCGCGTCGACCGACACCTACCGCGAAAGCTATGGCCGCAGAACCCTGGACGTGCCACGCCAGTGTGTGTTCGTCGGTACCACCAACCAGGACGAGTACCTTAAGGACGCCACCGGCAACCGTCGCTATTGGCCGGTGGCCTGTACCAAGGTCGATGTGGCGTTGCTGCGCGAGATCCGCGACCAGCTGTGGGCCGAAGCCATGTTCTGCTTTGAGGCCGGCGACCTCTGGTGGGTCACGCGAGAGGAAGCGCCGATGTTCAGCGAGGAGCAGGACGAACGCTTTGTGGTGGACGAATGGGAAACGCCCATCCTGACCTGGCTCGAAGAGTCGCAGATCGGCGAGACCACCACCGGCAGTGAGGTGATGAGCCAGGCGCTCAAGCTCGATCCCGGTCATTGGGGCAAACCCGAGCAGATGCGCGTGGGTGCGATCCTGCATCGGCTGGGCTGGCGACGGTTCCGTTTGGGCGCGTTGAGCAAGAGCGGCCAGCGGCCATGGGCGTACAAGAAACCGGAGGGTTGGGGCAGGGCGCCTGCGCTGGAACAACCTGCGTTCGAGGAGCCGTGCTTCGATGATTAAAGCAATCGATATGGCTCTCAAGCAATGGGCGCAGGAGCTGCACAGCGACGAGGTCGCCGCCGGTTACTCGGGCGGCAACATGGTCGCGATGATGATGGAGAGCGGTGGCCAGCTCGTGCGCGGCAGGCGTGGGAGCAGGGTGCCGCTGGAAGCCTCTCTGGACATTGAGCGCATCGTCAAGAAACGTCTCGATCCCGAGTTGATGACTGTGGTCAAGGTGCATTACTTCCAGCCCGATGCGCCTCTGGCTGCACGCCTTGCGAACAGTGGTTGCACACGCAACCTCTACTACCAGCGGCTGCATGACGCTCACATCGTGGTCGAGCACTTCCTCCTGGGGGAAGCGGCTTGATCGTGGGCATCCCTCTGGCTCACGCCGTCCCACTGGCCTGCCTCCGTCCCACTGCTTTTTGCAGTGGTGGGACGGGCGCAGGCCACGTCGTTGTTGGGCTGTCCCACCGTCCCACCTTTTTCAGACTTCCCACCCGTGTGTGCGTAGCGGGTACAGGTACGCGCGTTTACGCGCACGCGTGCTTTTTAAATTTCTCTCTATACACGAGAAAAGAGAGATAAAAGTAGGACGGTGGGGCAAAGCCCCAATTTACGGGGCTTCCAGACGTCCCACCTAGTTTTGGAGAGGTGGGACGCATGGGACGCCACCGAAACAACAGAAGCAAAAGCCAGCCGGGTTGAGATATTCACCGACATTCGCCAGCCGTTCACCGGACGTAAGCCACACATTCACCGGATGGCATTAAACCGGTCTTGCTGCCACCAGAATCGACCTGTAAAAAGGGGCCATCTTCGATGGGTGCGACCGCCAAGCGCGGCGGGCCACCCACCACCTGACCCGGCCATAGCGCCGGGTCTTTTTGTTTAAGGGGCAGGGCAATGACGAACGAGCAACAGGCACTGGCAGAGATGCCGATCTGGTTGGTGATTGCCCTTTCCCTGGTTGGCGGTGTGTCCGGCGAGATGTGGCGCGCTGACAAGGACGGGGCACGAGGTTGGGCGTTACTGCGCCGCCTCGCACTTCGGTCCGGTGCCTGCATCGTCTGCGGCGTGTCAGCGATGATGTTGCTGTTTGGCGCGGGCCTGTCGATCTGGACAGCCGGCGCCTTGGGTTGCCTGACCGCGATGGCCGGCGCCGATGTCGCCATCGGCTTGTACGAACGCTGGGTGGCCAAGCGGCTGGACCTGAGCGAGGCCGAGTCGAAAGCATGAGCCGGGCAGGCCGGGTAGGGCGCCGATTTTTACGGGTCCTCCCTGAGGGCCGCCCCCTACACGGGTTATCGAACTCGCGGAATCTCTCTAGCTGAAACTTTTGCAGGGATGTCCGTCTTTGCAAACACGAGTGTTTGTATGAAAGGAAATAACCATCGGCGTAGGTATAGGTTTTTGAAAGATGGGGACTCAATCACTGTTTGGGTGGTCAAGATTGATATAGGGTAAGGACAGGCGTTGTACCAATAATCGGTTCGGGGCCTGTTCAAAAGCCCGATCTAGAGCCCTCAACGATGCCCATTATCAAATCAGTCGCACTGGCTAAAGCGCGATCCAATTTTGACCTTTTTGCTGAAGCCGTAGACGAGCGTGATCTGGAGACGCTGTTCAGAGGCGCTATTGGCTACTGCCGGGCTCTGCAAAGGAATGGAGTCATCAGCGAAGATGAACTCGCGCAGCTTCTGGATGAAGCTGACCAGGTACGTGATCGTTGCTTCGGTCCGCGCAGATCTACCGCGAAGCAAAGATAGATCACCAACTCCCGCCAGAAACCAAAGCCGGCGGATCTCCGTGCACCGCTCTTGGCGCAACGCCCTCGTCGCGATCGGAATCGGCCAGAACTCGCCGGGGACCCTGGGGACTTTCAAAGGACACGGGGTCGGAAACCCGCGGGATCGTGTTAGTGGGATGTCTGCCAGCTTACTGAAATTTCAATCCACTGAAATCTTGAAAGGATTTATTGAAAAGCCGCTGAAAAGGAGGGCTTATGAGCACAGCTACGTACCTGTCAAAGAGCGCCTTCGCTGCGCACATCGGCCGATCACCGAGCTACATCACCTGGCTGAAAGAGAATGGCCGGTTGGTGCTGTCGCCCAACGGCAAGCAGGTCGACGTGCTGGCCACTGAAGCGTTGATCCGCGACACCGCCGACCCAAGTAAGGCTGCCGTCGCTGCTCGCCACCAACAGGACCGGCTTCAGCGTGATGTGTACAGTCACGTCGCAGCCAAATCCGAGCCGACTAACATGGCTGCGCCGCCGCCCGTTGACCCTGCTCAGGGGCAGACTCCGGACTTTCAGAAAGCACGAGCGCATCGTGAGCATTACCTGGCGCGGATGGCTGAGATGGAGTTTCGCAAGGCTCAGGGGGAACTGGTGGAAATCAGCTTTGTGCAGAAAGCCGCCTTTGAAACAGCGCGATCGCTCAATCATTCTCTGATGAGTCTGTCGCCGCAGTTGGCGCCGCAACTCGCCGCCTTGTCGGATCCTTGGGAAGTGGAGCGGCAGCTTACTGCTGCGCTGCGGCAGCGACTGAACGAAGCGGCTCAGGTTTCCAGCGACGACTTTGGCTTTACATTGGGTGAGTGCTAAGGGGATCCGCAAATCAGAATTTATTCGGCTAGCAGCGTGATTGAGTGACGTCTGCTTTCGGCCAATAGCGGTCAGTTGCGGGTGGCCCTCATAGTCGAATTTGACTATGAGATGCGCACAACCCGCAGTGCTTGTTGATCTCTAACGGATGTTGCTCGATAGAGGTTGTCGAAGATAAAGCTGCATTGTGATAGCGGAAATAATACTTTGCTTTATAAATCTCCGCTCTTGATTTTTTGCATAAGCCTCTTATAGCCTTCTTCGTCGCTGGCGTGTCTGTTGCTATTTAAAAAGGGCATCCACATCGAGGTTATTACATCTTTTTTGATTACATTGTTATGGTCAAATATTTTATTAGTTGCCTGACTCAAAATCTCGCTTTTTGATTCGAACCCCTCTGTGCCAGCTTGACCGAATAAAGGATCAAGACCTAACCATTCAGCCGGTTTTTTGGGCATCCACTTTACCCATTGATCATTAGGGGCGATTTCATTTCTGACTCGTGCAACTTTAAATCCAGCACAACTTTCCCAGTCGTATTGTTTATTTAGTATGCTTCCAGTCAGGATGATGGTATTGAAATTAACTGGCGGGAATTCTTCAAATCCACTCAAGTACGCCCCTATGAGATAAGTGCCAAATGAGTGTGCAATTACAGAAATTCGTTCGCCATTTTGACAGTAATCTTCCTTTATAGAAAATATCCAATCTCTAAACAGATCGACAGCCTCTTTTCTTTTTCCTTTGTTTAATAAAATATCGGGTGTTGTAAATCCATAAATGTATGGTGCAACAATCCATCCTTGGCTGTTTGCGATTGGAATTAAACTTGCATTCCAATCTGCGTGCGACATGATGCCATGAATAGTTACCAAGACGCCTGGGACCTCATTTAGATCGACTAAATGCCTATTAAAATAAGCCCTCTTGATCACCTCGAAGGTTTCGTCATCAGGTTCGTGAGTTGTTTCCCAAGCTTTGTCCGGATGATTCAGACTTATCTGTACCACACCCACTTCTTGACCAAACCTGGCGTAGGATAATAATCTCACGAAAGATGATGCGATGATTGGCTCATCAATCGAGCAAAACATGATATCAGTTCGTCTTCCATCTAAAATGAGTCGCTCGGGCTTGGAAGGTATATGTTCCTTTTTCTGGAGAACGATTACCACATCTAGGTCGTGAGGATCCTCCTTGTCCGTCACGTACGACCCACCAATTAAAACACAAACTGCATTTCGCGCATTAGAGAAATCTAAAATGTCTACGAATGCTTTTCTGAGCTGCTTCCTTTTTTCGTTGACCAGACAAAATCTGTCAATGAACTCTTGAGCAGAACAAACATGGGTTCCTGGTGGTAAAAAACCTTTTTCTGTAAGCGCTGGCAGTCTATTCATCACTTCTCGCTTTTTATATGAAAAGAGGGGCGATTCACAATTGGGCATCAAGCCACTTAGAAAGACCAATTGCGTCAGATTCTGAAAGATTCATTTTATCTATAAGACGATAATGCCCCATCCCTTTACCATAAGTGCAAGACTTTCCGACCGGATGCAGCAGTGAGACCAATACAAGGTCAGTGTTAGCGGCCCAATCGCTTTCAAAACTGGTTCCTTTGAGTGGCGTCAACACAACACCAAAACTACCACCATTTCCCAAATCAACTCTTTCTACTAACATGCTTTATTACCTTATTTTATTGGAAATTCTAAAGTTTAATAGGCACCAATTTATGCTCTGTTGTGACCTTAGACGCTTGGTGATTTGTTGGCAACTTTTGGCTGGAAGCATGCCTGTCCGAAAGCGCGCTTCTGGCCGGTAGCGGTCGTTTGTGAGCGTCCGCTAATGGCCGGCAGCGATCGCTTGCCGATGTCCGCTTCTGGCCGGTAGCTGCTCGTCATTAGTAACAGCTATAGGTCAATGCTATATATCAGAATGAGGGCCTAGAATAATCCGAACGGCTTGCGTTGATTCCGTAACGCTTTAGCATACGCTGATCGAAGGCGTGCATATTTCGACCATTTGCCCGCCGCCAACAAGCGTTGTCTCACCCATACATGTACAAAAGGTCGTCGATCAGCTCAAGCTCCTGCTGCGTGTACTGGACCTTGTTGTACCTTCTAATGTCCTCAAGTACACCCCTGATCGGAACTTGACGCGAAGGGTCCTGAACGATTTCGATCAGACGGTCGAAATCCGGATCTCTTCCCTTGAGGTATTTTTCAATCAGTTCTTTGAGCGCTACGCGCGCCTCTAGATCGGTTAGCACTGTTACTTCTCCGGCAAAATCGTGACTTCATCTGCTTTGATGATGGTGGTGGTACCCGGTTTGGGAATGAGTTGCCGAGCACCGCCTGTTCCGTAGTCAGGGTACGCTTTCGTGAACGGTTCCAGATTCGGACCCTTACCACCGAGCTCATATGGCACTGTAACGGTTGGCTCGCCATCCTTATAGAGTTGCAGTGTGTCGAACTTCAATCGCAGGCGACCATCACTCCACGCAGGGTCGGGATCAGCAGGAGTGACATGCTTCGGCGCTCGCATCTGCAATGCTTCTGTAGCAGCGTCTCCAGTCTCAAATTTGTCGAACCCAAAATAAGATAATCGTGCGTCGCCGGTGTTGATCGTGTTCTGCGCGTGAGTGTTTACTGTTCCATCAGCGTTTTTGTAGCCCATGTATCGATATGCCGTTGAGGGTAAGGTCGAATCCGGTCCGGATGGTCCAACGTAAAAATCTGGCTTCGACTCGACGACCGCCGGTGGAGTGACGTCTCCAGTCTTTACGCTGGAGTCTGCAAGAGTAGGGGTAGTGTTCGGAGAAGATGATCCTCCAGGCTTGGGGCAGTTCGCAGCGGGCTTGAGTGGTGCCTTTTTTGCGGCACCGGACACCGCTTTAGTAATCGCCCTGAACATTAGGCCGAGCGGGTCTACCCAGCCGGTAGGGTTGGGGGCGTACTGGTAATTGTTTAAGCCACCTGCAAGCTTTACCGGGTCGGGGGTTAGAAACCGTCCTGTGCTCGGGTTGTAGTACCGATGGCGGTTGTAATGAAGTCCACTCTCTGCGTCGAAATACTGGCCTTGAAACCGTAGCGGGTTGTCGATCTCCGCAACATCCAGCGTAGCCAGGTTGCCGTAGGCTCGATACTTGGCCGACCACATAATTGCGCCGCTGTAATCGGTGAGCTCCTGCGGCGTGCCCAAGTGATCGAGCTGGTAATAGAACGGCGTGGCTTTCAGAGGGCCTTCACCGTCGAGCATCGCCAAGGGGCGGAAGCTGTCTGGCTCATAGACATAGGTGCGATACCGACTTTCACCGCTCTCTACAATCAGCCGTTCGCCTTGCCAGAGGAATTCGGTGGTGTGGCCATCGACTGTTTTCTCGATACGTCGACCAAAGGCGTCGTACTTGTAGGTCGCGATACTGCCGCCGGGTAGGCTGACGCCGATCAAGCGATGCTGGCAGTCATAGCGGTATTCAGTGACGAGCTTATTTCCAGCACCTCGGCGCTCGCGAGTCAGATTTCCGTAGGCGTCGTAGTCGTAGTGGCGGTCACCCTGCATCAGCAGGCGGTTGCCTTTGACGTTGGCAAGGTTGGCGGTGCCTTCGTTGTTCTGGCCAAGCAGGTTGCCGGCTGGGTCGTGCGCGAAGCTCTCCGGTGTTGCACCGCGAACACTGATCAGGCGATCAAGCGGATCGTAGTGAAAATTGCGGGTGCCTTTGAGGCTATCATTGATGCCTGCAAGGTTACCCGCCGCGTCGTAGTTATATCGGCGCTGCAGAACGATGCTATCGCGCTGGCTGACGCTATGGGCCTGCAGGCGACCCTGATCATCATATTGATACTGACTCAACAGCAAGCCCTGCTGACGTTGTTGTTCACGACCAGCCTTGAACTGGTGTGATGTCAGGCGAGAACCGTTGAGGTCAATGCTGCTGAGGCTGCCGCCGGGCAACCGGCGATAGTCGAGCTTGCTACCGTCTGGTAAACGGCAATGCTTGAGTTGGCCGACGCTATCGTACTCGTAGCGCAGGGTGCCCCAACCCTGATGCTCGCTGATCAGCCGATCTTGGGAGTCGTATTCATAAGCCAGTGGCCAATGACCGTCATCAACATTGACCAAGCGACCGAGTGCGTCATAGCTGTAGTGAACTTCCTCACCATCGGCCAATTTCTTCACAAGCAAGCGGCCAGCGGAGTCACGTTGGTATTCAGTGACCAGCTCGCTACCGTCGTCGCCGTATTCAGTTCTCCTCAGCAAGTTGCCATTCAGGTCATATTCGTATGCAGTACGGCGACCATCAAATCCCGTCTCCTGCTGTATCAGCCCGTTTGAGTAATAGTCGAGCTGATAATGTTCGCCTCGCTCATTTTCGATCTCAGTCAGCAGCAGGCGTGAGTTGTCGTAGCGATAGCGCAGCTCACTGCCGTCCGGGTTGATGCGGCGGCTGACAAGTTGCAGGTTGTCGGCGTATTCGTAGCGGGTAATACGGCCCAGTTCATCGCGCTCGGCTGTGACTTTGCCGTAGGCGTCATAGGTATAAGTGCGAGTTGCACCGTCGGGCTGTGTGGTCTGCGTCAAGCGGCCAGCCGCGTCCCATTGATAATGGGTGATCGAGCCGTGTTCGTCCTGGCGGGTGATCTGACGACCCAGTGCGTCGTAGCGGTATTTACGTCGACCACCATCAGGCAACGCTTCCTCGAGCAATTGGCCCAGTCCATTCCAGGCGAGCTGATGCCGGCCACCGTCTGGGTGAACGATCTCCAGCACGCGACCCTGGGCATCGTAGCTGTAGTGTGTTTCGTTGCCGTCAGGATCTGTCTGGCGGGTGATATCGCCTTGGCTATTTCGCTGGTATTTCCAGCTCGCTTTGCCGCGATGAATCTCACTCACAAAGCCATGTCGATATTCGTAGAACGTTGGCGCATCTTCAGGAGGAATAACAACGGCAAGCAGGCCGGCGTCGTTGTAACGGTACTCAGTGATCGCGCCGAGGGGGTCCTTTTCTGCAATCAGCCGCCCTTTGTCGTCATAGGCCTTCTGAGTCTCAGCGCCGTCCGCAGCGGTCTCGCTGATGAGTCGAGCATTTTCGTCATGCACATAAACTTGCTCGCTACCATCAGCGTTTGTAACGGTAACCTTGCCGGCATCGTCCCAAGCGTACTGCGAGTCCATCTGCGAAAAACTGGCCCAGTGACGGATGCTGCGTGACGATTTGCCTTCGTTTTCCCACTCCCAGAAAAAGCTCGCACCACCGGCCAGTTGTCGTTCCAAAATGACGTGATGGTCGTTGTAACGGTAGTGTTCAGTTTCACCGGCAGCATTGGTGGCGCTGATGAGCTGGCCTTGCGCGTTGTACCGATAGGTCACCAGCGTTTGAACGGTGATCCATGGCTCCTGTCGTTGACCCTGATCCGTGTACTCAGCACGGCGCTGCTGATAATCCACGGCAACGATATGACGGTCTTCGTGGCGGACTAAAAGGGAGCGTCCGGCGTTGTTGTCGATGCGTTGGATTCGGTCAGCGAAGTCGTAACTCAGCTGTAACTGGTTGTTGTACGCGTCACTGATGGTGATCAAGCGGCCCGCACGGAAATGATAAAAGCGCGGATTCTGCCCGGCCTGCGTCAGGATGAGTTCGCCTGGTGTCGATCCCAGGTAGATGGCCGCTTTCGACAGGCTGTTGATAATGGCGGGGCGTTGCTGCGTCGGCATGGGAAAACGAGTGGTTCGGTTTTCGTTATCCGTCCACAGGACGCCCTCATCATCCAGATCCAGTCGATGAGAAAGAGCGTGGCTCCATCCAAACCCAAGGCGGCTGTCGATCTCGACCGCACTGGTGCGATAAAGGCGCGTCCACTCAAACGGTAGCAGGCCATCGAGTTGGCCATCGGTGAGAGTCAGTAATTCTTCGCCCGTGACCATCGAGACCGGGCAGCCATTGGTGCAGGTGTCTTGCGCCGGCGCCGCACTCTTGTCGTCAGGATTCTTCGATTGTTTCGAGGCGTCATCAGGGCGCTTGCCGTGTTCAACGGTCGCATTACGTTTGCCATCAAAACGTAGCTGCGCGACTCCTTTTTCTACTCGCGTCGCTACTCCACGAGCGGCGACCGCGACGTATTTGCCGACGTAACCCATGAAGCCCTTGATGATGCTGAATAACGACTTCACGAATCCGGTGACAGCTTTGACGATGATCTGGCCGTACTTCGCTAAACGTGCGGCCAGATAAAATAGCCCGGCGCCTTCGGCTGCGACGGTCAATACGACCGAAATCACGATGTCGATGAGAATTCCGATGACGGCTGCAGATGTCATCTTCGCTGTTTGGCCAGCCGCCTGCGTCGGTGGCAATGCTGAAACCCAGATTGAAGCGCAATGCACCATCAAGAACAGCGCGGCCTCGTCGCTGGCAAGCAACATGGCCTGTTTCATCACATCTGGCGCCTCTTTGGCCAGCTTGATCAGTTCCTCTGCACCGGCCCCTAAATCCTCTGCGAACTTTTTAGGGTTTTGAAGGATGTCCAAGGCCTTTGAGATGCCATCCCAAACGCCTTTGATAGCTTCCCATCCACCTTCGAGAATGCCGACCCCAATTGCCATCGCTTTGGCTGACGCACTCTGATTCGACCACTGCGGTTTGAAGCCTGCCCATTCTTTGCGCAGGAATCCTTCGAGATCGGCAGCTAAGCCGTCGTAGGATTTGAACAGCGTGTCGATCTGCGCAGGCGTCACCTGATCGTGGACGTGGATTTTATAGGATTTTCCAGGCTGTCCCTGAAAACTGCCTTTACCCTGTTTGTCCAAGGTAATCGTCGACTTGGCGCCCCCGTCCACGGCAATGATATCGACTTTGATATCGCCGATAGGAATGTCGAAAACCGATTCGAATTTGCTCTCAATCAGCAATGGTCCTACAAGCGGGCACTTGGCGACGTATGAAAAATCACCATCAGTCATGCTGACAGACTTGCTCGAGTCACCGGCCTTGATCACGCGCTCCATACCAAGCAGGGAGGGCATGTCAGCTGCTCGGCTGGCTTTGTCAGCAAGCTGTGCGTACCAGCTCTTGGTTTCCTCGCGGTACAGCTTGAGGCTGTTTTTGAAGGAGTCCAATTGGGTTTCAATAGTGGCAACGCGATCCATCAGCCTTGCTCCAGAATCAGGTGGTTTAACAGTGCTTCTTTAAGGTTTTTCGGCGCATCCGGGCGGCGCACGAAACGGCTGACTTTCAGCTTCAGGTTGTTCTCTGGCCAAGCGTTGTAAATGTCCGGACGTTCTTCTTCGAGCCATTGCAGGAGATTGCCAATCAGTGTCGAAGGGTTTTCCTTGGTCAAGCTGTCCAGCAATGGTTTCGGCACCTCCCACCACGGCCAATCCTTCACCTTCGGCAACATCCGCGTCCCAACCTCCAGCATTCGCCCATTAATCAGATACCGCTCAAACATCGGCATTACTTCCCCAGCCTTCTCCCCGAGCCCCTTCAGAATCGGGTAGATATGCCGCCCATCCCAGAAGCTGAAAAACACCTCAGTCCCGTCCGGCATCTTCACCTGTGTCAGGCTGCGCAGGTGCTCGAACACGTCGTTCGGTTCGGCGTGTGACACCGCCAGCCAGCCCCAGTCGAGGGCGTCGGTTTCGGCGATCCACGGCAGGAATGCCGAGTTCGGTTTGAGTTCGGTGACGTAGGGCATCACTGGTTGCCAGGTGGAGTAGGGCGTGCCGCCCCAGATCGGCAGGAGCTGGGCGGTGGGTTCGGTCAGGTACAGGGTTTTCAGCGCGTCGGCATCGCTCGCTGCGCTGACGATCAGGTACAGGCGCTCGCCACTCTGCAGCGGCTGTTGTGCCAGCCAGTCCTTGGGTGTCAGTCGATCAGATGGCACAGGCACCTGCCTTGCATTTTTCGCATTCTTCGCAGAA
>Ga0207655_1000966_pt1 | contig 29667 bp, 21 predicted proteins | sample KBSM44metaG_FD_184398 | JGI IMG/M metagenome (GOLD analysis project Ga0207655, IMG submission 184398) | Miscanthus rhizosphere microbial communities from Kellogg Biological Station, Michigan, USA - KBS M4-4 metaG (SPAdes) (version 2) | ecosystem: Host-associated > Plants > Roots > Rhizosphere >... | reverse complement strand
CAGCCCGGTACCTTCACGCCGTTACTGCGCATTGAAACCGCCACCTGTGCGCTGACACCCGCCCGCCGCACGCTGGCGGAAAAACTGCAGCAGGATGCGGGGATGGTGTTTGTACCGGAACTTATCGTCCTGCTGGACACGCTCGAGGAAGAGCTGAAGACCGGCCGGCTCAGTGACCACAGCCGTGAGTGGCTGGCACAGTGCGGCCTGACACCGGCGCAGATGAAGGACCAGATGGAGCCGGACACCACGCCTGCGCGCAAACTGCACCTGTACCACTGCGACCACCGGGGGCTGCCGCTGGCATTAGTTGACGCGGACGGCCGCATTGCCTGGCAGGCAGAGTATGATGAATGGGGAAACCTGCTGCGGGAAGAAAACCCGGATAATCTGCAGCAGCTTATTCGTCTGCCGGGGCAGCAGCACGATAAAGAGACGGGGCTGTACTATAACCGCCATCGTTATTATGACCCGCAGCAGGGCCGGTATATTACCCAGGACCCGATAGGGCTGGCGGGTGGATGGAATTTATATGTATATGCTAATAATCCAATTCTACAAATTGATCCTTTAGGATTGTATAATTTATACCAACTAATATACGATGCATGGCATGATGATTCGTATGGTACTTCATCCATTGATATTACTGGTAGCGGAGATCTAATAGCACTGGGAGGGCATGGTGGAGTTGGTATTTCCTTTGCTAAAAAGAAAGGTGAAGTATTATCGGATATTTGTGTCTATGCTACCGCATGTGGGCATGCTGGAATTGGTGGTGGGCTTAGTGCGGCTATTACATATTCAGAGTCCAAGGCTTTACCTACATCGGGAGTCAGCAGGTCTGCAGGTATGACTACTGGAGGGGGATTAATGGGGCATCTTGCTTATACGTACGTTGTAGATGTGGATAATCCAGAATCTTCTACAGAATCTTTGGGAGTGGGGGTTGGTGTTGATGCTTCAGTTATGGGGCTGGGTTGTAAAACATGGCAGGAGTGCTGGGTAAATTAATGGATAATATAGAATGAAATATATGTTTTTATTATTGTTATTATTATGTGGTTGTTCTCCCATAGATACAGATTCCGCTATGCGGGAGGTGAGCATTTTCCATGAGCTATATCAAAGTGGCAAATATAAAGAAATATATAAAATATCATCAGCGGATTTTCAGAAGATAACTTCCGAAGATGAATTCGTTAGCATCATGATAGAGGCAAAAGAAAAAAACCTTGGGGAATTTAAAAAAACCACCCTTAAATTCCAACGAAGCACACACAGCTTGCTTTCAAATAATGAGATATCTTTGGTGTATTACTCTGAATATTCAAAAAGAATTGTTCAGGAAATTTTTGTTTTTGGGTTCGAAAGTGATGGGGTGAAATTAAAAAGCTATAGGTATGATTCAATTAACTAGTATGCTCATAATTTGAATTTTAAGAACATAAATATTGCATTTAAGACAATAGTATGATGATTGATCGTGGCATGTTATACACAAGGAAAATCGTCGACAAAGAATATGTATATATTAATAAGCCCCATGAAATGATTGGTAGGGCTGGGGCTGGGGCTGGGGCTGGGGCTGGAATTGGGACAGACTGAGCTACGCAGACGGATATGCTATATATCACAGCCCTTTATCGCCAGACTGTTCTACGCTGCTGTGAGTATTGGAACCTTTACCGCTGAGCTGACAAAAACCGCGTGCCGCACCATGGCGGTGAAATTTCAGTAGGAGCTGAAGGCGACCTTCCCGGCAGAGATAGTGGATATGCTGAGGCTGAGCTGCATGCGGACATCCGCGGGGAAAACCAGCAGTGCTGGTAATATGCTGGCAAAGATGCAAAACCAGAAGATGTCGATGTACATGTACAGAGAAACTGCTCCATAGCTACAATCGCTATCTTGACCCGCTGGGTCTGAAAGGATTACTCCCTGTAAGTAATGGCACAGATAACAATTCCAGGGAGTTGGATCTTCTATTAATTATCTATCATCTGAAGATGTGAAAGTAGTGATACATAATAATGAAATAATATTTATAATCCCTTGGGTGAATTTGTATATGGGATTTCCGTTATTCCAGCAGTTGCAGGTATGGCTGTTGTAAGTGCGCCTGGAACAGGTATGGTTGTAGTGGAAAAAAGTGGTGCATGCATTGAGGATGTGGCCAAAGAAATAATAGTTGAAGGAAATAGAAACCCCAAAGACCTGAGTCTAGTCTGTGTAAAAGGTTTTTTAAATAAAGGATCGTCAACTATCCAAGCTAAATGGTCAGATTTCCTGATTGATAGTCTTTCATCATTTAATCAAAAGGAATAATAATTGTGAAAGTTTGGGATTTGAAAAATAAAATAATGAGTTTAATAGTGGCGATATCGATCATTGGGATATTGTTTTTTTATTTTCCCACATTGATTAACTCAAGATATATTAATAATCAAAACTTAGTAAAACCCAAAGAAAAAATCATCGGTAATAGTGTGATAAACGAATTGCTTAGAAAGTCTGAACAGGGGGATATGAAATCACAGTCAGAACTTGGTCTTTTATATGAACGTGGAATTGGCGTTGAGAAAGATTATGAAAAAGCCTTTTATTGGTATAAAAAATCTTCAGACCAAGGATATGCAATAGCACAATATAATCTTGGGGTTTTGTACGAACATGGTAGAGGGCATGTAAGGGATTTACAGCAAGCAAAAAAATGGTACAGCAAATCTGCTGAGCAAGGTATTGAACAGGCAGAGGTGAATCTAGGTATTATATATCTTGAGGGCGTCACTGGAACGAAGAATTATCAAGAGGCTTATCGTTTGTTCAAAAGTGCAGCACATAAACAAAACACATTAGCAATGAATAATCTAGGATATATTTACAGAATGGGTTTAGGTGTGCCAAGAGATGATACTAAAGCTTTTAAATGGTATGAGAAATCTGCTGCCTTAGGATCAATGAAAGCTCGAAATATGCTTGCTCTTTACTATCTTCAGGAAATTGGGCATATGAATATTGATAAGGGTAAAGCTCTAAGGTTATTAGAATCTTCTGCCTGTCAAGGCTATTCTGTAGCTCAGAATAACTTAGGTTTGTTATATTCAAATACGACTGGGGACTTTCCAGTTGATAATGAAAAAGCTTATGCTTGGTTTTCTGTTGCTTTTGCAAACGGTAATGCTGAAGCAAGAGGTTTACGAAATAAGGTAGAAGCAAAGATTGCTCTTAAAGCTAGGGGGCGAGCTGCTCTTTTAGCGAATATTTTTATTGATAAATATCCATCTTCAAAAGACGAGAATGATACGTATAAAGCAAAAGATCAATGTAAATATCCATGAGATTATAACTTAGAGAATATTTTGTTACGTATAAAAAAATGCCCCGGATTGACCAGGGCGAGTTTATGGTTGGGCCATAGATAATAATTTTAATTACACTTCCAGGTAGTTCATGATCCCATCTGCCGCTTTCCGGCCTTCGGCAATCGCTGTTACCACCAGATCGGAACCGCGAACGATATCGCCGCCGGCGAAGATTTTCGGGTTGCTGGTCTGGAAAGCGTTTTCGCTACCTTCTGGCGCAATCACGCGGCCCTGGGAATCTAGCTCAACGCTGTGTTTCGCCAGCCACTCCATGCTGTGAGGGCGGAAACCAAATGCCATCACGACCGCATCTGCCGGAACCACATGCTCGGAACCAGCCACGATTTCTGCGCGACGACGGCCTTTGGCATCCGGTGCACCCATTTCGGTACGCGCCATCTTCACGCCGCTGACTTTGCCGTTTGCATTCACTTCGATGCCTAATGGCTGAACGTTGAACTGGAACTCAACGCCCTCTTCACGCGCGTTTTTCACTTCGCGTTTGGAGCCAGGCATGTTCTCTTCGTCACGACGGTAGGCACAGATAACGTGCGTCGCGTTCTGACGGATTGAGGTACGCACGCAGTCCATCGCCGTATCACCGCCGCCCAGCACCACCACACGTTTACCTTCCATCGTGACGTACGGCTCAGCAGAGGTTTCACCAAAGCCCATCATCTGCTTGGTGTTGGCAATCAGGAACGGCAGGGCGTCAAACACGCCCGGAGCGTCTTCATTTTCCAGCCCACCGCGCATCGACTGATAGGTGCCGACGCCGAGGAACACGGCATCGTAATCTTTCAGCAGATCGTCGATTTGGATATCACGGCCGACTTCGATGTTCAGTTTGAACTCAATGCCCATGTCGGTGAAGATTTCGCGACGGCGGGTCATGACCTCTTTTTCCAGCTTAAAGGCCGGAATACCGAAGGTCAGCAGCCCGCCGATCTCCGGATGACGATCGAACACCACGGCTTTGACGCCGTTGCGGGTCAGCACGTCGGCACATGCCAGACCTGCCGGACCTGCGCCGATGATCGCCACGCGTTTGTCCGTTTGACGCACGCCGGTCATGTCCGGACGCCAGCCCATCTCAAACGCTTTATCGTTGATATAGCGCTCGATGTTACCGATGGTCACCGCGCCAAACTCGTCGTTCAGCGTACAGGAACCTTCGCACAGACGGTCCTGCGGACACACGCGGCCACACACCTCTGGCAGGGTGTTGGTCTGGTGCGACAGCTCGGCGGCTTCGAAAATACGCCCTTCGTTGGCCAGCTTCAGCCAGTTCGGGATGTAGTTGTGGACCGGGCATTTCCATTCGCAGTACGGGTTGCCGCAGGACAGGCAGCGATCTGCCTGCGCCTTGGCCTGGCCTTCTGAAAACGGCTCGTAAATTTCAACAAATTCAATTTTACGGATCTTCAGCGGTTTCTTTGGCGGATCAACGCGCTGCAGGTCGATAAACTGGTATACGTTCTGGCTCATTGCTACCCCTTACTGCGCCTGCACACGCAGCTCTGCTGCGCTACGACTACGGTGACCCAACAGTGCTTTAACATCGCTGGACTTCGGTTTAACCAACGCGAATTTCGCCGAGAATTCTGGCCAGTTCGCCAGGATCTCTTCGCCGCGCGAAGAACCGGTATGCTGCACGTGCTCGGTAATCAGACCGCGCAGATGTTCCTCGTGGATCGCCAGTGTTTCAACGTCCAGCACTTCTACCAGTTCCGGGTTAACGCGTTTACGGAACTCACCGTCTTCGTCCAGGACATAGGCGAAACCGCCCGTCATGCCTGCGCCGAAGTTCACGCCGGTTTTGCCCATTACGCAGACAATCCCGCCGGTCATGTATTCACAGCCGTTATCGCCGATACCTTCAACCACCGTGATGGCACCGGAGTTACGTACTGCAAAGCGCTCGCCCGCACGGCCTGCGGCAAACAGACGTCCGCCCGTCGCGCCGTACAGGCAGGTGTTACCGATGATGCTCGCTTCGTGGCTGCGGAACGCAGAACCAACCGGAGGACGCACCGCCAGCAGACCGCCCGCCATGCCTTTGCCGACGTAGTCATTGGCATCGCCGGTCAGGTACAGCTCAACGCCGCCCGCGTTCCAGACGCCGAAGCTCTGACCCGCCGTTCCGCTGAAGTGCGCGGTAATGGGATCGGCTGCCAGCCCCTGATCGCCATGGGTTTGCGCGATATAGCCAGAGAGCGTAGCGCCTACGGAGCGGTCGGTGTTGCGAATATCAAACCAGAACGTTTTGCTCTGTTTGTCATCAACATACGATTTCGCCTGCTGCAGCAGCTGCGCGTTCAGCACGCCATTGTCGAACGGCGGGTTGTTCTCGGTGCAGTAAACGGCTTTACCTGCGTGCGGCTCGGCGGTTTCCAGCAGACGGGACAGCTCCAGTTTCTGCTGCTTGGCGGTAAACCCTTCCAGCTCTTTCAGCAGGTCGGTACGGCCAATAAGATCGACCAGACGCTTCACACCCAGCTGTGCCATCAGCTCGCGAGTTTCGCGGGCGATAAATTCAAAGTAGTTAGTCACTTTGAACGGCAGGCCGTGGTAGTGGTTCTTACGCAGTTTTTCGTCCTGAGTTGCCACACCCGTTGCGCAGTTGTTCAGGTGACAAATACGCAGGTATTTACAGCCCAGCGCCACCATTGGCCCGGTGCCAAAGCCGAAGCTTTCTGCGCCGAGAATCGCGGCTTTGATGATGTCGAGACCAGTTTTCAGGCCGCCATCCACCTGCAGACGGATCTTGTGACGCAGGCCGTTAGCCACCAGTGCCTGTTGTGTTTCCACAAGGCCCAGCTCCCACGGACAGCCCGCGTATTTCACGGAGGAGAGTGGGCTTGCGCCTGTCCCGCCGTCATAACCTGCGATGGTGATCAGGTCCGCGTAGGCTTTTGCCACACCGGTGGCGATCGTGCCCACGCCCGGTTCGGAAACCAGCTTCACGGAGATCATCGCTTTCGGGTTGACCTGTTTCAGGTCAAAAATCAACTGCGCCAAATCCTCGATAGAGTAAATATCGTGGTGCGGCGGAGGGGAGATCAGCGTTACGCCCGGCACGGAGTAGCGCAGTTTGGCGATGTACGGCGTGACTTTATCACCCGGTAACTGACCGCCTTCGCCCGGCTTCGCACCCTGCGCGACTTTAATCTGAATCACGTCGGCGTTGACCAGGTACGCTGGCGTCACGCCAAAGCGACCAGAAGCCACCTGCTTAATGCGCGACACTTTGTTGGTGCCGTAACGCGCAGGATCTTCACCGCCTTCGCCGGAGTTCGAGTTACCGCCGATGCTGTTCATCGCTTCGGCCAGTGCTTCGTGGGCTTCCGGGCTGAGTGCGCCGATGGACATCGCCGCAGTATCAAAGCGTTTATACAGTTCGCTGGCCGGTTCAACGTCATCAATGCTGACGGTTTCGCCGTTCGGATTCACCGCCAGCAGATCGCGCAGCGTGGCCGCCGGGCGCTCATTTACCAGACTGGAATACTGCTGATAATCGCTGTATTCGCCGCTCTGAACCGCCTGTTGCAGGGTGCGCACCACGTCCGGGTTGTAGGCGTGGTATTCACCGCCGTGAACGTATTTCAGCAGACCGCCTTGATCCAGCGGTTTGCGCGCCAGCCATGCGCGTTTTGACAGGTTCAGCAGGTCCTGCTGGAAGTCAGAGAACCCGGCACCGCCGATACGGCTGATCACGCCCTGGAAGCAGAGATCTGCGACATCATCGTGCAGACCGACCGCTTCGAACAGTTTCGAGCAGCGGTAAGAGGCGATGGTCGAGATGCCCATTTTGGACATGATCTTGTACAGACCTTTGTTGATGCCGTTACGGTAGTTCAGCATCACGGTACGGTAATCTTTCTCGATGGCATGGCCGTCGACCAGTTTCGCCAGCGTTTCGTAAGCCAGGTACGGATAGATAGCCGTCGCACCGAAGCCCAGCAGCACGGCGAAGTGGTGCGGGTCGCGAGCGCTTGCTGTTTCAACAATGATGTTGGCGTCGCAGCGCAGGCTCTTATCCACCAGGCGGGTCTGAATGGCGCCCACCGCCATCGGAGCCGGAACCGGCAGACGGTTTTTAGCGATGTTACGGTCAGACAGCACCAGCAGAACGGTGCCGTTACGGACCATCTGCTCGGCCTTATCACACAGGGCTTTCACCGTCTCTTCGAGGCTCGCTTCGGTCACGTCAAAGGTAATATCGAGCGTGTCGGCGCGGTAGTGCTCCTCAGTCATGGTGGTGAGCTGTTTGAAATCGGAGTACAGCAGAATCGGCGACTTAAAGCTCAGGCGGTGCGCCTGGCCTTCGGCTTCGCAGAAGACGTTCATCTCGCGACCGATACTGGTGGCCAGCGACATCACGTGCGCTTCGCGCAGCGGATCGATTGGCGGGTTGGTCACCTGCGCAAACTGCTGGCGGAAATAATCGTAAATGATGCGTGGCTGGCTGGAGAGCACGGCAAACGGGGTATCATCACCCATTGAGCCGACCGCTTCCTGGCCATTTTCGCCGAGGACGCGGATGACAGAATCCAGCTCTTCGGCGCTGTAGTTAAACTGTTTCTGGTAGCTGGCGAGGGTGTCGTCGTCCAGCTCGCGGCTGCCGACTTCTTCGTTCGACAGGTCTTCGAACGGCACCAGACGGCGGACGTTTGTCTCCATCCACTCTTTGTACGGATGGCGGCTTTTCAGATCGTCATCGGTTTCCGCCGAGTGCAGAATGCGCCCGCTGCGGGTGTCGATAACCATCAGTTCGCCAGGGCCGACGCGGCCTTTCTCGACCACTTCGTCAGGCTGGTAATCCCAGATCCCCACTTCGGACGCGCAGGTGATCAGCTTGTCTTTGGTGATGACGTAGCGCGCCGGGCGCAGACCGTTACGGTCGAGGTTACAGGCGGCGTAGCGCCCATCGGACATAACGATGCCTGCCGGGCCGTCCCACGGTTCCATGTGCATGGAGTTAAAGTCGAAGAACGCGCGCAGGTCCGGGTCCATATCCGGGTTGTTCTGCCAGGCTGGCGGAACAAGCAGACGCATTGCACGTACGATATCCATCCCGCCTGCCAGCAGCAGTTCGAGCATGTTATCCATCGAGCTGGAGTCAGAGCCGGTTTCGTTGACGAACGGGGCGGCGTCATGCAGATCCGGGATCAGTGGAGTCTGGAATTTATAGGTACGCGCGCGCGCCCACTGGCGGTTACCGGTGATGGTGTTGATCTCACCGTTGTGCGCCAGGTAGCGGAAAGGCTGAGCCAGCGGCCAGCGTGGAACGGTGTTGGTGGAGAAGCGCTGGTGGAAGAGGCAAATGGCCGATTCCAGACGCAGGTCCGCGAGGTCCAGGTAGAAGCGCGGCAGGTCAGCCGGCATACAAAGACCTTTATAGATGTTCACCAGGTTTGAGAGGCTACAGACGTAGAACTCTTTATCGTCCTGCAAACGTTTTTCGATGCGGCGACGGGCAATAAACAGGCGGCGTTCCATATCGCGCGGACGCCAGCCCGCAGGCGCATTCACAAAAATCTGTTCGATACGTGGCAGCGAGGAGAGGGCGATTTCACCGAGCACCCCTTCGTTGGTTGGCACATTGCGCCAGCCGACAATCGACAGGGTTTCGCGTTGAAGTTCTTCTTCGACGATGCGGCGTGAGGCGGCAGCTTTTTCAGGGTCCTGATTCAGGAACAGCATGCCGACAGCGTAGTTTTTGGCTAAACGCCAGCCGCGTTCTTGCGCAACGATGCGGAAGAAACGATCCGGTTTTTGTAGCAGCAAGCCACAACCATCGCCGGTTTTACCATCAGCGAGGATTGCACCACGGTGCTGCATACGGGCCAGTGCGTGTATAGCGGTACGCACCACCTTGTGGCTAGGTTCGCCTTCTATGTGGGCGATCAGGCCGAAACCACAGTTATCCTTCTCAAGGGATTTATCGTACAACATATCAGTGAACCTCCCCAGGCTCTTCGGGACTCCCCACTGAACCGTGGCGCACAGGCACAGAAAGAGCGCGGCGACGGGGTTTGCGTTTCATACGCGCACCTCGCATTCGCCCTCTTCATTTCCTTTTCGCACAGGTTAAACAAGTTTGAGGACTTGCTTCAGAGGGAATCTCAATTACTGCATAAATATGATAAGCAGGCTGCTTATCCAGAAAGCTTCCAGCGGATTTCCAACTTATCGGGAATTGATACACAGGTCAAATGGCAATCTTATTTATACAAAAATGTGCTAAAGGTGACTTATTGCATTGAATATAAAAGAGATTTAATCGGTTTTGCAGCCATAAAAGAGAGGGGGAAGCCGCGAGGGAGTGTGATCTGACTCACTATATGAAAGCGGTATTATCCCTTTGCCGTGCTGAATGGCGGGTTTTTTGCAGGATAATAATCTGGTACGGGCGATCAAGTTGCATAATCGCACTGTTTTACTGCCAGGGGGCGATAAGTGAAAAAATCCCCGCGAACATAAGAAAAAGTAATTGCCAGGGTGATGAATGAAATTGCAGTAATAGTGAGTTTTTATTCAAATGAATAATAGCCGTCCAGGGCGATTGATCCAGGTCATCGCCGACAGAGGCTAAAAATGGCAGGCTTGTCCCCTTTCTCCGGGACGGTCTATCAGATTATGCAGTTACAGAAATTAGTCAACATGTTTGGTGGGGATCTTTCACGCCGCTACGGGCAAAAGGTTCACAAGCTCACGCTGCACGGCGGTTTTAGCTGCCCCAATCGCGATGGCACCATCGGGCGTGGCGGCTGCACTTTCTGTAATGTGGCCTCTTTTGCCGATGAGGCGCAGCAGCATAACTCTATCGCCGAGCAGCTTTCCCATCAGGCGAGTCTGGTTAACCGCGCAAAACAGTATCTGGCCTACTTCCAGGCCTACACCAGCACCTTTGCAGAAGTGCAGGTGCTGCGCTCCATGTATCAGCAGGCCGTAAGCCAGGCGAATATCGTCGGGCTATGTGTCGGCACGCGCCCGGACTGCGTACCTGAAGCCGTACTGGATTTACTGAGCGAATATAAAGATCTGGGCTACGAAATCTGGCTGGAGCTGGGATTGCAGACCGCTCACGACAAAACCCTGCATCGTATCAATCGTGGTCATGATTTTGCCTGTTATCAGAAAACCACCCGACTGGCGCGGGAGCGCGGTTTAAAGGTCTGTTCGCATCTGATTGTCGGTCTGCCGGGAGAAGGGCAGCAGCACGGTCTGGAAACCCTGGAAAGAGTTGTTGAGACGGGCGTGGATGGCATTAAGCTACACCCGCTGCATATTGTAACCGGAAGCACCATGGCGAAAGCCTGGGAAGCCGGGCGGTTAAATGGCATTGCGCTGGACGAGTACACCGTGACGGCAGGGGAGATGATCCGCCATACGCCGCCGGAGGTGATTTACCACCGCATCTCTGCCAGCGCACGCCGCCCAACGCTTCTCGCGCCCTTGTGGTGCGAGAACCGCTGGACAGGGATGGTCGAACTGGATCGTTATCTGAACCAGCACGGTGTGCAAGGCTCGGCGTTAGGTACGCCGTGGGTCTCCCCGCTACCGACGTCGTCCACCCAGTAAGCTCCCCAGCATGCCGCGCACAATCTGATTCGTCACCTGCCGCGCGGCGCTTTTAGCCATAGTCTGCACCACACCATCGCGTTTGCCGCCGCGTGGTCCGGTGCTGCCAAACAGAATATCTTTAAGCCCGCCGAGAATGCCGTCGTCAACGGCAACGTCACTCCCTTTAGCCGCTGGAGCTTGCTGCTTCTCGGTACTCGTCTGAACCCCTTTTTGCAGCATCTCAAACGCGGACTCCCGATCCACTTCATCCTCGTATTTGCCGTAAACAGGCGAGTGGTTGATCAGCGCGTTACGCTCGTCGTCCGTCACCGGCCCCATGCGAGAGAATGGCGCGATAACCATTGCGCGTTCGACGACGGACGGACTGCCTTTGGCATCAAGGAAGGAGATGAGCGCTTCCCCGGTGCCGAGCGCCTGAATCGCCTCTTCCGTATCAAACGCAGGATTTGCGCGCATGGTTTGCGCCGCTGCTTTAACCGCTTTTTGATCTTTCGGAGTAAAAGCACGCAACGCGTGCTGCACGCGATTCCCGAGCTGGCCCAGCACGTTATCGGGAATGTCGGAAGGGTTCTGCGAGACAAAATAGACGCCCACACCTTTGGAACGGATCAGACGAATCACCTGTTCGATTTTATCCAGCAGAACCTGTGGGGCGTCGCTGAACAACAGATGCGCTTCATCAAAGAAGAACACAATCTTCGGTTTCTCCAGATCGCCCGCTTCCGGTAGCTGTTCATAGAGTTCTGAAAGCATCCACAGCAGGCTGGCGGCGTAGAGTTTCGGCATCTGATAGAGCTTTTCGGCGCTCAGGATGTTGATGATCCCTTTGCCGTTACTGTCGGTACGCATCCAGTCTTTGATATCCAGCATGGGTTCGCCGAAGAAATGCTCTGCGCCCTGCTGTTCTAGGGTAAGCAATCCGCGCTGAATAGCGCCCACTGATGCGGGGCTGATATTTCCGTACTGGTTCTGGAAGGATTTGGCGTTATCGCCAATGTACTGGGTAATCGCGCGCAGATCCTTAAAATCAAGTAGCAGCAAGCCCTGATCGTCGGCAATGCGGAAAATGATATTCAACACGCCGGACTGGACATCGTTAAGATTAAGAAGCCGCGCCAGCAGCAGCGGGCCGAGATCCGAGACGGTCGCGCGCACGGGATGGCCTTTCTCACCGAAAATATCCCACACCACAACAGGATTCGCCTGCGGCTGCCAGTCGGTCACGCCGATGTTTTTCAGCCGCTCAAGCAGTTTTTCTGACGCTGTCCCCTCCTGGGCGATGCCGGTTAAATCGCCTTTCACGTCAGCCATAAAGACCGGCACGCCAATACTGGAAAAAGACTCCGCCAGTTTTTGCAGAGTCACGGTTTTCCCCGTCCCGGTGGCGCCGGTAATCAGCCCGTGGCGGTTCGCCATTCCGGGCAACAGGAACAACTCTTTATCCAGCGTCCGGGCAATCAGCAGTGGTGTACTCATGGTGCGCTTCCTCTCTTTGTCCTGCGTCGAGTATAGGCAACCTGACGGCAATTTGACTCAGTAAATTCCTGACTTTGCGGCGCATTACCCAGCGCGGACTATGCTTTTGCATACGATTCACAAAAAGTTGGAAAGCTATGTCCAGATTCTTTTTTAATGACCGCAAACAGCTGGTCAATGACGCCATTGAAGGCATACTGATCTCCGCGCCACACGGCAATTTGGTCAAACTCGATATCGATCCGGCCATCCGCGTGGTTGCGCGCAGTGACTGGGATAAGAGCCGGGTGGCGGTGATTTCCGGTGGGGGCTCCGGCCACGAACCGGCGCACGCCGGATTTGTCGGCAAAGGGATGTTAACCGCTGCAGTGTGCGGGGATCTGTTTGCGTCCCCGAGCGTCGATGCGGTGCTGAATGCCATCGTGGCAGTGACGGGCGATCGTGGTTGCCTGCTGATCGTTAAAAATTACACCGGCGATCGTCTGAACTTCGGCCTCGCAGCGGAAAAGGCCAAACGCTACGGACTGAAAGTCGAGATGGTGATTGTGGCCGATGACATCGCGCTTCCGGGCAACAAACAGCCGCGCGGCATTGCGGGTACCGCGCTGGTCCACAAAATTGCAGGTTTTGCGGCCGAAAAAGGGAAATCGCTGAGTGAAGTCCGGGATATTGCGCAACAGGCCTGCGAAAACCTGTGGAGCTTGGGTGTGGCGATGCAGACCTGCAACCTGCCGGGAAGCGATGACGAAGAGGGGCGTATTAAGCAAGGGCATGTCGAGCTGGGTCTGGGCATTCACGGCGAGCCGGGGGCGTCGGTGCTGGATACGCAAAACAGCAAAGCCATTATCGACAAGCTGATCGCGCCGCTCAAAGAGAAGGCGGGTGACGGACGTTTTGCGGTGCTGATTAACAATCTCGGCGGCGTGTCTGCGCTGGAAATGGCGCTGCTGACGAAAGAGCTGGCGCATTCGGCGCTACAGGATCAGATTGCGTATCTCATCGGCCCCGCACCGCTGGTGAGCTCGCTGGACATGAAGGGCTTTTCTCTGTCGCTGCTCAGGCTAAACGAGACCTTTGAACGGGCGATTAATGAGCCTGTCGAGACCATCGGCTGGCAAAAACCAGTGGCGTTTGCGCCGCTGCGCACGTTGCCGCATACGGCTATACAGGATCGCGTGGACTCTACGCCTTCTGACAACGCGCAGGTGGCGGCTTTGGTTGGGGCGGCGACGCAAACGCTGGTCGATCTGGAGAATCGCCTGAATGCGCTGGATGCAAAAGTGGGTGACGGCGATACGGGTTCGACCTTTGCGCAAGGCGCGCGGGACATTGCGCAGTTATTGCAAGAGAAGCAGCTGCCGCTGAACGATATCCCGAAACTGTTGCTGCTGACGGGCGAGCGACTGGCAACGGTGATGGGCGGATCGAGCGGGGTGTTGATGTCGATCTTCTTTACTGCTGCCGGGCAAGCGCTTCACGACGGCAAACCGCTGGCGGATGCTCTCCTCAGTGGGCTTGCGCAAATGAAGCAATACGGCGGGGCGGATCTCGGCGATCGCACATTGATCGATGCGCTGCAACCGGCGCTGGAAGCGTTGCAGAAGAGCGACATCCAGGCTGCTGCACAGGCGGCGAAGAAAGGGGCCGACGCGACGGCCAGTATGCAAAAGGCTGGCGCGGGGCGTTCGTCGTATGTGAATAAAGAGAATCTGGACGGGGTGACGGATCCAGGGGCGGTGGCTGTTGCGGAAGTTTTTGCGGCGCTCGCGCGATAGTGTGAAATGTGCCGGGTGGCGACTGCCTTACCCGGCCAGCGATTGAGTGTTGTCGCCCGGTAAGCAAAACGCTACCGGGCGATTAATGTCAGAAGTCCGCTTTCAACACCACGCGATAACGGGCTTTCCCGTCACGCACATGCTGGATGGCTTCGTTGATTTTCGACATCGGGTAGAGTTCGGTGGTTGGCGCTACTTTGGTGCGTCCCGCGAACTTCATCAGTTTGCGCAATTCAAACGGGGTACCGGTCGCAGAGCCGGAAATGCTGCGATCGCCGCCAATCAGGGTGAATGCCGGAACCGGAAGCGGCTTCAGCACCGCACCCACGGTGTGGAAATTCCCGCCGTATGCCAGCGCTTCAAAGTACGGCTGCCAGTCGAGATCGACATTGACGGTGTTGATGATCAGATCGAACTGACCGGCCAGCGCTTTCAGCAGTGCCGGATCGCGGCTGTTGACCACTTTATCCGCCCCCATCGCCAGCACTTCTTTCTCTTTCGCCGGATTGGAGCTAAAGGCAGTCACTTCGCAGCCCATCGCGTGCAGTAATTTGATGGCGATATGGCCTAAACCGCCGATCCCAATCACGCCGACGCGGCTGGTGGCAGTGACGTGATGCATCAGAAGTGGTTTGAAAACGGTGATACCGCCGCACAGTAGCGGGCCGGCGGATTCGATATCAATGCTGTCGGGCAACGGGATAACCCACTGCCAGTCGGCGCGAAGTTTGTCGGCGAAACCGCCTTTATTGAGGATGGTAGGAACTGCGCCTTCCTGACAGTTTATCTGGTTGCCGCTAATACAGGCATCGCAATGGCCGCAGCTACGAGCGGTCCAGCCAATGCCGACGCGCTGGCCGACTTTCAGCCCTTTGTCCTGCGCTGCTGTACCCAGTGCCACCACGCGGCCAATCACTTCGTGTCCGGCAACCAGCGGATAGCTTGAGATGCCCCATTCGTTATCGATCATCGACAGGTCTGAGTGGCAGATCCCGCAATAATCGACCTGGACTTCGACGTCTTCTGCTTTCAGCTCGCCCGCATCGTATTCGTACAGTTCAAGGTCTGCACCTGCCTGCGGCGCGGCATAGCTTTTTATCTTCGACATCGTCTTTCCCCCGTTTTGGTGTGAACTGAGAGTGTAGAGCATTCAGTTTACAGCTGCTTAACAGAAGAGGGCGGGAAGGAGATTTACAGAATTTTCAGCATCCTGACTTCGCAATCGACATGCCCGGTACAGCCCAGCGGCGCATCGATATGTTCAAAACCCAGGTGCTCATATAAGCCGATGGCTTCTTTGAGGAAGGCGGTCGTTTCGAGGTAACAGCGTTTAAAACCTTGCGCGCGCGCGTGATCGAGAGCAAGCAGTGCCAGCTTTTTCGCCAGGCCTTGTCCGCGCACGTTCGACAGGAAATACATCTTTTGCAGTTCGCAGATATCTGGCTCGCTGCAGCTCAGTGGCGCAACACCGCCTCCACCGACGACTTTACCGTTCTGTTCAATCACCCAGTAGGCATGGCCCGGCTGGCTGTAAAGCTGAAACAGCTCGTCCAGGTTGGGGTCGGCGACGGTATAGCCTTTATCGGCCGTCAGGCCGTACTCCGCCGAGACTTCACGGATAACCGCAGCGATCCCGGCGTTGTCTTGCTCAGTGATCCGGCGCATAGCCGCTGCGACGGGGGTAATCACGCTCATAGCATTACTCATGACAAAAATTGACACACAGTTGCAGTTAATAGCACCACAGAAAGGGGAGTGCAAGCGAGGATAATTCAGGGAGGATACCCCTTGCTTGCGATCAGGCAAGGGGTAGAGGAATTACAGCGCGGCGATAACGGCCTGCTGCTCGATCAGTTTCGCTTTTGCATCGGCGAAGGCGACCAGACGTTCACGCTCTTTCGCGATAACCGCTTCAGGAGCGCGTGCGACAAAGCCTTCGTTAGCCAGCTTGCTCTCGATTTTTCCGATTTCCAGTTCGACTTTGGCCACTTCTTTTGCCAGACGAGCCAGTTCGGTCTCTTTATCGATCAGACCCGCCATTGGGATCAGCAGCTCGGCGCCTTCGATGATTTTAGTCACGGAGACCGGACCTTTGTCATCGGCTGGCAGCACGGTGATGCTTTCCAGACGTGCCATGTTTTGCAGGAAGCTACTGTTCTCAGTCACACGACGAATCGCCGTCTCGCTGCAACCGCGCAGCAGCAGTTCCAGTGGTTTGCCTGGAGAGATGTTCATCTCTGCGCGAATGTTACGGATTGCCACAATCGCCAGTTTCAGCCATTCGGTATCGGAAGCGGCTGCTTCATCTACCTGTGCGGCGTCGAATTCCGGGAACGGCTGCAGCATGATGGTGTCGGCAGTGATGCCTTTGATGACTTTCACACGCTGCCAGATGGTCTCGGTGATGAACGGGATGATTGGGTGCGCGAGGCGCAGCAAACCTTCCAGAACGGTAATCAGCGTATTACGCGTGCCGCGCAGCTCCGCTTCATTGCCGCCATTCATTACCGGCTTGGTCAGCTCCAGATACCAGTCGCAGAACTGGTTCCAGGTGAACTCATACAGAATGCCTGCTGCGATATCAAAGCGATAGGTATCCAGCGCTTCACGGTACGCTTTGATGGTCTGGTTGAATTCCGCCAGAATCCAGCGATCCGCCAGAGACAGGGTCATTTCGCCGCCGTTAAAGCCGCAATCCTGATCTTCGGTGTTCATCAGCACGAAGCGGCTGGCGTTCCACAGCTTGTTACAGAAGTTGCGGTAACCTTCCAGACGTTTCATGTCCCAGTTGATATCGCGACCGGTAGAGGCCAGCGCTGCCAGGGTGAAACGCAGGGCGTCGGTGCCGTGCGGCTCGATGCCGTCCGGGAATTGCTTCTCGGTGCGCTTGCGAATTTTCTCTGCCAGCTGCGGCTGCATCATGTTGCCGGTACGTTTCTCCAGCAGATCTGCCAGCGAAATCCCGTCAACCATATCCAGTGGGTCAATAACGTTACCCTTGGATTTGGACATCTTCTGGCCTTCGTCGTCACGAATCAGACCGGTCATGTAGACGGTATGGAACGGAACCTGCGGCTTGCCGTTTTCATCTTTAATGAAGTGCATGGTCATCATGATCATGCGGGCAATCCAGAAGAAGATGATGTCGAAGCCGGAGACCATCACGCTGGTCGGGTGGAACTGACGCAGGGCGTCGGTGTTTTCCGGCCAGCCGAGAGTGGAGAAGGTCCACAGGGCGGAGGAGAACCACGTGTCCAGAACGTCTTCGTCCTGGCGCAGGGCCACGTCAGCGCCCAGATTATTTTCCTGACGCACTTCTTCTTCGGTGCGGCCAACGAACACGTTGCCGTCGTTGTCATACCAGGCCGGGATACGGTGACCCCACCACAGCTGACGAGAGATACACCAGTCCTGAATATCGCGCATCCAGGAGAAGTACATGTTTTCATACTGTTTTGGTACAAACTGGATATCACCGTTCTCAACCGCTTCGACAGCCGGTTTCGCCAGGATATCGGCACGCACGTACCACTGGTCGGTCAGCATCGGCTCGATAACCACGCCACCACGGTCGCCGTAAGGAACGGTCAGATCGTGAGGTTTGATCTCTTCCAGCAGGCCGAGCGCGTCAATGGCCGCAACTACCGCTTTACGCGCAGCAAAACGTTCCAGTTTCTGGAATTCAGCCGGGATTTCAGAGGAGTAAACGTCTGATTCTTCGCCTTTGGTGTCATACACTTCCGCGCTTTCACGGATATCGCCGTCAAAGGTCAGAATGTTAATCATCGGCAGGGCGTGACGACGGCCAACTTCATAGTCATTGAAATCGTGTGCCGGGGTGATTTTCACACAGCCGGTGCCTTTTTCCATGTCGGCGTGCTCGTCGCCAAGGATTGGAATACGGCGGTTCACCAGCGGCAGAACCACAAATTTACCGATCAGATCTTTGTAGCGCGGATCTTCCGGGTTAACGGCCACGCCGGTATCGCCCAGCAGGGTTTCTGGACGCGTCGTCGCAACCACCAGGTAATCTTTACCGTCTGCGGTTTTTGCGCCATCGGCCAGCGGATAGCGGATGTGCCACATGGAGCCTTTCGACTCGCGGTTTTCCACTTCCAGATCGGAGATCGCGGTGCGCAGTTTCGGGTCCCAGTTCACCAGGCGTTTGCCACGGTAAATCAGGTCCTCTTTGTACAGACGGACGAAAACTTCTTTCACGGCGTTGGAAAGGCCTTCATCCATGGTGAAGCGCTCGCGCTCCCAGTCCACGGAGTTGCCGAGACGACGCATCTGACGGGTGATGGTGCCGCCAGATTCGGCTTTCCACTGCCAGATTTTGTCGATGAACGCATCGCGACCGTAGTCGTGGCGGGTTTTACCTTCTTCAGCGGCAATCTTACGCTCAACCACCATTTGGGTCGCAATGCCCGCGTGGTCAGTCCCGGCCTGCCACAGGGTGTTTTTGCCCTGCATGCGCTGGTAACGGATCATGGTATCCATGATGGTTTGCTGGAAGGCATGACCCATATGCAAACTGCCGGTGACGTTCGGCGGCGGGATCATGATGCAGAAGGACTCTTTGCTTTCATCGCCGTTAGGCTTGAAATAGCCCTGCTCTTCCCAGTGCTCGTAAAGCGGCTGTTCGATATCTCGTGGGTTGTATGTCTTTTCCATTATTTCCAGGTTGCCGTATTCAGGTTAAAACCGGCCAGGCGGTACGCTTTGTAGCGTTCGCGCGCCAGTTGTTTCAGAGAATCTTCGTGAGGGACAAAGTCTACCACTTCTGTGAAAGCGGTGGCAAAATCTGCAAAGCCGATACGCAGGCTGATCAGAATATCGCGCGCGCTGCTGTTACGCTTTTGTGGCCAGGCAATCTCCACCGGTGCGCCACCGCGCGGCCCTTCTCCCGACAAATTATGCGGAACAAAACCTTCGGGTGGCCTTGCCCACAGCGCTTCGTCAAGACGAATCGCCTGCGCTTCATCTTCACAGGCAATCAGGACGCGTTTACCGCTGCGCCAACGTTCTGCGGCAATTTCACACACCAGCTGCTCAACGGCGCTTAAGCCATCGACGGTGTTATCGTTGTCCAGAAGGTAGAACGTCGCATTCTTCATAATATGGGGCTTCTTTGGGTGGATTTAAACGCAAAGCCGGGGGTTACCCGGCCAGCGTACACCTTGTAGGTCCGGCAAGCCTGACGCCGCCGGACAACGGCGTGCAACTACTCTTCGCCGTTAAAACCGGCGCGGTTAAGCAGGAACTGCGACAGCAGGGCAACTGGACGACCGGTAGCGCCTTTGGCTTTACCGGAGCGCCATGCGGTACCCGCGATATCCAGGTGAGCCCAGTTGTACTTGCGGGTAAAGCGTGCCAGGAAGCAGCCAGCGGTAATCGCCCCGCCAGGACGGCCGCCAATGTTGGCCATATCTGCGAAGTTAGACTCTAACTGCTCCTGATACTCATCACCCAACGGCAGACGCCATGCGCGGTCGCCCGCTTGCTCGGATGCGCCGATCAGCTCGTGGGCCAGCGGATTGTGGTTCGACATCAGGCCGGTGATGTGATGGCCGAGGGCAATCACACAGGCGCCGGTCAGCGTCGCCACGTCGATGACCGCTTCAGGCTCAAAGCGCTCCACGTAGGTCAGCACGTCGCACAGCACCAGACGGCCTTCGGCGTCGGTGTTCAGCACTTCAACGGTCTGGCCGGACATGGTGGTCAGAACATCGCCTGGACGATACGCGCGACCACCTGGCATGTTTTCACAGCCTGCCAGTACGCCGATGACGTTAATTGGCAACTGCAGTTCGGCAACCATACGCATCACGCCGTAAACCGCCGCTGCCCCGCACATATCGTACTTCATCTCATCCATGCCTTCGGCAGGCTTGATGGAGATACCGCCGGAGTCAAAGGTGAGGCCTTTGCCAACCAGCACGATAGGGCGCGCATCTTCGGACGGATTGCCTTTGTACTCGATGACCGACATCAACGATTCGTTCTGCGAACCGTTTCCGACCGCAAGGTACGAGTGCATCCCCAGCTCTTTCATCTGCTGTTCGCCGATGACGCGGGTGACGACATTTTTGCTGTAGGAATCAGCCAGTTGACGCGCCTGCGAGGCCAGGTAACCGGCGTTGCAGATGTTTGGCGGCATGTTGCCGAGATCTTTTGCCGCTTTGATACCGGCGGCAATCGCCAGACCGTGCTGAATGGCGCGCTCGCCGCTGGTCAGCTCGCGACGGGTTGGGACGTTAAAGACCATTTTACGCAGCGGACGACGCGGTTCGCTTTTGTTGGTCTTCAACTGATCAAAACTGTAGAGGCTCTCTTTCGCGGTCTCAACGGCCTGACGCACTTTCCAGTAGGTGTTGCGACCTTTCACGTGCAGTTCGGTCAGGAAGCAGACGGCTTCCATTGAGCCGGTATCATTCAGGGTATTGATAGTTTTCTGAATGACCTGCTTGTACTGGCGTTCATCAAGCTCGCGCTCTTTACCGCAACCAATCAGCAGAATGCGCTCGGACAGCACGTTGGGAACATGGTGCAGTAACAGCGTCTGCCCAGGTTTGCCTTCGAGTTCGCCACGGCGCAGCAGGGCGCTGATATAGCCGTCACTGATTTTATCGAGTTGTTCGGCGATCGGGGAGAGTCGGCGTGGTTCAAAGACGCCCACAACGATGCAGGCACTCCGCTGTTTCTCCGGGCTACCGCTTTTTACACTGAACTCCATGCACTACGCTCCTGAATCTTAAAGACAACGACGGCTGCTACGGATAGAATTGAAACCTTTCGTAACTCATGTCCGCTGTTGTGGTGACTTCGTGTTAATCTTACGTTACTACGGTTTCGACACGTCAAAAAATATCCTGAAGCGCGACACCGCCGGGTTTTTTAATCTTAGCGATGTTTTCGACGACTCAAGAGAATAAATGACGTTTAAGCCATGAAACAAGCAATTTTCCAGCAAAGAGACGGGTTTTTACGGGCGTATTTAAAGTGATAATCATAAGATATCTGGTGCGGGAGACGCTCAAAAGCCAGCTGGCGATCCTTTTCATCTTACTTCTGATCTTTTTCTGTCAGAAGTTAGTCAGGATCCTCGGCGCGGCGGTAGACGGCGAAATCCCAACAAATCTGGTGCTTTCTCTGCTCGGATTAGGCGTGCCCGAAATGGCGCAGCTTATTCTGCCGCTAAGCCTTTTCCTCGGCCTGCTCATGACGCTGGGAAAACTCTATACCGAAAGTGAAATCACCGTCATGCACGCCTGCGGCCTAAGCAAAGCCGTACTGGTGAAAGCCGCAATGGTGCTGGCACTCTTCACCGGTATCGTGGCGGCGGTAAATGTGATGTGGGCTGGCCCCTGGTCTTCCCGACATCAGGATGAAGTGCTGGCCGAAGCCAAAGCCAACCCTGGCATGGCGGCGCTCGCGCAGGGCCAGTTCCAGCAGGCCACAGACGGCAGCTCCGTCCTCTTTATTGAAAGCGTTGACGGCAGTCGATTCAACGACGTGTTCCTCGCGCAAATCCGTACCAAAGGCAACGCCCGTCCTTCCGTGGTGGTCGCGGATTCCGGTCAGCTCTCGCAGCGTAAAGACGGCTCTCAGGTGGTGACGCTGAACAAAGGCACCCGCTTTGAAGGCACCGCGCTGCTGCGCGACTTCCGTATCACCGACTTCCAGAACTATCAGGCGATTGTCGGCCATCAGAACGTGGCGCTCGATCCAACGGATACCGAGCAGATGGACATGCGCACCCTGATAAACACCGATACCAATCGCGCGAGAGCGGAACTGCACTGGCGTCTGACGCTGGTATTCACCGTGTTTATGATGGCGTTGATGGTTGTGCCACTGAGCGTGGTTAATCCGCGTCAGGGTCGTGTGCTCTCCATGCTGCCAGCGATGCTGCTCTATCTGGTGTTCTTCCTGCTGCAAACGTCTATCAAGTCGAATGGCGGCAAGGGCAAGATCGACCCGATGATCTGGATGTGGGTGGTCAATGGCCTGTACCTGCTGCTGGCAGTGGTATTAAACCTGTGGGATAGCGTGCCGATGCGCCGCATACGTGCCCGCTTTGTACGTAAAGGAGCGGTGTGATGCAGGCTTTCCGCGTTCTTGACCGCTATATCGGTAAAACCATTTTCACCACCATCATGATGACGTTGTTCATGCTGGTGTCGCTCTCGGGCATCATCAAGTTTGTCGATCAGCTGAAAAAAGCCGGGCAAGGGAGTTACGACGCACTGGGCGCCGGGATGTACACCATTCTCAGCGTGCCAAAAGATGTGCAAATCTTCTTCCCGATGGCCGCGCTGTTAGGCGCGTTGCTGGGGCTGGGGATGCTGGCCCAGCGCAGTGAGCTGGTGGTGATGCAGGCTTCGGGCTTCACCCGTATGCAGGTGGCACTGTCGGTGATGAAAACGGCTATTCCACTGGTCCTGCTGACGATGGCGATCGGTGAATGGGTCGCTCCGCAGGGCGAGCAGATGGCGCGTAACTATCGTGCGCAGGCCATGTACGGCGGCTCTTTGCTCTCAACTCAACAAGGCCTGTGGGCGAAAGACGGTAACAACTTCGTCTATATCGAACGCGTAAAGGGTGATGATGAGCTGGGCGGTGTGAGTATTTACGCCTTCAACGAACATCGCCGTTTACAGTCCGTGCGTTACGCGACCACGGCGAAATTCGATCCGGCGCAGAAGCTCTGGCGGCTGTCGCAGGTGGATGAATCGAACCTGCAAGATCCGAAACAAATCACCGGTGCTCAGACCGTTTCGGGCACCTGGAAGACCAACCTGACGCCTGACAAACTGGGCGTGGTGGCGCTGGACCCGGATGCGCTCTCTATCAGCGGCCTGCACAATTATGTGAAGTACCTGAAGTCGAGCGGCCAGGATGCCGGGCGTTATCAGCTCAACATGTGGAGCAAAATCTTCCAGCCAATGTCCGTGGCGGTAATGATGCTGATGGCGCTGTCGTTCATCTTCGGGCCGCTGCGTAGCGTGCCGATGGGCGTGCGTGTGGTCACCGGTATCAGCTTTGGCTTTGTTTTCTACGTGCTGGACCAGATCTTTGGCCCGCTGACGCTGGTCTACGGTATTCCACCGCTGATCGGTGCGCTGCTGCCGAGCGCGTCGTTCTTCCTGATCAGCCTCTGGCTGCTTCTCAGACGCTCCTAATCGCACCTCTTCCTCACTCCCTAATCGCCGGGAGTGAGGCTAATCTCCTGATTCACGCCGCACTTTTTCACACAACCTTCAACGCCTTGCCCGGAATTTGAGTATTATTGAGCGATGAAGTCGTGAAGGGATCCTCTATGAAGCAAATTCGTATGCTTGCGCAGTACTACGTCGACCTGATGATGAAGCTCGGCCTGGTGCGTTTCTCATTGCTGTTGGCCCTGGCGCTGGTGGTGCTGGCGATTGTCGTGCAGATGGCGGTGACCATGGTGCTGCACGGGCAGGTCGAAAGTATCGATGTTATCCGCTCGATCTTCTTCGGCCTGCTGATCACCCCGTGGGCGGTCTATTTTCTTTCGGTGGTGGTGGAACAGCTGGAAGAGTCGCGCCAGCGGCTCTCCCGTCTGGTGCAGAAACTGGAGGAGATGCGCGAGCGTGACCTCAAGCTTAACGTCCAGCTAAAAGACAACATTGCGCAGCTGAATCAGGAAATTTCGGATCGTGAAAAAGCGGAAGCCGAACGTCAGGCGACCCTTGAGCAGCTGAAGGTTGAGATGAAAGAGCGTGAAGTCACGCAGATTCAGCTGGAGCAGCAATCCTCCTTCCTGCGCTCGTTCCTCGACGCTTCACCGGATCTGGTCTTCTACCGCAACGAAGATAAAGAGTTCTCCGGCTGTAACCGGGCGATGGAGCTGCTGACGGGGAAAAGTGAGAAACAGCTGATTCACCTTAAACCGCAGGATGTCTACTCGGAAGAGGCGGCGGCCAAGGTTATCGAAACCGACGAGAAGGTGTTCCGCCATAATGTCTCTCTCACCTACGAGCAGTGGCTGGATTACCCCGACGGGCGCAAAGCCTGCTTTGAAATTCGTAAAGTGCCTTATTACGACCGCGTGGGCAAACGCCACGGCCTGATGGGCTTTGGCCGCGATATTACCGAGCGTAAGCGTTATCAGGACGCGCTAGAGCGTGCCAGCCGCGACAAGACCACCTTCATCTCGACCATCAGCCATGAGCTGCGTACGCCGCTGAACGGCATCGTGGGGCTTAGCCGTATTCTGCTGGACACGGAACTGACCGGCGAACAGGAAAAATATCTCAAAACTATCCACGTTTCCGCCGTGACGCTCGGTAATATCTTCAACGATATTATTGATATGGATAAGATGGAACGCCGAAAAGTCCAGCTGGATAATCAGCCCGTCGACTTCACCGGATTCCTGGCGGATCTGGAGAATCTCTCCGGTCTGCAGGCGCAGCAGAAAGGGCTGCGCTTTGTGCTGGAGCCTTCGCTACCGCTGCCGCATAAAGTGGTGACGGACGGTACGCGTCTGCGCCAGATCCTGTGGAACCTTATCAGCAACGCCGTCAAGTTCACCCAGAAAGGGGAAGTGGTGGTGCGTATTCGCTTCGATGCAGGCGATATGCTGCACTTCGAAGTGGAAGACTCCGGCATCGGCATTCCGCAGGAAGAGCAGGACAAAATCTTCGCCATGTATTATCAGGTGAAAGACAGCCACGGCGGGAAACCGGCAACGGGCACCGGGATTGGCCTGGCCGTTTCGCGCCGTCTGGCGAAGAGCATGGGCGGGGATATCACCGTCTCCAGCCAGCAGGGGAAAGGCTCTGTCTTTACGCTGACGGTACATGCGCCTGCGGTTGCAGAAGAGGTAGAAGATACCTTCGAGAACGATGAACTGCCGCTGCCCGCCCTGCACGTCCTGCTGGTGGAAGATATTGAGCTGAACGTGATTGTCGCCCGGTCGGTGCTCGAAAAACTGGGTAACAGCGTCGATGTGGCGATGACCGGAACTGCTGCGCTGGAGATGTTTACGCCAGGTGAGTATGACCTCGTGCTGCTGGATATTCAGCTCCCGGATATGACCGGGCTGGACATCTCCCGCGAGCTGACGCGTCGTTATACGCGCGATGAATTACCGCCGCTGGTGGCTCTGACCGCTAACGTCCTGAAGGACAAAAAAGAGTACCTCGATGCCGGTATGGACGATGTGCTCAGCAAACCGCTGGCGGTGCCTGCCCTGACCGCTATGATCAAAAAATTCTGGGATACCTGTGATGAAGAGGAGAGCACGATGACGCCTGTAGACAGCGAAAAAGCACAATCACTTCTGGATATCGCCATGCTGGAGCAGTACATCGATCTGGTCGGGCCGAAACTGATCACCGATGGGGTGGCAGTGTTCGAGAAAATGATGCCGGGCTATTTAAGCGTGCTGGAGTCCAATCTGACGGCGCGCGACCAGAAAGGCATCGTCGAAGAGGGGCACAAAATTAAAGGCGCTGCCGGATCGGTCGGGTTACGCCATTTGCAGCAGTTGGGTCAGCAGATCCAGTCTCCGGATTTACCGGCGTGGTGGGATAACGTGGGTGAATGGGTTGAAGAGATGAAACAAGAGTGGCAGAACGATGTGGATGTGTTGAAAGCGTGGGTGGAAAATACCAAAAAATGACCCCGGCTAAACCGGGGTGCGCGAATACTGCGCCAACACCAGGGAAATCTTGGCAGCGCCTGTTTTTTTAGTATTGTGACTGCATGGACGCTGCCCGAAAATTTAGGCCGCACGCAGTTAAGATAGCAAATCTTAAATGATTTGTTACAGGAATCAGTGAAATGTGTGAAGCATAGCGTTTTAATCAGAATTTTTAATGTGCTTCAGAGAGTTGGAGAGAAGGGACGGCGAAATGAAAAAGGTAGGTGTTGTACTGAGCGGCTGCGGCGTTTACGACGGCGCAGAGATTCATGAGTCAGTTCTGACGCTGCTCGCACTGGCGAAACAGGGGGCAGAAGCGGTCTGTTTTGCGCCAGATAAAAGCCAGACGGATGTTATCAATCATTTATCTGGTGAATTGATGCCGGAAACCCGCAATGTGCTGATTGAAGCGGCGCGCATTGCCCGTGGCAATATCCAGCCGCTGGCACAGGCCAATGCCGAGGAGCTGGATGCCCTGATCGTGCCAGGTGGTTTTGGTGCCGCCAAAAATTTGAGTAATTTCGCCAGCCAGGGCAGCGAGTGTCGGGTCGATGATGCGCTGAAAGCGCTGGCGCAGCGCATGCACGCCGCAGGAAAACCGCTGGGCTTTATGTGCATCGCCCCTGCGATGCTGCCTAAGATTTTTGAATTCCCGCTGCGCCTGACCATCGGCACTGACATCGATACCGCTGAAGTGATCGAAGAGATGGGCGGCGAGCATGTGCCGTGCCCGGTGGAAGATATCGTGGTCGACGAGGACAATAAAATCGTGACTACACCCGCCTATATGCTGGCGCAAACTATCGCTGAAGCCGCTGTCGGTATTGAGAAACTGGTCGAACGCGTGCTGGTGCTTTCCCGGTGAGTAAAAATCGCTCTCCTGTCGCCTGGGCGAAACGCATTGTGCTGCGCGCGCTGCTGGCGCTTGCGGTGTTCTGGGGCGGTGGCATCGCGCTGTTCAGCATTGTGCCAGTGCCGTTTTCTGCGGTCATGGTTGAGCGCCAGCTCGGCGCATGGCTAACGGGTGATTTTAGCTATGTGGCACACTCGGACTGGGTGAGCATGGACGAAATCTCCCCGTGGATGGGACTGGCGGTTATCGCGGCGGAAGATCAGAAATTCCCGGAACACTGGGGCTTTGACGTCTCGGCGATTGAAAAAGCGCTGGCTCACAATGAGCGGAATGAAAATCGCGTGCGCGGTGCCTCGACGCTCTCTCAGCAGACGGCGAAAAACCTGTTTTTATGGGATGGCAGAAGCTGGGTGCGCAAAGGGCTGGAGGCGGGTTTGACGCTGGGCATGGAGACCGTCTGGAGTAAAAAACGCATTCTGACGGTGTATCTCAATATCGCTGAGTTTGGTGATGGGGTGTTTGGCGTAGAGGCGGCGGCACAACGCTATTTCCACAAACCCGCCAGCCGCCTGACCCAAGCCGAGGCCGCACTGCTGGCCGCGGTGTTACCTAACCCGATTCGCTATAAAGTGGATGCGCCGTCCGGGTATGTCCGCAACCGTCAGGCGTGGATCATGCGCCAGATGCGACAGTTGGGCGGGGAAGGGTTTATGACCAGGAATAAATTGTACAGATGAGGACTTAGTCCTCATCAAATCCGGCGTTGAACAGCGCGACGACCGCAGCCAGCGCTTCGACTTCCTGCGGACCGGTCGCTTCCACTTCAATCTGTCGGCCCTTTGCGGAATCCAGCATCAGCAGCGCAATCACGCTGTTGGCTTCTGCTTCTGTGCCTTCATCGTTACGCAGCAGCACTTCCGCATCAAATCCTTGCATCAGTTCAAACAGTTTCATCGCCGGGCGTGCGTGCATGCCCAGCTTGTTGGTGATCTCAACGGTATGTTTTACGGTCATGTTTTACGTTTTTCCAGCGTGCGATGACGAGACTGAACGTTTTTACCGCGTGAGCGGAAGTAATCAGCCAGCTGTTCGGCAATATACACCGAACGATGTTTACCGCCGGTACAACCAATGGCGACCGTCAGGTAGCTACGATTGTTGGTTTCCAGCATAGGTAACCATAGCTCAAGGTAGCTTCGCGTCTGGTAGATAAAATTGTGAACTTCTGTGTGACGATCGAGGAATGCCGCCACGGGCTTGTCCAGACCGGTCATTGGACGCAGTTTCGGGTCCCAGTGCGGGTTCGGCAGGAATCGTACGTCGAACACATAATCCGCATCGATTGGAATGCCGTGTTTGAAGCCAAAGGATTCGAACACCATGGTCAGCTCGCGCTCGCGTTTACCCAGCAGGCGGGTACGCAGCATTTCTGCCAGCTCATGCACGGACATTTCAGAGGTATCGACGATCAGATCCGCACGGGAACGCAGCGGTTCCAGCAGATCGCTCTCTTCGTCGATGGCACTTTCAAGCGACAGATTCTTGCTGGAAAGGGGGTGTAAACGACGGGTGTCACTGTAGCGACGGATTAGCGTGTTACGGTCAGCGTCAAGGAACAGCAGCTGCGGCGTGAAGTTATCCGGCAGGCTGTTCATCGCCTCTTCAAAGATTTCCGGGGATTCCGGCATGTTGCGCACGTCGATACTGACCGCCGCAGAGATCTGCCGGTCAGCAAGCGTTCGCGCCAGGTCGGGCAGCAGGACAACCGGAAGGTTGTCGACGCAGTAAAATCCCATATCTTCGAGCGCTCGCAGGGCCACGGATTTCCCCGAGCCTGAACGACCGCTGACGATCATCAGCACCATGTTCCGTTTCTCCTCACGACTGCAGATGTGAAGGCCATCTCCTGGTTACGCATCATCCTGATTGCCTTCCGCTTCGGTGATAATTTGGTACAGCTCTTCATCACTTTGGGCTGCGCGCAGACGGCGGCAAATTGTTTTATCCGCCAGACGTTTTGCGACCAGAGAAAGCGTATGCAAATGGGTTTTCGTCTGGTCAGCAGGCACCAGCAGAGCGAAAAGCAAATCAACCGGCTGGTTATCAATCGCATCAAAAGCGATAGGCGTTTCAAGCTGCACAAAAACGCCCACGGCGCGTAATGTGTCTTCTTCCAGTTTGCCATGCGGAATGGCGATGCCATTGCCGATGCCGGTACTGCCCATTTTTTCACGGGTCAGAATGGCCTCAAATACCACCTGAGGCGGCAGGCTTAACTGTTTTGCAGCCAGTTCACTGATAATTTCCAGAGCCCGTTTTTTGCTCTGACAGTGAACGCCACTGCGGGTACATTCCTGGTTAAGGACATTACTCAATTGAAGCGAGGAATCGTTGTTCATCATAATTTCACCTAAGCGCTAACTGTACAAATGGCCTGTTGTGTTTGACAACAGGCCGCCCTGCACCCGTTAACTGCCCGGACAATTAGTGTTGTTTCAGTTTATCTTTATGTTTATTAAGCTGTCGTGCCAGCTTGTCAATCAAGCCGTCGATAGCCGCATACATGTCTTGCCCTTCCGCACTGGCATGGATTTCGCCCCCGTTGACATGCAGGGTTGCGTCCGAGATATGAGTCACTTTCTCCACTTTTAACACAATGTAGACCTGATTGATCCTCTCGAAATACTGCTCCAGTTTGGCGAATTTTGTATTCACAAAATCACGCAAGGCTTCAGTGATCTCGACATTCTGTCCTGTGATGTTGAGCTGCATAGTGTCTTCCTTATCGGTTGTGTCAAACCAGTTGTTTACGCTGGTTAGACGGCGGAATGGATAAAGACTCTCGATACTTCGCAACAGTACGACGTGCCACCATAATACCCTGGTCGGACAGCATGGTGGTTAACTTACTGTCACTCAGTGGCTTCGCGG
>Ga0207655_1000963_pt1 | contig 29702 bp, 26 predicted proteins | sample KBSM44metaG_FD_184398 | JGI IMG/M metagenome (GOLD analysis project Ga0207655, IMG submission 184398) | Miscanthus rhizosphere microbial communities from Kellogg Biological Station, Michigan, USA - KBS M4-4 metaG (SPAdes) (version 2) | ecosystem: Host-associated > Plants > Roots > Rhizosphere >... | reverse complement strand
GGCGGTGTTGCCGGTATGGCTGATTCTGGCGCCGCGTGATTACCTGTCCACGTTCCTCAAGATCGGCACCATCGTCGCCCTGGCGATCGGCATTCTGATCACCATGCCCGTGCTGAAAATGCCGGCATTGACCCAGTTCATCGACGGCACCGGGCCGGTGTGGAAGGGTGGGCTGTTCCCGTTCCTGTTCATCACCATTGCCTGTGGCGCAGTGTCCGGTTTCCACGCACTGATCGCTTCCGGCACCACGCCGAAGCTGCTCGCCAGCGAAGGCCATGCCCGTTACATCGGTTATGGCGGCATGCTGATGGAATCCTTCGTGGCGATCATGGCGATGGTGGCCGCTTCGGTGATCGAACCGGGTGTCTATTTCGCCATGAACAGCCCGGCGGCCCTTGTCGGCGCCGATGCTGTTTCGGTTGCACAGACAGTCAGCAGCTGGGGTTTCGCGATTACCCCGGAAGCGTTGCAAGCGGTGGCCAAGGACATCGGTGAAACCACCATCCTGGCCCGTGCCGGCGGTGCGCCGACCCTGGCGGTCGGTATCGCGCAGATCCTGCACCACGTGCTGCCGGGTGAAAACACCATGGCGTTCTGGTACCACTTCGCGATCCTGTTTGAAGCGCTGTTCATCCTCACTGCGGTCGATGCCGGTACCCGTGCCGGGCGTTTCATGCTGCAGGACTTGCTCGGCTCCTTCGTGCCGGCGCTGAAACGCACCGAATCCTGGACCGCCAACCTGATCGCCACCGCCGGTTGCGTGGCGATGTGGGGTTACCTGCTGTACCAAGGCGTGATCGACCCGTTGGGCGGGATCAACACCTTGTGGCCACTGTTCGGTATCTCCAACCAGATGCTGGCCGGTATCGCGCTGATGTTGGCAACCGTTGTGCTGATCAAAATGAAACGCCAACGCTATGTGTGGGTGACCATGCTGCCAGCGGTATGGCTGCTGATCTGCACCACCACTGCAGGCTTCATCAAGCTGTTCGACGCCAACCCGGCGATCGGCTTCCTGTCGCTGGCGAAGAAGTACAGCGATGCCCTGGCCAACGGTCAGGTGCTGGCGCCGGCCAAGAGCATCGAGCAGATGCAGCATGTGATCTACAACGCCTACACCAACGCAACGCTGACGGTGTTGTTCCTGCTCGTGGTGTTCAGCATCCTGTTCTTTGCGCTCAAGGTCGGTATCGCCGCCTGGGGCACCAAAGAACGTACGGATAAAGAAGCGCCATTCCATGCGCTGCCAGATGCTTGATCGAGGAGGGCAGAATGTTCAATGACCTGAGTCGCCTCGGTAAATACCTCGGTCAGGCCGCGCGCCTGATGGTCGGCATGCCCGACTACGACAACTACGTCGAGCATATGCAAACCGAACACCCGGACAAGCCGGTGATGAGCTACGAGATGTTCTTTCGCGAACGCCAGGAGGCTCGTTACGGCGGTAAGGCAGGGCCGAAGTGTTGCTGACCTGACAGCCAGGTTGATCCAAACCCTGTGGGAGATTCTATGTTGCAGGACAACCCTGCAACGGTCGATTCGGTTGGTATTCGCTCTGGTTTTTCATCAGGGCGAACGCCCCTCATGATCGCTGATCATGTTCTAGACTCACCGGGGGCCTGATGGAGTTAAACGTCAAGAGCAGAAGGGCCGTCCACGCGATCTGGATAAAACGAATGAGCGGTCTGCAAGAGAAGGCAGGCGGTTATCGCGAGCCGGATTATCCGTTGCGGCGAATTCCCGAAAAATTCTGACGGATTGCCGAGCGAGTCTCCGCCAAGGGCTGCATTGCCATGAGTCATTCGGATATTGTGCCTCCCGTCCCGGAACCGGGGCGGATTGCGCACCGCAAGTCGAACGACGGCCAGACCCTCTGGGACCGCTGGTTCCCGGGACTGCGTACGTTGCGCGGATACCAAATGATTTGGTTGCGCCACGACCTCGTGGCCGGACTGGTGCTCACCACTATGCTGATACCCGTCGGCATCGCCTATGCGGTGGCATCGGGCGTACCCGGTATTTATGGGCTCTACGCAACGATCGTTCCATTACTCGCTTATGCGTTGTTCGGTCCCAGCCGGATTCTGGTGCTTGGGCCAGACTCTTCGCTGGCTGCTGTCATCCTGGCCGTCGTCTTGCCACTGTCCGGCGGCGATCCGCATCGCGCAATCGCCCTCGCGGGCATGATGGCGATCGTCTCGGGGGTGGTGTGCATCCTGGCTGGCATCGCGCGTCTGGGCTTCATTACTGAGCTGCTTTCCAAACCGATCCGCTACGGATACATGAACGGGATTGCGCTGGTGGTATTGATCAGTCAACTGCCAAAGTTTTTCGGTTTTTCGATCGAAACCGACGGGCCGCTGAGAAATGTATGGGAGATCGCTACAGCAGTGATGGCTGGGATAACCAACTGGGCCGCGTTCACGGTGGGCGCAAGTACTCTGTCGGTGATCCTGCTACTCAAGGGCAATAAACGCGTGCCGGGCATTCTGGTCGCAGTGGCAGGCGCGACCGTTGCCGTTGGTGTACTGGACCTTGCAGCTCGCGCCGGGGTGTCGGTCCTGGGATCGCTCCCACAGGGGCTGCCAGCATTCGCCATTCCCTGGATCACCAGGGCTGATATCGTCCCCGTCCTGATTGGTGGTTGTGCCGTCGCCCTCGTTTCGTTCGCCGACACCAGTGTGCTCTCTCGTGTCTATGCGGCGCGGACTCGTACTTATGTGGACCCGAACCAGGAAATGGTCGGGCTCGGCTTCGCCAATCTGACCGCCGGGCTTTTTCAGGGGTTTCCAATCAGCAGCAGTTCATCCCGGACACCCGTCGCCGAGGCCGCAGGCGCGAAAACCCAATTGACCGGTGTCGTCGGTGCGATCGCCGTTGCCTTATTGCTGATGGTGGCGCCGAACCTGTTGCAGAACCTGCCTACCAGCGCATTGGCGGCAGTGGTGATCGCATCCGCCATCGGCCTGATCGAAGTGACCGACCTGCGACGAATCTATCGCATCCAGCGCTGGGAATTCTGGCTGTCGATCGTCTGTACCATCGGTGTGGTCGTACTGGGCGCGATCGAGGGCATCGGCCTGGCCATCGTGATCGCCGTCATCGAGTTCCTGTGGGATGGCTGGCGCCCGTACTCGGCGGTTCTGGGCAGCCCGGAAAAGATCCGGGGTTACCACGATATCAAGCGCTATCCCGACGCGCGCCTTATCCCAGGCCTGGTTTTGTTTCGCTGGGATGCGCCTTTGTTTTTCGCCAATGCCGAGCTGTTCAATGACCGGGTACTGGACGCCGTGGCAACATCGCCTTCGCCCGTGCGTTGGCTGGTTGTAGCGTCGGAGCCGGTCACCAGCGTGGACGTAACTTCTGCCGATATGCTGGCTGAACTCGATGAAACCTTGCGTGGGGCGGGTATCAAGTTGTGCGTGGCCGAGATGAAGGATCCGGTCAAGGACAAGCTAAAGCGATTCGGGCTTTTCGCCAAGCTGGGCGAAACGGCGTTTTTTCCAACGATAGACGATGCGGTCGAAAGTTATCTCGTGATTTATCCAGTGGGTTAGCCCGCGCCAATGAGCTTCGCAGGCGGGATTTCCCGGGAAAGCAAAGCGCGCGTGGACGCTTGGATTTCACAGAACGAATGCCGGAAGGCAGTGCATGAACCGGGGGGGGCGGGTTGCCGGTGGCTTTCATCAAGTCCGTGTTGACCTGGTACGGCAACAGTTGCTTGATACGTTCGGCCCAGGCTTTGCCAAGTGAGGTTCATCGTGCTGATCGAGAGGCGAGCTGCGGGAAATCGTTCCCGGCCACAAAGGACGGTTTGTAATCATTTCCAGAGAGTGCGGGGCATTGATTCGGGAGTTCAATCTCTCGACAAAAGACTCGGCACCATCAAGGCTGCGGAAGCTCGCCATCCACAGACCCATGTGAACCCACCAACAATTCTGTGCAGGGTCTTTTTCAACATAAATCTTCATTGACGGCGCTCCAAAAAGGCAGGAATCAATCATCCTGATGTGTGCAGGCTCATCCTTTGCTTTCTGAGTACGCTGGCGGTGAGCAATCCATGGCATTGCGTCGTTGCGTGCCCGACAGCGTGTGCGCGATCAACCGGCAAACTATTGATCAGGATCAACTATCCTGATCTGTTTGCCCGCGGCCTGATGCCGTGCGTCGGACAGCAACTGTCTAGCTCAATGCCTATTGCGTTGTAGCTTGGCCATCGGGGCGTGGAATATGGTTTTGGCGTAGTACGGATGGTAAGGCTCAGTGTCGGGCCGTCCTCCATGCCTCACTACTTTGCAGCTTCGCTTCAGGCGTCATCTCCGGGTGCATTTTATTGACCATTAATAGTGCGTCGGTATTCATCAATGCGCCGCGCTGGACGCCTTGTATTACACGGAGAATAAAAACAGTGAGTAGGAATTTCCCGCTTGTAGGGCATAAAACTCAAATCAGTTGCCAAATGCACCATTTTCGTCCGATCCAGAGTTGTGCAAGTTACAAGTGGAAAAACCGTTTCAGTAGTCTTATCGATTTTCGTCTCAAAAATGAAACGATGTGTCGCTATTCCGGCTTGTCTAAGGGTTTTTCCGGTTTTTATCGGTCGTAACAATAGTTGGGCACAGCCCTTGCAAAAGTACTTTCAAACCACCGCTAGTGTGGTTTTTCATCGAAAAAAGATAATGGGGGAGCGTTATAAATGGGGCGCCAGAAATCAAACCGCAAAGGCCAAGTCTCTGGCGTCGGAACGCGTCAAGAGGTTGCCGAATTCATGCGGAATTTGTTTCCAAATGAGACAGGAAGTTAACGACGCACACTGAGGTGCTCAACAGAAACAGTACTCACTAAAACAACGTAAGGCCTAATTTTATTGAAATAGCGAAGTTATAAGAAAATGCCGTCTGTATCGCGGCAAGGAGTAGGGTATGTCCCGAGCTTTTTTTAACGAAATGTATGATGCGAGTGGTGGCTGCCGCCCACATTACCAGGAGTTCGCACGTTGGTTGGCGGACACACCTCTGGAGTTACTGGATCAACGTCGTCGCGAAGCCGACCTGTTGTTCCACCGAGCCGGCATCACCTTCACTTTATACGGGGACGAGCAGGGCACCGAACGGTTGATTCCGTTCGACATCATTCCGCGCAGCATCAAGGCCAGCGAATGGCAAATGGTCGAGAAGGGCTGCATTCAGCGGGTCCAGGCATTGAACATGTTCCTGGACGACATCTACCACGGGCAACGTATTCTCAAGGAGGGCATCATTCCGGCCGAACAGGTATTGGCCAATGAGGGTTATCAGGTCGCCATGCAGGGCCTGAATCTGCACCGGGGCCTCTACGCCCACATCGCCGGGGTCGATCTGGTCCGCGACGGCGATGGCAGCTACTACGTACTGGAAGACAATCTGCGCACTCCCAGCGGCGTCAGCTACATGCTTGAAGACCGCAAGATGATGATGCGTTTGTTCCCCGAGCTCTTCGCCGCCCAGCGTGTGGCGCCCATCGATCACTACCCGAACCTGCTGCTGGACACCTTGAGGAGCTCCAGTCCGCTGGACAATCCCACGACCGTGGTGCTGACCCCGGGCCGCTTCAACAGCGCTTACTTCGAGCATGCGTTCCTGGCCCGTGAAATGGGCGTAGAACTGGTTGAAGGCGCAGATCTGTTTGTCCGCGACGATCACGTTTATATGCGCACCACCGCTGGCCCCAGACAGGTGGACGTCATTTACCGCCGTCTCGACGATGCGTATCTCGATCCACTGTCGTTCAACCCGGACTCCATGCTCGGCGTACCGGGCCTGATTGCCGCTTACCGCTCAGGCAACGTGGTGCTGGCGAACGCCGTCGGCACCGGCGTGGCCGACGACAAGTCGATCTATCCCTATGTCGGCGACATGATCCGCTTCTATCTTGCCGAGGAACCGATCCTCAAGAACGTGCCTACCTGGCAATGCCGCAAACCGGAAGAGTTGTCCCATGTGTTGGCGAATCTGCCTGAGCTGGTGGTCAAGGAAACCCAGGGCTCCGGTGGCTACGGCATGCTGGTCGGCCCGGCGGCCACGGCGGCGGAAATCGAAGACTTCCGCGCGCGCCTCAAGGCACGCCCCGAAGCTTATATCGCCCAACCAACCCTGTGCCTGTCGACGTGCCCGACCTTTGTCGAAAACGGCATCGCTCCACGCCACATTGACCTGCGCCCGTTTGTGCTGTCGGGCAGAGAAACCCGTCTGGTGCCCGGTGGCCTGACCCGCGTGGCATTGCGCGAAGGCTCGCTGGTGGTGAACTCGTCTCAGGGCGGCGGCACCAAAGACACTTGGGTAGTGGAGGACTAAGACATGCTTTCAAGAACCGCTTCGGACCTCTACTGGATGTCCCGTTACCTGGAGCGCGCCGAAAACCTGGCGCGCATGCTCGAAGTCAGTTACTCGTTGTCGTTGATGCCTCAGGCGGGGCGTACCGATGGCCGCGCCGAACTGGCAATGTCGCTGCTCGCCGCCGGTACGCTGGACGATTACAACGAGCGTTATGGAGAGCTCAACACCGAACGCATGTTGCACTTCTTCGCGCTGGATGAAACCAACCCCGGGAGTATCTATTGCTGTTTGCAAGCCGCGCGAGCCAATGCTCATGCCGTGCGCGGACGCATCACCGCCGACATGTGGGAGAACATCAACGCCACCTGGCTGGAGATGCGCAACATCGCCAGCAATGGTCTGGCGCGCTATGGCATCAGCCATTTCTGCGAGTGGGTCAAGGAGCGTTCGCACCTGTTCCGCGGTGCGACCTCGGGCACCATCATGCGCAACGATGCCTACTTCTTCATTCGCCTGGGGACTTTCCTTGAGCGGGCAGACAACACGCTGCGCCTGCTGGATGCACGCTACGAAATGTTCGGCGAGGAGTCGGAGGAGGTGAGTGACAACTCCGCGCGCGGCTACTACCAGTGGAGTGCCTTGCTGCGAGCCTTGTCGTCCTTCGAGGCGTTCAACGAGATCTACCGCAATGCGCCGGGCGCCGAGCAGGTCTCCGAGATGCTGTTGTTGCGTAGCGACGTCCCGCGTTCGTTGCACGCCTGTATCGAGGAACTGGACCATATCCTCGCCAGCCTGCCGGGCAGCAACGGGCGGGCCGCCCAGCGGTTGGCCGCCGAGTTGAATGCTCGGCTGCGCTACACCGGTATCGACGAGATTCTCGGCTTCGGTCTGCACCTTTGGCTGACTGACTTCATCTCCCAGGTTCGCCATCTCGGCCAGACCGTTCACGAGTCCTATCTGGAGGCCGTATGAAACTGTCCATACGTCACGACACCACCTACAGCTACGCCGATGAAGTCTGCACCAGCATTCAGTTCCTGCGTCTGACGCCGCAGAACAGTGAACGCCAGCGCATCCTGGAATGGCACCTGGAACTGCCGCGCCTGGTGCGCAGCCAGTTCGATCCGTACGGCAACATCCTGCATGTGTTGACGATGGACGAACCCCATGGGGCCTTGGTACTGACAGCTTATGGTCAGGTGGATATCGACTCGGACCGTGAGCTGGAGCGCGACAGCCAATCGCCTTTGCCGTTTTTGCGCACCAGTAAGCTGACGATAGCGGACGATGCCCTGAATGCCTTCGCCGTGCAGCACTGCGGCATACGGCGTGATCGAATGGCGTTGATCGACCTGATGCACGGCCTGGCCGACCGTATGGTCTACAACCCGGGCGCAACCACCGTGGACACCACGGCCGCCGAGGCGTTTGCGGGCGGAGGCGGGGTCTGTCAGGACCACACTCACGCCTTCCTGGCCTGCGCCCGTAGCCTGGGGATTCCTGCGCGTTATGTCTCCGGTTACTTGTGCACCGAAGATGAAAACCACTTGGCCAGCCATGCGTGGGCCGAAGCCTGGCTCGACGATGGTTGGTACAGCTTCGATGTCACCAACCGGCTGGCCCGGCCCGAACGCCATCTGAAACTGGCGGTGGGCCTGGACTACCTCGACGCCTGCCCGGTACGTGGCATGCGTCGTGGTGGCGGGGCCGAGTCGATGCTGGCGCGGGTACAGGTAACGTCGCTGTTTCAGGTTCAGCACCAATAAGCCTGAAACGTTCATCGTAATTGGCCATGCCGTCGGGGAGACGGTATGGCCTTTCATCCAGAATTCACGAGTAAGCGCAAATGACTTATTGCGTCGCTATGCACCTGGCCGACGGGATGGTGTTCATCTCCGACTCACGGACCAATGCCGGTATCGACCAGATTTCAACGTTTCGTAAGTTGTTTATTTTCAGCACGCCGGGCGAACGGCTGATTGTGTTGCAGACCGCGGGCAATCTGGCCACCTCGCAATCGGTGGTGAACTTGCTCAAGCAGCGTTGCAGCGGGCCTGGCTCGCACCTGTTGAATGTCCGCACACTCTATGACGCCACTGTGCTGGTGGCCGAAACCGTTCGCGAAGTCGTCGCCCGGGACCGTACCAAGTTGGCCGGCAAGACCGACTTGAGTTGCTCTTTTCTGGTGGGCGGGCAGATCGCGGAGGGGGCGATGGATGTGTACAGCATTTACCCGCAAGGCAACTTCATTCAGGCGACGGAGGACACGCCTTTCCTGCAATTGGGTGAAAGCAAGTACGGCAGGCCGATACTCGATCGCAACCTCACGTACCGCACATCACTCGAAGAGGGCCTGCGCTGCGGGCTGATCTCGTTCGACTCGACCATGCGCAGCAACCTGTCGGTGGGTATGCCGCTGGATCTGCTGGTGTTCAGAAAAGACAGTTTTGGTGGTGCAAAAAGTTATCGCATCACGGCCGACGACCCGTATTTCATGCGTATCCGTATGCAATGGGCCGCCGGACTGCAAGACATGCTTGCCGCATTGCCGGAGCCGCCTGACGCTTACATGTCGGGTGGCTGCCAATAAAACGCTGACTCTGCGTCAGCGCTGAAGTAAAGCGGCCGGGCCAGCGATTACCAAGTGCGCGATATCGTGATGTCGATTGGCTAAAGCAGCGGAATGCTGTAGCTCACGATCAAGCGATTCTGGTCCTGGTCACGCGCCGCCTCGCTGTTGGACTTGCCGTTGCGCCATCCAAATCCGACACCTTTAAGCGTGCCGGACTGAATCACATAGTCCAGATCAAGCCCACTACGGACGCGACGCCAGAGGAGATTTTAGAACAGGCTGAGCGGGTAGGGCTCTCTCGGATTGAGGCAGAGGGGCATTCCAGTTGACCTAGGCTCACCCACCTTTCGTCAGCGAGATCAGCAACCCTTGTTGACAGAAAAATGCATCAGGAGAATACTCGCCTCAAGATTCATATATATGACTATATAACAAGGTGAATAAAGTCGATGAACTCCTTATCCAGTGATGTCCGGCTACCGCTTTATCAGCGCCTGCGAGATCAGTTGGCTGAACAGATTGCCAACAATCGTTGGCGTCCCGGGGAGGCCATTCCCACCGAGGCTGCACTTTCAGCGGAGTACCAACTGTCCACTGGCACCGTACGCAAAGCGGTTGACGCGCTGGTCAGTGAGGGCGTTCTTGAGCGTCAGCAAGGTCGAGGCACCTTCGTTCGCCGGCCGCAGTTTCAATCGTCACTGTTCCGATTTTTCCGCTTCCAGACCGCTGCGGGCGAGCGCCAGGTGCCGGAGAGTCGCATCTTGTCGATTGAGCCGGTGGCCGCACCCTCGGCGGTGGCCCAAACGTTAGGCCTGCCAATCGACGCACCGGTTATTCGCATTGTTCGCGTACGTCTTCTCGATGTTCAGCCGGTACTTGCCGAAGAAATCTGGCTACCTCGCAGCCGGTTTCAGCCGCTGCTGGAGATCGACCTGAGTCGAAAAGGGCCGCTGTTGTATCCGATTTACGAAGAAGTCTGCGGTCAGGTCGTCGCTTCTGCCGAAGAAACACTCACCGCCGAGTCTGTAAACGACGTGCATGCGCGATTGCTGCAAGTACCGGTCAACAGTCCCGTGGTGGTGATCGAGCGTCTGGCGCGTGACTACGCCGGGACGCCTCTGGAATGGCGTCGCTCCCGTGGGCATGCCGAGCATTTCCGTTACAGCGTGGATATTCGCTAGCGCCTTGCCTCAATAGCGGATCGCTCATCGGCGCCTGATCTGCGCCGTCTTCATCGTCTTGCTTGCCATGCCTGGCCTCGTAGCGGCGCGGTTCGCTTTCGGCTGCCTCACGTTTCACTTATAAGGATAAGAAATCATGTTCAGCTGGTATCGCCAAGTCACTCCTCGGGAGCGCAAAACGTTCTGGGCCTGCTTCGGCGGATGGTCGCTGGATGCTCTGGAAGTACAAATGTTCGGCCTGGCCATTCCGGCGTTGATCGCTGCGTTCGCACTGACCAAGGGCGATGCCGGGCTGATCAGCGGCGCCACGCTGGTCACTTCGGCCATCGGCGGATGGGTAGGGGGGACGTTGTCCGACCGCTACGGCCGGGTGCGTACGTTGCAGTGGATGATTCTGTGGTTCTCCTTCTTCACCTTTCTGTCCGCCTTCGTCACAGGGTTCCATCAGTTGCTGATGGTCAAGGCACTGCAAGGCTTCGGCATTGGCGGTGAGTGGGCCGCCGGCGCGGTATTGATGGCCGAAACCATCAACCCGAAATACCGCGGCAAAGTGATGGGCACTGTGCAAAGTGCCTGGGCGGTCGGTTGGGGGCTGGCGGTCGGGGTATTTGCGCTGATTTATACGTTCGTACCGCAAGACATGGCCTGGCGTGTGATGTTTATCGTAGGCCTGCTGCCCTCGTTCCTGATCCTCTGGGTACGGCGTAATGTCGAGGAGCCTGACAGCTTCCAACGTTTGCAGAAAGAACACGCCATTCCACAGAGCTTCTTCAAATCCCTGGCCGGTATTTTCCGACCTGAACTGCTCCGCGTAACGCTGTTCGGCGGGTTGTTGGGCTTGGGCGCACATGGCGGATACCACGCGGTGATGACTTGGCTGCCGACATTCCTCAAGACCGAACGCAACCTGTCGGTGCTGAACTCCGGTGGCTACCTGGCCGTGATCATCTTTGCCTTCTGGTGTGGCTGCGTTGTTAGCGGATTCTTGATCGACCGTATTGGCCGCCGCAAAAACATCGTGTTGTTCGCGTTGTGCTGTGTCGTCACCGTGCAGTGTTATGTGTTCCTGCCGCTGACCAATACCCAGATGCTGTTTCTGGGGTTCCCGCTCGGCTTCTTCGCGGCAGGCATTCCTGCGAGTCTTGGTGCGCTGTTCAACGAGTTGTACCCAGCGGATGTACGCGGTGCCGGTGTCGGTTTCTGCTACAACTTTGGCCGGGTGCTCTCTGCAGTATTCCCGTTCCTGGTCGGTCACATGAGCGACTCCATGTCCTTGGGTTCGGCGATTGGCATCGACGCTGGGATTGCCTACGGCGTGGCGGTGATCGCGGCACTTTGTCTGCCGGAAACCCGTGGACGTAGCCTCGAAGCTTCGAGTGCATCGGTGCCAGCAACGGTCAACGGCAACGAGAGTGCGCGGGCCTGATGCCCTTTACCTTCTATAGATGAACGCTATGACTGACACCTGTTCTACGCCGATCACCGGCATCGACTCCCATGCTCATGTGTTTAGCCGTGATCTATGTCTGGTCGGTGCACGGCGCTATACCCCTGATTACGACGCCACGCTTGAGCAGTATCTGACGCACTTGCACGCTCATGGTCTGAGTCATGGCGTATTGGTGCAACCGAGCTTTCTCGGCACCGACAATAGCTACTTGCTGGCGGCGTTGAAGCAAGCGCCGGAGCAGTTGCGAGGCGTGGTTGTGCTGGAGCCAGGCGTCAGTCGCGCCATGTTGAATGACATGGATCACCTGGGCGTGGTCGGCGTTCGCTTGAACCTGATGGGTAAGGCGTTACCTGATTTTCGTAACAGTGCCTGGAGAGAGTTTTTCAGCCACATTGCTGATCTTGACTGGCATGTCGAGTTGCATAGGGAGGTAAAGGATCTGCCGGGACTGATCCATCAATTGACGCCGTTCGGTTTGAAGTTGGTGATTGATCACTTTGGTCGGCCGGATGCCAATTCGGGCGTCGATCAGCCCGGCTTTTGCGAGTTACTGGAGTTGGGATCGAAAGGTTCGATCTGGATGAAGGTATCGGGAATCTATCGTTTGGGAGGTACGCCGCAACAGAACATCAATTTCGCTCGAATGGCATTACCGCTGCTGGAACAAAGTTTCGGCCTTCGCCAGTTGGTGTGGGGCAGCGACTGGCCGCATACGCAGCATGAGCAAAGCATCGGTTTCAGCACCGTAGTCGATCAGTTGCAAGCCCTGGAGTGTTCGACGCAGGTTAGCTATTCGTTGCTGGTGCAAGTCCCTCGAAGGTTATTCGGTTTTGCGAAAGGCGAAAGCTGAAATTTACGCCTGCATTTGCAGATGACCATTCATCTCACCCATTTAAACGAATACATACAGAACATTCGAAGTGCGACCGTTGCAGTAAAACCTATCGTGGCTCATCGAGAAGTTCTGTGTAATAGCAGCATATTCCAATTACAAGAGAGTAGATTCCATGAACACGTCATCCAATGCCGAAGTTGAAAGCACCCAAACGATGTTTGGTTTATTGCGTGCGCCGACAGGCGTTACGGTTTCAAACTTCTCTTTCAAATCTGAGTGCAGTTTGAGCGCCAGCCCAACCGAGATCCTTTCATGACTCCCTTAGATGTAGACCTCTTACTGACCGCATTGGTGAGCGTCCTGGTGCTGGTGGCGCTCATCGTGTCGCGTCTCAAAATGCACCCGCTCCTGGCCTTGCTAGTAGTTTCCGTTGGCGTTGGCTTTGCAACCAGTATGGAACCAGAAACCATAGTCTCCCACTTGATCACCGGCGTCGGAAAGACACTGGGGGCAGTAGGGGTCGTAATCGCGCTTGGAGCGATGCTAGGCAAAATCCTTGCTGACGCAGGCGTCACAGAGCAGGTCGCCGAGGTCATCCTCAAGCGAACATCGGATCGGATGATACCTTGGGCCATGATGATGGTTGCATTTGTAATTGGCATTCCCATGTTTTTCGAGGTGGGCTTGGTGATCATGCTGCCGCTGATATTCAGCGTGGCGCGAAAGCTGGAAAGCCAGGCTCGCTTCAAAGGTTCAGCCTATGTGTATGTGGGTGTTCCGGTGATTGCGGCACTTGCAGCCATGCACGGGATGGTACCGCCGCACCCTGGCCCCTTGACGGCCATCGCCGCGCTCAAAACCTCGGTTGGGCCCACAATGCTCTATGGCTTCCTTGCGGCTATTCCTGCAATGATTTTAGGCGGCCCGCTTTATGGCGCATTCATTTCGCCGCGCATGAGCACTCGGCCCGATCAGGTTTTGCTAGATCAGTTCACCCTGGCTGAAAAAGCCGACGATCAACCAAGCACCAGCGTATGCCTTGGCGTGCTGGCAGCCTTGCTACCGGCGATCCTGATGCTGATTCATGCCGTCGCTGAGATGGTATTACCCAAGGACAATGCGATCCTGAAAATGGCTAGTTTCTTGGGCAATCCCCTGATCGCCATGCTCCTGGGCGTGCTGTTCGCAGGGGCAAGTCTGGTACTCGCGCGGGGCGGCGATGCGGGGCAATTGCGCGAATCCCTGGGCAAGAGCCTCAAGCCAATCGCCTCAATCATCATGATCATCGCCGGCGGTGGTGCCTTTCAGGAGCTGTTGACCAGCGCCAAGGTGGGCGATGCCATTGTGCACCTGACTCAGCAGTCTGCGTTCCCTCCGCTGATCTTGGGTTGGTTGATCGCGATGTTGCTCTCGGTATCTACCGGTTCTGCCACTGTCGGTATCGTTGGTGCTGCTGGCTTGCTGGCGCCGCTTGCAGGTGCTGATCCCAGCCTCAACCTGCCTCTGCTTGCCTTGTCCATAGGCTGCGGCTCGCTGTTCTTCAACTATGCGAACCATGCGGGCTTCTGGATGGTGAAGGAATCCTTCGGCATGACTATGGGCGAAGCCACCAAGACCATTTCGGTGGTTCAATCCATCGTAGCCGTGGTCGGTTTGATTGTGGTGTTGATGTTGAATGCGGCTGTCACGGTGGTTTGAGTCAGGATCTGTTCGCAGTTAGTAACCCTGCCCGAACGAGTTAGCCGAGGGGGGGAGATAGAGTTACGCTCCACAGGGTGTTTTACTCGGCTCTAACCCTAAAGTGTCGGCACGCGTAAGCCCCGACAGGTGAAGGTCTACAAAAAACCTCACACAGGCGAAGTTGTAGAAACGAAGGGCCCTTCAAGGGCCCTTTGTTGTATGCGCTTTCGAAATTGTAAGGCCGAATTAAGCTTAGCGCGCTGCTAATGCCGAGTAGCTGTTCATCAGGTTGCGATAATTCGGAATGCGCTGGGACAGCAGGTTACCCAGGCCTTCGATGTCGTTGCGCCAGTCGCCCTGCAATTCGCAAGCTACCGAGAACCAGTTCATCATTTGCGCACCTGGCGTGGCTCATGGTGAAATCCTTTATCGATGCGAGTTAGAGGTGTCGTTCAACATGGGCTCAGATTAATGATCTATGAAAAAAGGAAAAGAGGGTGGAAACGGTTTTACTGACAACTCAGGAGAGACAACACCTCAGAGCCTACGCATGTGGTCTGTCCCGGTATTAGTAGAGTGAAGAGGGGGCAGGAACGATAACGGCGGAGGTCGAGATCGTAGACCAAGATGTCGACTACGCGAACCGGATTGGCATCGTGGGCATAGTCATCAAGGCTCTCGGGAAGTAAAGGTGTCTTGGCCTCGATGTTCACATTGGATAAAGCGCTTCAGAGGCGATCCCTGCGACGAAACCCTCAAAAACCATAGCAAGTGTTCGCGACGGCGTTTTTACACACTCTGGGCCAGATCATTCAGAAACCGTCAGAATGCCTTTTTCCTGCCTCGCGCCCACGACTTTGTTGATTAGTTCATCCCAAGGTGGCGTTGAAGGGAACAGCTCAATCAGAAATGCGAGGAATGCCTGTCAAATCCAAAATCGGCTTTAGGGGCGCAGATGATTTCACGGGTGGTTCGGGCTTGGACCTATCCACCGTCGAACGTGTTGTAGATCACCTTGGATGGGGCATTCGACATGAGCCCAATCCGAATGGCGGTAGCCGCTTCACCTTGCAGCTTCCCGATAGCGTGTAGTTTTCCATCGACAGTAAAATCGACACACCGCACGCACATAGGTTGATTCATCAGAGATCGTCCTGCATTGAATGAAAGGGATCCTCGAAAACCTGCGTCCCACTGGACTAATCTTGAAACATAATGTTACGTGTAATGTATATTATGTTAAATGATGTGTCTTGGCGGAACTTCCTATGCTGTTGTCCAGTGTCACTAATCCCCGGTCGCCACATCCCCAAAAATCAGAAGCTTGACTGCCCATTATCACCCCCTCCCATACGTTGCGCTTTCACGAAACCCCGTTTCGGTACCTCACGCTTCGAATACTGCTTAGCGTTAGCGCTTAGTACATCTGCTAAACGTAGATCACCATTCAATGATTTTAACGCGAGGGTTTGCCAATGACGCCGGCCGTTCATCCCACCCATTCCCGATTTTCCCTCCGTACAGTCACGGGCGACCTGATCGCGAAACTAGGTTTCCAGGAAACGTCCAAACCCCTGCACGCCCGATAAAGGAGGAGCTCGGTATGGCCAGACACAACATGTGAGTCGGCCGGGTCATCCCCACGTACATCAGCATCCTGTGTCTGCAAAAAATTCTGACAGTTTTGCTCGCAAAAAAACGATGAATTAGATCAAACGCGGTACCGCAGTGGCTTCGAGGAGGTACAACTGGTTGACGAGCATGAACTCGCGAACCGCCTCACGACTGCTCATTACAACCTCTCGGTGAGCGCGTGGATTGCGATAAGCCAACGTCACGGACTTGAACAAATTGGATTTACCCGCCTGCTCCCCTGCGTCCTGGTCATCCCAATGCAGCAACGATCGATTCCCTTCGAATGCGTGCGTGAAAAGCTGGTTGCTGCTCTTATCGTAGACCCCGATCCGGGTTCGAACGATATCTTCCAATCTTCGGAAAGCAGTCGTGATGGCGAAGTCCGGATTGTCGAGAAATCCAATCGATAGATCGATTAGTCGTTCGTCGAGCAGACCCAGATTCAATACAGCTGGAAACTCTTCAAGCAGGTGGAGGACATCAGCTCTGGCGCGATAGGACGGGCGCTCAATGTATTCATAATATCGGGAAGGTCGGACGGGCCTGGATTGAGTCAGGTTTTTCAGATCAGATGAGAGGAGGCAACCAGCTTCGCAACGACGATGAAATTCCTCATCAACATCGTATTCCTCAATATCCACCTTAAACAGCTGAAGCAACTCAATGGCAGTAGAAAGTCCTGTCGGGCCAGTTCCTGAATATCCCGATCTGAATCCAGGCTTGATCAATATTTGCAGATAGGGAGAGACGGTCAGCAGGATACTGTGCTCGCCTATTTTTCCGTCGAACCACGACAAAATCCAAGCCGCTTGTACATGTTCGCCCGCCCCCAGAACGCTTTTTAGTGCGTCAACGCATCGCTGGGTAACTCCGGGCGTACCATGATATTCGATACCCGCGAGTTTGTTCATGTCGATCTTTTTGCCCATCACCGCCCTCCGTCCGATTTTTTGTGCCGCTTCTTTTTTAAAATGTCGATGGAGTAATTCAATCCGCCAAACTCAACTGCTCAAAGGACAGCTCGCGCAAGCCGCTAGAGCCAAGAAGGTCGGAAAGCCTGGAGAAACTTGCCCAAATATGCCGCACTTGAAGTCGCCGGCCTTTTTCCATGAACATAGACCTATGAACATTCTCCAACGGCATTAACCATAAGACTACAGCAGCGTGCGGTTCCGAATGACTTATGAACATATGACATCGCCCATAAGTTCAATGATGTGTCTGTGAGGAACTTTATATGCTTGAGGTCAAACTCCACCACTTTCCGATTTTGCAGACGTCCAGGCTCTTCTCGTTGAAAGTTTTGCCCCGTCTGTACAAGAACTCCAGCTGGATATGCAAACATCACTTTTTGAGGCGCTCAAGCACGCTTCACCGATACAGCGGAACGTTTAATTGATGTTCGTTTGTGGCGGTAACAACCAATGTCGTTCGGTGGTCCATCCGAGAAAAACCTGAGCCCCCTCACTTTTCTGGCGGTTCAGGGTCAACGTGAGCCCGGAAGCTGCCACACGCAACCCCATAATTGCCGGTAGAAATCTCTCCCGGAATGCAATGGGTTGAGCCGCGAAATGAGCTTCGATGCTATCGATTGCGCAACGCCTCTCGGCGTCATCCTGCAAGGATAAATAAAACACCATCTGGCGCCAGGCATAAGCGGTATTTTTGAGCATCACCAAGCTTGAGTGATAGAGCTTGATTTTCATCTGCTGCCGCATGCATATCCATTGGAAGCACTCCTGAGCAAGTGAACCCAAGCGATGATGTAGCAGCGCTTTCAAACCGAGATCACCAAATAGAAGCGAAAGGTTTTGCGTCGTCAAAATCTGTTGTTGCTCGATGATCCTTCCGTTGGTTGCTGAATGCCATGCCCCCAAGGGTGCATTAGCCCGCTCCGCGCACAGGTTCGCCAATGCATCACTGGTATCCAAGTCACGCTGGAAATAGTTTCTGCTCTTTGATTTCGGCTTATCGGGAAGGATCGCCAGTTGGTTCGTGTCGATGTCGTAATAATGAGCGTAAAGGGTGCCATCTATCAACGAGGCCGCTCGCCTGGCTGCTTCCACGAATTTATTCGAAAAGGTTCCCATGAAAATGTCCGCCGCGACCTCCTCCACAAAAGGAAGATCCAGCTTCGCCGTGACAGCAAGCGAACCAAACTCCTGAAGTAGCTTGTTCGGAAGGATTGCCTGAGGGAAAGCAGCGAGGGTTGTTGCCGAGGATTCGATCAAGGCTTGTCTGGCTCCCTCAACGGCGACAGTGTGTGCCTCTCGTTCACCTTCAACGGCCGCCACCCAAGGCAACTCACTGATTTTGATTTGGCTCTGTAGGTTGAGCAGCAGCAATGAACGGCGTCGCTGAAAAGCACGATACGTTGCGATAGACAATGTGCGCAGTGTCGCATCGCGAAATCCAGCACTGCAGATTTCGGCCGTCATCGCTGGCAGTACTCGCGCCACGGTATCCCCAGATGTGATCAATCCCTTGTCAATCAACTGACTGATGGTTCCCTTTCGACAGCGCTCGAGGCGTCGGCGAACTGCGGGAGGAATGGCGACACCTGTTTTCAGCGAATATGCCTTCGCCTCCTCACTGGTAATTGGTTCCAACAGGGACGAAAAATCAGAGATGCCTTCCGAGCTCGTATAGCTGGTCAGACGCTGAGAAACCGCCTTGGCGATCAGATAATGCTCGGGCGCGGCCACCTGACGGCGCTGTATGGCTCGGCTCTGTAGATGATCTTCGGATTCGGGATGACCATGTTTGCACACGAAATCATTGACGATCCGCCGAATACGTCCGACTTGACGCCCTGTCAGCGAGGTTGGGTCACGGGAGCAGAGCCTTAGCAACGCGTACAACTCCCCTACCCGCCCCCTGAAAGGTTCAACGTTGAGGATGTCATTGCTACCGGTGGCATCGAACTGACTACTTAGCGCATTCGCCTGCTCAAGCCAGCCTTCAGGATATTGCCGACAAGGCCAATCATCCTGGTACGTTAAGAGGAAGAGCGAGATAGCTGCATCGAAGAGAGGCAACCGAGTCATGACCATATGTTTTTGCACCGCCAGACGCTGCTGCGCAGGGAGTTTTGAAAGCAGCTTTTTGATATCGCCGACATCGAAGATCTGCACTTCCACCGCCGCGAGCGGTAGCCCGTCAGAAGCCATTGGAAAGAAACGCAGTTGCTCAAAAAAAGGTGCGATCGACTCAATCAGTCTGCGTGCTTCCTCCGTGCGCTGCTGTCCCAACAGCCAAGCCACGTACAGTAGTGCTGCCTCTTCTGGTACATCGATCCGATAGTCGCTGTTCACCAGTTGCTTTTGCAGTGCTTCGATCCCCTCATCCGTAAGGTGCCAGGTGTTGAGATCAAGTCGTTCAAAACCAGGGCGGATGCCTGGGATTGAGGCGGCCAGCCGCCGCTCGTACACGGTCAGTGCACCACCGGCCAGATACTGTCCAGTGGCAAAACCACCCGTGGCTACCTCCAGCGTGACCCATTCAGGCACATCCACGAGTGGTATACGTGAGCCATACAGCGCGGTGCCTTGCACCATGTGTTCGACCACCTGCTGCCAGCGCTCAATCCGTTCGCGCGTTTTCTCAGTGTCTAGACCCGATGCGGTCAATGCTCGAGATAATTGAAAGACCGCATAACCGGCGTTTATGCCGGCCATTGCATCCGTTTCCCTATCGTGCCTGGACATTTGTCCTTCTGACCCTGCGATGTAGTGGGTCCGGGGGCTGGATTCGAACCAGCGCCCACCCGGTTAAGAGCCGAGTGTTCTACCGCTGAACTACCCCGGAACAGAGCGCGCATTGTCTACTCGCAACGAACGAATGTGAAGATTGAAAACGTTGCCGCTCGTGACACATATAGAGATTACTCCCGTTCGAAAATATTGGTGTAACTTCCTCCCCCCCCCCGCTGCAATGCCAGAGGCAACTGGATTTGCGCAGATAACCACTGTTTGCACCGCTGCGGTCTAAACAGTCGGTCATGAACAAGTTTTGGAGAGCATGCGCTTTGTTTTTCTAATCTAAACCTTTATTTTAAAAGGACTTATTGGAGCCATGAACATCTGACATCGCCCATAAGTTAAATAATATGTCGGGACGGAACTTCTCCCCATGTTGGACGGCTGAACCGCAGGATATTCACTGCCTTGTCCCTGCTTGATCGACTCCGTGCCCCTTGGATCATTTTTTTTATAATGGACGCTCTTTACTCAGAAGCTACAAACCTCAACCTCCATTCAATTAATCGTACTTTCGTGTTCCGTGGCCAGCCAGTTTTCACAACACAGCCAATTAATCCGGCTTGGCGCCCGTGCTATCGACGCGCCCCGGAGACTCCAATCGTCAGCACAGTGATGCGCAAGGTGCACGGTATTACCTTCCATTTTCTCAATTATTTGTGGCGTGCCGGGGTTCGGGGGCAACCGGCGCCGGTCATGGCTAGGCCTCCGGAACCCCCACCAAATAAGAGTCTGGATCATGAGTTCATTCTGATTTTGAAGGGCTACGTTGAATCTCAAGGGTTGCCGACCAAAAAGGCGCTCCCTGATGTCTGCACGCTCACAGAAAGTCGAAGGTGGAAAGGCATGACTATCAGCGGTATCCAGGCCTTAATCCGACGGCATCGGGCTGCTATTGCCGATGCAGCAAGGAATGATGAGGCGCTGCTAGGTGCAACAGAAATTGCAAAAAAATTAGCGCAGTTGACGTTCAGCCAGGTACGGCGTTCGGCGCGCGCAAATCGGCAACTCGCGTGTAAAAACCAAGATTCCTAGATGATCTCAAATTCTGCTTGTCGCTTCATAGGACTTGCCCAGGCTGCCTACTAGCACTGCTAGGGTTTGCCTAGAACTACAGTTTGCCCCTCGCGAGCGCCCTGCTCCTCTCAATTACGGCACCCACACTGGCAGTTTGGACCTACCAGGTTTATCAATGATGATCGCCAGGCTTTGCTTGGCTCGCGTAGCTGCAACATAAAAGAATGAGAGACTCCAGTCTTCGTAACAACATAGGTGTGGCTGCCATCAGCTCTCGCGCGAGACGGCCAAGCTCGCATGCGTAGATCTTGTTGCTACCATCCATAAATCTCTGTTTGCCGTTCGCGTACATGCTGGGGCGACCTTCGAAGTTGAAGCCCCCTACCCGCTCTCCCAGGAATTTGAATGGCAGGGTGCGTTCCATCGATGTCAATTGTGATCCCTCCTGACCCTGATATCCCTTTCAAACCATCCGTACCACTGCCTCCAACTATGCAGAAAAACTCATCTGCACGATCAATTCCGGTAGTGGAGGCGGAGTGAATGAAGTTAAAGGAACCCTCTACCCCAATTCACCGTCCCCTTGAAGCTCTCCATCGCGATGTAGCAGCCCCTTCTTGATGCTTGGTCGAACGCCGCAGTAAAGGCTGTTGAAGAAATACCATCGATAGCTCCTGTATAGGACTTTTCCATGGAGCTGATCGACACTGGTAAGCCTGTTGTAATTTCGGGCGTGGGATGCTGTGGCAGCAGTTGATCGATCTCACTCGCTCGCTACGTCGGCAGGCGCGTCAGCACATCTTTGAGATACGCATAAGGATCATGCCCATTCATGCGGGTTGACTGAATCAAGCTCATGATCGCAGCTGCCCGCTTACCGCTGCGTAGCGACCCGGCGAACACCAGTTCGAGCGTCCAAGTGCCCACGGCCCTACTGCAGCCCAAATGAGCGAATTTACCCCTTATCTCGGCATCCCCCCAAGAGATCCTGCGGCTTGCCAAATGAAAAGTCAGGCACTAAGGTAGCGCCCTCTAACGACTGGCCCTGGACTTTGGGTGAGCGGTAGCGGCTACAGACAAAAAATCAGATGGCAGCGCACCCTCCTTTGGCGAGTACTTCACCGCACAAAGATAGCGCTGTCCCACTGTCAAGGTGCCCGAGGCTCTATAGAGCTTTCCTTGAAAGTAACAATCACAAGAAAGGAAGCCCGTGATGACGAATGCTAGTGCTAGCGCGACTGTCACCAACAGTTTGGCAACACCCCACGCCCAACGGATGAGCACCTACGTGTTCGCGCTGTTTTTCATCCTCGGCAGCATCACCAGCCTTAACGATGTCCTGGTGCCAAAACTCAAGCACCTCTTCAGCCTCAGCTATACCGAGGCCATGCTTGTGCAGTCGTCATTCTTTTTTGCCTATTTCATTTTCGCCATACCCGCAGGCCTGCTCATTTCGCGAATCGGCTACATGAGAGCGGCCGTCCTCGGGTTGCTGCTGATGGCTGGTGGATGCCTGCTCTTCATTCCTGCCACCCAGTCCGCATTGTTTCCAGCCTTCCTCGGCGCCCTCTTTGTGCTTGCGATTGGCGTGACAACCGTTCAGGTCGTTGCGAACCCGCTGCTTTCACTACTCGGAACCGCCGCAATGGCCCCCAGCCGCCTCACCCTCGGCCATGCGTTCAATTCGCTGGGAACCACGGTCGCTCCCTACCTGGGTGCCATACTGATCCTGGGCTCCCTCAATGCGGTAGATACCTCCGCATTGTCGCCAGCAGAACTGACGTCCTTCCTGTCGCAGGAAGCCAGCGTGATCAGCAACACCTATGCAAGCATTACGCTCTTCATCTGCATGGTCGCCTTGATCGTCTGGCTGAAAAGAAATGAGCTGCAACCCTCAACAAGACCTGAACGTCTCAATCCACTCGCTGCGCTCGACCTTCTAAAGCAGCCGCGCTTTGCACTCGGCACCGTTTGCATATTTCTCTATGTCGGCGCCGAAGTCACGATTGGCAGCCTCATCACCGACTACCTCATGCTGCCGACAACCCTGGCCCTTCCCGCCGAAGCCGCAGGCAAGCATGTTGCCTTCTATTGGGGTGGCGCCCTGGTTGGCCGCTTTATCGGCTCGGCGCTGATGCGCACTTTCGCGCCCGGGAAACTGCTGGCCTTTGCCGCCACGGCAGTCATTGTGCTGTTGACGATCTCTGCCACCACACAAGGCGTTGTTGCCGGATGGTCGCTGCTGGCCGTCGGGCTGTTCAACTCCATCATGTTTCCGACGATCTTTACCCTTGCGACCGCAGGGCTCGGTCATCGCGCGGCGGAAGGTTCGGGCCTGTTCTGTTGCGCCATTGTTGGCGGGGCATTTATTCCGCCATTGACAGGGTATGCGGCCGACCTCTCGACGCTCGCGATGGCATTGAGCGTGCCAGCGACCTGTTATGCCGGCATCGCAATCTACGGTTGGTATGCCCGCGCTCCGAAGCACTAGCATTCCCTGGCGCGGCTAGCCCATTGGTAGAAGCTAACGATCAGATTCAACCGCTTGTTCGCCGTGCCAGGATCGAGCCCCAGCTCGCCTTGTAGTGGTCTAATGAAACTTAACGTCGTGTCAGGGATTAATTGACCACTACACTCAGTCTGATAATGGGCGCTGATGACCGAAGCTAAAAGTGGAGCACGGGTTTGGTAATTCGATGACGACCGAATCTTTATGTAATTCGCACGATCTGCCGAGGTCTGAGGCGTTCCAAAACGACTACCTGTTGAAGTTTCTGAGCGCAGAGTCCGAATCACGGTGACTTAACCGAACGCTTACGATTACCAGGGGGCGTGTGCTGGACAATGGGATGATGACCTGAAGGCAGAGCGCGGCTCCGAAGCTGTCGAGTTTTGGCTTTTTGCGCAGTGACACCCGGGTAGCCGATCTGCTACATATCGGCAAGTTGGACTTGATCTCTACCATTTGATTTTGCACTGTACATCGCGGTATCGGCACGCCGAATGAAGGCGTCAAACGATTCTGATGGAATCCATGTTGCAACGCCGAAGCTACAAGTCGCCTGTCCAATATCATCAAATGGTAGGGTGTTTATTAGAGCTCGAAGCTTTTCTGCCAGCAGCCTTGTATCGTTCAGTTCGCTATCCGGGCAGATCAATGCAAACTCTTCTCCGCCTGTTCTGCACAGCAGATCGGTTTTGCGTGTTGCCGAACGTATTCGTGTGCACAACGACTTCAGAACGTTATCACCACACTGATGGCCCCAGCGGTCGTTGATGTGTTTGAAGTGATCGACGTCAAACATGATCAGCGACAGAGGTCGGTATTGCACGTTAGCCTCGATGAGCAAGTGCTCCATCAACTCTTCGAAGTATCGGCGGTTATAGACTCCGGTCAGGTGATCGGTAATGTTCAACAAACGCAAGTCTTGCGTGCGCTCATCAACCAGCAAGAGGGCGCGGGCGCGCTGCGTAATCAGCAAGTACACCATCAAGGTCAGCAGCAGCGACAACCCTGCTCCGAACACGACAATTAGGCTGATGGACAGTGCGTAGCTGTTGGCGACCAGAAATGTTGAGCTGGGTCGAAACTGGATCAAGTAATTTTGGTCGGCTACTTTCAGCAGCCGCTGCGTGTACAGCGCTGAAGGGGCCGCGGGGGCCAAGCTCTGATAAATGCTTTCCCCTTGATGCTGCGTGTCGATCAATGAAAGCGTCACGTTCAGTCGTTGCAGACTTGGTAATGGAATGCCTTGTTCCATCAAAGAAGCCAAGCGTACGCTGGAGACAACGAACCCCTGCAAATTATCATCGTTCAATGGAACCTCAGGGGGCTTCTGGAATACAGGTGCGACAAAGAAAACCCCCGACTGCCCATTGGTCATTTTCAACGGTTCCGACACAACTATTTGACGTGTTTGTCGTGCCTTGCTCATCAAGGCTTGGCGACCCGGGCGAGCTAGAATATCCATGCCGGGTATGATCTTTACGTCATCGCGCTTCAATAAGTAGAGCAATATCCAGTGTTCCGGCCGGCTGGTGAGGGGGACTCTTTCACCGGTGACGGGATTAATTTCATGATAAGAAAAATCACTGGTACCGTTGAGGAGCGCCTTAGCGCGAAACGTTTGTAGATCCTTCTCGAGAATCCTTGGCACCCAGCTATAGGCTTCGTCCTCTCCAACTAGAGGTGTAACAAATCCCAGAAACTCCTTTTCAGTGACATCGTCGGCGTTGATAAAGAAACGCCTCACAACGTCTAGTTTCAATACCTGAGTATTAAAGCGTCGTTGCAGGCGACTGAATCTTTCGTCGACCTCCAGTTGAAAAGCAACGCTAACGGTACGCTGCTCTGCCCCTGCGAACAGAATCAGCACCAAGAACGTGACGGCCACCCCAGCTAGGCACACCAGACCGCAAAGGGTCACGTCTGATGCTTTGAGCGCGTTCTGACGAATAGACATCATTTTGTGTTCCTTGCTCATCGCCAAAAATAGCGTGCAGTGACCTGAAGTACTTTTGGAGTATCGGCACACTTGTCGTTATCTTTATAAATCAGACGTTAGAGCAAGGGGCTTATATTAAGGACTCCAACCAGTTAACGGTTCAAATCTAGAGCTGTCGTGGCAAATGGGTCTGCGAACAGTTATAGACACGTCGCCGACCCTCCGCAGGCTTCGGCCGATGTGCATGCGTCAGCCAGTCTGGCAGCGCTCAGGCGAACCCAAGCTTGTGAATGGCAAATTCGCGCAACCCGCTTTTCTGGAGCTTACTCGATCGGCTGATTTTGGCCGGTTGCTACCCTTCGTGACGGGAAGCAACCAGCCATCAAGCGCTAAGTATTTTGCGACTTGAGCCAGCCTAAGCTTGCAACAGTAGTGCTGGAAGGACGGTATTCACATCCGATCCATCCTGTGTATCCACGATGTTCCAGAGTCGCGAACAATTCAGCAAAATTTAAGATGCCTGTCCCCGGCTCGTGGCGACCTGGGCAGTCCGCAATCTGTACGTGGACGGTTCGGTCATAAAACTGATCCAGAACATTTGCGGCGTCGCCGGTCAAAAGCTGTGCATGGTAAAGATCGAGAATCAGTCCAATACTCGGGAAGGCTTCCAGCACCCGTAGCGCTTTGCTGAAATCCGACATGTAGTACCCCGGGATTTCCTTTGGGCTTATCACTTCAATCAGGGGCCGCAACCCCCGATCTTCAAAATATTTGACTGCATATTCCAAGTTGCTCATGAAACTGGGCGCAGCTGAAACTTGTGCAGTAATCCCAGACATGACGTGCACATTTGAGCAGCCCAACACCTTTGCATACCTGGCGGCCAAGGCTAAACCTGCACGAAACTCTTCTTCCTTGCCTTGCAACGCAGCAATGCCCTTGGTGACTCCGGCCGGTGCAGCGAACTGGATCAGAGGTAGAGAATATTGAGTCAAATGTGCGGCCAATTGACTGGCTTCAAATTCATAAGGCGAAGGAAACTCCACCGCCTTGAATCCAGCAGCCGCTGCAGCTTCGATACGCTGGAGAAAAGGCAAATCGTTGAATTGGAAGCCGAGATGAGCATTGAACTTGAGCATTCAGTAAAAATCCGTTTTGAAAGAGGCAAGTCATCTGCCTGGACGCGAGCCTCGAGAAGGCGACAACACAGTTATCGCAGGCATATTAAAGAGACTCCTCCATCACGAAAAATATTATGTTGTGATTTTTTCCATCACTAATTGTTATGCTTTGGGTTTCGATCCGAGAATGACTGGTATGAATCTCAAAGCGTTGATGTGCTGCGTAGAAGTTGCGCGGCAAGGTAGCTTCACCAAAGCCGCGCAGAGCCTGCACATCGCCCAACCAGCATTGAGCATGGCCATTACTCGATTGGAAGAGGAGTTGGGCGTTACGCTTTTCAACCGCGCGGCACGACAAATCAACGTGACGGCTGAAGGAAAAAGCTTTATTGCCCGTGTCGAAGTCGCTTTGCTCGAACTAGACATGGCACGTCAAGAGCTGCGGGATCTGTCGCATTTACACAGTGGTGAGATTCGTCTCGGCGTGCCTCCCATGTTCGGGATCAACTACGTTCCGCAGGTACTCAACGCCTTTGGCAAGAGATATCCAGGTATCGTGATGACGGTGATTGAAGGCAGTGCGGATGACATCAGCCAGCGCCTGGAAAGCCGTGACATTGATGTCGCCCTGCTGGAGTCTCGTCGAGTAGAGAGCGGATGGGACTCCGTTTTGTTAGGCACCGACGAGATGGTGATGTGCATGAACGACAGCCACCCACTTTCGCGCGAGGCTTTTATCGAGGCCTGGCGTCTGCAAGATGAGAAAATGGTGCTTTTTGACCAGACATTCCTGCAACGCCATATGTTCGACACCTTCTGCGAAGCCTCCGGAGCCCGCTATCGAATAGCATTGCAGACCAATTTCGTCTCACTGGTCATCAAGGCAACACTGGATGGAATGGGCGCCTCTACATTGCTGCGTTCCATTCAGCAATGTGTACCCGGCTTGCTGGGCATTCCCTTCAAACCGGCACAGATCATGAGTTTCAGTCTATGCTGGCGAGCTAACGAATATTTGTCTATCGCAAACAAGCGGTTTGTTGAGTTTGCTCAAACAACCGGTTTCTTCGGTAAAGACCCCGACTAACAGTCAATGGAGTTGAAACGCGCCAAGCCACCGATCTCGGCTGCGAGTCCGATGTAACTGCCCGTCCTGGTCGTCTGGTCGAACGCCGCAGTAAAAACTGTTGAGGAAACACCGTCGATAGCACCCGAGTAGCATTTCTCCATGGTGCTGATAGACACTGGTAAGGAGGTAGTAATCTCGGGGGTTGGGCTCAGGCCTATTGGTTTAAAATTCTTAGCAGTAAAAGTGGCTAACGCTTCCATTCACATCCGTCTCTATCCAAATGAGTGAGGTTCTGTTTCTACTCCCCCAGCACAGCACAGAGCCAAAAACGCTTTTCGGAGCTAAGCCTATTTCCATCTATGTGGCAGCAACTCCGAGGTGTCTTCACCGGACTCTTACTTCCGCGCATAGAGAGATGCAGGACGGAAGCCCTTGGCCTGGAACGCTTCCAACTGGCTAGGGGGCACACCGATCAGGATACACTCCTCGACCAGGGGGCTCAGAAAACGCAATATAAAGCACGCTAAGACAAATGCTGCGGCGGCCGCTGATGAATGTCCACCTCGCGCCATTCTTTAAGTAAGACTTGCCTCCGACGAGGGTAGCGCTCGGGCTTTACTCTCAAAGCAGATATGCGATCAGTCCTAAAGTGACGGAACTCTTGCCGTAGTTCGCACCACCCGGCAAGCATTCGAGCATGATCAAAATAGCCCAGCGCAACGGGCCAAATCGTTCTCTCTGAACTAGCTCCCTTCAGATCTAGATACTTGATTATTACCTTATGCTCGACTCGAATGGCCCTTCGAATCTGCGACAGATCGATGGCCTCTAATTCTGTTTGATCCCCTTTGCCAACCACCAATGAATTGGTATCAAGTGCGGTCCGCAGGTCTTGGGGTAAAACAGAAGCTATTTTTGACAATGCTCCTTTTGCGGCACTACTCAGTTGAAGGTCAGCACGCTCGGACACCCAGCGAGAACCCAAGACAAGGGCCTCTATTTCCTCCTCGGTAAACATCAATGGCGGGAGCATAAAGCCGGGGCGTAAAACGTAACCAAGTCCTGGCTCGCCTTCAATGTTGGCACCTTGCCCCTGAAGCGTTGCGATATCTCTGTAAAGCGTACGAACGCTTATCCCCAGTTCTTTGGCCAAATGATTGCCAGTCACTGGAAAACGATGGCTTCGCAGGGTCTGAATCAGATCAAATAATCTTTCGGTGCGAGACATAAGTGGCTTTGTTGGTGGTGTGATCTCAACGAGATGCTGCCATCATTTGGCAGCAAGTCAAAGAACTGATTGCCATCAACCTCTGGGGAAGACTACTGAAGGCCATTTGGATCATGCTAATAGCGATGTTCAACGGAAACGACCTGATAGGAAGAGCTTTCCTGGCAGGCTGATGAGAGCAGACGCAACGCACGCATCACTACTGACACTTTCTGTCAGTATGCAGGAAGACAATGGCAGTGTTGATCACTAAACAAGGAGCTAAAACCATGCGTCTTCACTACCATCCCGCATCAACTTGCAGCCGCCGAGTGCTGATGGCCGCACATTACCTCGAAATCAAAGTCGATCTCGTGCTGGTGAATCTGTTCAATGGGGAGCAGAACTCTCCTGAATTTCTGAAACTTAACCCGAATCATCGGGTTCCGGTTCTCGAACATGATGGATTTGTTCTTTGGGAATCTTACGCCATCATGCAGTACTTGGCGAATATGACCCCTAGCCAAACTATTTATCCCATCGAACCCCGCGGCCGTGCTGACGTTAACCGCTGGCTTTTTTGGTGTGGGCAGTATTTCATGCCGGGCGTCGGCATTCTTAACTGGGAGAACTCGATCAAGTCTTTGGCTGGAATTGGTTCGCCCGACCCCAGTGAGGTCGCTCGCGGAGAGCGGCTTGTGACTGAAGCTGCGAAAATTCTTGATGCGCACCTTAGTAATCGAGAATGGATTTGCGACACCGGTCTTTCACTCGCCGATTTTGCTATAGCCGCGCCACTAGCTGACCAGCACAGCGCCAAATTCCCCGTAACTGATCTGCCCAATCTCCAGCGGTGGTTCATGCAAATCCAGGCGCTTGAGTCTTGGAAGAAGACGGAAGCAGGTGCTCTGTAAGCTAAAGGCGTCCGGTTGGAGCAATGCCTAACTAGGCATCAGGCATTGCCGTCAGGATGTAGTCCCATTGAGCCTTTATTGACAATTGACGCACTCAATAAAGGCTCAATGATTCTTTCTTGAAACATTGGTGAGGGAGACGCACATGTTTCGACGACCTCACTGTTCGGCCAGGTGTTTCTCAAGGTTGCCTGAACTCTGCGACTCTGGACATCGTTAACCTCGTGAATGACTGTCTGCAAAGACGAATTTACTTCGTAGGTTTAATCCAACTCACTGATGCAGACCACTTTAGGCTGCGTCATGTCCTCATAGGCAAACCGGACACCCTCTCGCCCCAGACTTCCGTACTTGAATCCACCGAAAGGCATGGCATCAAAACGATAATCGGAAGAGTCATTGATCATCACTCCACCGGCTTGAATTAGCCGCGCCAATTTCAAGGCCTTGGAAAGATCACGTGTGAAGAGTCCCGCATGTAAGCTGTACTCCGGAGCGTTGGCC
>Ga0207655_1000961_pt1 | contig 29731 bp, 33 predicted proteins | sample KBSM44metaG_FD_184398 | JGI IMG/M metagenome (GOLD analysis project Ga0207655, IMG submission 184398) | Miscanthus rhizosphere microbial communities from Kellogg Biological Station, Michigan, USA - KBS M4-4 metaG (SPAdes) (version 2) | ecosystem: Host-associated > Plants > Roots > Rhizosphere >... | reverse complement strand
AACGTCGGCCACAGCATGTGGGCGATGCCTTTGGTGCCTTCACCACCCAGTGCCGGGCCCGCGATGTTGCGCACATAAAACAGCGCACCGAAAAAGGCCAGGAAGAACATCACCTCCGAGAAAATGAACCAGCTCATGCCCCAGCGGAACGAGCGGTCGAGTTGCGGGCTGTACAACCCCGCGCGACTCTCCTTGACCACCGTCCCGAACCAGCCGAACAGCATGTAGGCCAGCAGCAGTCCGCCGACGAAAAAGATCAGCGGGCCATGGGATTCTGGCCGCGCAGCCTTCAGGTCGTTGAACCAGGTGCCCAGGCCGAACACCGTGACCAGCATGCCGATCGTGGCGATGATCGGCCATTTGCTCTGGGCTGGAACGTAATAATGTTCATGAGTTGCCATTTATTGTTCTCCTTATCGGGCACGCTTTAACGCCTAGCCACCTGTGCTTGCTGCAACAGCCACGGGCGGATGACGTGCGGTGATATCGAACAGCGTGTAGGACAGCGTCAGGTGCTTCACATCCTTGGGCATGTCGCGGTCAACGATGAACCGTACTGGCATCTCGATGCGTTGACCGGGCTGCAGCACTTGCTGGGTAAAGCAGAAACATTCGGTCTTGTGGAAGTACGCCGCAGCTGCACTCGGCGCGATACTCGGCACCGCCTGGGCGCTCATCGGCCGGTCGGTGGGGTTGTGGGCGATAAAAATCATCTCGTTCACCGCCCCGGGGTGCGCGGTCAGCTCATCCGTCTTGGGGTAGAAGTCCCAGGGCATGTCAGCAGCGTTGGTCGACAGAAACTGCACGCGAACCTGGCGCGAGGCGTCGACCGTTTGCTCGCCTTCATACTGCCCGGCGGTTTTGCCATTGATGCCGAATGCCTTGCACATCACGTCGTAGATCGGCACCAGGGCAAAGCCGAAGACAAACATCGCCGCCACCACCAGCAACAGGCGGGTGACCAGTTTCTTCATCGAGATCGAGTCAGCCATTATTTCCAGCCTCTACGCCATATCCTGTAGGAGCTGGCTTGCCAGCGAAGGCGGAGTGTCTGACACACCGCGCTGCGTTCATCGCCAGCAAGCCGGCTCCTACAGGACCGAGGCGTTTCATTTCACTTCCGGCGGTGTGGTGAAGGTGTGATACGGCGCGGGCGATGGAATGCTCCATTCCAGGCCTTCGGCACCATCCCACGGCTTGGCCGGTGCCGGCTCGCCGCCGCGAATGGTCTTGATCACGATGAACAGGAAGAAGATCTGCGTGGCACCAAACATGAACGCGCCGATCGACGACACCATGTTGAAGTCGGCGAATTGCAGGTTGTAGTCCGGAATCCGCCGCGGCATGCCCGCCAGGCCCACGAAGTGCATCGGGAAGAACGCCATGTTCATGCCGATGAAAGACAGCCAGAAGTGCAGCTTGCCGAGGGTTTCGTCGTACATGTGGCCGGTCCACTTCGGCAGCCAGAAGTAAGCCGAGGCGAAGATCCCGAAGATCGCCCCCGGCACCAGCACGTAATGGAAGTGCGCGACCACGAAGTAGGTGTCCTGGTACTGGAAGTCTGCCGGGGCGATGGCCAGCATCAGCCCGGAGAATCCGCCAATGGAGAACAGGATCACGAACGCCACGGCGAACAGCATCGGCGTCTCGAAGGTCAGCGAGCCTTGCCACATGGTGCTGGCCCAGTTGAACACCTTCACGCCGGTCGGCACTGCGATCAGCAGCGTGGCGTACATGAAGAACAACTCGCCCACCAGCGGAATGCCGACCACGAACATGTGGTGCGCCCAGACGATGAATGACAGGAACGCAATACTGGCCGTGGCATAGACCATCGAGGTGTAGCCAAACAGCGGCTTGCGCGAGAACGCCGGAATGATTGAGCTGACGGCACCGAAGGCCGGCAGGATCATGATGTACACCTCGGGGTGGCCGAAGAACCAGAACACGTGCTGGAACAGCACCGGATCACCGCCACCGGCGGCACTGAAGAAACTGGTGCCGAAGTGGATGTCCATCAGCATCATGGTCACGCAGCCGGCCAGCACCGGCATCACCGCGATCAGCAGGAACGCGGTGATCAGCCAGGTCCAGACGAACAGCGGCATTTTCATCAACGTCATGCCGGGGGCGCGCAGGTTGAGGATGGTCGCGATCACGTTGATTGCGCCCATGATCGAACTGATCCCCATCAAGTGGATGGCGAAGATGAAGAACGTCACGCTTTCCGGCGCGTAGGTGGTCGACAGCGGTGCGTAGAAGGTCCAGCCGAAGTTCGGCCCGCCACCGGGGGTGAACAGGGTCGATACCAGCAGCAGGAACGCGGCCGGCAAAAGCCAGAAGCTGAAGTTGTTCATTCGCGGCAGGGCCATGTCCGGCGCGCCGATCATCAACGGGATCATCCAGTTGGCGAGGCCGACGAAGGCCGGCATCACCGCACCGAAAACCATCACCAGACCGTGCATGGTGGTCATCTGGTTGAAGAACGCCGGTTCGACGATTTGCAGTCCCGGCTGGAACAGCTCGGCACGGATCACCATGGCGAACGAGCCGCCCAGCAGGAACATAGTGAATGCAAACCACAGGTACAGCGTGCCGATATCCTTGTGGTTAGTGGTCAACACCCAGCGCATCAGGCCTTTGGCGGGGCCGTGGGCGTGGGCGGTATCGGTATGAACATGGTCATCGACTACAACAGTCATGTCCTGTCTCCTGCAAACGGCTGGGCTGGGCGAACCGGGACGTCATGCCCCGACCGATTCCTTGAGTACGCAATAGACCGGGTCATTTGCTTTCCGCCTGTTTCAGCTCCAGCACTTCTTTAGGGGTGACCATGTCGCCTTTGTTGTTGCCCCAGGCGTTACGTTCGTAGGTCACGACCGCCGCGATATCGACTTCCGAGAGCTGCTTGCCGAACGCCGCCATGGCGGTGCCGGGCTTGCCGTGGAAGACCAGGCTCAGGTGAGCCTCTTTCGGCCCGGTGGCGATTTTCGAGCCCTTGAGTGCCGGGAACATCGGCGGCAGGCCCTGGCCTTCGGCCTGGTGACAGGCCACGCAAGTGGTGTGATAAATCTTGTCGCCGCGCTCCTTGAGCTCGTCGAGGGTCCATTCCTTGCTGGTCAGCTCTTTGAGTTGCGCGGCTTCCGCCTTGCGCTCGCCCAGCCATTTTTCGTAGTCGGCCTTTTCCTTGACCTCAACCACGATCGGCATGAAGCCGTGGTCCTTGCCGCACAGCTCGGCGCACTGGCCACGGTAGATGCCGGGCTTTTCGACACGGGTCCAGGATTCATTGACGAAGCCCGGAATAGCATCGCGCTTGACTGCGAAGGCCGGCACCCACCAAGAGTGGATGACGTCGGCGGAGGTCACCAGAAAACGCACCTTGGCACCGATCGGCAGCACCAGTGGCTTGTCGACCTCCAGCAAGTAATGCTCGCCCTTGGCTTCCTTGTTGTGGATCTGATCGGCGGGGGTAGTCAGGTTGCTGAAAAATTCGACGTCCTGACCCAGGTATTTGTAATGCCACTTCCACTGATAGCCGGTGACCTGGATATCGATATCCGGCTCCGTGTTGTCGTACATCTTGATCAGTGTGGCGGTTGCAGGGACCGCCATGGCCACCAGGATAAGCAGGGGGACGATGGTCCAGAGGATTTCAACGGTGGTGCTTTCATGAAATTTTGCGGCCACCTGCCCGGTCGAGCGGCGGTGGATCATCATCGACCAGAACATGGCGCCGAAGACGATGATGCCGATCACCACACAAATCCAGAAAATGGTCATGTGCAGATCGAATACTGCGTGACTGATCTCAGTCGCTCCAGGCGCCATATTGACAGTCCAGGCCGCTTGCGCCTGACTGAAAATCGACCACAACAGGAGGCCCATCCAGACATGTGGATGTCGCATCATTGCGGGTTCCCCTTATCGTTCTTGTTATCCCGTAGGCGTAACGCCTGCGGCAAGGGAGCGGCATTTTCAGACCACGAACTTGAATCGCCGAGCCTTGCTGCGTATGCAGTCGGGTGTCATCAGCTAACTCCATTCAGAACCGAGTATAGACAGCGACTGCCACCTCGCAACGCGATGGGGTAAATCAGCTGAAACAGGTTGGACTTGCGTTCCAGGTCACGAATGGAGAAGGATGCAGACGAGTGGTGGCAAATCGATATAACGCAGGCATCTCAAGAATGAAATAATTATGACAAATGCGTCTTAGCCTTTTTCCTGAGCCAGCTAAGTTATGTCTTCCCTATTTCATTGCCTTTGTTTCCTGGAGTTTTCATGAACACCGCCGCATTGCGCGAGCAGATCCAACAAGCCCAACAACACGAGGCCGAGACCGGCCTGCTGACTCGTCAGCTGGAAACCCAACTGCCGCACCTTCACTCCGCAATCCAATTGCCGGATGTCGACGCTAACGGCGTGATGACGCGTTTTGTGGCCGCGTATATAGAACAAGTGCCAGACCTGCTGGATGCTGCCAATGAAGTCGCCAGGGAGGCGGGCATCGAATCGCAGATCAAGCCGGTGCTGACAATCGCCGAGCAGTTCTTCCTCCAACCGCCGGCGATCATGGCCGGTCACGTTGGCCTGGACAGCCTGCTGGACGAAGCTTATCTGGCGCACCGCCTGGTCGAAGAGGTCAACGACCTGTACATCAAGCATTTTGGCCAGCCATTGATCCCCTTGGACATGACTGTCGCCAACCTGATTGCCCACCAATTGATTGGCGAGGAATTTGCCAACCAACTGGATGAGGCAGTGCATCACGCCGTTGACGAGATGCTTGACGATGAAAGTTTCGCGCTGGAATCGGTGGAGGCCTACCGCGAGAAACTCAACAGCCCGGACACCGGCGCCGCGTGGAAGCGCTGGCCGTGCCTGTCGCGCCAATTAGGTGTCGAGCTGGAGCTGGATCAGCCAGCGGCTTGATCCAACGGTAAGAACCGAACACCTGTGGGAGCGAACAAACTCGCTCCCACACGGTTATCTATCCGGCGGAACCTACGCCCGTCGTGGTCCGCAACCGTCCTTCCAATCTGCGCTTCAACCCCCGCGCTTCAATCACCAACTTCGAACCCTTGGCCGCATTGGCCCGGCCCCACTCCTCCAGCAACTCAAGGCACGAGTGATCGATGTAGCTCAGGTTATTGAGCGGCACATGCACCGTCGCGCCAGCGGGAATGCTCCCCAGCACCTGGGTCAACGCCGGCACCTTGAGGAAAGTCGCCGCCCCCACCAGACGCAGTTCCATCTCGCCGTCCGCCGGTAGATCGATCAGGCTGATTTTCAGGCGCGAAGCCTTCCAGGCCAGTTTGGCCAGCGTCAGGCCAAAGCCGATCAGCACGCCCGTCAGCAGGTCGGTGAAGATGATTGCCAGTGCAGTCGCCGCATAGGTAAACATCGGCATCCGGCCATAACGGGCCAGGCCGCGAAAGGCTTTGAGGTCCACCAGTTTGAAACCGGTGTAAACCAGCACGCCCGCCAGGCTCGCCACCGGAATGCTTTGCAGCACGCTCGATAGCAGCAACACGAAAGCCAGCAACCACAGGCCATGGAACACCGTCGACAGGCGGGTGGTGGCGCCGGCTTGAACGTTGGCCGAGCTGCGCACGATCACCCCGGTCATCGGCAGCGCGCCGAGCAGGCCACACAACATGTTGCCCACACCTTGTGCCGACAATTCGCGGTCGAAGTCCGAGCGTTGACCACTGTGCATGCGATCCACGGCGGCGGCCGAGAGCAGGGTTTCGGCGCTGGCGATAAAGGCCACGGCGAAGGCGGCGATCAGCAGGGTTGGGTCAGCCAGGTTGAGCAGAACCGCCGGGCGTAGCCAATCGATGGCCTCCGCCAGGTTAGTCGGGACCTCCACACGTTTGACCTGCAAGGCGAGCGCCAGGCTGGCGATCGTTGCCAGACCGACCCCGAGCAATGCGCCGGGAACGAAACGCAGGGAATGCGGGCGGAATTTTTCCCACAGCCACATCACGGCAATGGTCGACAGCCCGAGCAAACCCGCTTGCCAGCCAAACGAAGGCAAAGCCTGAATCACTGCAGCAGGGAAGGCCGCCAGGTTATCCAGCCCTGAGGGCTTGGGCACGGCATCGAGCATTACGTGCACCTGCGACAGCACGATCAACACGCCGATGCCGGCGAGCATGCCGTACACCACAGCCGGCGCCGTGACCCGAAACCAGCAACCCAGTTTCAAACGCCCGGCTACCAATTGTAGAAAACCCGCCAGTAGCAGGATCGGCCCGAGCATGGCGATACCATGTTGGCGCACCAGTTCGAACACCAATACCGCCAGACCGGCCGCCGGGCCGCTGACTTGCAACGGTGAACCGGCAAGCCAGCCAACTACCAGCCCACCGATGATGCCGGTGATCAGGCCTTTGGCCGGTGGCAGCCCGGAGGCGATGGCGATGCCCATGCACAAAGGCAGGGCAACCAGAAACACAACCACCGAAGCCAGCAGCTCCCGTGGTAGAACAGCTTTTAATTGAGCGGCACGCATGGTGACTCTCCCGAAGTTTTCTTCAGGCATGGCAAAGCCGGGCTGCCTGATCAGCAGCCTCGGCTAAACCACACAGGGATCTGGTGACCTGTCTCGCAAACGTTGTTGTGAGACAGGCTACGAAGAGGATTTAGAAGCGCGCTTTGGGCGTCGCCACCGGAATCGGATGGCTGCCATCGAGCGGCAGGAAACAACCCTGATCCGCGTCGTAAGCCTGGATTTCGCTGGTTTCGATGTTGTACACCCAACCATGGATAAACAGCTGACCGTTGGCCATGCGCGAGGCTACCGACGGGTGCGTGCGCAAATGCTGCAACTGAGCGATCACATTCTCTTCGGTAAGGATGTGCATGCTCTCGCTTTCATTCGAGCAATGGCAGTTGTCCTGAACCATGGTTTTCGCCACTTCCGCATGGCGCAGCCAGGCTTTGACCGTCGGCATCTTTTCCAGGCTCTGCGGGTTGAGTACCGCGCGCATGGCGCCGCAGTCAGAGTGGCCGCAGATGATGATGTGCTGTACGCCGAGCGCCAGCACTGCGTATTCGATGGCTGTGGAAACACCACCGTTCATTTGCCCATAAGGCGGCACGACGTTGCCGACGTTACGGGTGACGAACAGGTCGCCGGGGGCGCTTTGGGTGATCAGCTCGGGAACAATGCGCGAATCGGCGCACGCGATGAACATCGCCCGAGGCCGCTGGGCCGTGGCGAGTTTTTTGAAGAGTTCTTCCTGCTGCGGAAAGATCTCGTGATGAAAATGCAAAAAGCCGTCAACGATATGCTGCAACGCTGCATCGGCGGTTTCCGCCTCGGGTTGGGCTGAAGCCGACGCAGCCAAAGGCTGTTTATCCTTGTCACTCATGATTCATCCTCTTTGGCGGAGTCAGGGAATTTTCCCGTTTTGTCCGATGTGAAGCCAGTGGCTGTATAAAAAACATCCAGGTCGAAAAGCAGACCCATCAGTCACTCGATGAACAAGGTAGCGGCTGAAGCTTAACTCAAACTGAATCAAGCGCTCTAGAACGTGCGTTCCAGGTCATAAGAAATATGACCAGCTTGAACACGACGTGCTTTTTTCACTACTCCACCATAGGTCCGATTGTCCTTAAATCAATGACATCTGGCGACCCGGCGGACAAAAGGCTTTGCAGTCCAGATCGAAACCTTCCCGACGGTTGAGCCCCAGGCGCTTGATGGTTTTGGCAAAACGCTGCGCCAGCAGATCGGCAAACGGTCCTTCACCGCGCATACGGGCGCCAAACCGACTGTCGTAAAGCTCCCCACCACGGCTCTGGCGGATCAGGCTCAACACATGAGCTGCACGCTGAGGGTAATGGGCGGCCAGCCACTCTTCGAACAGCGGCGCCACTTCCAGCGGCAGGCGCAACATCATATAAGCCGCAGTTTGCGCTCCGGCCGCATGGGCTTCAGTCAGCAGGCTTTCGAGTTCGCTGTCGTTGATCATCGGAATCATCGGTGAACACAAGACACCCACCGGAATCCCTGCTTCACGCATTACCCGGATCGCCCGCAGTCGTGCCTTGGGCGCAGCCGTACGGGGTTCGAGGATGCGTTTGAGCTCATCGTCCAGAGTGGTGAGGCTGATCATTACCGCCACCAGTCGTTGTTCGGCGAGTTCGGCCAGCAGGTCCAGATCGCGCAGAATCAGCGAGCCCTTGGTGATGATGGTCACCGGATGGCGATAGCGCAGCAGCACCTCGAGGGTCCTGCGGGTGATTTTGTATTCACGCTCGATCGGCTGATAAGGATCGGTGTTGGAGCCCAGGTTGATCGGCGCGCATTGATAGCCGCGTTTGGACAGTTGTTCTTCCAGCACATCGGCGGCGTTGGTCTTGGCGATCAGTCTGGTTTCGAAATCCAGCCCTGGCGACATGTCCCAGTAGGCGTGGCTGGGCCGAGCATAGCAATAGATACAGCCATGCTCGCAGCCACGATAGGGATTGATCGAGCGGTCGAAGGGCAAGTCCGGCGAGTTGTTGCGGGTAATGATGGTCTTCGCCGTCTCGATGCGCACCTCGGTGCCTTGGGTGATTGGCGCTTCCTGATACCAGCCGTCATCCTCGGCCACCGAACGGTTCGGTGCGAAACGGTTGTGAGGGTTGGTGGCGGTGCCGCGACCGCGGGGTGGCAGAGGCGTGTTCATCGATAAAAACCCATTGGCTGTATGTGCATACAGTATCAAGGAGGAAAGCGACAAGCCAGTGCCGTTCGGCGAGTGAACATCGGAGATTATATAAAGGAACTAACAAGACAAGTTTATGGATCAAGCGCATCGCGCAACTGTCATCACTGGAAATATATATCAAGTGGCGCAATTACAAAGGCTGTTAGTACTATCCTCGCCACACGAAGTTGTCGTGGATTATTAATTAAAAGGATTTAGTCATGTCGTTTTTTAATCAGCGTGGTATTTTTTTACAACTGTTGGCGCCCAGCATAACCAATCCTCGCGAAGCACAAGTATCGATGCAGCTTGCCCGTAAAGAGCCGGGATGGGATGCGGTAAATGAAGTGCAGACAGAGGCACTGGTCGATTCCATCTATGTGACAGCGGTTTCCAGCGATGGTGGTCAGTCCTTCACGATCAAAACCATTAACAGCGATGTGGACGGTGATGGCGATATCGATGGTGATGACAAAGCAAAACTGCTGGCCTTGGCCAAGGCTTATTCCAGTATCGTAAATCCCTGAAGTTGATAGTTGTTGCCAGGTCTGCATGAAACTCCATGCAGGCCTGGTTTTATCGGTGTCTATTAACTCAAGGTCTTGCCGGATAGTGTCTCTCAATCAACTAGCGATGTCGGACAGTCTGACTGATCTGAATGACCACCAGCCTCGGGCATTTGCTGTTCTATTCACGATTCTTTGACAGTGCCCTCACAGGTCTTTGACTGTCCCGAGTTCAGGCTATCGATCACTTATCCACCACTTCACGGTCGCCTGAGCATGTCCCTACTGCGCCTTCTACCTGCGACGCTTCTTTTGTCGCTGGCCGCACTTTTCAACCTGACGCTGGCCCACGCTGACGACGCTGTTCTATCCCGGCCTGCGGACTGGGCTCAATCGGTGGAGGTTCAGTACAACCTCTATCAGATGTCCCCGACCCTCTATCGCAGTGCGTTGCCGGACAAGGGGGCGGTGCCGTTGCTGGAAAAACTCAAGGTCGCCACCGTCATCAACTTCCTGCCTGAACCGGACTCGAGCTGGTTGTCAAAACCCGGAATCACCCAGATACAACTGCCCTACCGCACCAATCATGTGGATGACAGTGATGTGCTCAAGGCCCTTCGCACGATTCAGAGCGCGGAGGCCAAAGGGCCTGTGCTGATGCACTGCAAACACGGCTCGGATCGCACCGGCCTGATGGCGGCGATGTACCGTGTGGTGGTGCAGGGCTGGAGTAAGGAAGATGCGCTGAGTGAAATGACTCAGGGCGGTTTTGGCGATAGCACCCACTTCAAGGACGGCATTCGCTACATGATGCAGGCCGATGTCGACAAACTTCGTACGGCGCTGGCCAATGGTGAGTGCAGCACAAGTCCGTTTGCCATGTGTTCGATGAAGAGTTGGTTCAACTCGGCCCATGTCGAGTAAGTAACACCTTCCACTGCGTTGCGCAGTGGAAGGTGTTTTTCGATACTCAGTGTTGCTCGTCAGGCTTTTTCTTCAGCTTCGGGTTCGGGAAAAACTGCACGGCCTGAACCTTGGCGTCCGGCACCTTGGGTGCCGAGGTGTTAACCCGGGTGCCCAATTCCTTGGGCACCGACAGGCCTTGTTCATTCAGCGTATCGGAATAACCGCAGGCCACACACTCGCGATGTGGAACGGTATCTTCGTTCCACATCATCAACTTGTCGGGCTCGCTGCAGGCCGGGCAGACCGCCCCGGCGATAAAGCGTTTTTTGGTAATCACAGGTCCCTCACTCATGCTGCCGCGTCCTCGGTCAGGCCGCTGTGGCGCAAGAGTGCGTCAATCGATGGCGCACGGCCACGGAAGTCGACGAACAGCACCATCGGCTCCTGGGAACCACCTCGTGCCAGGATCGCTTCGCGGAATGCACGACCGGTCTGGGCATTGAGCACGCCGTCTTCTTCGAACTTCGAGAAGGCATCGGCCGACAATACTTCAGCCCACTTGTAGCTGTAGTAACCCGCCGCGTAGCCACCGGCGAAGATGTGGGCGAAGCTGTTGGGGAAACGGTTGTAGGCCGGTGGACGCATGACCGAAACCTCATCACGTACCCCTTCGAGCACTTGCAGCACGCTGCGGCCGTCGCCGTGAGTGGCGTGCAGCTCGAAGTCGAACAGCGAGAACTCCAGTTGGCGGACCATCATCAGTCCGGACTGGAAGTTCTTCGCCGCGAGCATTTTCTCCAGCAGATCCTGAGGCAACGGTTCGCCGGTTTCGTAGTGACCGGAAATCAGTGCCAGACCTTCCGGCTCCCAGCACCAGTTTTCCATGAACTGGCTTGGCAGCTCGACCGCATCCCAGGCCACGCCGTTGATGCCGGATACGCCAGCGTGCTCGACACGGGTCAGCAGGTGATGCAGGCCGTGACCGAATTCATGGAACAGGGTGGTCACTTCGTCGTGGGTCAGCAGGGCTGGTTTACCGCTGTCGGCCGGGGTGAAGTTGCACACCAGGTTCGCCACCGGGCTTTGCAGCACACCATTGATTGTACGGCGGTGATCGCGGGCGCCGTCCATCCAGGCACCGCCACGCTTGTTGGCGCGGGCATAGAGGTCGAAGAAGAAGCGGCCGACGTGCTGGCCGTTTTCCTTGATTTCGAACAGGCGAACGTCCGGGTGCCAGGTATCGAAGCCTTTCAGCTCGGCGATCTCGATGCCGTACAGCCGCTGGACGATGGCGAACAGCCCACCCAGAACCTTGTCGATCGGGAAGTACGCGCGAAGGGTTTCCTGGGCAACGCTGTAGCGCTGCTCGCGAAGTTTTTCACCGTAGAAACCGCTGTCCCAGCTTTGCAGGTCCGGGCAACCCTGTTCGGCGGCGTAGGCCTTGAGCTGCTCCAGATCCCGGACGGCGAACGGCTTGCTGCGCTTGGCCAGGTCGCGCAGGAAGCTGAGTACCTGATCGCTGGATTCGGCCATTTTGGTCGCCAGGCTCAGCTCCGAGAAGCTGGTGAAACCCAACAGTTTTGCCAGTTCCTGACGCAGGTCGAGGATTTCTTCCATGACCGGGCCGTTATCGTTCTGACCGGCATTCGGACCTTGGTCCGACGCACGGGTGCAGTAGGCGGCGTAGACTTCTTCGCGCAGGGCACGGTCCTGGGCGTAGGTCATCACCGCGTAGTAACTCGGGAATTCCAGGGTGATCAGCCAGCCGTCGAGGTCTTTGGCTTGCGCGGCGGCGGCCATCTGCGCCTTGGCTGAATCGGTCAGGCCAGCGAGGGCGGCTTCGTCAGTGATGTGCTTGGTCCAGGCCTGAGTGGCGTCGAGCAACTGGTTGGAGAAGCGACTGCCCAGCTCCGACAGTTTGCTCTGCACGTCGGCATAACGCTTTTGTTCGGCTTCAGGCAGGTCGATACCCGACAGGCGGAAGTCACGCAGGGCGTGCTCCAGGATGGTTTTCTGCGCCACGTCGAAACCGGCGGCCTCAGGACTGTTCGCCAGCGCTTCATAGGCCTGAAACAGTTCACGGTTCTGGCCCAGCTCGGTGGCGTAGGCGCTCAGGGCCGGCAGGCAGGACTCGTAAGCCTCGCGCAACTCAGCGCTGTTGCACACGGCATTGAGGTGGCTGACCGGGCTCCAGGCGGCGCCCAGACGATCGTTGAGTTCGTCCATCGCCAGCACCAGGCCGGCCCAGGTCGGTTGTTTGGCCTGGGTCTTGAGGATTTCGACAATGGCGGCGCGGTTGTCAGCCAGGATTTTTTCAATGGCCGGTTGCACGTGTTCGGCACGGATCGCCGAGAACGGCGGCAGGTCGTAGGACTGCAGAAGAGGGTTGTTCACGCTCACGGTTGGCACCTTGGCTGGAAAACATGCGGAAGAAACATGCGCCCATCTTAATTACAATCGACGCTCACCGCAGCTATCGGCAACAGAGAGAAACCCTATCGTGACCCTTCGCAAGTATCAGAACTACACGCCGCTGCTGGGCAAAGGCGCTTTTGTCGACGGCTCGGCAGTGGTGATCGGCGACGTCGAAATCGGCGAAGACAGCTCCGTCTGGCCGCTGACGGTGATCCGCGGCGACATGCATCGCATCCGGATCGGTGCGCGCACCAGCGTGCAGGACGGCTGCGTGTTGCATATCACCCATGCAGGGCCATTCAACCCCGATGGCTTTCCGTTACTGATCGGCGACGATGTGACCATCGCGCATAAAGTCATGCTTCATGGTTGCGCCGTGGGCAACCGGATTCTGATCGGCATGGGCAGCATCGTCATGGACGGTGCGGTGGTCGAGGACGATGTGATCATCGGCGCCGGTAGCCTGGTGCCACCGGGTAAGCGCCTGGAAAGCGGTTTCCTTTATGTCGGGAGCCCGGTGAAACAGATCCGGCCGCTGACGGACAAGGAAAAAGCCTTTTTCACCTACAGTGCAGCGAATTACGTGAAGCTCAAGGACCTGCATCTGGCCGAAGGCTACGACCAGCTCTAAGCCGCTTGATAACGGAAAGCGTCTCGCTATTGCTCAGGAATTTCCATGCATTACCAAACCGTACTGTTCGACCTCGATGGCACGCTGACCGACCCGCGCGAAGGCATCACCCGCTCCATCCAGTTCGCCCTGAGCAAACTGGGTATCGATGAACCGGACCTGACCAGGCTCGAACATTTCATTGGCCCGCCATTGTTGCAGGCGTTCATGCAGTTCTATGACTTCGACGAACCCAAGGCCTGGAAGGCAGTGAACTTCTATCGTGAACGCTTCAAGGTCACCGGCCTGTATGAAAACCGCGTGTTCGACGGCGTCACGCCTCTACTGGAAACCCTCGGTGGCCAAGGGCGGCAGCTGTACATCGCGACCTCCAAGCCATGGGTTTTCGCCCGGGAAATTGCCCGGCACTTCGACTTCGCCAAGCATTTCAAGATGATTTATGGCAGTGAGCTGGATGGCACGCGGACCAACAAGGTCGAGCTGATTGCACACTTGATGGCCGAAGAAGGTCTCGACCCGGCCAATACGCTGATGATCGGCGACCGTAAGCACGACCTGATCGGTGCCCGCAGCAATGGGCTGGACGCGGCAGCGGTGGGTTATGGGTTTGGCAGCCGGGAAGAATTGAGCGCCGAAGCACCGGCGTATCACTTCGAGACGCTGGATGAGTTGCATCAGGCGTTTTTGCAGCGCTGAGCAAATCCCTTCGCGGGCAAGCCCGCGAAGGGGCCCGTTCAGCCACCGGAATTCGCTGATCCTGCCAACGCCCTCAACGCCGCCTTGCGCTCCCCAACCGGCAACGTGCCTACCTTCTCCACTGCCGCATAAAACCTCACCCAATCACCATCGACCTGCCTGAACAGTGTGGTAAACGCTGGCACCCACTGGTCATACAAACCAAACGGCAGTAATCGGGCGTTGTTCATCGGGGCGTTGATCCATGCATCGTAGCGATTGTTGCCAGCCCATTGGCTGTCACGCAGGGTCCTGTACTCACGGCGCAGTTGTTCGAACTCGGCCGCTTTTCGCTCACGCATTTGGTCGGCCGGCAGCGGTAGGGCGTAAAGCCGTTCAAGCCGGGTGCGGGTGTCCAGAATCAATTGGATGAACTGGTCGCGTTGGCGTACCAACGCTCCATTGTCCGGCGGCATGTCTCGGAATGCGCGCCATTGGCGAGTGCCTTCCTGTTCGACGAACGTGGCGAAGGACTCGTTGAACTCGGTGTCGTCTTTCACATAAAAACGTTGGTGCGCGAGTTCGTGGAATATCAGCGTCGCCAACCGCTCGTCGCCCCACGCCATCATCGAGCTAATAATCGGATCGTTGAACCAACCGAGCGTCGAATAGGCCTCGACGCCGCCGATCGACACGTCCATACCTTGCAGGCGTTGCAAGGCGGCCTCACCGCGAGCAGCGCTCTGACTGTAAAAACCGCGATAAGCGACGCAGCCGGCGACGGGGAAGCAATGGTTCTGCGGCTTCAGCGAAAACTCCGGCGTGGCGAAGACATTCCAGACTACAAACGGTCGGCCGATGTCGGCGTACAAGCGGTAGCTCTGGTTGTCCGGCAGATGCAGGTGTTGGCTGGCGAACGTTCGGGCCTTTTGTGACTGGGCCAGGTGCGCACGCAATTGCCGATCGCGGTCGGGGTCGGCAATCACATTGGCAATCGGCTCCCGGGCCCGCAGCAAGTGCAGCTGACCACTGGCCAATTGGCCGTAATAGCTGACGCTCGCGCAGCCATTGAGCAACAAAAGAAAAACACCCGGAAACAAAATGCGTAAAACGCGATCAAGTAACCCAAGGCTTGGACGCGGCCTGATCAAAATAAAAAAATCCCTGGAAAGTCTGCCCGCAAGACTATCCCGCCTATTGGAGCTCCGCTATGCGCAAATTGATGCTGACGGGAGGCCTGCTGATGCTGGCCGGCTGTGCCGGATTGCCCACCCCTGATCCTTCGCAGGCCTGGATCGATCTTGATCCATTACAACAAGACGCCGCGCTGCAAGCGCTGAAAGTCGATGACAAGGCGTCCATCGACAAGCGCTACTTCCAGGTGCAGCCCGGCAGCCATGAGCTGAAGGTTCGCTATTTGTTCGCGGTCCAGCCAACCAACATTGGCCCCGATGCCGAGCCGTTGTGGCGCGACTGCCAGTTGAATGTGAAATTCAAGGACTTCAACGCCGGGCAGCGGTATCAGCTGCAAGCGGGGAATATCGGCTTTCGGCCGTGGGCAAAGCTTTATGATCAGCAGCGAAAAGTGATTGGGCAGGGTAAGCCAGCGGGCTGCCAACGCACCTGATCGGCGCTATGCTGAATGATCAGTCCTTGGGATATTCATCATGCGCAGGTTGTTGCTGTTGCTCGCTGCAGGTGCCTTTGTCGGCTGCACGAGTCCGTTGCCGGCGGTCAATCCGCAGATGGCCTGGGTCGACTTTGCTACGCCAGTTCCCGGTGGGAAACTGCTGATGGCCGATCGTCTGGACAACCAGCGGTTGAGCGATGGCCGTTACTTTCAGGTCACCCCGGGTAGTCATGAGCTCAGGGTACGTTTTGACTTTGAAGTGTTTGGCGGAGGACCGGGGTTGCTGAACACTCCTCTGGAGCGAATATGCTACCTGACCATCAATTACGACCATTTCGAGGCCGGCCAGCGTTATCTGTTGGAGGCTCGCTCCATAGCGTTCAGCCCCAGCGCCCGGCTGTATAACGCCAAGCGGGAGATTGTCGCCGAAGATCGCGAGAGCTACTGCCTCATGTGAGGCGAATCAACGGTCATTTTTTTGGTAGATGATTTTCTTCGTGCCGCCGTCGCACGTGCCGACCACCATATTCTGATCGTGCACTTCGTCGTTGGTGACGATTTCCAGGGTGTAGGACGAGACGTTATTGGCCTGGATCTTGGCTTCGATCTCAGCCTTGAGTTCCTCACACGATTTGGTTACCGCGAGAGCCGATGTGGCCAGCGTGCAACAGATAACCGCCAAGGCAAAACGTTTCATGGTTGAAGCTCCCTTGAGGCAGCGCGCACGGTGATGCGCTAAAGCTGCTGTCATTTATTCGACCACAATTACGCCAGCCATGTTTTGTTCCAACGCAAAAAAAGATCGCAGCTTTCGACAGCGCCTACCGATCAATCAATAATCCAGGCGCTGCCGACGGCTGCGATCTTTTATCGGTTTAGCTGACCAACGTCGCATCCAGGCTGATTTTCGCATTCAGCACCTTGGACACCGGGCAGCCCTCTTTGGCCTTGTTGCTCAATTCCTCGAATTGCGCCTGGGTCGCCCCAGGGATTTTCGCCTTGAGGATCAGTTTCACTGCGGTGATTGCAAAGCCGCCGTCCACCTGGTCCAGAGTGACTTCGGCATTGGTGTCGATGCTGTCGGCCTTGAGGCCGGCATCGCCGAGAATCATTGAAAATGCCATGGAGAAACAGCCCGCGTGGGCCGCACCGATCAACTCTTCCGGATTGGTGCCTTTACCGCCTTCGAAACGGGCCTTGAAGCCGTAAGGGGCTTCTCTGAGTACGCCGGTTTCCGTGGAGATTGAGCCAATGCCGGTTTTCAGGTCACCTTCCCAATGAGCCGATGCTTTCTTTGTGATAGCCATGTCTGCCTCCTCAAGATCCGGTGCGAAACGTCGCGCCTTCGTGGTTTTCGGTTACCAGGGTTCTGAGGATAGACCGTCAGGCAAAGTTCACCTCATCTGATCAGTCCTCTAATCGTGCAGGAATTTTGTCTCTTCTATTGAAACTCGGGTATATGCCCTCATTGCATAGAACACGCTTATAGCCTCGGCAGGTTTTCGTTGGTGAAAAAACCTGCTTACCCATTGGAGAAGCAGGTTTATGAAACGACTGTCTGAGATCAAGTTTTCGACCCTCGATCTGGTGCCCGTGCGCGAGAACGGCAGTGCGGCCCAGTCTCTGCGCAATTCCCTGGACCTGGCGCAGCACGTCGAAAAATTTGGCTACAACCGCTTTTGGGTCGCCGAACACCACAATATGGACGGGATCGCCAGCTCGGCGACCTCGGTCCTGCTGGGCTATCTGGCCGGTGGCACTTCGACCATTCGTGTCGGCTCGGGGGGCGTGATGTTGCCCAACCATGCGCCGCTGGTGATCGCCGAGCAGTTCGGCACCCTTGAAAGCCTGTATCCAGGCCGGATCGACCTGGGCCTGGGGCGTGCGCCCGGCTCCGATCAAATGACCGCCCGCGCCTTGCGTCGTGAACGCTCCGGCAGCGCCGACGACTTCCCGGAAGACGTGGCCGAGTTGATGCGCTACCTCGGCCCACGCACGCCGGATCAGCGGATCATTGCCATGCCAGGTACCGGCACCAATGTCCCGGTCTGGTTGTTGGGTTCGAGCCTGTTCAGTGCGCAGCTGGCCGGTGAGCGCGGATTGCCCTACGCCTTCGCTTCACATTTCGCACCGCGCTTCATGCATGAAGCGATTCGCGTCTACCGCAACCACTTCAAGCCATCAGCGGTGTTGGATAAGCCTTACGTGATGCTCGGTGTGCCGCTGGTGGCGGCAGACACCGACGAGCGGGCCGATTACCTGGCCACTTCGGTGTACCAGCGGATTCTTGCGTTGATGCGTGGCCAGAGCCTGGTGCAACGCCCACCCGTGAAGACCATGGACGGCCTGTGGCTGCCCCATGAGAAAGAAGCGGTCGGTGATTTCCTGGGGCTGGCGATGGTCGGCAGCCCGCAGAAAATCCGCGCCAAGCTTGAGGTGCTGATCGAACAGACCCAGGCGGATGAACTGATTTTCACCTGTGACCTGTATGAACATGCCGATCGCGTGCACTCCTATGAACTGTTGGCGCAGGTCATGAAGGGCTGACACTTAAACGGCATCCACAAAAAGCCGACGCCATGGCGTCGGCTTTTCGTTATTGAGGGAAGTCAGCCCTGTTTGTAAACGATTACCTTGGAGCCCTTCTCGCATTTCCCGACGACTTTTCCACCGGCAGCAGTGCCTTTGTCGACGATCTCCAGCGTGTAATTGGAAACACCCTTGGCGTCCAGTTTTGCAGCAATTTCGGCTTTCAGCTCTTCACACGACTTGACCTGGGCAAAGGCTGTTCCCGCAAGGCTCAACAAACCTACCGCCAGAATAAACTTCTTCATGGGTTGCACTCCTTGGTCGGATCAATAGAGGGAGGGCATCCAGCTACCGGATGCGCTCATTCTGTAGCGCTTTGCTGTTTCCTATGGCATTCAGTCGTCGCGCAAGTTCAGACGGCTGGCTCGAACTCAGCTGCTGGCAATCCGGAACCCGACTTTGAGTGTCACCTGGAAGTGTGCAGCTTTGCCGTCTTTGATATGCCCGCGAGTTTCGGTCACTTCAAACCATTCCATGTACTTGAGGCTTTTGTTGGCTTCGGCCAAGGCATTGTTGATGGCGTCTTCAATGCTGCTGGTGGACGAGCCAACCAGTTCGACTTTCTTGTAGGTGTGATGGTCAGACATGGCGTTCTCCTTGAGGTGTGAAATACAGCCTAGCAGTGATTTTTCTTATTTCTTCTGTCGACCAATCCGTAGTGACGTTCAGATTTACTGCACTTTCTCGAACCCCTGAAGTCCCAACCAACACACGTCACTCATCAACAATGCAGGAGAGCCATCATGGCCAACACGTCGTTACGCAACGCCTCATTGCAAAGCATGGAAGCCGAGATCGAGAGTCTGTTGAAATCGTTGGAAAGCTTGAAGGACGACGCCTCGGACGAGTCGCGTAAAACTATCAAGACGTTGAAAAGCAACGCCGAGAACGCGCTGAAACACTCACGCCATCTGCTCACCGATGCTTATGAAGAGGTTAAGGTAAAAACCCGTGAAACCGGGATCGCGACTCGTGACTACGCCCAGGAGCACCCTTGGACTACAGCCGGTGTTGCCGTTGGTGCGCTGGGATTGCTTGCGGCCTATTTATTGTTCAAGCGCGATCATTAAGGTGTCTGGCGCAGTTCGTTTTTAAGCCACTGCGCCAACTGCCGAGCGCGCCCGTCCGCGGCGCGCTTGGGGAGCCACAACGCCAGTTGCGCCGGGGTTTCACGGAAGCCCCATGGCGCAACCAGGCGACCGGCCTTCACGTCTTCGGCCACCAGCGGCTCGGGCGCGATGGCCACGCCCAGCCCGGCCACTGCCGCTTCCAGTAAGTAATACAAATGCTCGAAGCCCTGACCGTACTTCAGCGCCTTGTCATCGAGGCCGCTTTGCTGTGCCCATATCGGCCAGGCTTGCGGACGTGAGGTGGTGTGCAGCAAGGGTTCGCTCAACAGTGTGCTTGCCGGTGCGTTTCGTAGCCTTTCGTAGCCGGCAAATCGCGGGCTCATGACCGGGCCGATGCGTTCGCTCACCAACTCGTAGACCTGCATATCCGCCGGCCACGGCGGCTCGGCAAACACCAGCAGGGCATCCAGACCGGGCCTTCGTGGATCGAGATCGCCTTCGCCAGCCGACAGGTGCAAGCGCAGATCCGGCAGGTCCGCATTCAGGCGCCCCAAACGCGGAATGAACCAGCGCGCCAAAAGACTGCCCGAGCAGCCGAGCACGAACGGCGCATCGGCGGTGCTTTGGGTCAGCTCGGCGCAAACGCTGCGCAAACGCTCGAAGGCTTCGCCGCTGGCATCGCGCAATCGAACGCCGGCATCTGTGAGTTTAAGGCCGCGTCCATCCTTGATGAAAAGGCTCACGCCGAGGTGTTCCTCCAGTACCTTGAGTTGCCGGCTGACCGCGCCATGGGTGACGTGCAGCTGTTCGGCAGCCTGACTGACGCTGTTCAGGCGGGCAGTGGCTTCGAAGGCGCGAAGCGCGTTCAGCGGGGGGAGGTCATGGCTCATGGGATCTGTGAGTTTTCCTGACAGGTTGCGGCGATCTTATCGGTTTTCAGCGTGGGATGTCAGGGGTAGAGTGAACCCCATCGTCACCTCTCGAATACAACTGGAGCGACCCATGACCCAGACTAATCTGCGCAACGGCCCCGACGCCAACGGCCTGTTTGGCGCGTTCGGTGGCCGTTACGTCGCCGAAACCCTGATGCCGTTGATCCTCGATCTGGCCCGTGAATACGAAGCAGCCAAGGAAGATCCGGCATTCAAAGAAGAATTGGCCTACTTTCAGCGTGATTACGTCGGACGTCCAAGCCCACTGTATTTCGCCGAACGCCTGACTGAGTTCTGCGGTGGCGCGAAAATTTACCTCAAGCGCGAAGAGCTGAACCACACCGGCGCGCACAAGATCAACAACTGCATCGGCCAGATCCTGCTGGCGCGGCGCATGGGCAAGAAACGCATCATCGCCGAGACCGGCGCCGGCATGCACGGCGTGGCGACCGCCACCGTGGCCGCGCGTTTCGGCCTCGAATGCGTGATCTACATGGGTACCACTGACATCGAACGTCAGCAAGCCAACGTGTTTCGCATGAAGCTGCTGGGCGCCGAAGTGATCCCGGTAGTCGCGGGCACCGGCACCCTCAAAGACGCAATGAACGAAGCCCTGCGTGACTGGGTGACCAACGTCGACAGCACCTTCTACCTGATCGGCACCGTGGCCGGTCCGCACCCGTACCCGGCCATGGTTCGCGACTTCCAGGCCGTCATCGGCAAGGAAACCCGCGAGCAGTTGCAAGCCCAGGAAGGTCGTCTGCCAGACAGCCTGGTGGCGTGCATCGGCGGTGGTTCCAATGCAATGGGCCTGTTCCACCCGTTCCTCGATGATAAGAGCGTCGAGATCATCGGCGTCGAAGCGGCCGGTTACGGCATCGAAACCGGCAAGCACGCGGCCAGCCTGAACGGTGGCGTACCAGGCGTGCTGCACGGTAACCGTACGTTCCTGTTGCAGGACGATGATGGCCAGATCATTGACGCGCACTCGATTTCAGCCGGTCTCGACTATCCAGGCATCGGCCCGGAACATGCCTGGTTGCATGACATCGGCCGCGTCCAGTACACCTCGGTGACCGACGACGAAGCCCTCGACGCATTCCATAAGTGCTGCCGCCTGGAAGGGATTATTCCTGCACTGGAAAGCGCCCATGCCCTGGCCGAAGTGTTCAAGCGCGCACCGACCCTGCCGAAAGATCACCTGATGGTGGTCAACCTGTCCGGCCGTGGCGACAAAGACATGCAAACCGTGATGCACCACATGGAAAACTCTCAACAAGTGCAGTCCAAGCAGGAGAAACACTGATGAGCCGCCTGCAAACGCGTTTTGCCGAACTCAAGGAACAGAACCGCGCCGCCCTGGTGACCTTCGTGACCGCCGGCGATCCGAGCTATGACACGTCCCTGGCGATCCTCAAAGGCTTGCCCGGTGCCGGCGCCGACGTGATCGAGTTGGGCATGCCCTTCACTGATCCGATGGCCGATGGTCCGGCGATCCAGTTGGCCAACATTCGTGCCTTGGGCGCCAAGCAGAACCTGGCGAAAACCCTGCAAATGGTTCGCGAGTTCCGCAAAGGCAACAGCGAGACTCCGCTGGTGTTGATGGGTTACTTCAACCCGATTCACATGTACGGCGTGCCGCGTTTCATCGCTGAAGCCAAAGAAGCCGGTGTCGATGGCCTGATCGTGGTCGACATGCCGCCAGAACATAACGCTGAATTGTGCGACCCGGCACAGGCGGCGGGCCTGGACTTCATCCGTCTGACCACTCCGACGACTGACGATGGGCGTCTGCCGACCGTACTGAATGGCAGTTCCGGATTTGTTTACTACGTGTCTGTGGCGGGTGTGACCGGTGCGGGCGCGGCGACTCTGGAACATGTCGAAGAGGCCGTCACCCGTCTGCGTCGCCATACCGATCTGCCGATCAGCATCGGCTTCGGTATTCGCACACCGGAACAGGCAGCGGCAATCGCGCGTCTGGCTGATGGTGTGGTGGTGGGGTCGGCGCTGATTGATCACATCGCCAACGCCTCGACCCCTGATCAGGCTGTGGAGGGCGTACTCAGCCTGTGCGCGGCCTTGTCCGACGGCGTGCGTAAAGCGCGGGTCAGCTGAAAGTAAGAGAGGAATTAGTGCCTCGCGGCACAGCACATACAGCAAGACCGAGGGCTTCAGGACTATGTTCTGAAGCCCTTTTTGCTTTCAGGGCAACTCCAACCCACCCGCAGCCTTGTGCAACTTCCTCAAATGTTCGCCAACCTGTTTCAGGTTCTCTTCGTTGGCGGCCATTTCAGCAGCGCGGCTTGGCTCGAGCAGCGCTCGCACTTCCTTGTCGAGGTCCCCGGTCAGCACTTGAAGCTGCTTCTGACGCAGATTGCTTTCCGACTCCAGGCGTGTCCACTCGTTCGGCTGCGGCAAACCATAGCCACCGGTGCCGAGCAGTTCGGCCGGACGGCTGAGGAAGCCGCTATTGGCGAGAATCTGCTGCAAGGTGGCGTTGGCTTTATCCATGCCGCCGTTGTTCAATTCCCGAGCGCCCAGGTAGCGCTGTTTGACTTCGTCCTGGGCCAATACTAATTGTTGGCGGAAGCTCGCCTGCTCCAGTAACAGCAATGCCGCGCTGGTGCGCAGGTCCGCCTGGTCAATCCATTTGCGGCGCTCATCAGCTTTCAATGCCAGCCAGTCTTCGACCTTTTCCTGCTTGATCGGCAAATGCTTTTTCAACACCTCGAACATCGCTTGATAACGCTCGCGGAAGGAGTCGAAGCGATAGCCCAGGCGTAGCGCTTCGCGAGGGTCGTCGAGCACGCTGGTATCCGCCAGTCCGCGGCTCTTGAGTACTTCCAGCAAGCCGTTGGGCATGATGCTGTCGAGCCCTGTCAGCTGGGCATTATTGCTGCCGCTGCGCAGCAGTTTCAGGCTTTCCACGGCGCAGTTGTTGGACAGGAAGAAGTAATTGCCGTCGTAACTCCAGTGCATCTCGGCGGCGTGCTCCACCACGTCTTCGATCTCGCTGCGCGACAGGTTCAGCGGCACCGAGGCCAGGCTGCGCAGTTCGGTCTTGGTGTATTCGTCGATCACCTGGGCCAGCGGCAACACAAACAGGCGCGATGGGTATTTGCCCACCAGCCCATCCCAACTCGACAACTGTACGTCACCGACGAAGGCGCGGTAGGACAGCACCAGATGTTGATCCAGATCGAGGCGGCAATCCGGCCCGCGAGGCCGACCGGGCGCGCAGATCACCAGTCGCAGCATGCTGTGACCCCAGCGGCTGACCCAGTTCTGGTTGGCTTCTGCCAGCAGATAGTCGACGGCATACACCCGTTCCGGATCGACCTGGCCCAAGGGCTGTTTGGCGAAATCATTACCGGCATTGAGGAAGGCGAATGATCGGGCGCAGGTGTCTTTGGCGGCGGGCGCCCAGCCGAAGTGTTCTTTGTAGTAGCGATACAGCGCAGGGCGACGGCAGGCATAGCTTGGGTCGAGGAGGAAGTACTCCATGTTGACCGCGACGAACTCCTTCGGGCTGCTCGTCTCGTAGATGTCCGGGCTGCGGGCAATCTGCCGGTTGTGCTGCTCGCGCTCGCCGCGCCGACCGACGTATTGCGGCCAGCCGGCCAGATCAAGCAGGCGAGGGTCGTCGCTGAGGGTCCAGCGTCGGTCGGTCTGTCCGCGGCACTGATCCGGGATGCCGATCAGTCCGGAGCTGCTGTTACGTTGTGTGCAGCGCTGGATCAGTGTGCGCTCGGCGTCCGGCCACAGGCGTGCGCGGTCGTAGATGTGGGTGAGCTCGTGCAACACCGTGGCGAGCAGTTCCTGACGCACGGTGCCGTGGGGGCGATAGGTTTTTTTGGTCGCGGCGCTGCCGTCGGTGAGGCTGGCGAGCAGGTTGCGATTCAGGTCGAGCTCGGACACCAGCGATGCCTGGCCATAGGCATTGCTCGGCATGTTGTCGGTCCAGCCGACATCGATGTGCCGGTCCAGCTGCTCGATGAAGCGTGGCGGTAACGCCTGCATGGCTTCATCGAGCAGCGCCTGACTGGCCTGCTGTTGCGCGGGGCTCAGGCCGTCGGTCTTGAGCCGCAATTGCAAGCCGGCCTGGGCCGTGCTGCCAAGCAGCAACACAACCCCGGCCAGCAGCCAGGCGCTTAGTGATTTCACAGTGGGAGGACGGCTTCGGCGAGAACCTGATCACTGGCGTCGCGGGCTTCCGGTACGCGGGTGCGCAAGGTGTCGAAGGCAGCTTCCAGGTGTGCACCACGGATTGCACCCTCGCTGGCGACGAAACTGGCCGCATCGTCGTGGGCTTCACGGACAATCTTCGAATCGCGGATGGACGTGGTGGTATCGGAAGTGAAATCAAGCGTGCGCTGGGAGGCACGAATGATCATGTTGCTGGTGGCTACCAGGGTGTGGGCCTGGGCCACGTCGGCCAATAGCAGCAGGCCAAGGGTGGCAGCAATCAGCGGGCTACGCATGGAGTGACTCCGGAGAAACAAGGATAACTATTGGACGAGAATTGCCTGCGCCAGTTCAAGGTCGCTGGCATGAAGTTTTGGCTGGGTCCGGCGCAGGTAGATCAAGGCCGATTCCAGTTGTGCTCCTCGCAGTTGGCCGTCACTGGCGATGAACGCTGCAGCGTCATCCCGGGCGGCGATCAGCATTTTATGGTCGAAGGGCGCGGAGGTCACCATGCTGGTGGCGTAACCACTGGCTACGGTGCCTTGTGTGGACAGGTTGAAAGCGTCGAAGGCATGGGCCGAACCCGACCAGCAGGCCGCGAGAAAAACCGGAGTGATCAACAGACTTGAAAGAAAACGCATGAGGCTCGATAGCTGAAAGCGAGCCCCAAGGCTAGCGCAATGCCCGGGCTAGAGCCAGCGTCGAAACATCGGGACACGACGGGCGTGTCCCGGTTCAGCGCAGTTGCCTAGATCGTCAGGATGGCCTGGGCCAGCTGTGCGTCGGTCGCATTCAGTTGTGGAGCCTGTTGGCGGATATGGTTGAGCGCGCTTTCCAGTTTCACGCCACGGATGGCACCTTCACTGGCAACGAAGCTGGCGGCATCATCACGGGCAGCACGGACGATTTTGTTGTCGCGAAAGGAGGACGAGACATCCGAAGTCGCGTCGGAGGAAGCCTTCAGGCCATTAACGATGGAGTCGGTGGTCACGATAAAACTGGAGGCGTGGGCATTGGCAGCCATGGCAAGCAGGGCTGCAGCGCTGAGCAGGCGAAGGGGGGACATGAGGTAGCTCCTTTGGATAGACCGATAGAGAGGTGGCAAAGGATCAGACGCCTGTCGTCTTAAAGCGTTCGCCACGTTTTATACAGATATTAGGCCTGCGTACATCGGTTAGAACAGTCCCGCTTGTTCATGCAGGCGAGCGCAGACACCCTTAGAATAAACTGTACTGGTTGTTTTTATATATTTAAAAACTGTAACTGTCGGTAATTTTCTCTTCTGTACGCCCCCAATATGAAGCCCTAAAACGACAAAACCCGTCGTGGTTTCCCACGACGGGTTCTGTTTGTTCAATTCGGGTTGCTGGCGGTGGACCCGGTGGGTCAGAGCCAGCGACGCTAACTTAGCGCCAGAACGGCTTGCTCAGCTCTTCGTAGCGTTGTGCTTCGCTAATCCCGGCGTCAGCCAGCAGACGCGAATCCAGGCGAGCCAGTTGATGGCGGCTGGAGATGCGGCGCTGCCACAGCATCAGGTTGGCGATAACGCGCAAAGGCAGGGAAGCCTGGGTTTTTGCAGCAGTGTCTTCGAAGAACAGTTCGGAACTGAGTGTACGTTCCATGGTTGACATCCTTCCGCTTATGGCGGGATTAGGTAGTGGTTTAACTTTGACTGATGCCAATGATCCTCTCGTTTGGCCAGTCTCTGTAGATACAGTTCACCTGTATTGTGAGAGACCAGTTAACTGTTAAACGGTGGTGTACTGGTCTAAATTGAGGCAACTGTACCTATTGGCACCATTATGGTGCATTTATAGGGCTTTGGCTGGAAAAGGTAGGCAATTACGGTAGGAAAAGACCGGTACAGCAGTACAGTTTTTGATTGAAAGGAATGCTGCAACAGCGAGCTGACGAAACTGTGTTTGCGTCAGCTGCTATCTGTATCAATTACACCGCCAGCATGCGCCCGGTTTCTTCCAGGTTCATGTGCCAGCTCAGTGCGTCACGCAGGATATGCGGGGTATGCCCGCCGACCGCGCAAGCAGCAGTGAAGTAGTCATTCAGGGCTGGGCGATAGTCCGGGTGCACACAGTTGTCGATGATGACGCGGGCACGCTCACGCGGCGCCAGGCCTCGGAGGTCGGCCAGGCCGATCTCGGTCACGAGAATATCGACGTCATGTTCTGTGTGGTCGACGTGGCTGACCATGGGGACCACGCTGGAAATCGCCCCGCCCTTGGCGATCGACTTGGTGACAAAAATCGCCAGGTGCGCATTGCGCGCGAAGTCGCCCGAGCCGCCGATGCCATTCATCATCCGCGTGCCGCAGACGTGAGTGGAGTTGACGTTGCCGTACAGGTCGAACTCCAGCGCGGTGTTGATGCCGATGATGCCCAGGCGCCGCACCACTTCGGGGTGATTGGAGATTTCCTGGGGGCGCAGCACCAGCTTGTCCTTATAGTGCTCCAGATTCCCGAATACATCGGCATTGCGCCGGCTCGACAGGGTGATCGAACTGCCCGAAGCGAAGCTCAACTTGCCGGCGTCGATCAAATCGAAAGTCGAATCCTGCAGCACTTCGGAGTACATGGTCAGGTCTTCAAATGGCGAGTCGATCAAGCCGCACATCACCGAATTGGCGATGGTGCCGATTCCGGCTTGCAGTGGGCCGAGTTTGTTGGTCATGCGACCGGCAGCCACTTCTTGCTTGAAGAAGTCGATCAGGTGGTCGGCGATGGCCTGGGTGTCCACATCCGGCGGCAGCACAGTAGAGGGCGAGTCGGATTGATTAGTGATCACGATCGCGACGATTTTTTCCGGCGGTATCGGGATGGCAGTGCTGCCGATACGGTCATCGACCTTCACCAGTGGAATCGGCGTGCGGGTCGGCCGGTAGGTAGGGATATAGATGTCGTGCAAGCCTTCGAGATTCGGGTTGTGCGCCAGATTGATCTCGACGATCACGTGTTTGGCGAAAATCGCGAAGCTGGCCGAGTTGCCCACCGAGGTGGTCGGCACGATATGGCCCTGCTCGGTGATCGCCACGGCTTCGATCACCGCGATGTCCGGCAGCTTGAGTTGCTGGTTACGCAGCTGCTCTACGGTTTCCGATAGGTGCTGGTCGATGAACATGACTTCGCCGGCATTGATCGCCTTGCGCAGAGTGCTGTCCACCTGGAACGGCATGCGTCGCGACAGTACGCCGGCTTCAGTCAGCTGTTTGTCGAGGTCGTTGCCCAGGCTGGCGCCGGTCATCAAGCTTATTTTCAGCGGCGTGACCTTGGCGCGCTCGGCCAGTGCATGAGGCACGGCCTTGGCTTCTCCGGCTCGGGTAAAGCCGCTCATGCCGACGGTCATGCCGTCCTGAATCAGAGCGGCAGCGTCGGCGGCGCTCATTACCTTGTCCAACAATGAAGGCAAGCGAATACGGTCACGGTACATGATTGTTATCTCGGGCAACGGAAGCAAGGTGCGCAGTCTAGTGAATTCGAGCGGTGCCCGTCCCGCTACCAAGGTCGCATTCGGGGCGTCTATTCCGGTGCTTTCAGGCAAAACACCTTTGCAGGATCGGTAATAGACGCAAACAAAAACGCCCCGACGAGTCGGGGCGTTCAGGTTGCCGAAGGGTTTTACTCGACGGCTTTAACCATGTCTTCGATGACTTTCTTGGCGTCGCCGAAAACCATCATGGTCTTGTCCAGATAGAACAACTCGTTGTCCAGACCGGCATAGCCGCTGGCCATCGAGCGCTTGTTGACGATGATGGTCTTGGCCTTGAACGCTTCGAGAATCGGCATGCCGGCAATCGGCGATTTCGGGTCGTTCTTGGCTGCCGGGTTCACCACGTCGTTGGCGCCGAGCACCAGCACCACGTCGGCCTGGCCGAACTCGGAGTTGATGTCTTCCATCTCGAACACCTGGTCGTAAGGCACTTCGGCCTCGGCCAGCAATACGTTCATGTGGCCAGGCATCCGGCCGGCAACCGGGTGAATCGCATACTTCACGGTTACGCCGCGGTGGCTCAGTTTCTCGGTCAGCTCTTTCAAGGCGTGCTGCGCCCGTGCTACCGCCAGGCCATAGCCTGGAACGATGATCACGGTGTCGGCGTTGGTCAGCAGGAAGGTGGCGTCATCAGCCGAACCGGATTTCACCGGACGGGCTTCTTTGGAGCCCGCCGGGCCAGCATCCGCGGTGTTGCCGAAGCCGCCGAGCAGTACGTTGAAGAACGAACGGTTCATCGCCTTGCACATGATGTACGAGAGGATCGCACCGCTTGAGCCCACCAGCGAGCCGGCAATGATCAGCATCGAGTTGTTCAGCGAGAAGCCGATACCCGCTGCCGCCCAACCGGAGTAGCTGTTGAGCATCGACACCACGACGGGCATGTCGGCGCCGCCGATCGGGATGATGATCAGCACGCCCATCACGAAGGCCAGGATCAGCATCAGGGCAAAGGCGCTGAAGTTGCCGGTCAGCATGAACGTGACACCCAGTGCCAGCGTCGCCAGACCCAGCAGCAGGTTCAGTTTGTGCTGACCGCTGAACTGTACTGGTGCGCCCTGGAACAGGCGGAACTTGTACTTGCCCGACAGCTTGCCAAACGCGATCACCGAACCGGAGAAGGTGATTGCACCGATGGCCGCGCCGAGGAACAGCTCCAGACGGTTACCCGCCGGAATCGAATCGCCCAGATGTTTAACGATGCCCAACGACTGCGGCTCGACGACGGCTGCAATGGCGATGAACACCGCTGCCAGACCGATCATGCTGTGCATGAAGGCGACCAGCTCCGGCATTTTAGTCATTTCAACGCGCTTGGCCATGATCGAACCGGCGGTACCGCCGGCCAGCAGACCGACGATGACGTAGCCGATGCCGGCGGTAGCACCGCCTTGCTCAATGGAGAGCGCCGCCAGCTTATAGATGAGACCGATGGTGGTGAGGATCGCCAAGGCCATGCCGAGCATGCCGTACACGTTGCCGCGCCGCGACGTGGTCGGGTGCGACAGGCCTTTGAGGGCCTGGATGAAGCAGATCGACGCGATCAGGTACAGCGTCGTTACCAGGTTCATGCTCATTACTTGGGCGCCTCTTCTTTTACGGCTTTCGGGGCTTTTTTCTTGAACATCTCAAGCATGCGACGGGTGACCAGGAAACCACCGAACACGTTCACGGCCGCCAGAGCCACCGCCAGGGTGCCCATGGTTTTGCCCAATGGTGTTACGGTCAAAGCAGCCGCCAGCATCGCGCCGACGATCACAATCGCCGAAATGGCGTTGGTCACCGCCATCAATGGCGTGTGCAGTGCAGGTGTAACGTTCCAGACCACGTGATAACCGACATAAATCGCCAGCACGAAGATGATCAGGTTGTAGATACCGGGGGAGATAAGCTCTTCCATCGTCTGAATCCCTGCTTAGGCGTTTTTGCGGATGACTTGGCCGTCGCGGCACATCAGGCACGCGGCGACGATGTCGTCTTCGA
>Ga0207655_1000960_pt1 | contig 29742 bp, 26 predicted proteins | sample KBSM44metaG_FD_184398 | JGI IMG/M metagenome (GOLD analysis project Ga0207655, IMG submission 184398) | Miscanthus rhizosphere microbial communities from Kellogg Biological Station, Michigan, USA - KBS M4-4 metaG (SPAdes) (version 2) | ecosystem: Host-associated > Plants > Roots > Rhizosphere >... | reverse complement strand
ACGCCACCTGTCTCTGCGATTGCCTCCATGAGGCGGTCGCTGGTATTCCGGGGATTATCAACCAGGCCCCTGCAGTTTGTGTGCGTGCAGACCACAGGAACTCCAGAAGACATTGCGAGGGCCTCGAGAGACGTTTGCTCCCCGGTATGGCCTCCTACATCAAGCACGATTTTCAGTTCGTGAATCTCCTGAACCAATTGACGGCCATTAAGTGTCAGCCCAATCTGGGGATCGAGACATCCGCCGCCGAAGGCATTGGCAAGGTTGTAGGCAATTCCGCAGATCCGCAGACCAAGGGCGTGGTAGTCGGCGAGAGCGCTAATGGCTGGCATGGGGTAGGAGCCCTGTAATGCAAGCTGGTCGGCGCTCTGCCACTGGGAAACATGCGCTAGCCGGCCCCCGCTATGTGCATCCAGAATGTCGGCAACGCTGGAGGCTGAAACGATCGCGTTAGTATTTTTGGCCATAAAGTCGCGAAACCCATCTACTTCACCAACCCCGCTACCGACCCATACGTTCACTCCACCCGCCTTCTGCGCCTCCACTGCCTCCACCGTCAACGCTGACGGATCGGTGCCATTGACAACAATTTGTTCACGGATGGAATCCTGAGAAGATCCAGCTTTAGAGGCGACCGCCCCTGCCGACCCAACTCCAACCTCTGCGGCGTCGCGTTTAGCTTGCACCATGTTTCTTTCTCCTGAGTGATCCAAATTAGAGCACTTACCGGGTCCTTCAAGGCTGCGCGGCTCCAAATCGGCGCCGCGCATGACTATAGTATCCCATGTCATATTTTACTCTGCTGGAGACCTTGTCTGAATCGGTGCCCGCCTGGGCGGCGCTAGTAAGCCCACGGTCCTAGGTTGGATGGCGTCAAGCGTGTTCAGACTTCCAGGCCGGATCCACTCAACTCGGGGACTCACCGTACGACGTGATGGCAGAGCCATTATCCGGAATAAGGTGTGCTCAGGTAGGTCAACACCTGATTGCCGTACAACCGCCAACGAAGAAGGAGCGGCACTTGAGGATATACACGCAATTAAAAATGAAGCGCTTTCACACAATCCCCGGCGCGTCGTCGACGGACGTTCCTGTCTCCACCCATGAAGCTCGGGAATACGCCACGAGCCTCATAGCAGCCTCACCCTGGGCACCCGAAGACGCCTTGCTGAAAGAAGAATTCGAAGCCCTCCTGAAAGTAGCCCGGACCGACAGGGTCAGACTCCAGAAGGCGGACCATGAGGAAAGGACACAGGCCGTCGAAGATCTGGGCATCATCGACCGCCATAAGGTAAGCCTGGCCGCGAACACCCTTGACCTGCTCGTGCAGATGCAGCACGGCACCTCGCTTCAGAACATCAACGCGGACCAGCTCGTGGCCATGCATGACGCCCATTCCGGATGCTGGGGACTGATCGTCGTGGACCGCGGCTCAGTACAGCTCCGCGTCCGGTCCGGAGACGTCTCAGTCCTCCGCCAAGCCACCGGCGACATCCTCTCCGTCCTGCAAGTCCGGGAAGCCGGGGCCTCGTCAAAGAAGAAGAACCAGCCGCCCAACCAGTTCCTGGAATCCTCAGGTGAGATCCTGCAATCCAACCGGGCCGGCGAACCCGAGGCCAAGGGCACCATCCATGTCATCAACGGCCTCGGACTCATCTTCTACGCCGCAAAACAACCAGCCCCACGGACCCTGTTCATCATTTCGCTGGCACTACTCGCCCTGTCGTTCCTGTCGGTCCTGGCCGGCACCGCGCAATGGCCCATAACCACGGATCCGTGGTTCGAGTGGGGACACGCCATCGTTGACCGTGTCTTTACCGGTACGCTCGGAGCCGCACTGGTTGTCGTAGTAACAACGGTGCAATCACTCCAGAACCGAAGACGCTCACGAACACCCCAAGTCCTCATCCGATGGGATGGATCACCGGCATAAAGACGGCCGGCTGATGAGTCTTCGGCACAAGTGCAGGTAGTCGCTGCGCCCACGATTGGAGCGCCTCAACCGGGACGCCTCCCCCTTGACACTCGTCTAGTAGAACCGATGGTTTTGGAAGCCGCAGTCCACACCGTGGAGTCCGTCATTCCGGCGTACGCTCAGATTCCAGCGCACGAATGTATCCCGAGGTACGACCTTCCCTCGACGGGGTTCGTTTGTCCGTTGAGCTGTACGGCAACGATTATGAGTCATAGACGCCACCTGCTGGGATGGAACCCTCCCCATCGTGTACGAGGAATATTCGCCGCCGCGACTCTCTGCTGATGTCATCGAAATAGTTTGGGGTGCCATTGCTGTAAGAAGAGAGGTATGAATGCCACTTCAAAACGACTTCCGGCTGACTACAACTGGCGTGCCGCCTTCAAGAAAGCTGACGAGCTTCTTCCGACAGCATCAGGACCCGAAAAAGCTGAGCGCGGTCGCGAGTTTGAACGGATCCTCCACGGCATGTTCGACGAGTCAGGATTGGAACCGCGGCTAGGCTACCGCCCAAAGGGCGAAGAAATTGACGGGTCCTTCTGGTTACACGGCCGTACGATCCTCCTTGAAGCGAAATGGACTGCGGACGCACACCCTGCCTCCAGCCTCTACCAGTTTCGGGGCAAGGTGGACGGGAAACTCGTCGGCACCCTCGGTTTGTTTGCAAGCATGGGTGGCTTCAGTACTGACGCCGTTGATGCCTTGATTGCTGGAAAAGAACTGAGTCTCATCTTGATGGACGGGGACGACATCAGGATGGTTGTCGATGGCCACATGACAATTGCCGAAGCGATCAACCTCAAACTAAGAGCGGCTGGAGAGTCCGGGACCCCATTCTTTCCTCTGACGAAGTCTCCCGCTCACCCGCGGCAAGGCGGACAGGAGGTCGTTTTGGTCGAGGGACGCTTCGACGCTCGCGTTCTCGAGGTGATTCGCAAAGAGTATGGCGACACAAGACCCGTAACGATTCTGCCTGCCGGTGGCCCGGGAAACATGGTCCCACTGGCCCAGGCACTAGCAACGGAATTCGACGGTGTTGGCGGAATAACCATGATTGTCGATGGCGATGGGCTTAAGCCTCGCATAGAGAGCGACTTGCGCGAAGCTGTTGCTGGGGCTGTCGAAGGTATAGCGGCTGCGATAGTAGTCGCACACCCGGATCTGGAAGCGGTACTCGGGCTGGTCCCTACCGATGCGCCTTGGAGCGATCGCCGCTACCTCCGGCAAATTAACGATGAACTCTTGTTGAAACCGATCCAAGAAGCGGACCTTCTGAAACGAGCCAAGAACGACCCCACCGTCGCTACCATCCTCCGTTCCGTTGGTGTCCCTGCCGTGTAGCCAGCTTGATAGCGAGTTTCCCTCGGGCAGGATCTGGTTTGGGTGAAGGACTTCATCCGGCGGCTTAGAAGCCCCGACCCGCTATGGGTCAGTTGCCGGCCCGCTGCGCCCTGAGTACCCGTATCACTCTTCGGAGGAGACCATGCGGCGCGGGTCATAGACCAGCTGCTCCTCCCCGCTCAACAGGGCGACCTCGATGATCGTCATCGTCGGGAGCGGAAACTCGCCATTGTCGGCCGCACGCATGCTCTTGTATGGCGTCAGCCAGACGACGCAGTCCGCGCTGGAGCGCATCATCGCATCCACGAAGGCCGAATCGGCGAACCAGCAATGAGGTCGACCCATGCCGCGCGGCCCGAATGCGCCCAAGGTCTCGAAGTAGGCCGTGGACTCGTCGAAGACAAGGAACCCGAGGTCGTACCCCGGCCGTTCGGCCCGGTACACCTCCGCTTTGCTTGCGTGGTTTAGCACGGTGCGAGTGAACTGGTCGACGTAGGCCCGGTAGTTGTGGTCCTGGTCTGTCGGAAGGCCACTGGATACCGCGGCGAAGACACTGACATCTGGACGGACGTCGAGCCCCGCTTCCCTGAGCTCACGGAGCACCGCGCCCTCACGCGCCCGCGTCTTGTCCTTCTTGCCCGGCCGCGGATGGTCGTCCACGACCATCGCCTCCAGAAGGAGCGACGCGGCGGTGTCCTCGAAGTCGGGTCGCTCGCGATGAGAGAGACCTCCGCTTCGAAGACATTTTAGAAACCTGTGCGCAATGTCGCTCTGCGCGGGGTAGAAGCACACGTTCGCATCGTCGATCCCTGACGCGAGGTCGAGAATGTCCTGCTCGTCCTTGTAAGCCAGCTTCATACGCGTTCCGTTCTCTCTCCGCCGGTCTTCGAGCGGGTCAGCCACAGCGTACATAGGGGTGGAGGAATTTGTCGGACAAGTCGATCCCGCCGGTTGCCCGGCACAGGAACATGCCCCTGCCCGGTGAATACCTACTTCTTACGTAGGTTTAGGGTCAAGGTCCCACATGAGCAGCGGAGCTCCTCTTCCCTTCCGGGGATGCCGAGCACGTAGATCCATCCGTGACAGTTGGCATTGCTGCACGTGAACAGCTCCAGGAACCTCTTGCAAGCCTCGACCACCGGCACGAAGTCGGCTTTGGTCATGGTCGCCCAGTCGTTGTTGTGTACGAGTGCGTTGATCGCCCAGTTTCTCGCCGTCTTGCGCGAGCATCGCCTTGGCGCGCTCCGCCTTGAGAATTTCGGCCTTCTGCTGGGCCGTCTCGTTGTTCCACGAGTTCGCAGAAGCAGTTGCCTTCTTGAGCAGGTCGCCGTGCCGCCCCTTGACAGCTGCAAAGAACGACGAGAGATCGTAGTTATTGTCGGCTCGGTATACAACCTGGCCCTGGATGCTCGCAGCTATGTCGGCCAGTGCCGCCTCTAGGTTGCGGCGCAGTTTGTGCGCTGCACCGGGCACGTCGTCCTTGGCCAAATCCGCTTCGATTTGCACCCAGAAGTCCCCGCCTTGGCCGTAGATCGGACCCCCGTCTACTGTCCAACCGTGGAATCGAGCCAGTGAGCGCCGAGCTATGAGGCCCGACGACTGCATCTGGCGCGCCCAGACCTCGTCGTGTGTTGTCATGATGAACTGGACGTCGGGAAAGATGTCCTTGAGCAGCTTGCAGAACTGCCTGCGGTGGTTGGCGTCCACTGAAGTGACCACGTCATCCAGCACGGCGAGTCGGAAGTCCGATTTGTGTATCTGGCGAATCAGGGCCAAATACAGGCAGACGCCCATGCCGTCCTGATGGCCCTCGCTGTGGTAAGCCATAGGCGGAAACATGCCGAGCCCGTAGAAGTCCACCTCGAGGTCGAGTTTGCCGGCGGTCGGCGAAAGTCCGGCCTTGAAGGACGACTCGTCATCGGAATTGATTTGCCGGTAGTAGTTGCTGAAGTCGTCCTCGACGCTCTTGTAGAGGGTCGTGAGTGCAGCATCCGCCACGGCGTTGTATTTCTCATAGACGGCCGTCGCCGCCTTGTGCGCGGCTGTCGTCTTTGTCGCCGTTGCCCGGGTTTGTCGGACCTGTGTCCAGCGATCTTGGGCGACGCTCAGGAAGCTATGTGCTGACTCGGTTGCGGTCTGGTCAGGCAGCGCTTCAATAGCAGTCTGAAGGGCACCGATGCCGGCGGCAATCGGTGATAGTGTCCCCAAAGGGTCGGTCGTTAGGCGTTCCGACTCCTGCCGGATCGATTCGACCGTACCCAGTTTCGCCTCGAATGCGGCGATGTCATTCGACCATTCCTGGAACGACTTCTGCAGTGCAGATTGCCCCATTGTGACGGCGTGCGGTTGGGCTGTCTGAATGAGTCCTCGCACACTGCGAAGCTGTCCGACGACTTTGCCTGCGGCGGCTTGGATACGTTGTTGGAGCTCGGCGGCTGCCTCGGAGCGGGCAAGCTTGTCGGCCAAGTGCTGGCGCAGCGCATCTGTCGTAGGCCATGCCAAATCGCACAGTGGACAGACGCCGTCGGTAACCAGCGGCAGCCCAGTCTCCACAAGCTGGCGATGCTTGAGGGCATCAAGGACGGTGGGATCAGCCTCCAGCTCACCCAGCGCAGCCGTCAGAGCGCTCACGGCTTGGTCGAGATCGGCGTGCTCTGCCAGGAAGTCGGTGACGGCCTTGACATCCCGGGCGGCCGAGGCCTTGTTGAAGCTGCCCTGATTGCCACCGACCTTCGCGCCAGCGCTGAGATCCGTTTCCAAGGTGACAGTGGGCAGCGCTCCCAAACCAAGTACGTCGCGCTGCTTGTTCACCGCATTTACAACCTCGCTTGAAAGCAGCGAGGTGATGTCCAGGACGCGCTTGACCCCATCTTCGGCGGACTTGACTGCGTCCGCCGCACTCTTCGCGGTGGAACTGGTCTTGTTCCGAGCTGTGTTGAGCAGCCGACGCGTCTCGTCGATGCGGTCGAGCTTAAGGAGGGCCTGGACTTCCTGGGCGCGCTTGCCAGGTTCGGTGTTGACGTACTTGATGACCTCACGACGGGTGAGAGTCAGCTCGGGATGCTGCGCCGCCCAAGCCACGGCTCCTGCCAGTTCAGGTGTGTTGGGCTCCAGCGTAAACTGATCTGCCGTCTTCACGCAGCGAGTAAGAACGCCGACCTGCCCGCTCGCGGGGTGCGTGAAGGTCAGGCTCACCTTGGCGGCGGCTGGATTGTCCCGCTGATGTACGTGCGGAGCGTGCCTCGTGACTGATAGGCCACGTGTGCCGGCCCCGCTCAGGCGCGCGACACTGCCTGTTAAGGCAAAATCAATAGCGTCGACCACGCCGCTTTTACCCGACCCATTGGGGCCGAACACTGCAAACGAACTGCTGTCCATGTCAAGCTCAAGTTCCCGGATACCTCGGAACTCCTCAATGCGGAGCGTCTGGATCTGAATCACAGCAGTGCTTCTCCGCTCGCCTCGGCATACAGCGCCGCAAGCTGCTCAGGCTTGGGCAACTTGGCTGCTGCCAGCAACTCCCCTAGCTTCTCGGTAATCGCGGTTGGCACATCGTCGTCGTCCGCCAGCTGCGTCAGGAACGTCTCCAGTACCTCGGACTCAATACCTGCCATATCTCTCGCTCCCCTGTGCGCAACCAGCTCCGAGTCCCCGTGTGGACCCCGACATAGTTTACGGTGGACGCGCCCAGGCTGAGGGCAACCGCTGCTCGAGAGGCGTTGTGTCTACGGGACGATAAATGCCCGTCGTTACAGGAAACGCACCACGACATCACTTAAGGACATACTCCCGGGGGTCTATGTGAGGGGTATGTTTTTCGCGCATAAACGAGGAGAAAAGATCCCTGCTAAATCAGCACAAACAGCCTCTCCCACTGCAATCACCACATGTTCACTAACTGTCGAGTTCCGACAGCACACGCCGGCCAAACCCGCCGTCGAGGGTGAAGGAAAGAGTTGGTGGTGCATCCGCGTAGGTTCTGGACTCGCGCGCAACCTCGATGACCTACGCGCCCTTGTCCAGGGCCTCACCTGCAAAGGTGTACGGGTGGAACTCGTCAAGGAGAGCCTGGTCTTCACGGGCGAAGACACCCCTAGCTAACCTCATGCACTCGGTCATGGGAGCCTTCGCTGAATTCGAACGTTCCCTCATCAGGGAACGCCAGCGGGAAGGCATCGCCCTGGCCAAGCAACGCGGCGCGCACAAAGGGCGGGAAAGACACTCACACCGGAACAGGCAGGCAAGCTCGTCCAACGGGCCGGCAGCGGCGTTTCGAAAGTCGTCCTTGCCCGCGATTACGGGATCAGCAGGGAGACGGTCTACCAGTACCTGCGCCACGCCAGCCCAGCGGTAACCCACTCCCCCCCCGTCGAGACACCCCTCTTTCCTTAGCTTGACGGAAAATATCCAATATCGGCGTTTGAGCGGGAAGCCGCCTCGTCAGCATCAGAAGAAATAGTGCGGGACGTCTGCGCCACTGTTGGCTTAGCTATGCCTGACCTTCTGCATGTACTCAGTCATGGTCTCCAACTGATAGCGGGATACTTCTCCTGCGTTCTCGTCCTCGGCGAACACGCTGGACACCATCACGGTGTTGTCCCGGTCCAGGAAGCCGATTTCCTTCAGGCCGCCGAAGAATTCGTCCCAGTTCACGTCCCCGTCGCCGATCTTGAGGTGCTGGTGGACGCGGACCGGGTTGCCAGGCGGGTTGGTGATGTACCGGAGCCCGTGCGAGGCGTGGTGGTCCATGGTGTCGGCAACGTGGACCAGGCGCAGCTTGTCCCCCGCCGCGCGCATGATGTCCAGCGGCGCGTTCTTCATATGGAAACTGTGCGAGGCCACGTACACCAGGCCCACGCTCTTCGAGTTCAGCCCCCGGATCACGCGGATCGCGGCCAGTCCTTCTTCCACAAAGTCGTCCGGGTGCGGGTCGATCAGCAGGTCGAGGCCCTCGCGTTCAATGATGGGCAGGAGCTCCTCCATGGAGCGGTAGAACGCCCGCTCGGACTCTTCCGCTTTCTCCGGCCGGCCACTGAACTCGGTGTTGATGGTGCCGACGCCGAGGTCAACCGTGATCTGGATGGCCCGCTTCCAGTAGCGGACGGCTGCTTCGCGGGCGTCCTCGTCCGGCCCAGACCAGCGGAGTACCGGCAGGACGGAGGCGATCTCGATGCCCGCGTCCCGGCACGCCTTGTTCAGCTGACCTACGAGTTCATCGTCGGCTTTGGGGTGGTTGTAGAAGGGGATGAAGTCCGCGTGCGGGGTCATCTGCATGTATTGATAGCCGAGGTCCGCCACCACGTTGGGGAACTCGAGCAGGCTGTGCGAGTGGTGGAACGGGGTGGGATCAAGTGCGATTTTCACGAAGACTCCTGTAGTGAGACCTAGTTGTACAGATCGGGTTTGGTGTTGAGCTGTACCGGCACTTTTTCCTCTGACTTCTGTGCTTCGACTCCGGCTTCGCAGCAGGCCGCGGTGGCGTAGCCGTCCCAAGCGGAGGGGCCGCCGATTTCGCCCTTGAATGCGGCGTCCACCCATGACTGGATTTCGATGTCGTAGGCGGCGCCGAAGCGCTCCTCGAAGCCGGGGGTGATGTTGCCGCCCCAGCGGCCCGCGGTGCGGGTGTAGGGTCCCTTGTCCCCGCCGATGCTGACGATGCCTTCTTCGAAGGAGGCCTGGGTGGCCACTTCGTAGCCGAACTTGGCGTTGACGTAGATTTCGACGTCGGCCAGGACGCCGGATTCGGTCTCGATCAGGACATGCTGGGGATCGTGCTGTCCCGCTGCGGCTCCCCTTGTGGCCTTGCCGACACGGACCTGAACGCTGGTGATTTCCTCGCCGGTGAAATAGCGGATGGCGTCGAATTCGTGCACCACGGAGTCGTTGATCAGCATCTCGTCGGTGAAGCTTGCCGGCACACTGGGATTGCGGTGCTGGTGGTGGAGCATGAGCAGTTCGCCCAGTTCGTGGTCCCTGATAATCCGGCCCAGGGCGGCGTATTCGGCGTCGAAGCGGCGCATGAATCCGACCTGGATGCGTTTGTGGCCCAGCGTGGTTTCGGCCTGGACAATCTTCCACGCGCTTTCCGCGTCCTGTGTAAGCGGCTTTTCGCAGAGGATCGGGAAATCCTTCTCCAGCGCCTTGTAAAGGATGTCCTCGTGCAGGAACCCCGGGGTAGCGATCAGGACGGCGTTGACGTCACCGTTGTTCAGCGCCTCGCCGGCGTCTGTCAGGGCGACGGCACCGGGGATGCCTTCGATGGCGGCTTGTGCCCGTTCCAGGTCCACATCGACGACGGCGGCCACTTCGGCCCCGTGGATGCGGGTGTTGAGGCGCTGGATGTGGTCCGCGCCCATGCGTCCGGCGCCGATGACGGCCACGCGCAGGTTTTCAGTCATTGTTCTGTCCTTAGGTTTCGTTCTTGGGCGGCTGTTATTTGACGGCGGTGCGGGAGCCGCATGACAGCAGGTAGTTGCGCGTGCGCTTGGCGATGGGCATAGGCACGTCGAAGTCCACCGGGTACATGTCCTGCTCCACGATCCCGAAGATGGGCCGGTTCAGTGCCTCCACTGCTTCGATGACGGCGCGCAGATCGGGCAGGCCGTTGGGTGGTTCGGTCATGACGCCGGCCAGGTTGGCCGCGGCCCAGGCCATGTTTTCCTCGTTGACCTTTCTGAGGATGTCCGGGTTGATCTGCTTCAGGTGCAGGTAGCCGATCCGGTCCGGGTGGTTCTTGATCAGTTCGAGGCTGGAGGCTCCGCAGTATTCTGCGTGCCCGGTGTCCAGGCACAGGTTGACGTACTTGGGGTCGGTGGCGGCCAGGAGGGTTTCGATGTTCTCCTGCGCCCCGACGTGGGAATCGGCGTGCGAGTGGAACTGCTGCTTCAGGCCGAATTCGTCCAGCAGGGTCTTGCCCAGCCGGTTATGGCCTTGAAAGAGGTTGCTCCAGGCATTCTCGGTGAGCTGGCCGCTTTCCACGGCTTCGCCGGTGACGTCATCGCGCCACATCGCCGGGATGACCACCATGTGCTCCCCACCCATCGCGGCGGTCAGCTCGGCGACTTTGCGGGCGGGCTCCCAGGCGGTCTCCCACTGGTCCAGGCCACGGTGGAAGGCTGTAAAGACTGTTCCCGCTGAAATGTTCAGGTCCCGCTGCTGCAGTTCCTCGGCCAGCCGCGCCGGGTCTGTGGGCAGGTAGCCGTAGGGCCCCAGCTCGATCCACTTGTAACCGGATTCCGCCACCTCATCCAGGAACCGCTCCCAAGGAGTCTGTTTCGGGTCATCTGGGAACCAGACGCCCCATGAGTCTGGGGCGGTGCCGATGATCAGCTTGTTCTCTACATCAGTCATGTCGGCTCTGTCTTTCTTGGGTCGTTGCTCGCGGCGGCGAGAGGTCAGTTGGAGGGGAAGTTGTAGGAGGCGCCGGAGGCGTGGGTGGGTTCGGGCCAGCGGGAGGTGATGACTTTGCCGCGGGTGTAGAAGGAGACGCCTTCGGGGCCGTAGATGTGTTTGTCGCCGAAGAGTGAGGCTTTCCAGCCGCCGAAGGAGTGGTAGGCCACCGGGACGGGCAGGGGCACGTTGATGCCGATCATGCCCACGGTCACGGAGCGCTGGAATTTCCGGGCCGCGGCGCCGGAGGAGGTGAAGATCGCGGTGCCGTTGCCGTAGGGGTTGGCGTTGATCAGTTTGATGCCTTCGTCGAGGTCGGCGACGCGGACCACCACCAGGACGGGGCCGAAGATTTCCTCGGTGTACGCAGTCATCTCGGTGCTGACGTGATCGATCACGGTGGGTCCGACCCAGAAGCCGTCTTCGTGGCCCGGGACCACCAGGTCGCGGCCGTCGACGACCATGGCTGCGCCGGCGGTTTCGGCTTCGGTGACGATCTTGAGGATGCGTTCCTTGGAGGCGGGGGTGATGACCGGGCCCATGTCGGCGTCGGGTTCGGTACCATTGCTGACCTTGATGGCCAGTGCGCGTTCTTCGACCTTCTTCACAATCAGGTCCGCCGCGTCTCCGACGGCCACGGCGACGGAGATCGCCATGCACCGCTCCCCCGCGGAACCGAAGGCAGCGGCGGCGAGGTGGTCCGCGGCGTTGTCCAGGTCCGCGTCGGGCATCACGATCGCGTGGTTCTTCGCCCCACCCAGGGCCTGAACGCGCTTGCCATGCTTCGTGGCGGTCTCGTGCACGTACTGCGCAATCGGAGTGGAACCGACAAAGCTGATGCCGTCCACGTCGGGGTGGGTCAGCAGCCCGTCGACGGTTTCCTTCCCGCCGTGCAGGACCTGGAACACCCCATCCGGCAACCCGGCCTGCTTCCACAGGCGCGCGAGGAGCATCGGGGCGGACGGGTCACGCTCGGAAGGCTTGAGGATGAACGCGTTACCCGTCGCGATCGCCATCGGCGCCATCCACAACGGCACCATCACCGGGAAATTGAACGGGGTGATACCTGCCACCACGCCGAGCGGCTCGCGGAAGGAGAACACGTCGATGCCCGTGGAGACCTGGTCCGAGTAGTCGCCCTTGAGCAGCTGTGGGATGCCGCAGGCGAACTCGATGACCTCCAGGCCGCGGCCGATCTCGCCCTTCGCGTCGGAGAGGACCTTGCCGTGCTCTGCGGTGATCAGCCGGGCGAGTTCGTCCACGTGGGAAGCGACGAGTTCGCGAAACTTGAACAGCACCGTGGTGCGCTTGGCCAGGGAGATGTCGCCCCAGCTGTCAGCGGCGGCGCGGGCCGCGGCTACGGTGGCGTCCAGGTCCGCCCGGTTGGCCAGCCGCAGCTCCGCGGACACGGCGCCGGTGGCCGGGTTGTAGACGGGCTGGGTGCGGGTGCCTTCGCCGGCGGTCTCGGCGCCGTTGATGAAGTGGTTGATGGTGGTGGTGACGGTCGTCGTTGACATGGTGTGGGGCTTCCTTGGTCTGTGAGGGCTGCGTGTCTGGGAAATCAGCCGAGCAGTTTGCGCTGGCGGTTCTTGTGGTCGGTGTAGGTCTGGAAGGCCTGCCGGGTCGAGTCGAGGTCCGAGACCTGGGAGACCGGAACATCCCACCATGATTCGGAACTCGGGGCATCCAGCAGCGGGTCGGATTCAACGTGGATCAGGATGGGCCCGCCGCGTTCCGGGGCGGCCTTGGCGTCGCGGATGGCCTGCTCGAGTTCGGCGATGACCTTCTCCCCCGGTTCGATCCTGATCACCTTCACGCCGAGGGACTCGGCGTTCAGGGCCAGGTCCACCGGGAGCGTCTCGCCTTCGTCGAAGCTGTGCTGCTCCTCGTTCAGCGCCCGGTACTGGGTGCCGAACCGCTGCGAGCCGAGGGACTCTGAGAGCGAGCCGATGGAGGCGTAGCCGTGGTTCTGGATCAGGACCACGATCAGCTTGATGCGTTCGGCGACGGCGGTGACCAGTTCGGTGTGCATCATCAGGTAGGAGCCGTCCCCCACCATGACCACAACGTCGCGCTGCTCACCGCCGCGCGCGGCCTCCGCCAACGCCGCGCGCTTGACGCCGAGGCCGCCCGGGATTTCGTAGCCCATGCAGGAGTAGGCATATTCGACGTGGTAGCCGAACGGGTCCCGGACACGCCACATCTTGTGCAGGTCACCGGGCAGCGAACCCGCGGCGCAGATAACAACATCAGCCGCGTCCATGGCACGGGACGTGGCGCCGATGATCTCGTTCTGCGCCGGCAGCGGTGTGAACCGGGTGTCGAACGCTTCGTCCACGGTGGCGTCCCAGCGCTTCTTCTCGGCTGCGATCCGCTGTTCCAGGTCGGCACCGACGCGGTAGCCGCCCAGGGCCTGGTTCAGCTTGACCAGGACCTTGCGCGCATCGGCCACGATGGGCAGCGAGGTCCCGTGCTTGTACGCGTCGATGGCGGCGACGTTGATATTAATGAAGCGCACGTCCGGGTTCTGGAACGCGGTCCGCGAGGCGGTGGTGAAGTCCTCGTAGCGCGTACCGATGCCGATGATCAGGTCCGCCTCGGCAGCGATGGTGTTCGCCGCCGTCGTGCCCGTGGAACCGATCGCACCGAGCGAGAATTTGTGGTCCCACGGCAGCACGCCGACGCCGGCCTGCGTGTTGCCCACCGGAATACCCGTCAGCTCAACGAATTTGGCGAGTTCCTCGTTGGCGTAGGCGTAGAGGACGCCGCCGCCGGCGATGATGAGCGGGCGCTTCGCGGCACGGATGGCCTCCGCGGCACGGCGGATGTCCCCGTCGTCGGCATCGGGGCGGCGGATGCGCCACTCGCGCTCGGACAGGAACTCCTCGGGCACGTCGAAGGCCTCGGCCTGGACATCCTGCGGGAGCGAGATGGTCACAGCGCCGGTCTCGGCCGGATCGGTGAGGACGCGCAGGCCGTGGTGGAACGCGGAGAAGAGCTGCTCGGGCCGGGAGACCCGGTCGAAGAACTTCGACAGCGGCCGGAAGGCGTCGTTGACGGTGATGTCGTAGGCGTAGGGCTGCTCGAGCTGCTGCAGGACCGGGTCCGCGGCCCGGGTGGCAAAGGTGTCACTCGGGAGCAGCAGCACCGGCAGGCGGTTGGTGGTGGCCAGCGCCGCACCGGTGAGGAGGTTCGAGGAACCCGGGCCGATCGAGGTGCTGATCGCGAACGTCTGCCGGCGCCGGGTGTGGCGCGCGTAGCCCACAGCCTGGTGCGCCTGGGCCTGCTCGTTGCGGCCCTGGTAGTACGGCATGATCGTCGGATCGAGCTGCTGGTACTGCTTGAGGGCCTGGCCGACGCCGGCAACGTTGCCGTGCCCGAAAATGCCGAACGTTCCGGGAATCAGGCGCTCCCGGTACTCCGCACCGCCAACAGAGTCAACGGTGTACTGCCTGGAAAGGTATTCCACCACGGCCTGGGCCACCGTCATTCTGCGGGTTCCCCGTACTGATGCCATGGGACGTTACTCCGATACTGATGCGGTGTGATCTGATGCGGTGTGATTAAGGAGGGACGCGGCGGTGGCCACGGCACCGGCAACGTCGCCGTCCTGCGGATACAGGAGGGTCCGGCCGACAGTGAGGCCCTGCACGCCGGGGAGGGCCAGGGCGGCTTCCCACGTGGCGAAGACCTCGTCCTGGGTACCTTCCGGATCCCCGCCCAGCAACACGGTAGGCATGGTGGTGGCGGCCATAACGCGCTCCATGTTGGCAACCACGGGCAGCTTCATCCACGTGTACGCGCTGGTGGAGCCCAGGCCCTCGGCAATGGCGATCGACTTGATCACGGCGTTCGTGGACAGGTCGTTGCGGACTTTGCCGTTCTCACGGACCGAGAGGAAGGGCTCAACCATCGCGATCAGCTTGCGTTCGGCGAGGGAGTCGATGGCCTTGGCCGTGGCCTCCAGCATGGACACGGTGTCCGGATCCCCGAGGCAGATACGCGTCAGCATCTTGCCACCATCAGCACCCAGAGCTTCCAAAGCTGCAGCGGTGTGGCCGGTAAAACGGTCATCGAACTCGTTCACCAGTCCGGCGAGGCCGCCCCGGTTCATCGACCCGAACAGCAGCTTGCCCTCAAGGGCGCCAAGCAACAGCAGGTCATCCATGATGTCCGGCGAAGCCAGCACACCGTCCACATCGGGATTGGCGAGGGCGATCTGCAGCCGGTCCAGCAACTGCCGGCGATCCGCCATCGCCACCGGATCATTCCCGACAGCGAGGGCTCCGCGGGCTGGATGGTCAGCGGCCACAATGAAGTTCTGTTTGCCCGCCTTTACACCCGGGTGCCTGCGGCGTGCCTTGGCTGCCCGGGCAATGGCGTCCGGGTCAACCAGCCGGATGGTGCTCAGGTGCGCGTAACGGCGCGGATCATCGTCCAAGGTATTGTTTGAGGCGACGGGGGTAAGAGTCACAGTACTGCTCCTTCGGTGGCAAGCTGCGGGGTGGCATCGGGACCAGCGGTTCCAGTGCCGGGAACGGTGCGGCCGTGTTCGGCCAGCAGGGAGGTGACCTCGTCCGGCGTCGGCATGGCATCTGCGCAGGAGAGGCGGGAGGCGACAATGGCGCCGGCAGCGTTGGCGTAGTCCAGGACCTGGGCAAGTGGCCAGCCGGAGAGCAGCCCGTGGCAGAAGGCTCCGCCGAAAGAGTCCCCCGCGCCCAGTCCGTTCACAGTCTTCACCGCGATCGGGGCCGAGACCACGCGCTCGGTCCGGGTCTTGGCCATCACGCCTTCGGGGCCAAGTTTGACGACGGCGATCTCCACGCCGGCGGCCAGCAACCGGTCCGCCTGCTCATCAGGCGTTCCCTCCCCCACCGCGACTGCACATTCCTTGTCATTGCCGATGGCCACCGTGACGTGCGGCAGGACCTTGGCGACTTCCCTCCGCGCCTCTTCCTTCGACGCCCAGAACATGGGCCGGTAGTCGAGATCCAGAATGGTGAACTGGCCGATCCTCAAGTGGTCGCGCTTTCGTGCTTCGTGGGCTTTGATATGGGCATCGCGGCTGGGCTCCTGGCAGAGACCGGTCACGGTGGACCAAAAGATGCGGGCCCCACGGATAGCGCCCAGGTCCAGTTCCTCAGCCCTGATCTGCAGGTCCGGTGCGGTGGGAAGGCGTCCGTAGAAGTACAGCGGGAAGTCTTCGGGGGGCCTGATGGCGCAGAACGTCACCGGCGTTGGATATTCCTTCACGGCGGTGACGAAAGAATCATCGACATTGAACTTATGCAGTTCCCGGTGCAGAAATTTACCGAACGCATCGTCCCCGGTGCGGGTAATAACGCCCGTGCGGCGGCCGTGACGGGCGGCGGCCACGGCCACATTCGACGGAGAACCCCCAAGGTATTTCCCAAAGGACGTCACGTCCTCCAGGTCAACCCCGACGTCATCCGGGTAGATATCAACACTGATTCGCCCGATCGTAAGTAGTTCATGGATCACGGTTGTCACCGGACCTTCCTGGTTCGTCAACTGAAACGCAAAGGAAGCCCGACAGTAGCCGGGTTCACAAGCATGGAGGCTCTGTCTTGCCTTCTTCTGGACTGGAATGTGAGGCAACTGCGCCTCTCTTCTTCACCCCGTACCCCCGGTCCTGCAATTGACCTGCTAAAACCAACACCGCACCCGCCAGAGAAATTCTTCCAAGGTAGCTGAAAGAGGAAACTCTTGCATTTAATCCTGCTTTCACGTCGATGAATTAGAAGCAAGATAAAGTTCGTTTACCTGCTAATTCAAAAGCGTTGCCTGGACTCGAAAAAAAGATACGAGCATGGGTTAATTAGAGACAGGCCAGGCGTACCGGACGCCGAACTATCTTCCGACTGTTCGAAATGCGGGTCTGGGGAGGGGAAGCAAAGCTTCGACCGATCCTCTATTGGTCAGGGCCCGTGGGAGCAGGGGGTTTCCCACGCTCCCACGGTTTCTCTGACGAGGGATCATCGCATGGGCAGGCCTTCCTTTTTGATCAGTGCACTCAGCTGCTGCTGCATCTGCTTCATGCCGTCGGACGGGGATACCGTTCCTGCGGCAATGTTTCCCAGGATGGGTTCGGTGATCGTCATCATGTCCGGCGCGAAGGGGTAGCGGAACTGGCCGGTTGCGTTCTTGGCGGCGTCGGCGGTCGCTGTCAGGAATTCCTTTGTCGTAGCGGAGAGCTTCGATGTGTCGTAGTCAGGCCGGATGGGAACGCCGCCCTTTTCGGCAAAGAGGGTCTGCGCCTTCTGAGAGGTCACCCACTTGATGAAATCGAGGGCTGACTTCGCCCTGTCCGTCGGCAGGCTGGCGGGAATGCCAAGCGACCAGATCCCGGAGGCGGTGCTGGCGCCGTCCGGCCCGACCGGCAGCTGCGCGTAGCCCATCTTTCCGCCAACGTTGGAGTTGGAGGCAGACTCGAGTTGGGGAGCAGCAGCTGTCACCAGGTAGGCCTGGGCCGCGTCCCCGGACTGCATGAGTGCGATAGCCTGAGCCTGCCCCATCGTGGTCGTGGCTGACGGACCGAGCTTTGCCAGCTCGCGAAGGACTGTAGCGGCTTTAATTCCTTGGGGACTATCCACGGTGGGCGTCCAGTCAGTCCCGTCCTTTGCGAACCAGGTTGCACCTTCGCCGGCCATGATCGCTTCGAAGTCGTAGGAGATCGCAGGGGTTCCGCCCGTGCCGGGCTGCAGCCGGAAGGCTCCTCCGTGCTTGATGGATCCTGATGCCATAGCCTTCTGCCCGTTCGAGACGATGTCGTCCCAGGACTTAGGGGTGGAGAGTCCCAGATCCTTGTAGATGTCCTTCCGGTACATGAGGATCTGGACGTTGCCGTTGATGGGAACGGAGGTGATCTTGCCGTCCTTGTCGAACAGCTTCTTGGACGCATTCCAATAGGGCAGGTCGTTGTACGTGAAGATGTTCGAGTCCAGCTTGTAGCCAGAATCGATGGAGTCGAACGGCTGCACCCAGTTGTTCGACATGAACTGGGACATGTCCGTTTCGTTGATGGTGTAGATGTCGTACGCGTGCTGCCCGCTCTGCACATCGTTGACTTCTTTGGACTTGATCTCGTTGTTCGGGGTCGGCAGCATGGTGACTTTATTGCCGGTCTCGCGCTGATACTCCTCAGCAACGGCAGCGAATGCGGGGTACCAGGGCCCTTGTGCGGCTATGACAGTGATTGGAACGTTCTTGGTTGATCCCGTCTGCCCCGATCCAAGTGTGCCTGTGTTGCCTCCGCTGCATGCTGTGAGGGAGACCACGGCGCCCAACGCGATCCCCGCGAGTAGTGTCTTGCGGGACGGGGGGAAGCCTTGTGTTGATTTCATCTGTTGTGTGCTCCTTTGCACTGATCGTTGCGAATGGGTGGTCAAGCACTTGATACGTCTGGTGGAAGCTCTGGACTGCCTGGCGGGCCGGATCATCCCTTCACCGCGCCTGCTGTGAGGCCTGCGACGATCTGGCGGTTCGCGAAGACGGCCAAGAGGATGATCGGGATCGCGGCGATGGTGCCGGCGGCTGCCATCTGCCCCCATGTGACCTGGTATGGCTGCAGGAGCCCTGCGATTCCCACGGTGATCGGCGAAGCCTCACCTCCGGACGTCATGGTCAGGGCCATGAGGAATTCGTTCCAGGCCATGATGGCCACGAAGACTCCTACCGATGCCAGACCTGGGCGGATCACGGGAAGCATGATCGAAAGGAAGGTCCGGATCTCGCCGGCCCCGTCCACCAGTGAAGCTTCTCTGAGCTCTTCGGGGACAGCTTCGAAATACGATGCGAGCAGCAGCATTGCGAAAGGCAGGTTGAAGAAGGTGTTGAGCAGGATGAGGCCGAGCAGGGTTCCGTTGATGCCCAGATCGCCGAGGACCAGGTAGAAGCCAGGCACGAGGGTCGCGGGCGGAATCAGCGGGATGAATCCGGCAACCATCAGGCACGGCAGGAGGAACCAGCGTGGCGGCCGGAGTTTGGCGATGGCGTATCCGGATATGCTGCCGATGACGAGGCAGAGGATGACTGTTCCGGCGACGACCTGGATGCTGTTGACAATTTGGATGGCGAAGGTGCTGTCGAAGATCTCGTCGAAGTTCCCGAGCCAGAACGGGAAGGTCCAGCTCGAACTCACGATGGCGCGGTTCGGGAGGAAGGCCAGGATGAGCATCCAGGCGATCGGCGCGGCGGCGGCAAGCATCAGGACGATCAGTGAGAGTTCGGTCCAGGGCCTTTTTCCGAGAACTCGCGTTCGCCTGGCAAGGGGGGCGTTCGTGGTTGTCATGGGCGGTTCTCCAAACGGGAACGGGCAAAGAGGAAGATGCCGAGGACTAAGGCAGTGAGGGTGATGATCAGCAGGCTGTAAGTGGATGCCGAACCGAAGTTCAGTGCATCGAAGAACTCGTTCTTGATGAACAAGGAGACCAGGGTGGTGGCGCCGTTTGGGCCGCCTCCGGTGAGCAGGTACATCTCGTCGAAGGCTTTCACGCCCATGATGACGCGGATGATGATGACTGCCCCGATCGCTGGGCCCAGGAGCGGGAGGGTCACGTAGCGCAGTACCTGGCCCTCGGTGGAACCGTCGATGCGCGCAGCTTCAAGCAAGGAGGGATCTATGGCCTTGAGGGCTGTGTAGATGAACAGGAAGACCACAGGGCTCCAGTGCCAGATGTCCAGGATGATGATGGCAGACATCGCTTCGGCGGGATTGTTGATCCACTGCTGGCCTTCAACACCGAAGCTGCCCAGGACTTTGTTCAGCCCCCCGGCTGTCGGGCTGAGGATGAGCAGCCAGATGAGGCTGACAACGACCGGGGCGATCACGGCCGGCCAGACGAAAACGTTCCGCGCAACCGGGAACACCACCAGCGAGCGGTCCACGAGAAGCGCCAGCACCGTTCCGAGGACGAGGCTGCCGATGGTGGAGCCGGCGACGAAGATGAGGGTGTTTCCGATGGCCTGCCACGCCGCGGGGTTTTCGAGGATGTCGACGAGGTTGAGGGCTCCTACCCATTCGAACGTGAAGGCTCCGTTGGCCAGCGTGACGTGGGAGAAGGCCATCTGGACGAGCTGGATCGCGGGATAGGCCCCGAAGGCGACTGCGAAAACAAAGAATGGCAGGAGTGGGAGCACCCGCCCCCAGCGTAGACCTCCATTCAAGCGGCGCGGGGCACGTTCGGCAACGACTGGCGAGCCTGGAGTTCTAGTCTGCAGAGTCACGTTCCTACCCTTCCGACTCGCACTGGCCGCTGCTTGCTGCATGACACCAGGCAGTTGTCGACGCCTTGGCGGAAGAACTTTTTCATGCCACTCCTCATCGAGCTATAGTTATTTGCGTACAACAAGAATATGCTCGTCTTTGTCAGAACATCAAGACTTATTTTCCTTCGAGGAGGATTCATTTTGGATCGGTCAGCCCTCCCTCTGCCGCTGCCTCCGACATCGCACGAGGCTGTCCTTGATATGCGCGACCGGAAGGGCCAGGCGCCGTCGCTGCCTGCCCCCTGCCTGCCCGAAGGAACCCCTAACGTCTTAGTTGTGCTCATCGACGACATGGGATTCGGGGCGCCTTCGGTGATGGGGGGGCCGTGCAGGATGCCCACGGCGGAGCGGCTCGCCGCCGAAGGCCTGATCTACACGCGGTTCCATACCGCGGCCCTGTGTGCCCCCACGCGTGCGGCTCTCCTGACGGGCCGGAACCCCCACACCGCGGCAATGGGCGGCATCCCGGAGACGGCGACGTCGAGCCCGGGCTACACGAGTCTTCGCCCGGATTCCGTGGCTTCCATCGCGAGGGTCCTGGGCGGAAACGGTTACGCAACCGGGGCCTTCGGTAAGATGCACGGCACCCCGGCATGGGAGCTCTCCCCAACCGGGCCCTTTACCCGCTGGCCCACGGGAGAGGGGTTCGATAAGTTCTACGGCTTCATCGGTGCCGAATCGGATCACTTTTGCCCCCCGGACCTGATCGATGGAACCACGAGGGTGGACCCGCCTGCTGATGAGGAGGGCTACCACCTGTCCGAGGACATCGTGACCCGTGCAGTCGATTGGATCGATTCGGTTCACACGGTCGAGCCGGAGAAGCCGTGGTTCTGCTACCTGAGCTACGGGGCAACCCATGCTCCGCTGCACGTCCCGGCCGGATGGCGCGACCGATACCGGGGGGAGTTCCATCACGGATGGAACGCGGAGAGGGAGAGGATCTTCGACCGCCAGAAGGAACTCGGCCTGGTGCCCGTCGAGGCCAAGCTCCCGCCCTGGCCCGAGGAGGCACCGCGGTGGGATGACTGCAGCGATGGGCAGCGCGTCGTCGCCGAACGGCTCATGGAGCTCTATGCGGCGTTCGCCGAGCACACCGATGCCCAGACCGGGCGTCTGGTGGAGTACCTGGACTCAACGGGGCAGCGCGAAAACACCCTGATCTTCTACATCCTCGGGGACAACGGCCCTTCCGCGGAAGGCGGCATAGACGGCACCTGGAACGAAAATCTCGCCGTCAACGGGATCAGAGACACAGCGGCCGACATCATGGAACATTTCCAGGACCTGGGCGGGCCCCTCACCTTCCCCCAGTACCCGGCAGGATGGGCGCTGGCGACTTCGACTCCTTACCAGTGGACCAAGCAGGTGGCGTCCCACTACGGGGGAACCAGGGACGGAATGGTCATCAGCTGGCCCGCCGGGATCCAGGATCAGGGCCAGCTGCGCCATCAGTGGCACCATGTCGTCGACGTCGTCCCGACGATCCTGGAGGCAGCCGGGCTGCCCATGCCGTCGACGGTCGATGGTGCGGAGCAGATCCCGCTTGCAGGGGTCTCCTTCGCCTACACCTTCAACGACGGGTCCGCGGAGGAACGGCACCACACCCAGTACTTCGAAGCGCTCGGCAACCGCGGCATCTACCACCGGGGCTGGACAGCAGTGGCCAAGCACCGCACACCCTGGGTCCTGGGCAAGACCGATCTCCCACCGTTCTCCGACGACGTGTGGGAGCTCTACGACACGAACAGCGACTGGACCCAGGCTGAGAATGTGGCCGGTGAGCACCCCGCACTGCTGCGGAAACTCCAGGACCTCTTCCACGCCGAAGCGTCGCGGTATGGTGTCTTCCCGCTCGATGACCGCCTCACGGAACGGTTCAACCCGGCCCTTGCAGGACGCCGGGACCTCATGGGGAGCCGGACTCACTTCACGCTGAACCGGAAGACGCCGCGTCTCCGGGAGAACGTGGCACCGAACCTGAAGAACGTCTCGCACCGGATCACCGTGGAGTTCCAGACCGACGGAACGGACAGCGGCGTCCTGATCGCCCAAGGCGGCCGCTTCGCCGGCTGGACGCTCTACATACACGATAACCGCCTTTGTTACGGGTACAACTTCTGTGGAATGGAACGCTCGATCGCCCGCTCGTCCCTGCCACTTCCGGCGGGCATGCATCGCGCCCAAGCGGTGTTCGATTTCAGGGGCGAGCAAGCAGGCGGCCCCGCAGAGGTCACCCTCGAACTGGACGGGACGGAAGTCGGTAGATGCAGCATTCCGCGCACCGTGGCCTTCATCTTCTCCCAGGACGAGACCCTCGATGTGGGGCTGGACCGCGGAACACCGGTCATCGAAGAGTATGGCCCGCCGGAGCGAAATGCATACAGTGGTGACATCGGTTCGATCAGCGTCCACATTGGTGACCAACGAACGGATCCGTCAGAGGCGGAAAAGATCGTAAGCGCCCTGATAGTCCATTGAACCGCGGAAGAGTTAGGCAGCCGATGCATCCATTAGCGAACTGTCCTCGTGCCCTGAGGGCGCGAGTCGTGTGGGCCCGAGGACGGGACTCACGCCCACGACAGCTGCCATCGCCGCGCTATCCTGTCGTTGTTCGGTGAGGAGGAACGTGCAAGGCCAGTCGCTATTCAACGTCATCCGCCCGACCCAGGTACGGGGCGTCAACGCTTCAGCAGTCCTCCGTGTGCTCCTCGCAGAGGGGCCAGCCTCCCGCAGCGAGATCGCTCAGAGACTGGGGTTGACGAATGGTCCGATCACGCGCATTGTCGCCGACCTGATGGGGCGCGGGCTGCTGCAGGAATGCCCTTCCACAGAACTGGCACGCCCAGGTCGGCCCCGGGTCCCGGTCGCTGTTGTCCCGGGAGCTCAAACCATGCTGGGAGCCCATATCGCGGCCCGCAATATCACCTGCGGCCTGGTGGAATGGTCAGGACGGCCCATTGCCAGCAGCACAGCCGATCACGACGGTTCGGTCGAACACTGCCTCCAAATACTTGACTCGCTCATCGACGACGCGCTGAAGGGGCGGCGCGACGATAACCTGATCGGACTCGGTATGACCACGACCGGATGGGTTGACCCAGTCACCGGAGTCGTCCGACGCCAATCGCTCCTGAATTGGGAGAACGTCCCACTACGTGAGCTAGTAGAAAAGCGAACCGGGCTGACGGTTCAGGTCGATTCCGCGCCCCGAGCCCATGCCGCCGCAGATCTCCTGTATGGAACCGTGGCAGGGGCCCACAACTTCATTCACGTCTACGTCGGACACGTCATCGAGATCGCTCAGGTCGTGGAAGGAAAAGTGCTGAGATCGGCCGACGGCCATGGCGGAGACATCGGGGACTGGACAATCGACCTCGGGAACCGAAATTCCGGACCCGTCAGAAGGTCCCTCACTGACAGTGCGATTGCAGACGCGGCCCAGGCAGCAGGGGTGCCTGACGTCAAGCGGAACATCCAGGCCGTCGTTACCGCCGCGGAGTCCGGGAATGCCGATGCTATCAGGCTGCTGGATGAACGCGCTCTGGGCCTCGGGCGGCTCTTAGGCCACCTGAACGCACTGATGGCCCCTCAGGCAGTTGTGGTCAGCAGTGCCCCCGGCTGGCTGGATCTGAACAAGGTGGAGAAGGGCATGCTCGATATTTGCGAAGCCGCCCACGTACCCTCCCTCCACGATGGGAACATCTGGGACGATCCCCTGACAGTCTGTTCGGGCGCCCTTGCCCTGGAAAATGCGCTCGAAGCGCTCTGACGAAGGGATCCGGCGGACCATGCGGACATCGACCCAGTTATGTGCTTCTCACCCGCGACATTTCATTCGTCAGCATCCACCGCGCATGGAACCGGACAAAAACTCATCTCCGCTACCCGATCCGGCCTTAGACGGCCTGGACTGGCATTCGAGAATCCAAATGCCGGCACCTTGGACGGAGGGCAACATCAGAATGCCGGAAGAACCCGGAAATCAACTCAGAAGTCGGAGGCACCGTGTCTGCCCATCCCGTTAGTCCTGCCCATGGCACCGGCTGCCTCACCCCATCCAGTCACCGTCAGCATTTCCGGCCTGCGGCGGGCCCGTCGCATAGCGAAGAATTTTTCTGGAGTGACATCCATCAGAACGTCCATCTGTCAACGAGGTCACGGTTGCCACCGGGCTGATCATCCTTCTTGGCGGCGCAGGCAACAGCAGGAACCTCACCGGCCTGATCAGAATGTGCCGAAAGGGGTTCGGAATGAAGCCACGCACACGGCCGGTGCTCTCCGGCAAGAACCGTTTGAAGATCGCCGTGCTTCTCCATGAGCAAGGGCCCCTCACACCAACAGAGCTGACGGGCCTCCTGAACTGCAGTCAAGGACATGTTTCCAACGACCTGGCCAAAATGCGAGGCTATGGGCTCGTGAGGGGCAGACGGCAGGGCGTCCACATGAAGTACCACCTGCTGGCGGGTGCAGGCCAACGCGTCAGGGCCGCCCTTGAATCCTTCGAACAAGAAGAAGAAGAAGACACGAAAGACGGGGATGATCTTTTGCGGTCCCTGATCGGAAATTACCGGGCCGCCCACGGCACTGGCGGGTCGATACATCTTGAAACCCCGGGCACAGCGGCCGGTACCGTTACCCAGCCGCTGTGCCCTTATGCGGGAACGTTCGTCCCTTTCAAATAACGAGGAGAAAGTTCAATGATGACATCGACCGACGGCACGATCTGTGTAAAGGTCACGGCCCGCAGCCTCATGGACCAAGCCCTGGACGAGGCCGTTCGGAGCCTCACCCCCCTGGCTTCCGCGCGCCGGCAGGGAATTTTGGTCAGCCGGCTGGCTCCGGGATCCTTGGTTGTCGCTGCCAGCCCCGATGTTCCCATCGGGCAGAGCATGGAAGAAGCCTTGTGGTGACGGATATCGATACTCCCCCATCGGGCAAGACCTGCTGCACTCCCGCCCGCATTAACATGCAGCCCACCAGCCTCCCCGTCCGCGTGCTTGGTGGCCCACCGGCCTGGACTGGGCCCCATTCTTCGGATGTCACCATCCCCGCCGGTACGTTCCAGATGGGCGACGCCTTCGGCGAAGGCTATCCCGCCGACGGGGAAATCCCGGTGCATCAGGTCAGCATCGACTCCTTCAGAATCGACGCCACCGCTGTCACCAACAGCACGTTTGCCGAGTTCATCTCGGCCACTGGATATGAAACCGAAGCAGAGAAATATGGTTCGTCAGCCGTTTTCCACCTTCTCGTCCGTGCGCCACGGTCCCACATACTCGGCACCGCAGCAGGAGCGCCGTGGTGGCTGAATGTCAAGGGCGCGGACTGGGCACACCCCGCCGGACCCGCGTCCCATTGGAAACACGCACCCGATCATCCGGCCGTCCACATCTCCCACAACGATGCCCTGGCGTACTGCCGCTGGGCCGGACGACGCCTCCCAACCGAAGCTGAATGGGAATACGCCGCCAAGGGCGGATTGGACGGCAAGAGATTTCCGTGGGGGGACGAACTCTACGGTCCCGCTGGAGAACACATGTGCAACATCTGGCAGGGCGCGTTTCCCGAAATAAACACACTGGGCGACGGATACCTTGCAACAGCACCGGTTCAAAGCTTTCCGCCCAACGGATACGGACTGTACGAAGTAAGCGGCAACGTTTGGGAATGGTGCTCCGACTGGTTCCTGCCCAAGTACTACCGCAATTCCCCGGCGGCCAACCCCAAAGGACCCACCATCGGGAGGGGCCGCGTCATGCGCGGCGGCTCCTACCTCTGCCACGACTCCTACTGCAACCGCTACCGCGTCGCTGCACGCACCTCCAACACACCCGAATCATCCTCCGGCAATCTGGGCTTTCGCACCGTAGCGGTGGACCGACCAGGCACCGCCGACAGCAAGGGAACCCCTAAGTGACAGCTACAAACTCCCAGGGCAGCGGTAGCGGACGAAGCGGTTTCTCCGCCCGGATCCTTGGCGGCGGAACGGAGCCGGACCCGCGGTTCACTCTCGCCAATGAGCGCACCTTCCTGGCCTGGATCCGCACTTCGCTGGCCCTGCTCGCCGGCGGAGTCGCCGTTGAAGCCTTCATGGCCGATCTTTTCGCCCCGGAACTGCGGAGAACCATCGCGGTGCTCCTGCTCGTGCTCGCTCTCGTCATCGGCGGCGGATCGTTCTTCCGCTGGCTGAACGTCGAACGTGCCATGCGGCACAAGACCCCGCTGCCGCTGCCCTGGATCGCGCCCGTCCTCGCCGCCGGCGGCGCCCTCGTCGCGGCCGTCATGGTCATCTTCGTCCTCGTCCGCGCCACCTGAGCCGTGCCGTTACAAAACAATCGACCGACGCACGGTGACCCGGGCCTCCAGCCGGAACGCACGGACCTTGCCTGGGGCCGCACCACGCTGTCCATGCTGGTCGCAGCCGCCATCTTCCTCCGCTGGTTACCCCACCACGGCTGGTTCGTCGGCACCCTGGTTGCCGCCGCCGTCGTCACCGCCCTGGCCATCAACCTCACCCGCAAGCGTCGCTTCCACCGCGCCATCCACGGCATCCAACAAGAAAGCATGCCCCCGGACATTGCATCGACTGCAGCAGTCGCCGTCAGCGTCGTCATCCTGGCAGTCCTGGGGATCTACACGGTCCTCTTCCTGCCCCTCACTTAACTGACAGTGCCTGTAGTCTGCATAGGCACGGCCAAGGATCGCCCGAGCCCCATCAACTCTCAAGTCCGAGATGGTGGGCGAAAGTTCCTTCTGAAAAGCCGCTTTGCATGGGGTGTACGGCGCGGCAAGGCTGCGACACCCATCCCCCCAACTTTCGCCGGAAACCGCGGTGAGATGGTTTAGTCCGCTGGCCTTCTTGCCTCGTCGAGGTCCACGCTCACCGCTCGCACGTCGCCCACGGCGGGGCCGGGCAGGCGTTGCGTTCACGGCCACTCGGATGCCTTCACGCATGCACGGTTAAGGACATGTCCCCGGGATCGACATCTCCAAAAGGACGTTAAGGTCTGTGTCCGGATAGCCGGGGCAGGGCGCCGCAAACCGATCGAAACCGTGACGACCCGGTCCTCGATGACCACCCAGATCCTCGCATTGCGAGAACAACCTTCATCGGCTGAAGCCGCAGGTCAGAGTGGGTCAGGACAGGGACGTCAAGGTGCGTCCGGGAATGTATTTCCCACTCAAGAACTCGTGCGTGGCTGGCGTGTTGGGGTCGGTGATACGTGCCAAGACCTGTCGCGCTGCTGCACGGCCAATGTCTTCGATTGGTTGTCGCCATGTTGTGATTCCAAATACCGGACTGGCCAGCTGGCCGATGCCGTCGTACCCGGTGAGTGATATGTCTTCAGGGACATTCAGGCCCCAGGATTGCAGCACTTCCCAGGTGGAAACCAGGATTGGATCACTTGGGCACATGATGACGGTGACTTGCTCGATTGCTTGGCGCAGGGAGGCGACTCTTGGCACATCCGATTTGGCGTCGAGGGCGATGGTGACGGGTTCGATGCCCAGCTCCTGCAACTCTCTGCGCATGCGCTCGGAGCGGCTTCCCAGCGTTGATGAGCGGGCCGATGGAACGGTGACGATTCCCACGCGCCGGTGCCCTGAGGCTGCGACACGTAGGGCCATCTCGACGGCGCCGGAAATATCGTCCGCTACCGAGCCGATCTTGCGGGACTTGGACAGAGGTCCAGCAAGGACTACTGGGGCATCGCCAGCGGCGACGGTCCGGATGTCGCTGGCTGGCAAGCGCCCCGAGGCGATGATGACGCCTGCCGGCCGTGATCCCATAAGGGTGTACAAGTTTCCCTCGTGCGGTGTGTTGCTGCCGGAACCAGCCGCAATGGCCAGGCTGTAGCCCGCTTGTTCAAGAGTTTCCTGGATGGCGGTGATCAGTTCGCCGTAGAAGGAGAGGCGCATGGAGCGGACAAACACGGCCACGGTTCGGTTGGACGTCGATTTGAGGGACTGTGCGCGGACATCCTTGACGTAGCCGAGCTGCGCCGCGACTTCGCGTACGTGGTTACTGACCTCGGATGAGGCTCCGGATTGGCCGAGTAAGGCGCGGCTGACCGCCGACTTTGATACCCCGGCGGCGGCGGCGACGTCAAGAATGGAAACCCTTGAAACCGATGGGTCCGTTGGGCGCGAGGATTGTTGCACGTCGGTCAGTTTATAGTGTGTAGTCGGCCACGATTCCCAAGTGGTCACTCGGCCACGCGGAAGTCTCAGCTGTGTTTGGCTCCCCGATGGTCCAGGCAGCACCGACTTCGATTCCAGGCGAGCAGAACTGGTAGTCCAGGGTGTAGTCGAGATCTCCTGTGCTGCCTTCGAGCACCGGGCGGGCCTGCCGGGTGTACAGACCGCGGCCGTCCCCGATCAGCGGGTTACGCTCCAGGATGGTTGCGCCATGGCCCAACCGGGGTGCACTTCGCCAGGTGTCCACGAACTGCGAAGCCAATGTACGGTATTCGATTCCGTCCGGTACAAAATTGAAATCGCCGCCGAATATTGTCGGTTCGCCGGGATCCAGCCGGGACAGCATCGCGTCCAGTTGCTCCAGGCGCTGGAGGACACTGATGCGCAGATCCGCATCCTTGATGTTCCCCGTGTGGCTTCTCGACGCGGCGGCCGCCCGGTAGTCGGCATCCAGTCCCATCCTTCCGGCCTGTGGGGTGTGCCGCAGATGTGCCGAACCGACGCGGACCTCGGCGCCGGTAGCGTGGATCGTTGCGGAGACATGGAAGAACGCGCGGCCGGTGTCGGAGGGCAGTTCCTGGACGTTGGCATTCGATGTCTCGTAGGCACTCAGGATTGCCGGTACTGACGTCTCCTCATCCCTCAAAGCGGGATCGACTGCCGTGACGGCTACGTGCATGCCCAGCTCATCGGCAAGAGCGAGGGCATATTGCGGGCTGGATTCCTGCAGGAGGACGACGTCGGGATGTACGTTTCGGAGGTGGCGGGACAAGAGTTCCAAGCGGTCGAAGCGGTTGCTGTTGAGGATATTCCAGGTTGCGAGTCGGAGCGTCACGGTTGTTCCTTTTGCTTGCTGATGTTAGTGGTGGGGGTCTCGAACGCCAGCCGGATGTATGCCCGGTCATCTGGTGCGTTATTCCCGGGCTTGGTGCACTTCGCCATTTGCCGCAGCAAGCCGATGCCGGCCGGGTCAGCGATCATGGCTTCGAACAGTTTCTCTTCTGCCTCTGCCAGTGAGGGGAGCGGACCCAGGAAACCGTCGCTGGCCAGCACCAGTTGCGGAGCCCCCTGGGGCACAGGCAGTATGTCGATGAATTCTTCCGGAACCCGGGCACCGTTGAGCACTCCGTACCCGAAGGCGCCTACCCTGTTGGCCAGTGCGGGCTGGATGTGCAAGAGGTGCTCGGCGCCACTGAGGCCGGGGTCCGTGGCAATGACTTCCTCCAACGGCATGCCGGCGGCAAAAGATGCTGCGTTAACGGCCGCCCGGTAGTACTCAAGGGCTGTATCAACATCCTTCGTTGCCGGATGAATGTCGTCGCCGATGGCCACGTGAACGTCGCCAACACGCCACACTTCCCGGCGCTGGACAGAGTAGATTGCGACAACAGCGCCAACAGGACCGTCGTGCCCGGCACGGATTCCCTGCAGCCTCTGCGTGATTGCCCTTACTGCTTGATCCGCCGTGATGTGACCGGGCAGATCACGGACGGCCAGTGCGGCGGCCTGGGCGAAGACACGGCCGCTGGGGGTCTGTCCCTTGGCCT
>Ga0207655_1000958_pt1 | contig 29780 bp, 27 predicted proteins | sample KBSM44metaG_FD_184398 | JGI IMG/M metagenome (GOLD analysis project Ga0207655, IMG submission 184398) | Miscanthus rhizosphere microbial communities from Kellogg Biological Station, Michigan, USA - KBS M4-4 metaG (SPAdes) (version 2) | ecosystem: Host-associated > Plants > Roots > Rhizosphere >... | reverse complement strand
AGAGGCCCACAAGTCCTGTTCCTGCGCAAATGATGTTCCATCGTCCATCCACCGCGCCGAACTTGTAAACTTCCCTGCTTCCCCTTGACCAGCTGCAGAAAGGCTCTGTGCGTGCTGTTGTACGTTGTTGCCAGTCTGCGACTGGCAACCTACAAGCAGGACAGAGGCGAGTAATATCGCTTTTGCCTTCATGTGTGTGTCAATAGTTGCTTAAAAGACGAGCGATGATAACGGCGAAATTTTGAAAAGGCAACCCGCATTTATCTGAAGTTATCTTTCTTTGACCTTAACCATGCAAATCGCTGTTCTGGTTGTTGCAAATTTGTTTCTTGGTGAATTTTATCAATTAAATCAACATCATCAGTTCGTAAAAATAAATTTATTCTCCGCTCGTTTTTCAGAATTACGGGTAGTGTTTTTTGGTTTTTTGCACGTAACTCCTTCACTTCCTGATAATAATCCTGAATAGCACGATCGTCTGGTAAAACGCTGACGGCAAACTTCATATTCCCTAAAGTATACTCATGTGCGCAACATATAAGCGTATCCTCGGGTAGCGCATTAATCTTTTGTAAAGACTGATACATTTGTTCAGGTGTACCCTCAAAGAGTCTGCCGCAGCCGCCAGAAAATAGCGTGTCGCCGCAAAATAGATAAGGTTTACTGTAGAAACAGAGATGTCCCGAAGTGTGACCTGGTGTAGCAAATACGGAAAATTCCCACCCCAATATGTGGATATTTTCGCCTTCTTCGACTACTTGCGTTGTACCTTTATCTTGTGTTTCTGCCGGCCCGTATACCACAAGATGCGGAAACCGGGCGCGCAGTTCGGATACTCCACCAACGTGATCGTTATGATGATGGGTGAGGAGTATGGCCTCTGGCTGCCAGCCGTTCTCATTGATGGCACGTAGAACCGGGGCAGATTCTCCAGGATCGACAATGATGCATCGGCGCGCGTCATCGACCAAAACCCAGATGTAATTGTCCTGGAAAGCAGAAATACTGATAAGATTCATACATTACCTCTTATAGCGTGGCGGGTGCGTTTATGAAACCGGCAAGGATACCTCAGACTGTCACAGCACCGGAACGTTGGGCGGAACTGCCCTGGGGTGAATACTATCGCGAGGCGTTAGAGCAACAGCTCAAGCCGTGGCTCGCAAAAATGTATGGCTTTCACCTGCTTAAGATTGGCAATCTCAGTGCGGAAATCAATACCGAAAGCTGCGCTATCTCACATCAGGTTAATGTCTCTCTCGATGGTGCACCGGTTCAGGTGAAAGCCGATCCCCTGCATCTCCCCTTTGCTGAAAAATCGATTGATGCCTGCCTGCTCGCACATACCTTACCCTGGTGTAGCGATCCGCATCGTTTGTTACGCGAAGCCGATCGCGTGCTGATTGATGATGGCTGGCTGGTGATTAGCGGGTTCAATCCGTTAAGTCTGATGGGATTACGAAAGCTCGTCCCCGTGTTACGCCGCACGCCACCCTATGACAGCCGGATGTTTACGATGATGCGCCAGCTCGACTGGCTTTCACTGCTGAACTTTGAAGTGCTCGGCTACGGCGGTTTTCAGGTATTACCCTGGGCAAGAAAGGGCGGCGTTGTGCTTAGCACCCATCTCCCAGCGTTAGGCTGCATGCAGTTTATCGTCGCGCGTAAGCGGACAATCCCTCTTACGCTCAACCCGATGAAGCAGAGCAAATCTAAATCGCAGATCCGCCAGACCGTTGGCGCAACGCGTCAGTATCGAAAACCCTGATCAGGATTCTGGCTGATACCCAGTATCTTCATGAGCGGGATTTGACGCAGCCGCGCGCGCAAGTTCGTCACAGCGTTCGTTTTCGGGGTGACCGGCATGGCCTTTCACCCATTCCCATTTTATTTCGTGCTGGCCCAGCGCCGCATCAAGGCGTTTCCAGAGGTCGACGTTCTTGACCGGCTTCTTTTCAGCCGTCTTCCAGCCGCGTTTTTTCCAGTTGTGTATCCACTGGGTAATGCCCTGGCGCACGTACTGGCTGTCAGTGCTCAGCACCACGTCACAGTGTTCTTTTAAGGCTTCCAGCGCCACGATGGCGGCCATCAGCTCCATGCGGTTGTTGGTGGTCAGGAAATAGCCTTCGCTAAAGGTTTTTTCGTGCTCGCGGTAACGCATAATGGCGCCATAGCCGCCAGGTCCCGGGTTGCCAAGACAAGATCCATCGGTGAAAATTTCTACCTGTTTACGCATCTCTGGTAGACTTCCTGTAATTTGAACGTTCAGTTAAACGATAAGTCTGACATAAATGACCGCTATGAGCACTGCAATTACTCGCCAGATTGTTCTTGATACCGAAACCACCGGTATGAACCAAATTGGCGCGCACTACGAAGGGCACAAGATCATCGAGATCGGTGCCGTTGAAGTCGTGAACCGTCGTCTGACAGGGAACAACTTCCACGTTTACCTCAAGCCCGATCGGCTGGTGGATCCGGAAGCGTTCGGCGTTCACGGTATTGCCGATGAGTTCTTGCTGGATAAGCCGACTTTTGCAGACGTGGCGGACGAGTTCCTGGAATACATTAAGGGCGCCGAGCTCGTCATCCATAACGCCTCGTTCGATATCGGCTTTATGGATTATGAATTCAGCAAGCTCAATCGTGATATCCCGAAGACGAATACCTTCTGCAAGGTGACAGACAGCCTGGCGCTGGCAAGGAAAATGTTTCCCGGCAAGCGTAACAGCCTCGATGCCCTTTGTTCACGCTATGAAATAGACAACACCAAGCGAACGCTGCACGGCGCACTGCTCGATGCCCAGATCCTGGCCGATGTCTACCTGACCATGACCGGCGGGCAGACGTCGATGAAGTTCAGTACGGAGAATGAATCGCAGCAGACGCAGGGAGAAGCGGGCATTCAGCGCGTTGTGCGTCAGGCTAGCCGCCTGCGGGTTGTTTTAGCCAGCGATGAAGAACTTCTGAATCATGAATCGCGTCTCGATTTGGTTCAGAAGAAAGGGGGCAGCTGCATGTGGCGCGCTTAAATAGGGTGAGAATGCCTGTAAATTCACCGCTTGGGTGATTTTTGCAGCAAACGATTCAAAAGCTAAGAAAAAGCGTTGACGAGTTCAGAGGCAGACCGTAATATTCGCCTCGTTCCCCAAACGGGAACAGTGGAGCGGTAGTTCAGTCGGTTAGAATACCTGCCTGTCACGCAGGGGGTCGCGGGTTCGAGTCCCGTCCGTTCCGCCACTATTCAGAAGGCCTGAATCAGAAATGATTCAGGCCTTCGTCGTTTTATCGCTGAAAAAGATTACCCGCCTCAGCACTTACATTGGTTAACAAAAAGTTAATAAACACGGTGCATTTAATTAACAAATGCACGTTTTTAGTGCGTTATTTGCACTCATTGTGTGCATTATGTCCACACCTCCCTTCCGGTACGACCTCGATTTGTAATAATTATGTAAAAATAATTCATAGAAAATCATCCATTTACCGATCATTTTCCAAAAAGCTCCTGAACCAATGCGCTATTGGTTCGTTTATTGCTTAATCATTAGCACGATAAGTTGCACGTCATATCAATAACTTATCGTTAATAAAAATAAAGCAATGATGATAGCGAGCGAACCAATATGGAAAAACCGTCACGGTTTCTGGCAAATTCCAGCACCGCGCTTGAGCAGCTGCGCGGGCTAATCAACCAGCACGAGTCAACACCAGGCATTCCGCTGCCCACTGAACGTGAGCTGTCGGACACTCTCGGCGTAGGGCGGCGTGAAGTCCGTCGTGCGCTGGACGTGCTGGAAGAAGAAGGGCGAATCTGGCGTAAGCAGGGCAAAGGGACCTTTATTGGCCCGGCAGCTCCCGTTGAACCGCTGGCCCTTCAGGGATTGGTTCAGCAAACCAACCTGCTGGAAGTGATGGAAGCTCGTCTACAGCTCGAACCCGGCCTGGCCCGGCTTGCGGCACTGCGTGCCACCAGGGAAAACCTCGCGCTTATGCAGCGCATGCTGGAACGCATTGATAAGGTCAGCCCGGACGACCGCGATCTTAATGAATTATGGGATAGCGCTTTTCACCGTGCCATTGCCGAGGCCGCAGGCAACCGCCTGATGCTCGGGCTGTTTGATGCCATTGACGCCGTGCGGCGCGAGCCGAGCTGGCAGCATTTGCGCGAGCTTGCACGAACCCCTGAACGCGTCGATAGCTATAACGACCACCACCACAAAATCATGTCCGCGATTATTCATCGCCAGCCCAATGAAGCAGCCGCCGCCATGCGGGAACACCTGCTCACGCTGCAAACCGCCCTGATTCAGGCTATTCACCTTGAGGACGACTCCACGCTATGACGACGATACCCTTTAAGGACGCTACGCCCGTACTGCGGCTGCAAAACCTCAACGTTAAATTCGCGGGCTCCCCGGTCAGCGTGCTGGACGGTATTTCGCTGACGGTTAAAGCGGGCGAAACGCTGGCGCTGGTGGGCGAATCCGGCTGCGGAAAAAGTATCACCTCGTTAGCGCTGATGGGCTTACTGCCTGCCAGCGCGCAGATTGTCAGCGGTGAGATGCAGTTTCGCCGCCATGACCTGCGCAAGCTCTCGCCGCGGGAATACGCTGACCTGCGCGGCAGCGAGCTGGCGATGATATTCCAGGAGCCCATGACCTCGCTCAATCCGGCGTTTACGCTGGGCGATCAGCTTGGAGAAGCGGTCATACGCCATCAGAACGTCTCGCGTGCAGAGGCGATGAGCGTCGCGCTGCAAATCCTGGAAAAGGTGCAAATCCCGGCGGCAGAGATGCGCCTTAAGGCTTACCCGCATCAGCTTTCCGGCGGTATGCGCCAGCGCGTGATGATTGCCATGGCGCTGATTAACCATCCCAAACTGCTGATTGCCGATGAGCCGACCACCGCGCTCGACGTCACTATTCAGGCGCAAATCCTCTCCCTGCTGAATACCTTAAAAGAGGAAACCGGCACGGCGGTGCTGATGATCACCCACGATTTAGGCGTGGTGGCCGAAGTGGCGCAGCAGGTAGCGGTGATGTATGCCGGACAGGTAGTTGAGCAGGGAAGCGTAGAGGCAATTTTTGCCGATCCGCAGCACCCGTACACCATCGGCCTGATGGGCTCGATCCCGTCCCTTGGCGCACGCAAAGGCCAACTTTCAACCATTCCCGGCGCGGTACCGCTGCCGGAATCTATGCCTGAAGGCTGCCGCTTTGCCACCCGCTGTCCGTTCGCGCAGACGCGCTGTCACGCAGAAAAACCGCAGCTCACCACCCTCGGCACCGGCCATCAGGTCGCCTGCTTCCGCGTGCCGCTCGAACACCACATTGCCCTGGGAGAGACCGCATGACCACGCCCATTCTTGAAGCCCGCGACCTGAGCAAGCGCTTCCCCGGCCCGAAAAAACTCTTTTCCCCGGCCCGTTTTGTCACGGCGGTCGACCGCGTTTCGCTTGCCGTCATGCCGGGCGAAACGCTGGCGATTGTCGGCGAGTCCGGCTCCGGGAAATCCACCCTCGGCCGCCTGCTGCTGCGCCTGCTGGCCGCCAGCGAAGGGCGCGTGTTTTATCAGGGGGAGGAGATCACCGACGCCTCGGGCGCTCGCCTGAACCAGCTCCGCCGCGAGCTGCAGATCATCTTTCAGGACCCCTTTGCCTCGCTGAACCCGCGCATGACGGTGGAGCAGATCGTCGGTGAGCCGCTGTGGCTGCATCAGAACATGAAAAAAGCGGACCGCCAGTACCGCGTCGCCGAGTTGCTCAAAACCGTTGGCCTGCCTGCCGCCTGGGCCGGGCGCTATCCGCACGAGTTTTCCGGCGGGCAGCGCCAGCGTATCGGTATCGCGCGCGCGCTGGCTTCCGGGCCGAAGCTGCTGCTGGGCGACGAGCCGGTATCCGCGCTGGATGTCTCCGTTCAGGCGCAGGTGGTCAACCTGCTGGAAAGCCTGAAGCACCAGCTTGGGCTAACGATGGTGATTGTCGCCCACGGCCTGGCGGTGATCCGCCACATGAGCGACCGCGTGGCGGTCATGTACCTTGGGCAAATCGTCGAGCTTGCCACCGTGGATGAGATCTTTGACGCGCCGCTGCACCCCTACACCCAGGCATTGATTGCGTCTGCACCGCAGATGCAGCCGGGGGTTGAGCGCGACGCGCCGCTGCTGCAGGGGGATCTGCCCAACCCGGCCAGCCCGCCGTCCGGCTGCCGTTTCCATACCCGCTGTCCGTACGTTACCGATGAATGCCGCCAGGTTGAGCCGATTAATCAGGTGCTCGACGGCGGACATCAGGTTGCCTGCCACCGCTGGCAGGAGATCAACCGCGATCGCAGCGTTATCCAGATCGCACCGCCATCCGCCGCATTTCTGCGCCGCCGCGCGCTGTTTGAACACGCGGCCACTCACTCGTCCCTTCCTTCAAGGAACTCATGATAATGACAATGCGTAATTCTCTTTTGACCGTACTGGGAAGTGTTATGTTGCTTGGCGCGGCGCTGCCCGCCCATTCTGAAAGCGTGCTGCGAATCGGTCTGGGCGCAGACCCGGACATGCTCGACCCGCATCTGGCGCGCACCTACTATGGCCGCTTCGTCTTTGCCTCCCTGTGCGACAGGCTGGTGGACGTCGACGAGCACCTGAAGGTCGTACCGGGTCTGGCTAAATCCTGGGCCTGGAGCGATGACGGCAAAACGCTGACAATGGATCTGCGCGACGGTGTCACCTTCCACGACGGTGAGAAATTCGATGCCGCCGCCGCAAAATACAACCTCGACCGCGCTCTGACCCTGAAAGGCTCCCTGCGTAAAAGCGAGATCTCCTCCGTTGAATCGGTCGAGGTCACCGGCCCGATGCAGATTGCGCTGCGCCTGAAAACGCCGGATGCCGCGCTGCTGATGCAGCTCACCGACCGCGCGGGCGCGATGATGGCCCCGGAGGCGGCGAAAAAGCCTGACTTTGCCGCTCACCCGATCTGTTCCGGCCCATACAAGTTCGACAGCCGCGTGTCGCAGGACCGTATCGTTCTGACGCGCTTTGACAACTACTGGAACAAAGACGCCTACCACTTCGACAAAATTATCTATCTGCCGATCCCGGATGCCTCCGTGCGCCTCGCGAACCTGCGCGCGGGCGATCTCGATCTGACCGAAGGCATTGCCGCCAGCGACGTTAAAACCGTCGAAGCCGACAGCAAGCTGGCGCTGGCGAAGGTGACCGGTCTGGGCTATCAGGGCATCACCTTCAATATCAACAACGGCAAGGTACCGGCGAACGATCCGTTCAAGGACGCCCGCGTGCGCGAGGCGTTTTCACAGGCCATCGACCGCGATGCGTTAAACCAGGTGGTTTTTGAAGCGCTTTACACCCCGGCCAACCAGGCGTTTTCACCGGTCAGCCCGTATCACGTCAACCTGCCGGTGCCGCCGCGTGACGTTGACAAGGCAAAAGCGCTGCTGAAAGCCGCCGGTATCACCGCGCCGCTGACCGTCAACCTGCTGGTGCCGAACAACCCAACCTCGCAGCAGGTGGGTCAGGTATTGCAGGCGATGGTCGCTGAGGCCGGATTTAACCTGAACCTGCAGATGACCGAATTCGCCACGCTGCTGGATCGCCAGCAGAGCGGTGACTACCAGCTGAGCTTCTCCGGCTGGTCGGGCCGCCCGGACCCGGACGGCAGCATCTACGGCTTTATCAACAGCAAAGGCACCCTGAACGACGGCCGCTACAGCAACGCGCAGGTTGATGAATGGCTGACCCAGGCACGCCAGAGCACCGATCAGGCCGCACGCCAGCCGCTGTACGACAAGGTGGTTAAACAGCTGCAGACCGACATGCCGATTGCCTACCTCTACTTTGAGCCGCGCATTTTTGGCCTGAACAAAAGCGTGCAGGGCTTTAAGCCGTATCCGGACGGCATCGTGCGTCTGGCTGGCCTATCGCTGGCGAAATAAACGTCCTGAGGAGAACCCATGCTGGAACTGATTTGCAAACGTCTGCTGCTGGCCGTCCCGACGCTATTGCTGGTGAGCATGATGGTGTTCGGGCTGCAAAAGCTGCTGCCCGGCGACCCGCTGATCGCCATGGCCGGGGAGGAGCGCGACCCGGCGGTCATTGCCCAGCTGCGCGCGGAGCTGAACCTCGACGCGCCCATCCCGGTGCAGTACTTCAACTGGCTGACGCGGGCGCTGCAGGGCGATCTGGGCGTCTCCTTACGCACCCACGAGCCGGTGACGCAGCTGATCGCCAGCAAGCTGCCGGTCACGCTGGAGCTGTCGCTGCTGGCGATGATTATCGCGCTGGCTTTTGGCATCAGCATGGGGATCATCGCGGCGGTGAACAAAAACAGCTGGGTCGATCACGGGGCGAACTTCGTGGCGATCTCGGGGATCTCGATCCCGCACTTCTGGCTGGGGATCCTGCTGATTCTGGTCTTTTCGGTGAACCTGCAGTGGCTACCCGCGTCCGGCTACGTGCCGTTCAGTGAAGATCCAGTCCAGAACCTGCGCACGCTGCTGCTGCCCGCGTCCGTGCTCGGAACCGGCCTCGCGGCAACGCTGATGCGCCACACCCGCGCCTCGATGATTGCGGTGCTAAAGGCGGATTACATCCGCACCGCGCGGGCGAAAGGGCTGCTGCCGAAGGCGGTGATCCTGAAGCACGCTTTTCGCAACGCGCTGGTGCCGGTCATCACCCTCACCACGCTGCTGTTCGGCGAGCTGCTGGGCGGCGCGGTGCTGACAGAGCAGGTCTTCACCATTCCGGGCTTCGGCAAGATGATCGTCGACTCGGTATTCAACCGTGACTACGCGGTGGTGCAGGGCGTGGTGCTGATCGTGGCGATTGGCTTCCTGATGCTCAACCTGCTGGCCGACGTGCTCTACGTCCTTATCAACCCGAAAATGCGAGGTTAACCATGGCGGAACTGACAACGCAAACCGTTGCCCCCGCGCTGCCGCGCGCGCAGAGCCGGGTGCTGAAGAAATTCCTCGGCAATAAAAGCGCGGTGATTGGCGCGGTGGTGGTGGGCTTCTTTGTGCTGGTGGCGCTGCTGGCACCGTGGATCGCCCCGTTCGACCCGGTTAAGGCCAACTTCCTGGCGGTGCGCAAAGCGCCGTCGGCGATGTACTGGTTCGGCACCGACGAGCTGGGGCGCGACATTTTATCCCGCATTATCTGGGGGGCACGCACCTCGCTGATGGCGGGCTGTATGTCGGTCGTTATCGCGGTGGTCATCGGCGTGCCGCTGGGGCTGGTGGCGGGCTACTTCCAGAAGATGTGGGACGGCGTGATCTCGCGATTTATCGAGGCGCTGCTGGCCTGTCCGTTCCTGATCATGGCGATCGCGCTGGGGGCATTTTTGGGCCCGAGCCTGACCAACGCGATGATCGCTATCGGCCTTTCGGCGATGCCGATCTTCGCCCGCCTGACGCGCGGGCAGGTGATCGCCATTCGCAACGAAGAGTACATCGACGGCGCGCGGGCGATTGGCCTGCCGGATCGCTGGATCATTATTAAATACGTCCTGCCAAACGTGATGTCACCGATCCTCGTGCAGGCCACGCTGGCCATTGCCTCGGCGATTATCGCCGAAGCCAGCCTGTCGTTTTTAGGGCTGGGACAGCAGCCGCCCAATCCCTCCTGGGGCTCCATGCTCAACACCGCGAAAGGGTTTCTTGAGCAGGCGCCGTGGATGTCCGTGTTCCCCGGCGTGGCGATTTTCCTTGCCGTGCAGGGCTTTAATTTACTTGGCGACGGGCTGCGCGATGCGCTCGATCCGCGCCACGACTAAGGAGTCATGATGACCAAAGCGCTTGATTTTACGTCCGGTTACGATTCACGACGCCCGCCGATGCTGGGCCATAACGCGGTTGCCACGTCGCAGCCGCTGGCGGCGCAGGCGGGCATGAAAATGCTGCAGCTGGGGGGGAATGCCGTGGATGCGGCGATTGCCACCGCGATGGCGCTGACGGTGGTTGAGCCGACCGGCAACGGGATCGGCAGCGACGCCTTTGCCATCGTCTGGGACGGTGAAAAGCTTCACGGCCTCAACGCATCGGGCCGCTCGCCGGCCAGCTGGCATGCAGATCTCTTTGCCGGTAAAACCGCGGTGCCGGAAATCGGCTGGGACGCGGTGACCGTACCGGGTGCGGTATCCGGCTGGGTGGCGCTGGCGGAACGCTTCGGCACGCTGCCGCTGACCACGCTGGCGCAGCCTGCCATCGACTACGCGCGCAATGGTTTTCCGGTCTCCCCGCTGATTGGCCATCTCTGGCAGCGCGGCTATAACAAGCTGAAAGATCAGCCTGGCTTTAGCGCCTGCTTTGCGCCTGAAGGCCGCGCCCCGCGCGTCGGGGAGATCTTCCGTAACCCAGCGCAGGCGAACTCGCTGGAGCTGATTGCGAAAACCAACGGCGATGCGTTTTACCGCGGCGAGCTGGCGCAAAAAATTGCCGCCTTCGCTAAAGAGCACGGCGCGCACCTGACGGCGGAAGATCTGGCAAACCACCGCGTGGACTGGGTTGAGCTGCTGTCGCGCGACTTCGCGGGCGGCTCGGTGCAGGAGCTGCCGCCGAACGGCCAGGGGATCGCCACGCTAATTGCGCTCGGCATTCTGGAGCAGTGCGGCATTGAGCAGCATCACCCGGATTCCGTGCAGGGGCTGCATCTCTCCATCGAGGCGATGAAGCTGGCGCTGGCGGATCTCGACCGCTACGTGGCGGATGAAGAGCACATGGAGTTCGCGGCGAAAGAGCTGCTGAGCGACCATTACCTGAAGTCGCGCGCCGCGCTTATCAATCGCGAAAAGGCATCCGATTTTGTCTACGGTTCACCGACGCAGAGCGGCACGGTTTACCTCAGCGCCGCAGATTCCAGCGGAATGATGATCTCCTTTATTCAGTCCAACTTTATGGGCTTTGGGTCCGGGATCGTGGTGCCGGATACGGGAATCAGCCTGCAAAACCGGGGCTGCGGCTTTGTGCTGGATCCCAAACACCCGAACGCGCTGGCGGGCAGCAAGCGCCCGTTCCACACCATCATTCCGGGCTTTGCGATGGATGGCAACGGGCAGCCGCTGATGTCCTTTGGCGTGATGGGCGGCCCGATGCAGGCGCAGGGGCACATGCAGATGGCGCTGCGCATTATGCTGCACGGGCAAAACCCGCAGGCGGCAATCGACGCCCCGCGCTGGCGCGTGGTGCAGGGCAGGGAGGTGATCGTCGAATCGACGTTCGATCGCAATACGATCGCCGCACTGCGCGAGCGCGGGCATCAGATCGTGGTGGAAGACCCGCTGCAGGATTACAACTTCGGCGGGGCGCAGGTGATTTACCGTATGCCGGAAGGGCACTACGTTGCCGCGACGGAAAGCCGCAAAGACGGGCAGGCGTTGGTGAGTTAATGTTTTATCCTCCCTCTCCCTTTGGGAGAGGGGCGGGGTGAGGGGAAAATTTCACCCAATGCTAAACGGATCCGCATCCTGCCACGCCGGAAACTTCTCCCGGTACTCCTTCAGCGCCGTTAACGACAGCTCCGCATCAATGCGCGTCGCCTGATGCGGCTCGGCGGTGGCGATAATCTCGCCCTGCGGGTTCACCACCCGGCTATCGCCGCGGTAGTGATGCCCGTTGCCGTCGGTTCCCACGCGGTTACAGCCCACCACGTACGCCTGGTTCTCAATCGCGCGCGCCGCCAGCAGCGCCTGCCAGTGCAGGGAGCGCGGTGCAGGCCAGTTGGCCACGTATAGCGCCAGGTCGTAATCGTTGCGGTTGCGCGACCACACCGGGAAGCGCAGGTCGTAGCAGACCAGCGGCAAAATGCGCCAGCCGCGCCACTCAAACACCACGCGCTCGTGACCCGCCTCATAGTGATGATGCTCATCCGCCATGCGGAACAGGTGGCGTTTATCGTAAAAATGCACTTTCCCTTCCGGCTCCACCAGCAGGAATCGGTTCACGGGCCCGCGCTCGGTTTGCAGCGCCGCACTACCGGCAATCAGCGCGTTGGTCTCCTGCGCTTTGGCATGCATCCACGCTACCACCTCTTCCTGCGGCATCGACTGTTTAGCCGCTTCCATGGCGAAGCCGGTGGTGAACATCTCCGGCAGGACAATCACGTCGCGCCCGGTAATCTCTTCCAGCTGGCGATCGAAGTGGCGCAGGTTGGCAGGGCCATCCATCCACACTAAAGGTTGCTGCAAAATCGAAATCTTCAAACCAGGCACGATACAGGCTCCTCAAACGACCGCTTTTTGACACTGTAGCACGTCATTACGGGAAAATGTGGCAATAAAAAACCCCGCGCTGGGCGCAATGCCGTTCACTTAAGCGGAGCGGCATGGGTGTCCACCGGAAAGCGGGTTTTTGACATCTTAACCGCCATCGGCCTTGATGGTCGGGGGCGTTTTGTGATGAACAACGCTTCCAGATTTCCCCGCAGATGCTCCGGTCGTTGCGGGATTGTCCCCGGTGAGTGGTCTGACATTGCTGACTGCGGCGATCTCACTATGGAATACTATATATATAGAAAGAGCCATAGATTCTCTGAGGCGAAAAGGACTCCCGCTAAATGAACAGCTTATTGCGCATCTGTCCCTGCCAGGATGGGAGCACATAAATCTCAGCGGGGATCACGTCTGGCGAACAAACCTCAAGCTGGGACAGGGTAAGTACCGTACGTTACTATCAGTGGATAGTAGTCTGTACAAAAAACAGGCTTAACGTAGGATAATTTCCGGATTCCAGGCGGACCCCAACATGAATGGACTGTTCGACATCAGAAAACGCTGGAGATGGAGCAAAAACAGAAGCAGCGCTCAGGGTCATCAATAACGCGGTAACTTGCCGGAAACGGCACTTTCAGTGCCATTTTTCGAAGAAACTGGCGGTGATTCACCTGGCTGCATAGATATGCAGAGGGTTAAAATTTATCAGGTGCGTTGCCAGTGGTTTTGCGGTTTACCAGCCACGACTGTAGCACGTCAGACCCCGGAAACGCCGCCAGTGGTGATCTGGCGGTGCTGATAACAGATGTTATGTTTAATCGTGTTCTGTCAGGTCCAGTTCTTTGAGTGTTTTAAACCCATTTTCTGACACTCTATAACGAGAGTGCTTTGTTTCTTCGTTGTAAATTACATCGACTAAACCATGTTCGACTAAATTAGTGACAATTCTCGCTACGTTGCCAAATCCGGGGATTCCTTTCATAGAAAGTGCGCGGTCTAGAATTATCCAGCTCCAATCCATGTCTTTTTCAGACATGACTTTTAGTACGTTAATTTCTGTCTTCGTGATCGTCATTTCAGTGCGTCCGGGTGGAATAGGTCACCGTCTTTAAGTTTAAAATCTTCTAACGTTGCGGTGTGTGCATTGTTCCATAGATCATAGCTAGCAGGCCCTTCAGGTTCACCTGATTCCCAACCTAAATTGCAATAACGTTGGAATTCTCTGCATTCGTGTGTGTAGTAATTAAGATCTACTTGTTCGGGGGGAAATTCACCTTTTGCAATGTTTTTTAGCCTACCAATCATCACATCGTTAGCAGGGTCGTGGTCGAATCGTGATATATGTTTTTCTACGGTTGCGATCCCTTCATGAGTGACATTCACCCCATCCGTCGTCAGATTTTCGATCGGTCCACCTGCCAGTTCGGGATCAAACGTTCTTCCCGATGCAGCCCCTCTCGCCCCGAAATGCTCAAGCTCTTCCAGTTCTGGGAACCGCATCCTGCCCATCGTCAGCCCTGCCACGACAGATACGCCAGCAATGATCAGTCCTTTGTTATCCATGACTTGATCGTAACCAGCTAACGTGTCGCCGCCTAGCTGCTGTGCGGCCTGATGGAATCCCTCTATGTTGCCGTTGTACACACCTCCGCCGGCCATCAATCCTCCAGCTATTTTGCTGTTGATTACTTTGCCCGCCTGAGCGTGCTGCACGGGTTCTCCGGAAGTGCGGAACTTCACGGTTGGTGCGGGTTTTCTACCGTTCTGGTTATTGATGGCATGTCGAAAAGCGCGCTGAAAATCACTGACAATCCAGCAGAACGGATCTGCATTATTAAAAATCAGCTCACCACCGGTTTCGATGTGGAAAGGGTTTACCGTTTCGTCCCAGTCTTCGTCTGTATCCAGACCGATAACCCAGCCCTCCATCAGGTTTATTTCCAGATCATCATAAACCGGGTCGTAACCCGTTCGCTGATAGGGTTTGTTGTTAAAACCATCCCTCTGTCTGGGAACCTCATTTACTGGTGGTGACGTGTAGTTTCGGTAGTCCAAGTCATAGCTTACCGTCGCTTTTTCCAGTGCCGCTTCCGGTGTCAGGATATGCTGGAAATCTTCGGGAGAGAGTTCCCGTTCGAGTTCCCACAGCGTGTACAATCTGAACATCAAACGTCCTTTTCATCCACGTGTCCTGTATGGATTTTCCGCTCTTTCTGCTTGTTAATCAACCATTCGGGGGGCAGTTTGGAGATCGGAAATTTTGGGCTCCGTTTTCCAGGTGTACCCCATCAAGAATGGCTCCACGCAGCTGCTGACGTGCCGATCATTGGTTACCCCAGATAAGTCAGACAGTGTTGTATCCACTCTGCGGGAAGGTGTTCGACAAACATCTGGGCAGATGGCGGCGGCATAAGAGGGTGGTCACTGAAATCGAGCAGATCGTTGATATGTGGCATAAGAAAACGGCTCCCTGTGGTGGAAGCCGTTATAGTGCCGTAGTTTAAGGATCGGTCAACTGATCCTTAACTGATCGGCATTGCGCGCGAGGCGGGGTTTGTACAAGCGAAACGCGTTACGCCGCTTCAGGTTTGCGGTGCTTCTCCGGCAGCTTTACCGGCTGCGTCGCCAGCTCTTCCGGTTCGAAATCATCCACGTTAATGCTGCGCAGACGACTTTCTTCGGCTTTCACCAGCAGAGCGGCTTCATCTTTATTGATAATGCCACCGGCGAGCGCCTGTTTTGCCAGTTCGTCCAGACGGGTAAACGGCAGGTTTTTACCCAGCTGCTTGCAGATTTTCTGGTGAATCGGATCGGCAGCCATCACGTCCAGCAGCGCCTCTTCCAGCAGGCCCACCGGGTTGTGCGGCGTTGGCTCAAGATACTGACCGCGGCCGATACGGGAGCGGGTTGCGCTCGGTACCTGCAGGATCTTCGCCACTTTATGATCCAGCTTGTCAGACGGCGCCAGATGGTGACGACCGGTCGGGAAGATCACCGCGCGCAGTGCACCCGCCACGAAGCGGTTCGGGAAGTTCGCCAGCAGGTCGTCAATCGCCTGTTCAGCCTGATACATCGCATCCTGAACGCCCCAGTGCACCAGCGGCAGATCCGCTTCCTGACGGCCTTCGTCGTCGTAGCGCTTCAGGACCGCAGAGGCCAGGAAGATCTGGCTCAGCACGTCGCCCAGGCGGGCAGAGATACGCTCGCGACGCTTCAGGCTGCCGCCCAGCACCGCCATGGAAACGTCAGACAGCAGGGCCAGGTTGGCGCTCAGTCGGTTCAGATGCTGGTAGTAACGTTTGGTCGCATCGCCGGTCGGCGTCGCGCTGGTAAGACCGCGCGTCAGGCCCAGCCAGAAGCTGCGCACCTTGTTGCTGCCCACGTGACCGATATGTTTGAACAGCAGCTTGTCGAAGGCGTCCACGTCGTTGTTCTGCGCGGCGGCCATCTCTTCCAGCACGTACGGATGGCAGCGAATTGCGCCCTGACCGAAGATCATCATGCTGCGGGTCAGGATGTTTGCCCCTTCCACGGTGATGGCAATCGGTGCGCCCTGATAGCCGCGCGCCAGGAAGTTGCCTTCGCCGAGCATAATGCCTTTACCGCCTGCGATATCCATCGCGTCAATGATCGACTGCTGCGCGCGGTGGGTACAGTGGTACTTCACAATCGCGGACAGCACGGCCGGTTTTTCGCCCAGCATGATGCCGTAGGTAATCAGGGATGCAGCGGCGTCCATCACGTAGGCGTTGCCCGCGATACGCGCCAGCGGTTCTTCGATACCTTCCATCTTGCCGATGGATATTTTGAACTGACGGCGGATGTGGGCGTACGCGCCAATCCCCATCGCGACCGACTTCAGACCGCCGGTTGAGTTCGACGGCAGGGTAATGCCGCGGCCCACCGACAGACATTCCACCAGCATACGCCAGCCCTGACCGGCCATTTTCGGACCGCCGATGATGTAGTCAATCGGCACAAAGATATCCTGGCCGCGGGTTGGACCGTTCTGGAACGGCACGTTCAGCGGGAAGTGACGGCGACCAATTTCAACGCCTGGGGTAGAGGTTGGGATCAGCGCACAGGTAATGCCCAGATCTTCTTCACCGCCCAGCAGTTTTTCCGGGTCAGAGAGCTTAAAGGCCAGACCCAGCACGGTGGCGATAGGCGCCAGGGTGATATAACGCTTGTTCCAGGTCAGGCGCATGCCCAGCACCTGTTCGCCCTGCCATTCGCCCATGCAGACCACGCCGGTATCCGGGATCGCGCCTGCATCGGAGCCTGCTTCCGGGCTGGTCAGCGCGAAGCAAGGGATTTCCTGACCGCGTGCCAGACGCGGCAGGTAGTGATCTTTCTGCTCTTCAGTACCGTAGTGCTGCAGCAGTTCGCCCGGGCCTAAGGAGTTAGGCACGCCAACGGTAATCGCCAGGATCCCGGAGACGCCCGCCAGCTTTTGCAGCACGCGAGCCTGAGCGTAAGCGGAGAATTCGAGGCCGCCGTACTCTTTCTTGATGATCATCGCGAAGAAGCGATGCTCTTTCAGGTAAGCCCACAGCTCTGGCGGCAGATCGGCCATTTCATGGGTGATGGCAAAGTCGTTTGCCATGCGGCACGCTTCTTCCACCGGGCCGTCAATAAAGGCCTGTTCTTCAGCGGTCAGACGCGGCTGCGGATAGTTGTGCAGCTTTTTCCAGTCCGGGTTGCCCTGGAACAGGTCGCCTTCCCACCAGGTGGTGCCTGCATCAATCGCTTCTTTCTCGGTGCGCGACATCGGCGGCATCACCTTGCGGAAGCCTCTGAACACCGGTGCGGAAATCATTGCCTTGCGCATTGGGGTCAGGTTAAACGGCAGAAGAATGATGGCAAGAGGGACTAAAAGCCAGATATTCCAAAGGCCTGCGACGCCAAGCGCTGCCGTCCATGCCAGAAGAATCAGGCTGCTCAGAAATAAACTTACGCGGTGATAGAACAGCACACCGAGCAGAATAACGGTTGCGAGAATGCTCAAAATCATCATAAAGAAAAGCTCCCTTGCTTGTAGGAGGTCTGACCACTTGTGATGATATGGTTGTAGTTGATGTGAATTCCTTTAGCAATGTGTTTACAAAATAATTACAACCTGGTTCACATTGTTCGCGTTTTAGTCGGCACGAAAAATCAAAACGCCGGACGATTCGCATGGCTTTAGCTTCTCGCTTTTCCCGCTATCCGGTACACTCCACTGAGTTATTTCATCAATACTGAAGGATTATCCTCATGTACCAGGATCTTATTCGTAACGAACTGAACGAAGCGGCGGAAACGCTGGCTAATTTTCTGAAAGATGATGCCAATATTCACGCTATTCAGCGCGCAGCGGTCCTGCTGGCCGACAGCTTCAAAGCGGGGGGCAAAGTGCTCTCCTGCGGTAACGGTGGCTCCCACTGTGACGCGATGCACTTCGCCGAAGAGCTAACCGGACGCTATCGCGAAAACCGTCCGGGCTACCCGGCGATTGCGATTTCCGACGTGAGCCACATCTCCTGCGTAGGCAACGACTTCGGTTACGACCACATCTTCTCCCGCTACGTTGAGGCGGTAGGCCGTGAAGGTGACGTGCTGCTGGGGATTTCTACCTCCGGTAACTCCGGCAACGTGATCAAGGCGATTACCGCAGCGCGTGAGAAGGGGATGAAAGTCATCACCCTGACCGGTAAAGATGGCGGTAAGATGGACGGTACGGCGGACGTTGAAATTCGCGTTCCCCACTTCGGTTACGCTGACCGCATTCAGGAAATTCACATCAAAGTGATCCACATCCTGATTCAGCTGATCGAAAAAGAGATGGTTAAGTAAGACTTCGCTGGGGGGCACCGGTGCCCCCCGCTGTTGTGGAGGTGTTTTATGTGCGAACTGCTCGGGATGAGCGCCAATGTGCCAACCGATATCTGCTTTAGCTTCACCGGGCTGGTTCAGCGCGGGGGAGGAACCGGGCCGCATAAAGACGGCTGGGGCATCACCTTCTACGAAGGCAAAGGGTGTCGCACGTTCAAAGATCCGCAGCCCAGCTTTAATTCACCGATTGCCAAACTGGTGCAGGACTACCCCATCAAGTCCCGCTCGGTGATAGCCCACATCCGTCAGGCAAACCGTGGCGAAGTGGCGCTGGAGAATACCCATCCGTTTACCCGCGAGCTGTGGGGCCGTAACTGGACCTACGCGCACAACGGGCAGCTTACGGGCTATAAGTCACTGGAAACGGGAAACTTCCGCCCGGTCGGCGAAACGGACAGCGAAAAAGCCTTCTGCTGGCTGCTGCACAAGCTGACGGAGCGCTATCCCCGCACGCCGGGCAACATGGCCGCCGTATTCAAATACATCGCGACGCTGGCATCTGAACTGCGTGAAAAAGGCGTGTTTAACATGCTGCTCTCTGACGGCCGCTATGTGATGGCGTTCTGCTCGACGAATCTGTTCTGGATCACCCGGCGTGCGCCGTTTGGCGTTGCGACGCTGCTGGATCAGGATGTGGAAATAGACTTTCAGAAAGAGACCACACCGAACGATGTGGTCACAGTCATTGCAACGCAGCCGCTGACGGGCAACGAAACCTGGCAAAAGATTATGCCAGGCGAGTGGGTGCTATTTTGTCTCGGGGACCGTGTAATTTGACGCCAGCTGCGGGTGGACGACTTCGTGGCTCAGCGGCTTGCTGACCACGTAACGACCATCGACGATAGAGACGACTGGCGGCTTGTGGGTCTGCTCAAAGTAGTCATAGCCTGGCTTCAGCTGTTTCCAGAAATCCGCGTAGTATGAGTACTTGTGACGCGCCATGTTGGCGTCCGTCATGCGGAACGGATAGATGCTGACCTGTACGTTAGGCTGGCCGAATACCAGCGCGCCGGTCACAAACTGGAAGATCTCATCAATACCCGAGTCCGTCATCGCGTAACAGCCGACAGACACGCAGGCACCGTGGATCATCAGGTATTTACCTTCATAGCCATGGGCGCGGTCAAAGGCATTCGGAAAGCCGATGTTAATCGCTTTATAGAAGCGGCTGTCCGGTTTTAACTGGCTACGCTGAACGTTGTAAAACCCTTCCGGGCTTTTGAAGTCGCCCTGACGCTGTTTTGGCCCCAGCCCGCCGGAGTAGTTACATATTTTATAGCTGTCGAGCAGCTGATATGTCTCACCCATTTTCACAAACAGGTCGAGTGTGCGCTCTTCCTTGAAGATTTGAATATAAACCGGCGATCCCATTAACTGTTGCTTATATTCTTTGCTGATCGGCGTGGTGGAGCTGTTGCTGCTGAGCAGCCCGGCAAACGACACACACGGAATCAGAAGCATCGCAATGAACAATGCGATTTTACGCATACTACGAGTTCCTTGATAAAACTATGACCAACTTGCCAGGACGGCAAAAGAGACCCGAAATCAGATAAATCTGGACAGGAGCGCTCACATTAGCACCGATAAAGATTTTCGCAAGAGCCAACCTTTGGGTTTACACATTAGTTTTACTTTATAACCGATCCAAATTGCCTTGACTCCAGGAACTTTGCGTAATGGCTCGCATTTCGGTGTCTGCAACGGCGGTTTCCCTGCCCGGAAAGAGAGTGAAATGGTAAACTTCACCTCCTCTGGATTGTTGTTCATGGAAACTTGCTAACCACATGTTTAAAATCAGAAAAGGACTAGACCTGCCGATCGCTGGCGTGCCTGAACAGCACGTTTCGACGGGCGCAAGCATTTGCCATGTTGCTCTTTTAGGTAGCGATTACGTGGGAATGCGCCCTTCAATGCTGGTACAGGAGGGCGATCGCGTCATAAAAGGACAGGCGCTCTTCGAGGATAAAAAAAATCCCGGCGTCATGTTTACCGCACCTGCCTGCGGCACCGTAGCGGCAATCAACCGTGGTGAACGCCGCGTTCTTCAATCGGTTGTTATTCGCATTGAAGGTGATGAGCAGCGCGAGTTTGCCCGTTTCGATGTGGCGGACATCGCGACGCTCAGCCGGGATACCGTGCAGGCGCAGTTGCTGGACTCCGGCTTGTGGACGGCATTTCGCACGCGTCCCTTTAGCAAGACCCCCGTTCCCGGCGAGTTACCTGCCGCCATCTTCGTTACGGCTATCGACACGAATCCGCTCTGTGTCGATCCTGAGCCTGTCATTCTGGCGCAGCGCGCGGCCTTTGATGCCGGGCTAACGGTGCTAACGCGCCTGACGGCAGGGAAAATACACGTCTGCCAGGCGAGCGGCGGCAAGCTCGGCGGCCATCCTCAGGGGCAAGTTACCTTTAACGCCTTCGCCGGCCCGCATCCGGCGGGGCTGGTGGGAACCCATATCCACTTCCTTGAACCGGTGAGCCTGACGAAACAGGTCTGGCATCTTAATTACCAGGACGTGATTGCCATCGGAAAGCTTTTTACGACCGGCGAATTGTGCACCGAGCGCGTCGTTGCCATTGGCGGACCGCAGGCTGTAAAGCCGCGTCTGGTGCGTACGCTACTGGGGGCGGACATCAATGAACTCCTGGTCGGTGAAACAAAAGAAGGTGAAAACCGCCTGATTTCAGGCTCGGTGCTTGGTGGACGCCAGGCTGTTGGCCCGCAGGCTTACCTGGGGCGCTTCCATCTTCAGGTCAGCGTCGTTCAGGAAGGACGCGAGAAAGAGCTGTTCGGCTGGGTTTTGCCGGGTGCTGAAAAATACTCCGTGACCCGCACCACGCTTGGGCACTTCCTGCGCCATAAGCTCTTTAACTTTTCCACCAGCACCCACGGCGGCGAGCGCGCCATGGTTCCCATTGGCAACTACGAGCGCGTGATGCCGCTGGATATTCTGCCGACCGTCCTGCTGCGCGATCTGCTGGCAGGAGATACCGACGGCGCGCAGGCGCTGGGCTGCCTTGAGCTGGACGAAGAAGATTTGGCGCTCTGTACCTATGTCTGTCCGGGGAAATACGAATACGGACCGGTATTGCGCGAGGTGTTAACCCGCATTGAGCAGGAAGGATAACTGATGGGCTTAAAACACCTCTTTGAAAAAATTGAGCCGCACTTTACCGAAGGCAAACTGAAGAAGTATTACCCGCTCTACGAAGCGACAACGACGATCTTCTACACGCCGGGGCTGGTGACGAAAGGGGCGGCACACGTTCGCGACGCCATCGACCTGAAGCGAATGATGATTCTGGTCTGGTTTGCGGTCTTCCCGGCCATGTTCTGGGGCATGTACAACGTCGGCCTGCAGACCATTCCGGCGCTGCACCATATGTACGATGCGCAGCAGCTGGCGCAGGTGATTCAGTCTGACTGGCACTATCGTCTGGCGCAGTCCCTGGGCGTAAGCTTTAGCGCCGATGCGGGCTGGATAAGCATGATGACGCTGGGTGCGGTCTTCTTCCTGCCGATCTACATCACCGTCTTTATCGTGGGCGGCTTCTGGGAAGTGCTGTTCGCCATCATTCGCAAGCATGAGATCAACGAAGGCTTTTTTGTCACCTCGATTCTGTTTGCGCTGATTGTCCCACCGACGCTGCCGCTCTGGCAGGCGGCGATGGGGATCAGCTTTGGCGTGGTGATTGCTAAAGAGATCTTCGGCGGCACCGGGCGTAACTTCCTCAACCCGGCGCTGGCGGGGCGAGCTTTCCTGTTCTTTGCTTATCCGGCGCAGATCTCCGGTGACCTGGTGTGGACGGCAGCGGACGGCTTCTCAGGCGCAACGCCACTTTCGCAGTGGGCGGCCCACGGCGGCGAAACGCTGGTGAACAACGCGACGGGCCAGCCTGTGACCTGGTTTGACGCCTTTATCGGCAACATCCCTGGCTCCATCGGGGAAGTTTCTACGCTGATGATCTTGATTGGCGGCGCGATCATTCTGTTTGGGCGCGTGGCCTCCTGGCGCATCGTGGCGGGCGTTATGGTGGGTATGGTGCTCACCGCCACGCTGTTCAACCTCATTGGTTCAGATACCAACCCGATGTTCTCCATGCCCTGGTACTGGCATCTGGTTCTCGGCGGCTTCGCCTTTGGCATGATGTTTATGGCGACTGACCCGGTCTCAGCCTCGTTTACCGATAAAGGTAAATGGAGCTACGGGGTGCTCATTGGCGTGATGTGCGTATTAATTCGCGTGGTCAACCCGGCGTATCCGGAAGGGATGATGTTGGCCATTTTATTTGCCAACCTGTTTGCGCCGCTGTTCGACTATCTGGTTGTGCGTGCCAACATTAAGCGGAGGAAGGCGCGTGGCTGAAATTAAATCGAACGACAGCATCGGCAAAACGCTGCTGGTGGTGCTGGTGCTTTGCCTGGTCTGTTCTATCGTGGTGGCGGGCTCTGCCGTGGGGTTAAAGCCGCTGCAGCAGAAACAGCGCGCGCTGGATAAACAGCGTAATATCCTCGCCGTCGCCGGGCTGATGCAGGAAGGCATGACGAAGGACGACGTTGCGGACGTGTTTGCCGAACGCATCTCCGCACGGCTGGTGGATTTAAAAACCGGTGAACTGCTGGAGAAAGACCCTGCGAAATATAATCAGGCGCAGGCGCTAAAAGATCCGCAGATGAGCACCGTGCTGGATGCATCACAGGATCCTGCGGGGATTAAGCGCCGCAGTAATTTCGCGGAGATCTACCTGGTCCGCGACGAACAGAAGCGCGTGCAGGAGATGGTTTTGCCCATCTACGGCAACGGGCTATGGTCGATGATGTACGCCTTCGTGGCGTTGGATACCGATGGCCGTACGGTCAAAGGCATTACGTATTATGACCAGGGTGAAACCCCGGGACTGGGTGGCGAAGTGGAAAACCCTAACTGGCGTGCGCAGTTTGTCGGCAAGAAGGTGCTCGACGACAACGGCCAGCCCGCGTTGAGGGTGATGAAAGGGGCCGCGCGTCCGGGCGACGACTACGCCGTAGACGGACTTTCAGGGGCAACGCTCACCTCTAACGGGGTGCAGCACAGTTTTGACTTCTGGATGGGCGAGCTGGGCTTTGGTCCTTTCCTGAAAAACGTACGTGAAGGAGCGCTAAACAATGGCTGATGCGGGTGAACTGAAAGAAGTCAAAAAGGTGCTCATTGGCCCACTGTTAGCCAATAACCCGATAACTCTGCAGGTGCTGGGCGTATGCTCGGCGCTGGCGGTAACAACCAAGCTGGAGACGGCGGTCGTGATGACGCTGGCGGTAACGCTGGTTACAGCGTTTTCCAGCATGTTTATCTCCATGATCCGCCACCACATCCCGAACAGCGTGAGGATCATCGTGCAGATGGCGATCATCGCCTCGCTGGTGATCGTGGTGGATCAGCTGCTGCGCGCGTTTGCCTACGAAACCTCAAAACAGCTCTCGGTTTTCGTTGGCCTGATCATCACCAACTGTATTGTGATGGGCCGCGCAGAAGCTTACGCCATGAAGATGTCGCCGCTCGCGAGCTTTATGGACGGTATCGGCAACGGCCTTGGCTACGGCGTGATCCTCCTGACGGTCGGGTTCCTGCGTGAGCTGATTGGCAGCGGCAAGCTGTTTGGCATTACGGTGCTGGACACGGTGCAGAACGGCGGCTGGTATCTGCCGAACGGCCTGTTCCTGCTCGCGCCAAGCGCATTTTTCATTATCGGTTTGCTGATCTGGCTGATTCGTACGTTGAAGCCTGAACAGCAGGAAAAGGAGTAACCGACAATGGCTCATTACCTGAGTTTATTTGTGCGCGCGGTGTTTGTTGAAAACATGGCGCTCGCGTTTTTCCTCGGCATGTGTACGTTCCTCGCCGTGTCTAAAAAGGTTTCCACAGCATTTGGCCTGGGCGTGGCGGTCACCGTTGTGTTGGGGCTTTCGGTTCCGATTAACAACCTGGTGTTCAACTTCGTGCTGCGGGACGGTGCGCTGGTGGAAGGGGTCGATCTCAGCTTCCTCAACTTCATCACCTTTATCGGGGTGATCGCGGCGCTGGTGCAAATCCTTGAGATGATCCTCGATAAGTATTTCCCGTCGCTGTACAACGCGCTGGGGATCTTCCTGCCGCTGATCGCGGTGAACTGCGCCATCTTCGGCGGCGTCTCGTTTATGGTTCAGCGCGATTACAACTTCAGCGAATCCGTGGTCTATGGCTTCGGTTCCGGCATCGGCTGGATGCTGGCGATTGTCACCATGGCGGGGATACGCGAAAAAATGAAATACGCCAACGTGCCTGCGGGTCTGCGCGGCTTAGGGATCACCTTTATCACCACCGGGCTGATGGCATTAGGTTTTATGTCCTTCTCCGGTGTGCAGCTATAAGGGCTAACTAATGGAAATCATTCTTGGCGTGGTGATGTTCACGCTGATTGTACTGGTGCTGTCGGGGCTGATCCTGGCCGCGCGCGCAAAGCTGGTGAATTCCGGCGATGTCATTATTGATATCAACGATGAACCGCAAAATCAGATCCGCGCCCCGGCCGGGGACAAGCTGCTTAATACGCTCTCCGGCAGCGGGATATTTGTCTCCTCAGCCTGCGGCGGCGGCGGTTCATGCGGACAGTGCCGCGTAAAAGTAAAAGAGGGTGGCGGTGATATCCTGCCAACCGAGCTGGCGCATATCACGAAGCGCGAGGCAAAAGAGGGATGCCGTCTGGCCTGCCAGGTTGCGGTGCGTCAGAACATGAAGATTGAGCTGCCGGAAGAGATTTTCGGCGTCAAAAAATGGGCGTGCGAGGTTATCTCTAACGATAACAAAGCCACCTTCATTAAAGAGCTCAAGCTGCGCGTTCCCGAAGGGGAGAGCGTTCCGTTCCGTGCGGGCGGGTATATTCAGATTGAGTGTCCTGAGCATACCGTGGCCTACGCGGACTTCGACGTGCCGGATGAATACCGCGCGGACTGGGATAAATTTAATCTTTTCCGTTTTGTCTCAGACGTGAAAGAGCCGACGTTGCGCGCTTACTCAATGGCTAACTACCCGGAAGAGAAGGGCATTATCATGCTCAACGTGCGTATCGCCACCCCGCCGCCTAACGTGCCGGATGCGCCACCGGGCGTGATGTCATCGTATATCTGGTCCCTCAAGCCTGGCGACAAAGTGACGATCTCCGGCCCGTTCGGCGAATTCTTTGCCAAAGATACCGACGCGGAAATGGTCTTTATCGGCGGCGGCGCCGGTATGGCCCCGATGCGATCGCACATTTTTGACCAGCTCAAAAGGCTTGGCAGCAAGCGTAAAATCAGCTTCTGGTACGGCGCGCGCTCGCTGCGCGAAATGTTCTATGACGATGAATTTGAACAGCTGGCGCGTGAGAATCCGAATTTTACCTTCCACGTGGCGCTCTCCGATCCGCAGCCGGAAGATAACTGGACGGGCTATACGGGCTTCATCCACAACGTGCTGTACGAAAACTACCTCAAGCAGCACCCGGCGCCAGAAGACTGCGAATTCTATATGTGTGGACCGCCGATGATGAACGCCGCCGTGATTAAGATGCTTAAAGATCTCGGTGTGGAAGACGAGAACATCATGCTCGATGATTTTGGAGGCTGATGATGCTGACGTTTCTGGCAACCTTTGTGGCGTTTGTGCTGGTGGTGTTCGGCATGTCGTTAGGCTGGATCGTTAAGCGCAAAAGCATCCAGGGCAGCTGCGGCGGTATCTCTTCTATTGGGATGGAGAAGGTCTGCGACTGCCCGGAGCCCTGCGATGCCCGCAGAAAAAAAATGGCACGCGAGCAGCAGCGTCAGCAAAATAGAATTATCTAATAGAAAGGCCGCGTCCTGCGGCCTTTGTTGCTTATTTTGCCCAGCTTTTCGCTTTCGCGGGTGAATCCACCAGTACCCCTTCGGCACCCAACGCCCTGGCTTTCTGATAATCTTCATCAGAGTTCACGCCGATAAAAATCAAATGCGCATTGCCCTGGGAGCGGAAGCAATCAACGGCTTCTTTATCCCAGGTTAAGGTTGCAGGGGAGATGCCTTCACCTAAGGTAAATTTCTCGACCACTTCGACCTTTCTGTTTAACTCCAGTCCGTACCAGTACTCATTCATTTTTTGGGAAGGTGGAAGGCATTCGTGGCTTAATGAAATATTGGCCAGACGCGTGCGCGTTTCGCTGCGGGTAACAAAGCGAGGGATTTCGGCGGGTAATGCTTCCAGGTAACGATCTTCTGTTGAATAGATGCGGACCCGATTCAGACTGTTGGTTTCTTTCAATACGTCAAGCAGCCGCTTACCCATCGTGCTCGGATCGGCATCAGGGGATTTGATATCAATAAAAAATCGCGTATCGGGCCAGGTCGTCAGCACCGATTTCAGCGTAGGTATCGAAGTATGAAGCAGGTTTTCCGGCAGTCCCTTATCCTTCCACTTGACGCTGGTATCCACCTTAGCCAGCTCCGCAAATGAATATTGCGACACTTTTCCTTGCTGATCGGTTAACGCTTTCAGGTCGCTTGGGCGATACAGCACCGGAACCCCATCCCGGCTTAACTGAACGGTAACCCAAATCACCTGCGCCTGGTTCTCAAGCGCCAGCTTGATTGCCGGAAGAGTATTTTCAGGCGCATCGGCAGTGCCGCCTCGGTGCGCAACGATCTCCGGATTGGCTAATGCTGCGCTCGCCAGGAAAAATAATGAGAACGAAATGATTTTCTTCATGAATAAATATTCTCCATTTATTTATTAAGTATATGTATATAAAGGTTTTATTTTGATTATATGTAACATCTTTTTATGACAAATGTGAGACATGAAAACAGCTGACGCATTTTTCGCCTTTTGTTATACTGTATATAAATACATGTGTGGTGTGACCGATGCGCAAAATAATCCATGTCGATATGGACTGCTTTTTTGCCGCAGTGGAGATGCGTGACAACCCGGCGCTGCGGGATATTCCCATCGCCATTGGCGGCAGCCGCGTTCAGCGTGGTGTGATCAGCACCGCCAACTATCCCGCGCGCAAATTTGGCGTGCGCAGCGCGATGCCGACGGCGACGGCGCTGAAACTCTGCCCCCATCTCACGCTTTTACCTGGCCGCTTCGAGGCCTACAAAGAAGCCTCCGTGCATATTCGTGAGATTTTCTCTCGTTACACTTCCCTGATTGAACCGCTGTCTCTGGACGAAGCCTATCTTGATGTGACCGACAGCGTGCACTGCCACGGCTCCGCCACGCTGATGGCGCAGGAGATCCGCCAGACGATTTTCAACGAGCTGAATCTGACGGCGTCTGCGGGTGTGGCACCGGTGAAGTTTCTCGCCAAAATCGCCTCCGATTTAAATAAGCCCAACGGCCAGTACGTCATCACGCCGGATGAGGTGCCTGCATTCTTAAAAACGCTGCCGCTTGGCAAAATTCCCGGGGTGGGTAAAGTCTCCGCCGCAAAGCTCGAAAGCATGGGGTTACGCACCTGCGAAGACGTGCAGCGAAGCGATCTCGCCATGCTGCTCAAGCGGTTTGGGAAGTTTGGCCGCGTGCTGTGGGAGCGCAGCCAGGGCATTGACGATCGTGACGTTAACAACGAACGGCTGCGGAAGTCCGTTGGGGTTGAGCGAACCCTCATCGAAGACATTCATGACTGGGCGGACTGCGAAACCATTATCACGGAACAGCTTTACCCTGAGCTGGAACGACGCTTAATCAAGGTGAAGCCGGACCTTCTCATTGCCCGTCAGGGTATCAAATTAAAATTCAACGACTTCCAGCAGACCACGCAGGAACACGTCTGGCCGCGTCTGAATAAAGACGATCTTATCGCGACGGCGAAAAAAGCATGGGAAGAAAGACGAGGCGGGCGAGGGGTCAGGCTGGTGGGATTACACGTCACTCTGCTGGATCCGCAGCTAGAGCGACAGCTGGTATTGGGATTGTAAAAAAGTGGGTGAGTTCACCCTCTCCCACAGGGAGAGGGCTGGGGTGAGGGCATTACTTAACCGGGATCGCCTTCAGCAGTTCAGTCAGCAGCGTCCAGTAGTGACCGACGCTTTCGATATGAACCTGCTCATCCGGCGAGTGCGGACCGGTAATGGTTGGCCCGATAGAAACCATGTCCATGTCCGGATACGGCTTCTTGAACAGACCACATTCCAGACCCGCGTGGATAACCTGAATGTTCGGCGTGCTGTTGAACAGACGCTGGTAAGTCTCGCGCACCAGCGCCATGACCGGAGAGGTCGCATCCGGCTGCCAGCCCGGGTAGCTGCCTTTTGCAGACGTTTTCGCGCCCGCCAGCGTGCCCAGAGATTCCAGCATGCTCACCACGTACTCTTTACCGCTGTCGATCAGGGAACGGATCAGGCAGATGATCTCTGCGCTGTCGTCAGCCATGGTGACCACGCCCACGTTCAGCGAGGTTTCGACCACGCCTTTCGCGACGTCAGAGTTGCGGATTACGCCGTTTGGCGTCGCGTTCAGCAGCCGAACAAAGCTGTCGCGAGACTGCGCGGTCAGCGCCGCTTTATCCGTGGAGACGGATTCCAGCACCACGGTCAGGTTTTTCTCTTTCTCAGACAGCTCGTTTTTCAGGATGTCGAGATAAACGCTGGAGAGTTTTTTCAGCTCGTCCGCTTTTGCCGCAGGCACGGCAACGGTGGCGAAGGCTTCGCGCGGGATCGCGTTGCGCAGGGTGCCGCCGTTGAAGTCTACCAGACGCAGATCCAGCTCGGCCGCATGGCCAGCCAGGAAGCGTGCCAGCAGCTTGTTGGCGTTGCCCAAGCCTAAGTGAATATCGCCGCCGGAGTGGCCGCCCTTCAGCCCTTTCAGCGTCAGCTTGAAGGTCTCGAAGCCAGCAGGAATGGCTTCACGGGACAGCGGCAGGGTAGAGATGAAGTCGATCCCGCCCGCGCAGCCCATGTAGATCTCACCTTCTTCTTCGGAGTCGGTGTTGATCAGGATATCCGCCTGCAGCCAGTTCGCCTGCAGACCGAACGCGCCGTCCATGCCCGCTTCTTCGGTCATAGTCAGAAGCACTTCCAGCGGACCGTGCTCAACGCCGTCGTCCGCCAGCACCGCCAGGGCAGAAGCCATGCCGATGCCGTTGTCCGCGCCCAGGGTCGTGCCGCGCGCTTTCACCCACTCGCCGTCGATGTACGGCTGGATAGGATCTTTGGTGAAGTCGTGAACGGTATCGTTGTTTTTCTGCGGAACCATGTCCAGGTGCGCCTGCAGGACAACCGGTTTGCGGTTTTCCATGCCTGCGGTGGCAGGTTTACGGATCAGAATGTTGCCAACCTGGTCGCGCTCGGCGTGCAGGCCCTTTTCTTTTGCCCAACCCATAATGTGTTCGGCGAGCTGTTCTTCGTGATAGGAAGGGTGCGGAATAGAGCAGATTTTGGCAAAAATATCCCACAGGGGCTGTGGAGATAACTGAGACAGTTCAGACACGATAAGTCTCCTTGTCGAGGCGCTGCAAAACAGTGTTGCAGGTCACAGGGTTAGCAGGTTAATAGTTACCACAAGACAGGCTTGCGAGATGCCTCTGAGAATACCACTTTCTCCGGCGGCGGGTAGCATAAAGCATGTAAAAACTCAGGCTCAGGGCGCTAAACACTGGTTTTTAGTGCGTCAGATCTCTATAATCTCGCGCAACCTATTTCCCCCTAGAA
>Ga0207655_1000956_pt1 | contig 29855 bp, 29 predicted proteins | sample KBSM44metaG_FD_184398 | JGI IMG/M metagenome (GOLD analysis project Ga0207655, IMG submission 184398) | Miscanthus rhizosphere microbial communities from Kellogg Biological Station, Michigan, USA - KBS M4-4 metaG (SPAdes) (version 2) | ecosystem: Host-associated > Plants > Roots > Rhizosphere >... | reverse complement strand
GCCATCATCTTCAACGGAATAACGCTTGCGTACTATGACCGGAAAAGCCAGAGTGTGGTCCGGATAGACTGAAAAGTGTTACCTATGTTCCCGGTCTGATCTGTCACCTATGTATCCGGTCATACAGCAGCGCCACCGGGCGAAACAATGGCTATCCCACCAACTCCTCTTTCACCTGCATCGCCAGGTCAAACGAATGCAAACGCGCCTGGTGATCGAAAATCTGGCCGTTAACCATAATCTCATCCGCCTGCGTCTCGCGCAGTACTGCGTCCAGCCCGTGGCGCACTTTCGCTTTATCACCCACCAGCGACATGCTCAGCGCCTGCTGAACGCCATACTGCTCGGAGGCGGACCACAGCTGATGCATATTCTCTACCGGTGGCGGAAGCTGGCCGGTCTCGCCGCGGCGCAGCTTCATAAACGCCTGCTGCATTGAGGTAAACAGGAATTCAGCGTCGCGGTTGCTGTCTGCGGCAATGATGTTAATACATACCATCGCGTACGGCTTCTCAAGACGCTCGGACGGTTTGAAGTTCGTGCGGTACAGATGCAGCGCCTGGTGCAGCATATCCGGCGCGAAGTGCGAGGCAAACGCAAACGGCAGCCCCAGCTGTGCGGCGAGCTGGGCGCTGTACAGGCTTGAGCCTAGCAGCCACACCGGGATCTTCTCACCGTAACCCGGTACCGGGCGTACGTGCGGGTTCGGATCGCGCGCGTCAAACCAGTCCACCAGCTCGGCCACGTCGCGCGGGAAGTTGTCGATATCACCGCTCATATGGCGGCGCAGGGCGCGCATGGTTGGCTGGTCGCTGCCCGGCGCGCGGCCAAGCCCCAGGTCAATTCGGCCCGGGTATAAGGTATTCAGCGTACCAAACTGCTCGGCGATAACGAGCGGGGCATGGTTCGGCAGCATCACGCCGCCGGAGCCCAGGTGCAGGGTAGTGGTATTTGCTGCAAGATAGCCAATCAGTACCGAGGTGGCGGCGCTGGCGATGCCTACCATGTTGTGATGCTCGGCCAGCCAGTAGCGGTTGTAGCCACGCTTTTCGGCCAGCTGAGCCAGATCCAGAGAGTGCGAAAAGGCTTCTCTTGCCGAGGAGCCTTGTGGGATCGGCGCCAGATCCAGCACCGAAAACGGAATGGTTTTGTCAGTCATAACAGCTCACTTTGTCGACGGTGAATCTTTAATACTGCATTAAAAAATGATAACCGTTGTTAACAAAGTGAGCCTTTTTTACGCCTGCAGCTCCAGCCCGGCCAGACGCTTCCAGTAACCGTTGCAGTCGCTGTTTGCCGTCAGCGGCAGAGGCGCGGCACCGTTTTCGTTGGCGCGGAAGGCGTCCAGCATCGCGAACACGCCGGTATCCAGCGGCGACAGCCGCACCATATCCACCAGCCCGTCCATCGACGCCAGCTCGTTGCCGAGGTTATAAACATAGCCGCTCATGGTCTGAATGCCGTTCAGGACAAACACCTGCTGATTCTCCTGCGACAGCATGCTGCGCCCGTTCGGGTACTTGATGCAGCAGGTTTCGCATTCGTCTTTCGGACGATCTTCCGACCGCGCGGTAAAGCAGCGGGCGGAGTAGGCCAGCGGCAGATGGCCGTAGCTCAGCACTTCCACTTCGAACTGATTGCGTATGCCCAGCTCGTCGCACTGATTCAGCAGGTTTGCCAGCCAGTCGCGGGAGAGTTCTACCGGCATGCACCAGCGCGTCATTCCCTGTTTGAGCAGCAGGCGCAGGGTCACGGCGTTGTAGCAGTTAAGCGCGTGGCCCGCGACAAACGGCAGCTTACGCTCGGCGCACATATTCACCACGCCGAGATCGCTCGCCTCCAGCAGGAACTCGCCGTTTTCGACGTAGCGCTTCAGTTCGCCCAGTTCGGACGAGGCCTGCACCAGCGCGAGCGTCGAGAGCACCACCTGCTTGCCGCTCCCGGCCAGGCTTTTCGCCATATCCAGCCAGTCGCCCACTTTGGTGGCGCGGCGCTTGCTGCACACCGCTTCGCCGAGGTAAATCACGTCGGCGCTGCTGGCGGCGGCCTGTTGGTAAAAATCTTCCAGCGTCTCTTTTGGCCAGTAGTAGAGCACCGGTCCTAATGAATATTTCATGATTCTCTCACTGCCATTTACGGTGATACGCGCCAAGCGTGGTTTGCGTGCCTTCGGACATTGAACCGAGCGTCTCCATCCAGGCCGGCTGCGGGGCGTAGTTCTGCGGGTCCGCCATGCAGCGATCGATGGCCTGACGCCACACTTTCGCCACCTGGCTCACGTAGGCCGGGCTGCGCTGGCGACCTTCGATTTTCACCGAGGCGATATTGGCCGCCAGCAGCTCTGGCAGCAATTCCAGCGTGTTAAGGCTGGTGGGCTCTTCCAGCGCGTGGTAGCGCTCGCCGTCGACCAGATAGCGGCCTTTGCACAGCGTTGGATAACCCGCGTTTTCACCGTCCTGATAGCGATCGATCAGCACTTCATTCAGACGAGATTCCAGCCCCTGCGGGGTCTGCTGCCAGCGAACAAAGCGGGCAGGGGAGCAGGCTCCGACGGTATTCGGTGATTCACCGGTGAGATAAGAGGAAAGATAGCAGCGACCTTCAGCCATGATGCACAGGCTGCCGAAGGCAAAAACCTCAAGCGGCACTGGCGTGACGCGGGCGAGTTGCTTAACCTGATGAATCGAAAGCACGCGCGGCAGCACCACGCGGGCGACGTCGAAGTTTTGATGATAAAAACGCACGGCTTCTTCGTTGGTGGCGGATGCCTGAACAGAGACGTGGCGCTCAATATGCGGATAACGTTCTGCCGCATACTCAAGCATGGCGAGGTCGGCCAGGATCAGCGCATCGGCGCCCAGCTGCGCCGCCATATCTACCGCGCGCTGCCAGCGGGCGTAGCCGTCAGGATGAGCAAAGGTATTGATGGCAATGTGCAGCTTGCGGCGGTGCTGGTGAACGAAGTTAACGGCTTCCTGAAGCTTTTTCTCCGTAAAGTTGAGGCCAGCAAAATGGCGGGCGTTGGTGTCATCCTTCAGCCCGATATAGACCGCGTCGGCCCCATTTTCGATGGCCGTCTTAAGCGCCGGAAGGTTTCCGGCAGGGCAGAGCAGCTCCATAAATTATCCTGATGTTGTCGATCGCAGGGATCGCAAAATTGTTAACGAGCTGGGATTTTAATTAACCCATACGCGACAATTTTTGATTTAAGGCAGCTAATGGCGTATTGATGACACCAATAATGAGGTAAGCCGGACGTCGGTTTGTTGATTTACGCCGCTATGTTCTGGAATGGATGTGGCAAAATAGCGGGATTACAGATATCAGGGAGTAAAGCTCGTGCTGGAGAAACTGCGTTCACGTCTCGTACAATTTGGTCCATCAATGCTGAGCGTGCCGGTCAAGCTGGCACCGTTCGCGCTTAAACGTCAGGTGCTGGAGCAGGTGCTGAGCTGGCAGTTCCGTCAGGCGCTGCAGGATGGCGAGCTGGAATTTCTGGAAGGCCGCTGGTTAAGCATCGAGGTGCGCGACATCGGGCTGCGCTGGTTTACCTCCGTTGAGAACGGCCAGCTGATTGTGCGCGAGTCCGCCGAGGCGGACGTGAGCTTTAGCGCAGACGCCAGCGATCTGCTGATGATCGCCGCGCGTAAGCAGGACCCGGATACGCTCTTCTTCCAGCGCCGTCTGGTGATTGAAGGCGACACGGAGCTGGGCCTGTACGTGAAGAATTTAATGGATGCCATTGAGCTGGAGCAGATGCCGAAAGCGCTGCGCGTGATGTTAATGCAAATGGCAGATTTCGTTGAGGCCGGGCTGAAAACCCCGCCGGACGGTAAACACACTTCAGTAGGTGAGCCATGCTGATTCGAGTCGAAATTGGGATTGATGCTCCGGGTATCGATGCATTGTTACGCCGCTCTTTTGAGAGCGATGCGGAAGCCCAGCTGGTCCACGATCTCCGCGAAGACGGCCTGATCACGCTGGGGCTGGTTGCCACCGATGACGAAGGTCAGGTGGTGGGCTATGTGGCCTTCAGCCCGGTGATCGTTCAGGGCGAGGATCTTCAGTGGGTCGGAATGGCACCCCTGGCGATCGATGAAAACTATCGCGGGCAGGGTCTGGCGCGCCAGCTGGTTTATGAAGGGCTGGACTCGCTGAATGAGTTTGGCTATGCCGCGGTGGTTACGCTGGGCGAGCCAGAATTCTATGGCCGTTTGGGCTTTGAGCCGGCGGCGAAATACGATCTGCGCTGCCGCTGGCCGGGCACCGAATCCGCTTTCCAGGTGCACCGTCTGGCGGATGATGCCCTTAGCGGCGTCAATGGCCTGGTTGACTACCACGACCATTTTAATCGCTTTTAAGCAGGCTTTCGCGTAGCGCTTCAAAAGAGCCGTCTCCGGTGACGAGGCGCTCTTTCTGGCGCTTCGTCAATTGCTTGATGCGGTACTCAAGCCTTAGCGCCAGCGATCTGTCGCCCACAGGTGCAGAAAAGGCGAGCCGTAATTCCCCTTTCCCCCGCAGCGCCTTAGCGCCTTTCCCCGTTTGATGCTGTAAAAAACGCCGCGCCACATCGGTGGTGATCCCGGTGTAGAGGGCGTTATCAGCGGTTCGGACAAGATAGAGAAACCAGCACACGGTAAACGGATTCAGTATGTTAAGGTGAACGCACCATAGCATGAGAGAGAACGAAAATGGAAACACTGGCCGCCATTAGCCGCTGGCTGGCGAAGCAGCATGTCGTGACCTGGTGCGTCTATGACGAGGGTGAGATGTGGTGCGCGAACGCATTTTATTACTACGATTCGGAGCGCGTGGCGTTTTACGTCATGAGCGAAGACAAAACCCGGCATGCGCAGATGACCGGCCAGCAGGCGAAGGTAGCTGGCACGGTAAACGGCCAGCCGAAAACCGTTGCGCTGATCCGCGGGGTGCAGTTCAAAGGTGAAATCCGTCGGCTGGACGGAGAAGAGAGCGACGCGCGGCGCAAACACTACACGCGTCGCTTCCCTGTTGCGGCTGCGCTAAAGGCCCCAGTGTGGGAAATCCGCCTCGATGAGCTGAAATTTACCGACAACACCCTGGGCTTTGGCAAAAAGCTGCACTGGTTACGTCCCGAGCAGGCGTAGCGCTTCCCGGTTAAACGCCGGGAGATCGTCCGGGGTGCGGCTGGTGATCAGCTGGTCCTTGTCGTTCACGACCTCCTGATCGTAAAACTCCGCGCCCGCGTTTTTCAGATCGATAACGATCGGCTTCACGGCGGTCAGTTTGCGCCCGCGCACAACTTCGGCGCTGATCAGCAGCTGCGGACCGTGACAGATAGCAAACACCGGTTTGCCTGTTCCCACGAAGTCACGGGTAAACGTCACGAAGCGCTCGTCCCCGCGCAGGGAATCGGGTGAATGGCCGCCGGGTAAGAGCAGGGCGTCGAAATCGGACGGGCTGACGTTATCGATAGACTCATCAATCGTCACGCTGGCTTCGCCCTTATGGCCTTTCACCGTTTTGCCCGCTTCTTTCTCAATGGTGATGACCTCATGTCCCGCCTTGCGGAATGCCTCTGCAGGAGAGGTGAATTCTGAATCTTCAAACTCGTCGGTAATCAAGACTGCGATTTTCTTGCCCATGCTTCCTCCGTTGTTTTGGGTTCAGACTGATTTTTCTCCGTTTGTGGTAAATACTTACCTGTAACAGACTTCTAAGTGTGGTAGACCACGCTGAGTTCGCAAACGGACAATTCTGTAAAGGGGATACGATGAGTCAGGTATTGATTACGGGCGCCACCGGGCTGGTGGGCGATCATCTGCTGCGGCTGCTGATTCAGGATCGCCATGTGAACTATATTGCCGCTCCGACGCGTCGCCCGCTGGCGGATATCTCGGGCGTCTTTAACCCGCACGACCCGCAGCTGACCGATGCGCTGGCGCAGGTGCAGGACCCGATTGATATCGCCTTTTGCTGTCTCGGCACCACGCGGCGCGAGGCGGGCAGTAAAGAGGCATTTATCCACGCCGACTACACGCTGGTGGTGGATACGGCGCTCACCGCGAAAAAGCTGGGGGCGAAGCATTTTCTGGTCGTAAGCGCCCACGGTGCAAATGCCAGCTCGCCTTTCTTCTATAACAAGGTGAAGGGCAAAATGGAGGATGCGCTGATTGCGCAGAAGTGGGAGCGCCTGACGATCGTGCGTCCCTCCATGCTGATCGGTCATCGCGACGAGCGGCGTTTTAACGAGTCATTTTTTGCGCCGCTGTTTCGTATCCTTCCCGGCAACTGGAAATCCATCGAGGCGCGGGACGTGGCGCGCGCGATGCTAAAAGAGGCGCTTTCTCCCTCGCAGGAAGGCGTGAACATCATCCCTTCGGCAAAACTGCGTGAAATCGCACAGGGCGAGGCGTAAACTCCCCCGGCTAATTAAATAACACTCTCCGGGGAATGCTATGACTGGTCAGTCTTCATCTCAGGCGGCTACGCCTTTTCAGTGGTGGAAGCCCGCACTTTTCTTTCTCGTGGTCATTGTCGGCCTCTGGTATGTGAAATGGCAGCCGTACTACGGCAAAGCCTTCACCGCTGCCGAAACGCACAGCATCGGTAAATCTATTCTTGCTCAGGCTGATTCCAGCCCGCTTCAGGCGGCATGGGATTACGCCATGGTTTACTTCCTTGCCGTCTGGAAAGCCGCCGTACTCGGCGTGATTCTGGGCTCGCTGATACAGGTGCTTATCCCGCGCAACTGGCTGGTGAAAACGCTGGGGCAGCCGCGCTTTCAGGGCACGCTGCTGGGGACCATTTTCTCCCTGCCGGGCATGATGTGCTCCTGCTGCGCCGCGCCCGTGGCGGCAGGGATGCGCCGTCAGCGCGTATCGATGGGCGGCGCGCTGGCGTTCTGGATGGGCAACCCGCTGCTCAATCCGGCGACGCTGGTATTTATGGGCTTCGTGCTCGGCTGGCATTTTGCCGCGATCCGCCTGGCTGCCGGGCTGGTGACGGTGCTGGTGGTGGCGACGCTGGTGCAAAACCTGGTGAAGGATAACGCGCCAGAGCCTGCGTCCGTTGAGCTGGAGATCGTCGAGCCGCAGGGGGGATTTTTTGCCCGCTGGGGCAAAGCGCTGTGGCAGCTATTCTGGAGCACCATTCCCGTTTATATCCTGGCGGTGCTGGTTCTGGGCGCGGCGCGCGTCTGGCTGTTCCCGCATGCGGATGGCGCTATCGACAACACCCTGCTGTGGGTGGTTGCGATGGCCGTTGCAGGCTGCCTGTTTGTGATCCCAACGGCCGCTGAAATTCCGATTGTGCAGACCATGATGCTGGCGGGCATGGGTACGGCACCGGCGCTGGCGCTGCTGATTACGCTGCCTGCTATTAGCCTGCCGTCGCTCATCATGCTGCGTAAGTCATTCCCGGCGAAAGCGCTGTGGCTGACTGCGGGGCTGGTGGCGTTGAGCGGGGTGATAGTGGGGAGTGTTGCGTTGCTGTAAAAAAAAGCCCGGTGGCGCTAGCGCTTACCGGGCCTACAGTAAGGTGTGGCTTACTTAATGTACGTAAACGCGGTGGTGACGTGCTTCACGCCGCTCACCCGGCTGGCGATATCCGCCGCCGCTTTCCCTTCACGTTCGGTCACCAGACCCAGCAGGAACACTTCGCCGTTCTCGGTGGTCACCTTCACGTTAGAGGATTTCACCTGGTCGGAGCCCAGCAGCTGGGAGCGAACTTTGGTGGTAATCCAGGTATCGGATGAGGCATCGCCCAGGCCAATTGGCTGGCCCTGACGCACTTCGTTAAACACTTCCGTAGTACCTTCTACGCCCATCGCAATTTGTTTCGCGCGTGAGGCCAGATCCATATTCGGTGCCTGGCCTGCCAGCAGCACTTTGCCCTGGTAAGCCGTCACGTTGATGCGCGCTTCTTTCTTGATTTGTTCGTCTTTCGACAGCGCGCTGTTGACGCGAAGTTCAAGCGTACCGTCATCTACCTGTGTTCCAACAGAACGCGGATCGGTTGCCGCTTTGGTACCCACTGCCGCGGTGCCGACAACGGCCGCTGCAATACATCCCTGAAGTAACAGTGCAGACGTTAGGACTGCGAGGGTCGATAAAGCCTTCATTAGTACTCCTTAATCATCCTGGTGAGGAAAAAGCGTGTTATCGATCAGATCGCATAAGCAGTTTACCGTCAGCATATGCATTTCCTGAATACGCGCGCTGCGGTGGGACGGAATGCGGATCTCCACATCCTGCGGCCCCAGTAAACCTGCCAGCTCGCCGCCGTCATAGCCGGTCAGGGCCACGATAGTCATATCGCGGGTGACGGCTGCTTCAACGGCTTTGACGATATCCCGGCTGTTGCCGCGCGTGGAGATCGCCAGCAGCACGTCTCCGGCATGGCCCAGGGCGCGCACCTGCTTAGCGTAAATCTCGTCATGCAGACGATCGTTAGCAATCGCTGTTAAGACCACATTATCGGTATTTAGTGCAATGGCGGGTAAACTCGGTCGTTCTGTTTCAAAACGATTGATCATGCTGGCAGCAAAATGCTGTGCGTTGGCGGCTGACGTGCCATTGCCACAACAGAGGATTTTGTTGCCATTCAACAGGGACTGTACCAGCGTCATGGCTGCGCGAGAGATCGCGTCCGGGAGGGCTTCCGCCGCGGCAATCTGAGTCTGGATGCTTTCTGTGAAGCACACTTTAATTCTTTCGAGCACGTTATCCCTTTTAAATCTTAATTATGCGTCTTCGCCAAAAGCGTTTTTAAGCCAGTCGATCTCATTTCCGGTGAAGGCTATCACATCGAACCGGCAATCCACAGTATCAAAACTCCCATTATGGCGGGCGAGCCACAAGTGGGCAGTCTGTAATAATTTTTGTTGTTTGGCGAACGTCACGCTGGCGGCAGCACCGCCAAAACGGGATGACTGTCGAAAACGCACTTCAACAAACACGGTGGTTTGACCTTCTTTCATAATCAGGTCGATTTCGCCGCCGCGTCCGCGGACGTTGGCGGCGACGAAGCGCAGTCCTTTGCCTTCAAGCCAGCGACGCGCTTTTAACTCCCACGCGTCACCGGTCTCTTTACGGCTTAACTGGCCGGGACGATTTGCCCCTGCTGGTATTTGAGCCATGATAACTTCCTGTTAATCACACAATCCTGAGTGGCGGTCAGATCGCCGGTATTGCCGTTAAGCTCAAAGCCCGGCACCTGGCGCATCTGGGTAAAGTGGTTTGCCAGTGCCCATGCATCGACACCCATCGCATACAGACGCGCCAGCGAGTAGTCGTTACGTACCGCGCCGAGCGCCTGCTGCATCAGCGCCGGGTTGCTGCCCGCCAGCATTGGGATTTCACTGTACTGAAGGCCATCCATCTCCAGACGGAAATCCGGACCAGCGGTGCCCTGCGCGCTGCGCGAGCTGGCGTAGAGCGTTGCGCCGCTCTGGCTGCCGTTACGCATCGCGATCATTGGCTTAATGAAGGCAATCTCTTCCGGCGTGGCGACGATATAGGCCGCATCGACTTTACCGCCCCCGCTAATTTGCGCGTCGGTTGGTGGAGCCGGGATCGTCAGGCCGCCGATGGTCACGCCCTGCTGCTGCGGCAGGCTTGCGGAGACCGGGCTGCCGTTCAGCGCAATGCCTGCACCGCCGTTGACGCCTGCTCTCAGCTCAGAGGCCGAACCAAACTTCTGCTGCAGCACTACGCCGCCGCCGAGCGTTTGCCACTCCTGAGCAAAGGCATTTGCCACGCGATCGCCCAGCGTGCTGCGTGGGATGAGCAGCAGCGGAGCCTGCTTACCCTGCTCGTGAATATGACGCGCCGCGTCGCGCGCTTCGTCTTCCGGAGAAAGCGCGAAGTAGCAGATGTTGGCGCGGTTTTGCACGTTCTCTGGCTGGTTGAGCGCCAGCACGTTCAGCGTGGTGTTGCTCTTCATCAGCTCTTCCACGTTGTTTTTCAGCAGCGGACCGACAACGATGCTTGCGCCATCTTTTTGCACCTGGGCCAGTACCTGGTCAAGCGGCTGAGAGCTGGTGTCGTAGATTTTCAGCTCAGCGCCCGGCGCAGCGCTGGTGGTTGCCACGGTTTGTGGCTGGGCGACAGGCTGCTGTTCCGCTGGCGCGGTTTGCGGCTGCGGCTGCGGCTGTTCAGCCGTTGCCGGGGCAGGTGTTTCTGCCGGTGCCGGAGGGGCTGTCGCAGGCGTCGTCGGCGCGGTGACCGGGTTCTGCATGGTGCCCTGCGCAGGCGTTTGCGCCGTGGTCAGGTCGCTGGTCTCTGCGGCAGACGGGCTAACAACGTCATTCACGTTGGCTGCCTGAGCGGCCTGCTCCGGAACTGCGCTGCCGGACACTGGCATGATGCCATTTTTCGCCGCTTCAAAACCTTGCTGAATGGTGCGGCCAAATACCGCCGCCTGGCCGTTCAACGGCAGAAGCAGGGCGATTTTGCTGGTGGAGGCTGGCTTGAAGTTCTGCACGTTCACCAGCTGGGTTGGCAGCATTTTTGCGCCCGGGTTTTGCGGATAGCGGGTCTGCCAGTCGGTAATGCCGGCTTTCAGCATCTTTGGATCGCTGCGGTTGGTCAACCACATCTGCTGCAGATCCAGCCATCCCTGCAGCACGTTTTCGTCTGCATTGATGACCAATGCCCGAGCCTGCTCCTGCGTCATGGACGCGAGCGCCTGCCAGGTCGCATCGATATTTTTCTGCTTGTCCGCACCGGCGAGCAGCGGCTCCTGTGCGATCAGGGCGCGCAGCAGCGTCAGGGAAGGGCGACCCTGTTCAGCGGTGATACCGGCCTGCCAGAAGCGAGCCTGCTGGTTTTTATCCAGCGCGCTGACGTCGATGTTGCCTAGAATTTTCTTCGCGGACTCGTAATCTTTCAGCGCCACCTTCAGCTCGGCCGACAGCAGACCCTGCTCACGACGCTGGGTGTCGTTAAGATCCTGAGGCAGCTGGTTGAACAGTTCAGCGGCCTGCTGGGTTTTACCTTCTTTCAGCAGTGCACGAATGGCGAGTAATTGCCAGTTGATCCGGGTATCATTTGAGCTCTGCGACATTTGTTGCAGATAAAAACCAGAATCAGCCTGAGCCGAACCCTGCATATGGGCAGCGGTCTGGTCGGGTGCCTGGGTGCCACAGCCTGCGAAGATCAGGGCTGCCAGCAGGAGAGGCACGCTGCGCGCGGCTTTTGTTCGAAGTAACGTTAAGGGTACCATACTGTATCCAGTGATTTTTTTTACGCAATGCTCAATATTAAATCGGCAATACGGACTAAACAATGAAACAACACGAAACGGCGGATAATTCTCAAGGCCAGCTTTATATTGTACCTACTCCTATCGGGAATTTGTCTGATATTACCCAACGTGCGCTGACCGTATTGCAAGCTGTTGATTTAATTGCCGCTGAAGATACTCGCCACACGGGTTTACTGCTGCAACACTTCGCGATAAACGCCCGAATGTTTGCCCTGCACGATCACAACGAGCAGCAAAAAGCCGAAACGCTGGTGGCGAAGCTCAAGGAGGGGCAGAACATTGCGCTGGTCTCTGACGCCGGTACGCCGCTGATTAACGATCCTGGCTACCACCTGGTGCGCACCTGCCGTGAAGCAGGCATCCGCGTCGTGCCGCTGCCGGGGCCGTGCGCCGCCATCGCGGCGCTGAGCGCGGCGGGTCTGCCGTCCGATCGCTTCTGCTATGAAGGTTTCCTGCCCGCCAAATCCAAGGGCCGCCGCGATGTCTTAAAAGAGCTTGAAGCCGAAACGCGCACTCTGATTTTCTATGAATCAACCCACCGCCTGCTGGAAAGCCTGGACGATATGGTGACCGTCTGGGGAGAAGCCCGCTACGTGGTGCTGGCGCGCGAGCTGACCAAAACCTGGGAAACGATCCACGGCGCGCCGGTGGGCGAGCTGCTGGCGTGGGTGAAGGAAGACGAGAATCGCCGCAAGGGCGAAATGGTGCTGATTGTCGAAGGGCATAAGGCACAGGAGGACGCGCTTCCAGCCGACGCGCTGCGCACGCTGGCGCTGCTGCAGGCAGAACTGCCGCTGAAGAAGGCCGCTGCGCTGGCGGCGGAAATTCACGGCGTGAAGAAGAATGCGCTGTACAAGTATGCGCTGGAGCAGCAGGGGGAGTAAGCCAGATGAGCCGCTATCAGCCTCCTTTTACCATCACGCCCGCAATCCTCAATCAGGTAGTTGAGATTGGTGAACTGATGGGGCATTGGGCGGCACATTCAGGTAGAACGTCGCCACTCCTGCGTAAAGAGAACCGCATTCGCACGATTCAGGCCTCGCTGGCCATTGAACATAACTCGCTGACGACCGGGCAGGTGACGGCAATCATGGACGGGAAGCGCGTACTCGCACCTGAAAAAGATATTCAGGAAGTACGTAACGCGATTCTCGCATATGAGGCGTTACCCGCATGGAAGCCGTGGAAACTCAGCGATTTGCTCAGTGCGCACCGATTATTGATGGTGGGTTTGGTCGATCGTCCCGGATCGCTCAGGGAGGGGGATGTCGGCGTATACCGTGGGGACCAGTTGGTCCACATGGCTCCGCCAGCCTCACAGATGAACCGCCTTATCGACGATCTTCTTTCCTGGCTTAGGCAAACCGATCTTCACCCGCTGATTGCCAGCTCGGTATTTCATTACGAGTTTGAGTTCATTCATCCCTTTTCGGATGGAAATGGCCGCATGGGACGGCTGTGGCAAACGCTGATCTTAAGCCAGTGGCGTGCAGAGCTTGCATGGCTGCCCGTTGAGATACTCATTCACTTCCAGCAAGCGCGCTATTACCAGATTTTAGGACAATGCGATCGGGCCAGTGATTGCACGGCATTCGTGGAGTTTATGCTGCAAAATATGACCGATGCTTTACGGGAAGGTATCGATATGACATCCATTATGTCGGTACAAATGTCGGAAGAAATGTCGGAAAAGGAAAGCACCATCCTTGAGCTTCTTACTGTTCAACCGCAGATGACCGCTGCGATGCTGGCATCTATGCTGGGCGTCACTTCCCGAACCGTGGAACGCTATCTTTCGATCCTGCAGTCGAAAGGCAAATTAAAACGCCTGGGCGCAAGGAAGGGCGGAAGCTGGCAGGTCATGGCTTAACCTGCCAGCTGACGACGTTTTAGCTTTCTGGCACTGCCTCAAACACCAGCGTTTCCAGCGGCTGCAGCGTAATCACCACGGCATTTTTATACTCCCCTGGTACGGTTGAATTACGCCCGTACACCGCCTTCAAACCGTATTGCGTGGCACCACCCGTCGGGATCTCAAAATCTCTGGTCAGATCCAGGTAGTAGCTTTGCGGCTTATCTGACGGGTTACGCAAGCCGAGAATCGCTTTGTCCTTGTTCCAGGATGCCCAGCCGTAAACCTGCAGCGCGGTGGGATCGCCACCAATCCAGTGCGTGTCCACCAGCACGCCGGCGTTATCCCGCGACCACTTCGCGGCCTGTGCCAGGGTGTCCCACTTCGCCTTGTTGAGCATGGACGGGGTGATATACAGCTCCTGCAGCTGGGTGCCGGTCGCGAAGTAGCTCCAGACCTGATCGGCAAAGTCACCGTCCGTCTGGACTTTCTCCAGGCCGTAATAGGCATTTTCGGCGCTGACGATCCCGTGGTACATCAGCGAGTTCAGCGGGAACAGCGGGCCTTTGCGCACAATGGAGCGGTAGGTTTCGGCATCGCGATAGGTCATCCACTGCTGCACCGGCGTGCCGGGGCCGTACAGATTTATGTCATCCCCCTGACGCCAGATTGAATCCGCGTAGAACAGCCAGGACGGGCTGGCGTCGGTGCCGGTCGTCAGGTTGATAAACAGATTCGGGTTAGCGCTGCGCATGTTATGCAGCAGAGCGATGGAAGCGTCAAAATCCGAGGCAAACGGGCTGCCCTGGATGTGCGAATTGGCATTGCCCATCCCGTCGAGCTTGAACGAGGTAATGTGCTCGTTTTTGATCAGCTTGATAATCTGTTCATTGAAGTTTTTAAAATAGTTCGGCCCGGACAGCGCCAGCTTCCCGTCTACCGTTTCGAAACCGTATTCCTTCGCATGCGAGACGCGCGTATCGCGCGGCTTGTTGTAACCGCCCCACGGCGAAAGCCACAGCCCGACGGAGCTGCGCAGGCTGTCGGCTTTCTCTCGTACCTTGCCAAAGCCGTTGCTGAATGCCGGGCCAAACAGCCAGCGTCCGGTAAGATCGTCCCAGCCGTCGTCCAGCAGGAAGGCGTCTAGCGCCACGCCGCGTCCGGTGATGAATTCCTTATTCCATTCATCCATGCGGCCAAGCACGTCCTGTTCGGAGTAGGGGGTAAAGAAACCGATATCCATCCAGCTGTTGTAGTGCAGGTAAGGCTTGTACGGGCGTGGACGCACGGCATCGATGAACTGGTTCACGCTGCGGCGCAGCTGGCTGGTTTCGGGGAAGGTACCGAAATACGCGGTATAGCTCACCGGCGTCTCCGGCTGGATCGGCGTTTTTAATTCGACGTTGAGGTTGGTTGTCGCTTCATAGGCGTAGGTATTGACGATCGGCTTATCCGGCAGGATAAAGAACGAGTCAGCGATAATCGGCGAGCTGTTGATTGCCCCGTCAACGTAAGGTGCCTGAGCCTGTTTTTTCGTCGGGAAGAAGGTAATTTTCGCCACGTTTCGCGGTTGCCCGACGGCAGCAAGCGTGTAGTCGATGCTGGCGTACTTCCCCTTCACCAGGTTTAACTTCACCGTTACGTTAAAGTCCGGATGGGTAAAGTCGATGATAATTGCACTGTCCTGCTTTTCGACGTGCTTGATTTTGAAATCAGCGGTGTGGATTTTTGTTTCATCCGGCAGCGTCAGAAAGAACAGCTCCTGCGGGGTGATGGGATGGTTGGCAGTAGTATCTTTCACCACCACCGTTGAATTTGCGTCATCAAAGGACAGAGCAAGCTTATCGTTGGTGAGCGTGTAGTTTGCCGCCATAGCGCTACAGGGAACGACAAGGGCAAGCATTGAGAGGGTGAGGTTTTTTTTCATCAGAATAAGATCCTTTTAGTTATGCTTCAGCCGGAAGCAGCAACCGATTTGCCGAGCCGCAAACGGCGATCTTGCTTCTGACCACCTCTTTCATGGCGTCCATGCCGACCCGCATGTAGAAGCGCGGATCGTTGCCCTGCGGATTTTCGGCAAACCAGGCTTTAACCGCGTCAGAGAAGGCAATTTTCAGCTCGGTGGCCACGTTGACTTTGCACACGCCCAGCTCGATGGTGCGGCGCACAAACTCATCGGGCACATCGCTCGCGCCGTGCAGCACCAATGGCACGGTGACCACTTCGCGAATTTCCGCCAGCCGCTGGAAGTCGATTTTCGGACGTTTGGTATAGAGGCCGTGCGCGGTGCCGATGGCGACGGCAAGGCTGTCTACGCCGGTCAGCTCGACGAAGCGTTTCGCCTCCTGCGGATCGGTAAGGAACGCGCTTTCGGCGTCCACGCTCATGTCATCCTCCACGCCGCCCAGGCGGCCCAGCTCGGCCTCGACGCTGCAGTCGTTGAGGTGGCAGAAATCGACCACCGACTTCACCAGCTTCACGTTTTGTTCAAACGGATAGTGGCTGCCGTCGATCATCGCGCTGCGCACGCCCGCGTTGACCTTGCGGCGAATATCGTCCAGCGATTCGTGGTGATCGAGGTGCAGCGCCAGCGGCATGTCGTAGGTGTGGGAGTACGCGCTGCACAGGGCGTAGATCTCTTCGAGCGCGATATGCTTAAAGGTGCCCGGCGTGCCCGCCAGGATCACCGGCGATCGCATTTCGCTGCACGCTTCGAGGATCGCCTGGATCGTCTCCGCGTTGTGGATGTTGAATGCCGGAACGGCGTAGCCTTTTGCCTGCGCGTCCTGCAGAAGGTATTTGGTAGAAATAATACTCATGATCCGATCCTCTTAAGCCTGCCACGGGTGAATAACAACGCCCTGCACTACACGGTTGACCGTCCCGCTGGCGGATGGCGTATCGGGCGTATTGCCAACGCTGAGCGACTGCGTGAGCGCAAAGACCTGGGCATACATCAGGAAGCAGAACGCCTGTTCCATATCGATAAACGGACGGGAAGGCGGCAGCAGGATATGCGGGCCTGCTTCAATAACCGGATCGTTTTCAGCGGCGATGGCGACGACGCGCATGGCCTGCCGATCGCGGCGCAGCTCGGCCAGCAGATCCAGATCGTACTGACGGGTATACGGATGGCTTGAGACATACACCACCACCAGCGTTTCGCTATCCACCAGCGACTTCGGCCCGTGACGGAAGCCCGTCGGGGAGTCGTAAAACGCCGCCAGCTTGCCCGCCGTCAGCTCCAGCACCTTCAGCGCCGATTCGCGCGCCGCGCCCTGCAGGCCGCCGCTGCCCAGATAAACAACGCGTTTCCACGGTTCGTTACCAAAGACGCCGTGGCTGAAATCACCGAGCGTAGTGAGGATCGCCTGACAGCGATCGGCGACGTCGCGGAAGGTGTGGCTATTGATCGTTTCCGGAGCGAACACGGCCAGGCAGCTGGCCATCATGGTGGTAATGCTGCTGGTCATGGCAAACCCGCGATCGTGCGTTTCGGCAGGCATCAGCAGGGCATAGGCGTTATCGCTGTTGACCGCAGTTTGATACAGGCTTCCCGCCTCATTGCAGGTGATCGACAGGTGGTAGCACTCCGGCACGAACTGATTTGCCAGCTCGACGGCAGCGACGCTTTCCGGGCTGTTGCCGGAGCGGGCGAAGGAGATCAGCAGCAGCGGATGCGCAGGGCTGAAGTAGTCCATTGGATTGGTGACCAGATCGGTCGTTGGAACGGCTGTGAAGTTTTTCCCGGTGTGGCTGGAAAGCCATGGCGCAATGATGTCGCCGATAAACGCCGACGTGCCCGCGCCGGTCAGGACGATCCGCAGATCGCGCTTGCGCAGCAGCGGCGTCAGGAAACTGTCGATCGAGGATCGCAGACTATCGATATTATACAGTGAGCGGCTCCAGCACGCAGGCTGCTGGCGGATCTCTTCCTCGGTCCAGGTGCCGGTTGTGGCGGCGGTAGTGGTTTGTTGCATAACTCATTCCTTAGTCGTGTGAATTCCACATCAGACGCTGGCAATCGTGTCGCTATCTTTCGTTTCACTTGTTCACTTTAGCAGTTAAATAAAATCTATAGAAAAGAAATCGAAAGTTCAATGAAAGAAAAGAAATAAAACGAAAAGTGTGATCGCCAAAGGAAAGGTAATGAAGAAGGAAAGGAAAAGAAAGGCCTTACGATCTCGTTCCGTAAGGCCAACGGGAGACACAATGAAAGGGCTAAAGGGGAAGAGCCTGGCCCTGAATCCAGATCTTATGGAGGTGCAAACCCCCGTCCAGCGCGATGAGATTCGCGCGTTTACCCGGCGCTAACGAGCCGAGCTGGTTATCCATACCCAGCAGGCGGGCCGGGTGCAGCGAGGCCATATGAATCGCGTCTTCGGCGGTAATGCCCGTATGTTCCACCATATTGCGTACGGCGGCATCCAGCGCGAGCGTGCTCCCGGCCAGCCCGCCGGCGCCGGTTCGAACCACGCCGTTTTGCATCGAGACCTCTTCACCACAGAGCGTGTAGAGTCCGTCCGGCATACCTGCCGCCTGCATGGCATCGGTAATCAGCACCACGCGATCCTGCGCGCAGCAGCAGCACAAGCGCATTGCGCCCGGATGGACGTGGTGCCCGTCGGCAATCAGCTCCAGCCACGCCCGTTTGTCCGTAAGCCCTGCGCCGACCATGCCGGGCTCCCTGTGGTACAGCCCCGTCATGCCGTTGTAGCAGTGAACCAGCCCGTCGGCACCCGCATCAAATGCCGCAAGCGTTTGATCGTAAGTGGCGGCGCTATGGCCCAGCATCACGCGTATGCCGCGCTGCTTAAGGTGGCGGATCGCTCGTAATGCGCCGGTTTTTTCCGGCGCGAGCGCCACTACCCGTAGCGTGCCCTGTGAAACGGCAACCAGCCTGTCCAGCTCGGCGATATCCAGCTCCCGGAACAGCTCCGGCGGATGCGCCCCTTTGTTCTGCGGCGTAAAGTAAGGTCCTTCCAGATAACTGCCCAGAACCTGCGCGCCGGGGCCGCCTGCGCGAGTGCGCCGGGCGATGCGCATAAGCGCGTCGTGGATGGCCTCCAGCGGCGCGGTGACGGTGGTGGGCAAAAATGCACCCACCCCTTCGCGCGCTTTATGCATCGCCAGCGTATCCAGCACGTCGGGCGCATCGTCCATGACGTCCACGCCCGCACCGCCGTGCACGTGCGTATCGATGTACGCCGGGCAAAGCAGCTCAGCATCTCGCGCCGTAACGCCTGCCGGGATAGGTTCAATCGCCGCAATCGTTCCGTTTTCAATGCGTAGCTGGTGGTCGTCCAGCCAGCCCTGCTCCGTGAGCAAACGATGCGCGCGCAGCAGCTGGCTCATATTCCTTCCTCAGCCGGCGCTTCCTCGCGACAGCGTCCCAGCTCGTCCACCAGGCTGGTCAGCCCGCGATGCCCGCACTCCAGCGCCTGCCGCCGAAACGCTTCGCTGCTTAGCCCGTCGCGCTCCAGCACCATCTCCAGCAGCAGCTGCAGGTTGGTGCCGGTGATCACTTCGCTGCCCGGCCTTTGCATGGCGAGCGTTGACGCCACGCGGAACGGCGTGCCGCCCAGCAGGTCGGTAAGAAAGACAACATCGTGCTGCGCATCCAGCTCGCTGACCGCCTGCTCAAGCTGAGCGGTCAGCCGCGCGGTGGTGGAGCTTTCCGGAAAATCGACGGCGATGAACTGCGGCTGCTCGCCGAGGATCTGCTTCATTGCCTGCTCAAGCCCGCTGGCAAAGCCGCCGTGACCCGTCAAAATAATGCCTAACATCGCTACCTCTTTGCTTTTACAGGAAGTGACAGAACTTACCGACTACACCCAGCAGCACGGTGATACCAATCAGGCGCAGCGGGCTCCAGCCGCGGCGTACCAGCCAGAACATGGTCAGGGTATAGACCAGCGGCAGGAACGCGGGCATCAGCTTGTCGATCACGTCGGCCTGCAATTTAACGACCGCATCACCCGCCTTGATTTCAAGCGTGGTATTGAGGCGGACGTAGGTTGCCACCAGCGCGCCGATCACCGTCATCCCGACGATAGACGCCGCGTGGCCGACCTTTTTGGTGTTGGCCTTAATCAGCGGAATGGCCGCGACGCCCATCCGGTACGCGTAGTGCGCCAGGCCAAAACGCAGGCCAAGGTGCACCACGTTAAACAGCACGATAAAGACCACTGCGCCCAGAATCGACCCTTGCAGCGCCAGGCTGGCGCCAATACCGCCGCAGATGGGCAGCAGGGTTAGCCAAAACATGGCGTCGCCAATGCCGCCGAGCGGGGCACCGACGGCAATTTTGGTGCTCTGGATGCTGTTCACATCCTGCTTGGAGCGCTCCATCGCCAGAATAATGCCGATAACAAAGGTCACCAGGAACGGGTGGGTGTTGAAGAAGCCCATATGGCCTTTCATGGCGCGCGCCAGGTCCCGCTTGTTGGTGTGGATCTTTTTCAACGCGGGCAGTAAGCCGTACAGCCAGCCGGAGGCCTGCATACGTTCATAGTTAAACGAGGCCTGCAGCAGCATGGAGCGCCAGGCCACGCGGTTAATATCCTGCTTCGTCAGCTCGGCACCGATGCTTTGGTCCTCGTAGACGTTTTCATTCACGCCGGTCAGGAGCGTCTCTTCGCTTTCAGACACGCCCGGCAACGTTGTTTGGTTAGATGCCATCTTCGAATTCCTCTTTCTGAGCGGCAGGCGCCGTCGGTTCAGGTGATTTGCGCATCAGGTCGATCAGCGCCATTGCCAGCGCGGCCGCCGCTATCGCCAGCACCGGGAGCTTGAGCCAGGCTGCAGCCACAAAGCCGATAATGAAGTAAGGGATATAGACGTTTTTCATCATGATCTTCAGCAGTACGGCGAAGCCGATAGCTGGCATGATGCCGCCCGCCACGCCGAGGCCGTCAATCAGACGCGCTGGCAGAACGTCAATGGCGGTTTTCGCATGTTCTGCACCGAAGTAGATCGGCAGGAACGCGCACAGAAAATAGAAGATGCCGAGCGCCAGCAGCGCCAGATAGTTGACCCGTTCAATGCCGCTGGTGTCGGCATTTGCCGCCATGCGGTCGCAGCGGGACATCACGCCGGACATTACCGAGAAGAGGAAGGTGATCCCCATTTGCACCGCAACGGCAAACGGCACGGCGACGCCAACCGCAACCTCCGGCTTCACGCCGGTACTGATGGCAAAGGCGGTGCCCACGATGGTGCCGATAATGACGTTAGGCGGCTGCGCGCCCGCCAGGGGTGCCAGCCCCATCCAGACCAGCTCTAACGTCCCGCCGGTCAAAATGCCGGTATGCAAATCGCCCAGAATCAGGCCGACCAGCGGCCCGAGTACCACCGGGCGGTGCATGTGCGTTAAGCCGTTAAACATATCCAGACCGGCGATAAAGGCGAGTACGCCCAGCGCCAGCGCCTGCAACAGACTGATTTCCATTGTGAATCCCTCAGAGCAGTTTAAAGAGATCCAAAGCAGCTTCTGTTGGTACGCCCTGAACGAAGCATTCCACTCCGGCAGATTTCAGGCCGTTGAACGCGGCGATATCGTTCGCGTCGACAGAGACCGTTTTGGCAATTTGTTGTTTGCCATTGGCGTAGTGCATGTTTCCCACGTTGATACGGGTGATGGGCACGCCGCCCTCGACCAGCGTCAGAAAATCGGCGGGTGATTTGCAGACCAGCAGGATTTTCTGGCGGTCAGCGGCGCGGTGAATGTTGTCGATCACTTTTTGCAGCGACCAGAAGCGAACGGCGATCCCCTCCGCGAGCACCATTTCCATCAGGTTTTGCTGTACCGGATCTTCAGCCACCTCGTCATTTGCTACCAGCACCAGGTTTGCTCCCGCAAACCCCACCCACTGCACGCCCACCTGACCGTGGATCAGACGTTCATCGATGCGGCATAAAACAATGTTTGGCATAGCGTTTTCCTCTTTTTAATTATGCGTTTTGAGTCGTTACGCCTTCGCAGGCGGCGTGGTACTGCTGAAGTATGTCCTGAATGTGGTCGATAATGAGTTCCCGTGGTGTCGACTTGAGAGCGCCTTCGCGAACTTTGCCGTACTGCAGCGGCAGATACTGGCTAATCAGCGGCAGCGGGATAGGTTCATCCGCCAGGTTGCGCACCAGCCGCTCAAAAGCATCGTCAATCTGGCTGTCCGGCCAGTAGTAGCGCACGCGGTCAGAGTAGCTGTAGCCGCGCGCCAGGCGTCGCGCATTGCCGTCACCGTGGTAGTGGCTTTGCCAGTATTCCGGGCGATCGAGCATGACGTTTTCCAGCACGTGGCGCAGGCCGGAGCTGGCTTTTGCCGGCAGCAACTCCTCTTCAATGGCGGCCAGCGAGAACAGCGCCTCGCGCAGGGCGAAGGTCAGGGCAGGGCCAACTTTCAGAATGGCGAAGTGATCTTTCACCAGCTGGCGAAGCGCCTGCGGCGTCTGGTAATCGGTGGAGTGCGCTTCGAACACCAGCGTGTCGTAGGCTTCAACCATTTTGCTCAGCGCCACGGCTTTTTGAGGCTGATAATCACAGACGTGCGCATGGTCAAATTCAACGCCAGGTTGAACCACCAGGCCAATAATGCGCGGCCAGATGTCGTTTAACCCCTCTTTTTCGAACGCGTGGCGGTGAGCCTCAAGCGTGGCGCGGGCGGCGTCTGGCGTAGTGACCTCAAGCTCGGTGAGCGTCTCGTGTGCGCCGCCGGGAACCGGAACCTCCGTGCCGATAACGTAGACCAGATCGGTGACGCCGAACTGCTCGCGGCAGGTCGCTTCGGCAATCTTCGCCAGACGAGCCGCGCGTTCAGCAACGATGGCATCGGTTAACGGCACCGGATCGTCTTCGCAGGACATGCTGCAGTCGAGGTGGATCTTTTTGAATCCGGCGGCAACGTAGCTTTTGATGAGGTCGTCAGCATTGGCCATCGCCTGCTGTGCAGGCAGGTTTTGCCAGCGGTTCGGCCCTAAGTGATCGCCGCCGAGGATCAGCTGTGAGGTCGGAAAATGGAGCGACTCGGCCAGACGGCAGACAAACCCGTAAAAATCTTCGGGCGTCATGCCGGTATAGCCGCCAAACTGATCTACCTGGTTGGAGGTGGCTTCAATTAATAGCGGCGTTTGATGCGACTGTGCGTAACGAATTGCGGCTTCAAGTACCAGGGGATGTGCGGAACAGACGGCGTAAATCCCGTTTGCATTCCCCCGTTTATGTTGTTCCACCATGTGTGTCAGATGTTTCACTTTCCTCTCCATTTCGGATGGTGTTGGTATTCATCTTTCGTTTTGTTTCATTTGATACTGCATCATGGTGTTATAAAAATAAAACGAAAGATAATAGTTTTCCGATCTGTTTCACAAAAGAAACATAATGAAAGGTTTCAGCGTCCGGTCGGCTTGCGTCTGGTCGCCAGACAGGGCTTGCATTCCCGTAAAAGAAAGGCCTTAATAGGCGAAACGAAATGAAACGAAAGTTTATTTATTAAGGAGCTCGTATGAGCAGCACCGATTCATCCGCGGAAAAGCGCATCACCGGCACCAGTGAAAGGCGAGAGCAAATTATTCAGCGGTTGCGGGCGCAGGGAAGCGTACAGGTTAACGATCTTTCGCATCTCTATGGCGTGTCGACGGTGACGATCCGCAACGATCTGGCCTTCCTTGAGAAGCAGGGCATTGCCGTACGTGCCTACGGCGGCGCCCTGATATGTGAAGGCAATGCGACGGGCGCTGAGCCTTCCGTGGAGGATAAAAGTTCACTGAATACGGCGGTGAAGCGCAGTATTGCGCAGGCCGCCGCTGAGCTGGTAAAGCCAGGCCACCGCATTATTCTGGATTCCGGCACCACGACGTTTGAAATCGCCCGCATGCTGCGCCAGCATACGGACGTGATTGCGATGACCAACGGGATGAACGTCGCCAATGCGTTGCTGGAAGCGGAAGGGGTAGAGCTGCTGATGACCGGCGGGCATTTGCGCCGTCAGTCGCAATCGTTCTACGGCGACCAGGCGGAGCAGTCGCTACAGAATTACCATTTTGACCTTTTATTCCTGGGCGTTGACGCCATCGATCTGGATCGCGGCGTGAGCACGCACAATGAAGACGAAGCCCGCCTGAACCGCAAAATGTGCGAGGTGGCAGAGCGTATTATCGTGGTGACGGACTCCAGCAAGTTTAACCGTTCGAGCCTGCATAAAATCATCGATACGCAAAGGATCGATATGATTATTGTCGACGAAGGGATTCCGGCGGAGAGCCTGGACGGGCTGCGGAAGAGCGGGATTGACGTGGTGCTGGTTTAAGAGGTTTTACACCTTTCCCCTCACCCTGCCCTCTCCCCATAGGGGCGAGGGTGAAAAGATCGCACCGAGCAGTCCCCTCTCCCCTATGGGGAGAGGGTTAGGGTGAGGGGCCATCACGTCACCGGTGCCGGATTAAACACCGCCAGCTGATTATGTAATCCCCACCGATCGGAGAAGGTTTTCTTCCGCCCGCTCGCCACGTCCAGAATGAAGTGGAACAGCTTCCAGCCCACGTCCTCAATGCTCTCCTCCCCGGTGGCGATGGTGCCCGCGTTGATATCCATTAAGTCATACCAGCGGTTCGCCAGCTCGGTGCGGGTCGCCATCTTGATCACCGGCACCGCCATCAGGCCGTACGGCGTGCCGCGTCCGGTGGTAAAGACCTGCACGGTAATGCCGGACGCTACCTGCTGCGTGCCGCAAACGAAATCGCTGGCCGGCGTTGCAGCGTAGATCAGGCCGCGTTTGGTGGGGCGCTGCCCGGGTGACAACACTTCCACAATCGCGCTCTGGCCGGATTTGGCAATCGAACCAAGGGCTTTTTCCACCACGTTCGCCAGGCCGCCCTTCTTGTTGCCCGGAGACGGGTTGGCGCTGCGATCGGTTTGCCCCATATCGAGATAGTTATCGTACCAGGCCATCTCCTCCAGCAGGCGTTTGCCCACCTCTTCGTTGACGGCGCGCGGCGTCAGCAGGTGGATGGCGTCACGCACCTCGGTTACCTCGGAGAACATCACCGTCGCGCCGCAGCGCACGAACAGATCGGACGCATAGCCCACCGCCGGGTTAGCGGTGACGCCGGAAAAGGCATCGCTGCCGCCGCACTGGGTTCCTACAACCAGGTCAGACGCCGGGCAGGTTTCGCGCTGGCGCCTGTTGAGCTTGTCCAGATGACGTTCAGCCACCTGCAGAATATCGTCGACCATCGATCTAAAGCCGACGTGGTGTTCGTCCTGCAGGCGCACGATGCTGGCATCGTCTACCGGAATCGCTTTCACATCCTCGGTGCCCTGCAGCAGGCGCTCGGGCTGCAGCTTTTCACAGCCCAGGCCAATAACCATCACCTCGCCGCCAAAGTTCGGGTTGAGGGCGATATTGTGGATTGTGCGAATAGGCACCACCGCCGCGGGCGCGTTGATCGCCACGCCGCAGCCGTAAAGGTGGTTCAGGCCCACCACGCCGTCGACGTTCGGGTATTTCGGCAGCAGGTCGCGCTCGATGATTTTCACCACGTAATCCACCACGCCCGCCACGCAGTGTACGCTGGTGGTAATACCGAGCAGGTTCTTGGTGCCGACGCTGCCGTCCGCGTTGCGATAGCCTTCAAAGGTATAACCTTCCAGCGGCGGAAGCGGCTCGGGAACGCGGGTCGCCAGCGGCAGGGTGTTCAGCGGCGGTGCCTTGGGTAGCTCCACCAGCGACTCCTCAATCCAGCTTCCCTGCGGGATGGCGCGAACGGCATAGCCAATCACTTCACCGTAGCGCACGATTTCACCGTGAGCCGGGATATCCACCAGCGCGACTTTATGCCCCTGCGGAATATGCTCAATCAGTTCCAGCCCGTCCGGGAAACGGGTTCCCGCTTTTAAGCCGTTGTCGTTGACAATAATCGCCACGTTATCGGTGTCGTGTACTTTTATATAGAACGCCGTCGGCGATGCCTGTCGAATTTCAATGTCGGCCATTGTTCAGTATTCTCCAGCAAAGTGTCTGATAATTAATGCGGCCAGATGGATTTTTATTTTCTTATTATCGAAATAAAGATGCCGCTTCTTAAATAAAGAATGTCAGGACTTAGGGTATAAAAATGTGATCCGGATCACTCCCTAATGCGAGACATCATGCCCGTTAGCCCCTAATGCCTGATTCTGTGCATCAGCGCCCAGTGCCTTGTGCATATGCTCAAAATATTATTTATATAGGCCGCGATAATTGAGCGTTATTACAATGTGCGAATACCGGGTGATGATTATACTGAATCACGATTTCATTGCATCTGGTTAATTACCTGATATTGCCTGCTATCGATAAATAATCAGGGAATACTCCTTCATAAAAATTATAAATATAAAACTATCGATGTGCCCGAGGAAATAAACATGATTCTGGATACCGCTGTAGAATCGAAAAAGGGGATACCCACCCGTTATTTAATTCTGCTGATTATATTTATCGTTACGTCCATCAACTATGCTGACCGTGCCACGCTGTCGATTGCTGGCACCGAGGTGGCGAAAGAGCTGCAGCTGAGCGCCGTCTCGATGGGGTATATCTTCTCCGCCTTCGGCTGGGCCTACCTGCTGATGCAAATCCCCGGCGGCTGGCTGCTGGATAAGTTCGGCTCGAAAAAGGTTTACACCTACAGCCTGTTCTTCTGGTCGCTGTTCACCTTCCTGCAGGGCTTTGTGGATCTCTTCCCGCTGGCCTGGGCGGGCATTTCAATGTTTATCATGCGCTTTATGCTCGGCTTCTCGGAAGCGCCGTCATTCCCGGCGAACGCCCGCATCGTGGCGGCCTGGTTCCCGACTAAAGAGCGCGGCACCGCGTCTGCGTTGTTTAACGCGGCGCAGTATTTCTCGCTGGCGATCTTCTCTCCGCTGCTGGGCTGGCTGACCTTCGCCTGGGGCTGGGAACACGTCTTCACCGTCATGGGAGTGATTGGTTTCGTGCTGACCGGCGTATGGGTCAAGTACATCCATAACCCGACCGACCACCCGCGCATGTCCGGGCAGGAGCTGAAGTTCATTACCGAAGGCGGTGCCGTGGTCGATATGGACCACAAAAAGCCGGGTGCGCAGGCGGCGAGCGGCCCGAAACTCCACTACATCAAACAGTTATTGACCAACCGCATGATGCTGGGCGTCTTTTTTGGTCAATACTTTATCAACACCATCACCTGGTTCTTCCTCACCTGGTTCCCGATTTATCTGGTGCAGGAAAAAGGGATGTCGATTCTGAAGGTCGGTCTGGTGGCCTCCATCCCGGCGCTGTGCGGCTTTGCAGGCGGCGTGCTGGGCGGGGTGTTCTCGGATTACCTGATTAAGCAGGGCAAGTCGATAACGCTGGCGCGCAAGCTGCCGATTGTGCTGGGCATGCTGCTGGCATCATCCATCATCCTGTGTAACTACACCAACAACACCACGCTGGTGGTGGCCCTGATGGCGCTGGCGTTCTTCGGCAAAGGCTTTGGTGCCCTCGGCTGGCCGGTCATTTCCGACACCGCGCCAAAAGAGATTGTCGGCCTGTGCGGCGGGGTGTTTAACGTCTTTGGTAACGTGGCGTCTATCGCGACGCCGCTGGTAATTGGTTATCTGGTCAGTGAGCTGCATTCTTTCAACGCGGCACTGGTATTCGTTGGCTGTTCAGCGTTAATGGCGATGGTCTGCTACCTGTTCGTGGTAGGCGACATTAAACGTATGGAATTGCAGAAATAAGCAAAGGTATAAGCGATGAGTAACGATATCTTCCCGAACAAGTTTAAAGCGGCCCTCGCGGCGAATCAGATCCAGATTGGCTGCTGGTCTGCCCTGGCGAACCCCATCAGCACCGAAGTGCTGGGCCTGGCCGGGTTCGACTGGCTGGTGCTGGACGGCGAACATGCGCCAAACGATATCAGCACCTTTATTCCGCAGCTGATGGCGCTGAAAGGCAGCCACAGCGCGCCGGTGGTGCGCGTGCCGACCAACGAGCCGGTGATCGTCAAGCGCCTGCTGGATATCGGTTTCTACAACTTCCTGATCCCGTTCGTGGAGACCGAAGAAGAAGCGGTGCAGGCCGTGGCCTCTACCCGCTACCCGCCGGAAGGCATTCGCGGCGTGTCGGTGTCGCACCGCGCCAACATGTTTGGCACCGTGCCGGACTACTTCGCGCAGTCCAATAAGAACATCACCATCCTGGTGCAGATCGAGAGCCAGCAGGGCGTGGATAACGTCGATGCCATCGCCGCAACCGACGGCGTGGACGGCATCTTCGTCGGGCCAAGCGACCTGGCGGCCGCCTTCGGCCACCTGGGAAATGCGGGACATCCGGAGGTGCAGCGCGCCATTCAGCACATTTTCGCCCGCGCCAAAGCGCACGGCAAACCGTGCGGCATTCTGGCCCCGGTTGAAGCGGACGCCCGCCGCTACCTGGAATGGGGCGCGACCTTTGTTGCGGTCGGCAGCGACCTCGGCGTGTTCCGCTCCGCCACGCAGAAATTAGCAGACGCATTTAAAAAATAACCATCATTGAGGAAAAAGTTATGACGCTGAAAGTGGGCTTTATTGGCTTAGGTATCATGGGTAAACCAATGAGTAAAAACCTCATTAAAGCGGGTTACTCACTGGTGGTGCTAGACCGTAATTCAGACGCCGTGGCGGAAGTGATTTCAGCCGGTGCAGAAGCGGCCACCACGGCCAAAGCGGTTGCCGAGCAGTGCGATGTGATCATCACCATGCTGCCAAATTCCCCGCACGTAAAAGAAGTGGCGCTGGGCGAAAACGGCATTATCGACGGCGCGAAGCCGGGCCTGGTGATTATCGACATGAGCTCTATTGCCCCGCTGGCCAGCCGAGAAATTAGCGAGGCGCTGAAGGTGAAGGGCGTGGATATGCTGGACGCGCCGGTGAGCGGCGGCGAGCCAAAAGCCATCGACGGCACGCTGTCGGTGATGGTGGGCGGCGACAAGGCGATTTTCGACAAATATTACGACCTGATGAAAGCGATGGCGGGTTCCGTGGTGCATACCGGTGAAATCGGGGCGGGTAACGTCACCAAGCTGGCGAACCAGGTGATTGTCGCCCTGAACATTGCGGCGATGTCAGAAGCGCTGACCCTGGCCACCAAGGCGGGCGTAAACCCGGATCTGGTTTATCAGGCGATCCGCGGTGGCCTGGCGGGCAGCACCGTGCTGGATGCCAAAGCGCCGATGGTGATGGATCGTAACTTCAAGCCGGGTTTCCGCATCGACCTGCACATTAAAGATCTGGCGAACGCGCTGGATACGTCCCACGGCGTGGGCGCGCAGCTGCCGCTGACCGCCGCGGTGATGGAGATGATGCAGGCGCTGCGCGCGGATGGGCTGGGTACAGCCGACCACAGCGCCATCGCGTGCTACTACGAAAAACTGGCGAAAGTGGAAGTTGCTCGCTAATGACGTCCTGCCCGGTGGCGCTGCGCTTACCGGGCCTACGGTCCAGGCCGGATCCGTGCTGTAACAGGCTACAACTATGAAAATCGTAATCGCTCCAGACTCTTATAAAGAAAGCCTTTCTGCCACCGAGGTAGCTCAGGCGATAGAAAAAGGATTTCGGGAGATTTTTCCCGACGCACTTTATGTTTCTGTGCCTGTTGCTGACGGTGGAGAAGGTACGGTCGAAGCGATGATCGCCGCCACCCGGGGCACGGCACAGCACGCCGTCGTCACCGGCCCGCTGGGGGAAAAGGTCAACGCCTGCTGGGGGATGTCGGGCGATGGCAGCACCGCATTTATCGAGATGGCGGCGGCCAGCGGCCTGGCGCTAGTGCCCCCCGCGCAGCGTAACCCGCTCGTGACCACTTCACGCGGCACGGGGGAGCTTATCCTCAGCGCGCTGGATAAAGGCGCACGCAATATTATTATCGGCATTGGCGGCAGCGCTACGAATGATGGCGGCGCCGGCATGATACAGGCGCTGGGCGCGAAGCTCACTGACGCGAACGGTACGGAGATCGGCCACGGCGGTGGCAGCCTGATGGCCCTTAACAGCGTTGATATTTCGGGCCTGGACGAGCGCCTTGAAGGGTGTTCGATCCGCGTGGCCTGCGACGTCACCAATCCGCTGGTGGGGGAAAAGGGGGCGTCACGCATTTTTGGCCCGCAGAAAGGGGCGACGGAAGGGATGATCCTCGAGCTGGACGCCAACCTCAGCCACTATGCCGATGTCATTAAAAAATCCCTGCGTATCGACGTGAAGCACGTACCGGGCGCGGGCGCGGCGGGCGGCATGGGCGCCGCGCTGATGGCCTTCCTCGGGGCAGAGCTTAAGAGCGGGATTGAGATTGTCACGCAGGCGCTTAACCTCGAAGAACATATCCACGACTGCACCTGGGTGCTGACGGGAGAAGGGCGCATCGACAGCCAGAGCATTCACGGCAAAGTGCCCGTTGGCGTAGCGAACGTCGCCAAAAAATACCATAAGCCGGTGATCGGCATTGCCGGTAGCCTGACGCAGGATGTCGGTGTCGTTCACCAGTACGGCATTGACGCGGTATTCAGCGTGCTGACCAGCATCGGCTCGCTCGAAGAGGCGTTTCGCAGCGCCTATGACAACATTTACCGCGCCTCGCGTAATATTGCCGCCACTTTACAGGTGGGGATGCACACCCAAGGGTGACAGCGGGGCGCAAACCCTCTATACTTCGCGCCGAAGCTGACCAGACAGTCGCCGCTTCGTCGTCGTCCCTTTCGGGGGAGACGGGCGGAGGGGAGGAAA
>Ga0207655_1000953_pt1 | contig 29984 bp, 26 predicted proteins | sample KBSM44metaG_FD_184398 | JGI IMG/M metagenome (GOLD analysis project Ga0207655, IMG submission 184398) | Miscanthus rhizosphere microbial communities from Kellogg Biological Station, Michigan, USA - KBS M4-4 metaG (SPAdes) (version 2) | ecosystem: Host-associated > Plants > Roots > Rhizosphere >... | reverse complement strand
TTTCACTACAGGAAATTCAAGAATATATTTATCGTACTCGTCTTTTTCGCTGATATTAACTTTACTGTAAGGAATTTTATTACTCAAAATCCTGTTCCAGTCCATTTTGTAAATCGTATGCTTCAACTGGTCAGCATTATATCCCATTGCATATAAACCTCCAAGGATTCCTCCCATACTCGTTCCCGTAATGTAATCTACTTTGATTCCCAACGAGTCGATCATTTTCAGAATTCCAATGTGGGCAAATCCTTTCGCTCCGCCACCACTAAGAGCCAGACCAAACTTAGTATCTTTGGTTATACTCTGAAGAGCCGTAGTAAGGGAGTCATTTTTTTGTTGGGAGTGAATAGTAAGAGAGAAAGTAATTGCTAAAAATATTAGAATCTTTTTCATTTATATGCTTCTTCTTGTTTTTGATTTAAACCTTAAAAGTTTCCAAGAGTTAAAGATACACAAAAAACGTACTCGTATTATTAACATTATCAGCAAAGTAAATAATTCTATTTCAGACTATCTGATTACAATAAACACAGACATTTACCACATTAGAACTAAAAATTTTTAATATGTTTTTATTGTTTCTACGAAATTAATATCTGGATTCAGGATTTCAAGAATAAGGCTTTTGATAGATTTCATGGCATCATCAATATTTCCTTTGTCAAACTGCAGGGAAACCATTCCCTTTTTAGCATCGGCAAAACTCCATATCCCCGTTTCAATCGGGAATCCCCAAAACTCAGGAAGATGTTCTACAACGTAGTGGTAAATACAAAGCTGAAGCGCCTGCTTTCTTTCGCTGTTATGGAAATATTCGTCTACATTATCCTGATCAATTTTCACATTAAGATTTTTAATCTTTGCTGTTTTATAATCAATGATTCTTAAAGTACCGTTAAGTTTATCAATTCGGTCAATGAACCCGAAGAAAGAAATTTTATCATTCCCCTCGAGAGGAAAATCTATGTTTTCAAACCTTCTTTCAATATCAATTATTTCCAGTTTGTTGCCTTGTTTTATCAGCTCAAGATCATGATTAAGGACATTTTCAATTACCTTTTTAGCAATGGCTTTATGAATATAGTTCATCCCTTTTTCATAGAATTCCGGCTGATGCTTAAGCTTCTCAATAGCAATATTTATATATTGATCTATCGCTTTAACTGAATTACTTAAATCACTTTCTTTTAAAACCTTACCCTTTAATACCTCATACACTTCTTGAAGTGAATAATGCACTAAATTCCCGTAATTCTTTATTGACAATTCTTCTTCTATTTCATCTGTTTCCGAAGTATTTAAAATCTTGGAAAGGTAGAAATCAATAGGATTATAGAGATAGCTTGTAAGGTGGGAAGCAGATACTTTTTCCTTCCATTTCTGAAGACGTTCCTGTACGGTCTGGGTCTTGATGATTTCGATGGGTTTGGTGGCAATAGGCTCGGAAGAATTTTCAATAATCAGGTGTTCAATATCATGAGAACTCTCCATTTCAATCTGAGTAATAAAGCGGCTTTTCTCACCGGTATTTACTCCGGAGCTTAAAGCATTATACAGCAAATGTACATTCTGCGCATCCTGAATCAATCTGTAAAAGTGATAGGCATAAATGCTGTCATTCTCAAGGAAGGTATGAAGATCAAAGAACCTTCGGATATCAAAAGGAATATAAGTATTCTGGGAGTTTCCAAGGGGAAGTTTTCCTTCGTTTACGGAAAGCAGAATAACGTTTTCAAAATTCAGGAGACGGGTTTCCAGTAATCCCATGATCTGAAGTCCTCTCAAAGGCTCTCCCTGGAAGTCAATACTTTCAGAATTGATATGCTGGTTGATCAGAATTTCCAGCGTTTCCATTTTAATTTCAATATTGTATGGAGTAAGCTGATTTTTGATAATTCTGAACGCATTTTCAAAATGAGAGACATTCTCATACTGAATATCATCTATTTCAAGCCATTTCACCTGTTGGCAGAACGCAATAAGCATATCCAGATAGATATGGGTACCGGCTGCTTTCTGAAGAAGTCCATAATAAGACAGGCCGCTCAGCAGTTCATGCAAAAGCTTATGAGAGATATACACAATATTCCTCTCTTCTACTTTGGCTTTAAACTCATTGATGATAAGCTCGTCTTCCACAGATTTTGGCAGTTCTTCCAGAATCGGAAAAACATCTCTGTAATAATAGGAGGATTTATTTTTTTCCAGCTGTTTTTGCAGATAGAAAAGACGTTTCACCGCATTGGAGAATGATAAGTTTTTCAATGGAAATCCCATTGTAATATTCAAATTATCAACACCATGCATCACATCAAGGCTTGCCGGAAGCAGATTTTCATCCAGCAGTACTACCGCAGTATTGGAATAGGTTTTATTATTGATCTCTTTAAAGATCTCAGGCAATACTTTAGTCTGGGTTACATTCCCGGACACTTCGTATACCTTAATTTTTTTAGGTTGATTAAAATCATCTTCTATCCACTGGAAAGCTCTGTTATCATCAAACTCTTTCCATGTTTTATGATTTCTAAGAAATTTTCCGGCCTCCTGTCTTTCATCATCGAAATAATAGCGGTCTGCCTGAAAGAAACATTGGGCTTTATTCCACTGCAAAAGACTCCTTACCAGCTTTTCCTCTACCGGAGTAAAAGCATTGAACCCGCAAAAAATAAACTCTTCTTTGGTATTTTTGGCAAAATCAACAATCCTGGCTTTAGCAGCTTCATGAATCATTCCGGAAGTGGCCCAGTTTTTTTCCTGCAGTCTCTTCTTGAGAACAGGGAGAAAAACATTCATATTCTGCCAGAAATTAAGGAATTTCTTTCTTGGGACATCATCATCCTCACCAAGATCCTGAGCCCATTCTTTGATCCTTTCCTCATCAAACATATACTGTAATACCGCCTGATCACTGTCTGAGAATTTGAGAATATCATCCCAGTCCTTCTGCAATGTAGGAAACCATTTCAGAAAGTCTGAAAAATCATCTCTCGGAATAAGATTCAGGCTTCTATAGACATCAAAAGAGAAAAGCCACAACGGAATTCCCTGAATCGGCTGGTGATCGGCAATTGTATTGATGAGTTCCTCAATTGTAAAAAAGTTGGGAAGAAACCCTGAATAATTGTTTTCTTCCAGGATCTGTCTGATAAACACAATGGGACGTTTTCCGGGCAGAATGATGTTAAACGCAGAAAGATCCGTGTTTTGTGCCAGCAGTTCGTGGATGATTTTATTGAGGAATTTCAAAGGCTTGATAGCTTTTTAAGTTGTCTAATTGTTCAGCAATCGAATTATTATATTCGGTCTGCTTTTCTTTATCAATTCCATGACGGGTTTCCCTGTCATAGGCCATCTGGAAGTTTTTATACTCATCCGATATCCCGTCATAAATTGCTTTGAAATATTTGTTGTAGTCTCCTGAGTTTTTGATTTTTTCAGCAACTGCTTTTCTAAACTTTCTCACAAATAATTCTGCAATATCAAAATGTTTCTGCTCATGCAGCAGGATATAATCATCCATTCTTTTGGCATCCTTCCAGGATCTCTCTTCATGAAAAACGGTTTTAATCGTCATCGTAACCGGTGCCTTTGGATCAGAAGATTTTACAGAATAAAATTCCCATCCGCAATGGGTATACGCTGCTACATCCGGATTTTTTTTCTTACTGACCGGGCTCTTGAAGTTATCCCAAGTCAGTCTTTTACCTTCCTGCCATGTAATTTTCTGTCCGAATACAGCATGAGCTGCCCATAAACACAATACAAAAGTCAACCTCATTATTCTACTACAATTGTTTTGGTAATCCAATTATTTCCTCCATTCCAGAATTTAAAAGTATAAGTACCTTTTTTCTGCGGACTGAAATTGATTTGATTCACTCCTACATAATTTCCCTGTTTACAAGGTCCGTTGGTGATATATTTATAGGAAGTAACTGTTCTTTCCAGGTTGTTGTTGTAAATATAATCATATCCGTAAAAACCCTCACAGTGGGACGGATAGGTGGAATAAGTCTTTATGCTCTGTATCGCAAAAACGTTCATGGTGTCATTAACCATCTTTACGCTGTCTATTTTGATTTTACCAATAGACTCGATGGTATGGTAATCATCATCATTACACGAAACCAGAAGCACGCCAAACACGAATACTGAAAATCCAATATTTAAAAGTTTTTTCATAACCTTTAATTTTCTGATTATTAACCAATATTTAGCAAAAATTATTCCTTATTTACATAAAAATCAGGAATTAAAATTACCTTTTGATACATAAACTACTTTTTTAGTATCAAAAAATTCTTCATCAAAATAGTGTTTAAGATTGAAAATTTCACATTTAATTCCGGCCAGTTCTTCTGCAAGATCACCACCTTTTAAATATAAAATCCCGTTATGTTTAGGGTTAAACTGTTCTTTTTCAAACTTTCCTTTCAGCCATCTTAGGAATTCCGGCATCTGGGTCACCGCTCTGCTGACAACAAAGTGGAATTTTTCTTTCAGTTTCTCAGCTCTTCCATGAATAGCCGTTACATTGGTTAATCCTACTCCATCCGCTACAGCCTGTACCACACTGATTTTCTTACCAATAGAATCAATCAAAGTGAATGTGGTCTCAGGAAACAGAATCGCTAAAGGAATTCCGGGAAAACCTCCTCCGGTTCCGATATCCAAAACTTTAGTTCCGGGAGCAAACTCCATCACTTTTGCAATTCCCAAAGAGTGCAGAATATGTTTTTCATACAGCGACTCCATATCTTTTCTGGAAATTACGTTGATCTTTTCATTCCATTCATGATACAGATTTTCCAATTGAGAAAACTGTTCTTTCTGTTTTTCAGTAAGATCCGGGAAATATTTTAATAGTAACGATGCAGACATGTGAATTATTATAAACCGCAAAAATAAGTTTTATTTCTCTTGTATTCAAATCTACTTTTCCTGATCCGGCCGTCTATTCCACTTTTCTGCAAAATCCATCATTTCGCAATTCCCGGAATTACAGGCACACCGAGGTTTCCAGACCCGCTGATGGTCTGTACAGCAAAAATATAATTATCCTTCGATAAAGGAACTTTAATAGAAAGTCCTGTTGTAAATATTTTTTTCTGCCATACCGCACTATCCGTCTCCCGAGCCAGCACATAATATCCCATTGGCGTTCCGGACACTGGCTTTTCCCAGTGAAGCGTTGTGGAATTAGTCAATTCTTTAACATCCATTTCTACCTTCCCAGGTTTTGAAGTGGATTTTGCAAGGTTGGCCAAAACCGCAATATTGGCCGCAATATTTTTCTTCAGATATTTAAAATCTATAAATTCCGGAAGATCACCATATTGTTTATTATTTTCCACTCTGATATCCTGATGCTGATGATCATAATTTTCATAATATTCGGTAAGTCTTACAGAAGGAAATCCATTATTGACAAAGCTGGTATGATCGCCTCCACGCAAAAATCTGTCATTCCGGTAGATCAGTTTTATTTCAAGTCCTTTAACATATTGTTCTGTGATTTCTTTGATATATCTTGCCAGCTGCCTGGACTCACTATCATTTTCAAAACCCAGATTCCTGATCGTCATTGCTTTTTTATCCAGATCTTTGTAAGGCATCCCTTCACTGAATACTCGAAGTGTCCGGGTATTGATTTCTCCTGTTTCACCCGCTTCGGGATTACCAATCATATCATTATTCAGGACAGCTTCCAGCTGCAGATTTTCTCTTTTTATTTTTTCCGCCAGCTGTCTGGAACCCAATAATGATTGTTCTTCACCGGAAAATGCCACAAAAATAATGGATGCCGGAAAAGAAGATCTGCTCAATATTCTGGCAGATTCTATAACAGCGCTTACTCCACTGCCGTCATCATTAGCTCCTGGCGCTGCTGAAGTTCTGTTCATGACATCCGTAACCCTTGAATCCAGATGTCCTCCGATCAGGAAAATTCTTTTATCGTTCGGATCTGTTCCTTTCAGAAAAGCAACTGCATTCCCAAGATTGACTGTTTGATCAATTCGTTTTCCATCCGGCTGGAGATCTTCCTGCTGAAGGTATACTTCCATTCTGCCTCCGGAATTTTTGGCGTAATCCTGGAATTTTTTAATCACCCAGTTTCTTGCAGCTCCTATCCCCTGTTTGGGATCATCTGTCGCACTTAAAGTATGTCTGGTTCCAAAACTCACCAGTTTACCGATATAAGATTTTAGGGAGTCTTCATTAACCTGCGTGACATATTTTTTCACTTCAACATCTTTTGAAAGCCGCTGAGAAAAAACAGAACATGAGATCAGTAGTAAAAAAACAGAATATTTCATTGGATAGGTCTTAGATCGTTTAAAGATACAAAACCCAAAGCTTAAGAAGTATTTTTTTATTTTGATTATACTCTTTACCAATTAATATTTACCCAACTGCTCAAAAAGGATATAATGATTTCGAAACAGGATAAATTTGGTTAAAACCTGACAAAAATCTTCAAAGCAACCCCACTTTTATTATCCTCACAAGACGTTTTTATTATATATTTGTTAAAATTCAAAAAAATACAATGGACAAACTTTCAGATAGAGTAAAAAGATTAGGATACTCCCAGACATTTGTAATGTCAAACAAAGCCAGAGAAATGAAAGCCAGCGGAATAGATGTGATCAGTTTAACTCTTGGCGAACCGGATTTTGACGTTCCGGACAATATCAAACAGGCCGCTTTCGATGCTATCAATCAAAATTACAGCCACTATTCTCCTGTTCCCGGATTTCTGGAATTGCGTGAGGCTATTGCTTATAAATTAAAAAGAGATAATAACCTGGAATACAAACCTACGCAGATCTGTGTTTCAAATGGAGCAAAACAGGCTATTATAAATGTTCTGGCAGCCATTATCAATGATGGTGATGAAGTTCTTCTTCCCGCTCCATATTGGGTAAGCTATGATGAAATGGTAAAAATGATGGGTGGAACTTCCGTGATGCTCCCTACCTCTTATATTACTGATTTTAAAGTGACCGCAGAACAGCTGGAAGAAGCTATTACAGAAAAGACAAAAGCTGTACTTTTCAGCTCACCATGTAATCCTTCAGGAGGATACTACACGTATGACGAATTAAAATCCATTGCAAAAGTGATTGCCAAATATCCTCAGATAACGGTAATTTCCGATGAGATTTATGAATATATCAATTACGAAACTAAAACCACATCTATCGCTCAGTTTCCTGAAGTTTATGAACAGACTGCCGTAATCAACGGAATGTCAAAAGCATTTGCTATGACCGGATGGAGAATCGGATACTCTGCATGCCCGGAATGGCTGGCAAAAGCTTGTGAAAAAGTACAGGGACAGATGACCAGCGGAGCTAATACAGTGGCACAGAGAGCCTCTATTGTTGCCCTTAAAACAGACCCTTCCGAATACAGATATATGATTGATGCTTTCAAAAAAAGAAGGGATATTGTCTATGATTTAATCAAAGAAATTCCAGGATTCAAGGTGGTGCTTCCAAAGGCTGCTTTCTATTTCTTCCCGGATATTTCACATTATATCGGAAAAACCCTGGATGGAACAGAAATTAAAAACTCTGATGATTTTGCAATGTTCCTTCTGGAAAACGCTCATGTAGGCTGTGTGGGTGGATTCTCTTTCGGAAGCCCTGAATGTATCAGATTCTCTTACGCTGCTTCTGAGGAAGACTTAAGAGAGGCTATGAAACGAATTAAAAACTTATTGGAGAAATTCAATTAACAAACTAATAATCAAAAATAAAACACGACAGCAATGAATCTGTTAAGAAAACTAACCATCGCTACAAGCATTGCCGCTGCAAGTTTTGCAGGATACGCTTTTGGCCAGGATTTCCAGTGGAAAGAAGCTACTTCTAACGGCTACAAGTACAAATACGTAACCAATGATCCTACTTCCGCAAGGTATTACACTTTAAAAAACGGATTAACGGTTATTTTGAGCCCTACCAATAAGGACCCGAGAATTCAAACGTATATTGCAACGAAAGCAGGAAGTAAAACCGATCCAGCAGACCACACCGGTCTAGCCCATTATCTGGAACATATGCTTTTCAAAGGAACGAATCAGTTCGGATCTAAAGACTGGGCCAAAGAAAAACCTCTTTTGGACCAGATTGACGCTCTTTACGAAAAGTACAACCAGACTAAGGACGAAGCCAAAAGAAAGGATATCTACAAAGAAATCGACAGGGTTTCAGGAGAAGCTGCCAAATTTGCAATTGCAAATGAATACGATAAAATGATGGCTGGTATGGGAGCTGACGGAACCAACGCCTTTACCTCTTTTGAACAAACGGTGTATACAGAAGACGTACCATCCAACGTTCTTGACAAGTTCCTTGCTGTACAGGCTGAAAGATTCAGAGAACCTGTTCTGAGACTCTTCCACACAGAGCTTGAAGCTGTATATGAAGAAAAAAACAGATCTCTTGATGACGACGGAGATAAAGTTTTTGATACCATGTTTGCCAACCTTTTCCCTAACAACAATTACGGAAAACAAACAACTATCGGAACGATAGAACATTTAAAAAATCCTTCTCTGCATGCTATCAGAGAATATTATAACAATTATTATGTTCCCAACAACATGGGAATCATTATGTCCGGAGATTTTAATCCGGATGAAGTAATTGCAAAGATTGATAAGGCTTTCTCGTACATGAAGCCTAAGACAATCCCTGAATATAAAGTAGGACAGGAAAAACCAATTACAGCTCCCATTACAAAAGAAGTGGTAGGTCCTAATCCTGAAAACGTAATGCTTGGTTTCAGATTTCCAGGAGCGTCTACCAAAGATGCAAGAATGCTGAATCTTGTTGGAAATATGTTGACCAACGGACAGGCCGGATTGATCGATCTTGATCTGGTAAAAAAACAAAAATTACTCGGTGCTTACGCAGGGTCTTATGCTTTAAAGGATTATTCAGTTTTACTTTTACAAGGAAAACCAACTGAAGGACAGTCTTTGGACGAAGTAAAGAACCTTCTTCTTCAGGAAATTGATAAATTAAGAAAAGGAGAATTTTCCGATGATCTGATTCAATCCATCGTGAACAATGAAAAGAAAGGGATTATCCAGAAAGATGAAAAATATTCGTCAAGAGCAAGTATTCTGATGGATGAATTCACTTCAGATGTTGATCATAAAGCATCGTTGGAATATGTTGATGAAATTTCAAAACTTACGAAAAAAGATATCATGGATTTCGTATCCAAATATCTGCAGAATAATAATTACGTTGCAGTTTATAAAAGAAAAGGAGAAGACAAAAGCATTGTAAAAGTTGACAAACCAACGATCACACCGGTTTCCGTTAACAGAGAAGATCAGTCTCCTTTCTTGAAAAAAATTGATGAAATGCCTGAAAACCCTATCGCTCCGGTATGGTTGAATTATGATAAAGACATCGCTAAAAACAAATTGGCTGATGTGGACGTACTTTCTGTAAAAAATACAGACAACGCCCTGTTCAGAATGTATTATCATTTTGATTCAGGAAAATGGAACAACAAAATCCTTCCATTGGCAGCAGAATATCTTCAGTATTTAGGAACCAAAGACAAATCTTCCGAAATCATCAGTAAGGAATTCTACAAACTTGCCTCAAGTTTCAATGTGAGTGCAGGAAATGAAGAAACTTATGTATCTCTGGAAGGTTTAAATGAAAATTTCGGTAAAACGATTGCTTTATTTGAAGATTTGATTAAAAACTGTCAGGCAGACCAGGCTGCTCTTGATGCTTACAAAGTGAGATTGAAGAAAGCCAGAGCCAACGCAAAACAGAATAAAGGAGTAATTATGTCCGGATTGAGAAGCTACGCACAGTATGGCGCTCAGAATCCTTTCAATAATGTGTTGAGCGATGCAGAGCTTGATGCATTAAAAGCAGACGATCTGATCAATGTTCTTCATGACTTGTTTAATTTCAAACATAAAGTATTATACTATGGTCCAAAATCAGGAAACGAAGTAGTGGCAGCTCTGAAACCTGTTCACAAACTTCCTGCAACCCTGAAAGATCTTCCTAAGTCTAAAACTTTTGCCCAGATCCCGACTGATAAGAATAAAGTATTATTTGCTCATTATGACATGGTACAGGCTGAAGTGTTCTGGGTAAGAAACTCTGACTCATACAACCCTTCTACTACTCCTACCGTAAGTTTATTCAATAACTATTTCGGAGGCGGAATGGGATCGATTGTTTTCCAGACGATCAGAGAATCAAAAGCGCTGGCTTATTCTACGTATTCTTATTTTGCCCTTCCAAGCAAAAAAACAGACAAGGATATGGTAATGGCTTATGTAGGAACACAGGCAGACAAATTCAATGAGTCTACAACAGCAATGAACGAGCTTTTGACTACTCTTCCAAAATCTGAACAGTTATTCGAAACAGCGAAAAGCGGATTGAAAAAATCAATTGCTTCTGAAAGAATTACTCAGGACGGAATCATCTTCTCTTATCTGAAATCCCAAAGACTTGGAAACAATTTTGATATGAGAAAGAATGTCTATGAACAGGCACCGAAATTGTCTTTTACAGATATCAATTCTTTCCATGATAAGGAAATGAAAAACAAGAACTACACCTACTGCCTTGTTGCTTCTCAAGACAAAGTGAATGAAGCAGATATGCATAAATTAGGCGAAGTAAAAAAACTTAATTTAACTGAAATATTTGGTTATTAAAATAAACAAAAAGCCCTGATATCAGGGCTTTTTTATTTCACAACGCACCAAAAACAATTATAGATTTTATTTATCGATATTTGTTTGTTCGATAGATGAATCTTTTATATATTTGCATAAGAAATTTAAATATAAAAACAGAAAATTATGTCTTTAGTAGGAAAAAAATTCCCAAATTTAACAATCGACGCAATGTCTGAAATGGGTGACGATCTAAGAATCAACATCCTTGATGAAGCAGTAAACAACCAGCAAAAAGTTCTTTTATTCTGGTACCCTAAAGATTTCACTTTCGTATGCCCTACTGAGCTTCACGCTTTCCAGGAGGCTTTAGGTGAATTCGAAAAAAGAAACACTAAAGTAATCGGTGCATCTTGTGATACTAACGAAGTACACTTCGCATGGCTGAACACACCAAAAGATAACGGAGGAATTGAAGGAGTAACTTACCCACTTTTAGCAGATACTCACAGACAATTGGCTAACACGTTAGGAATTGTTGATCAGGATTTCGAATACAATGAAGAAGGAGAAGAAGTTTTCACAGGGTCTAACGTAACTTACAGAGCGACTTACCTTATCGATGAAACTGGAAAAATCTTCCACGAAGCGGTAAACGATATGCCTCTAGGAAGAAACGTAAAAGAATTCTTAAGATTAATTGACGCTTACACGCACGTTCAAAAACACGGTGAAGTATGCCCTGCAAACTGGGAAGAAGGAAAAGACGCTATGAAAGCTGACAGAACTTCTACAGCAGAATACTTAGCAAAAAATTAATATCTTAATTTAAATACAACAATGTAACAATCTAACAGTATAACAATTTTAAAAGTCTTTTTTTGAATTGTTAGATTGGTCAATTTTTAGATTGTTACATTGTTTATTTTTTAAAAATAAACTTATGTACACAGAATTAACCGAAGATACATTACAAAATATAGTTAACGACAACGAAAAAGTAGTTGTTCAATATGGCGCAACATGGTGCGGAAACTGCAGAATCATGAAGCCAAAATTCAAAAAATTAGCCTCTGAAAATGACACTATTCCATTTTTATATGTAGATGCTGAGAAGCTTCCTGAAAGCAGAAAATTAGCAAAAGTAGACAACTTACCTACTTTCGCCATCTTTAAAAACGGAGAATTGGTCAACCAGGTTCAATCTAACCAGGCAGAAAGTTTAATTAACCTTTTTAACGAATTAGCATAATGAAATTACCCGTAATCAGACAGTTTTATCAGAATCAGACTCCTGAAAATCTTGAAAAAACATTAGAAGTACTGGAAAGCTTCTGTGAATTCAGAGGAACAAGCGAAGAAGACTTAAATGTTGCAGGAGAATTGATTACCAACATCTGCGGAGCTTTAGAAGTTCACGCTAATGTACAAAGCGGAATGAGTGAAAAAGATGCTTTAAACTCTTTTGCTCAAAAGGTTTTAGGATCAATCGACAAATAACATCTTTCGATTATCCTTAATCAAAAGAGTGCAAAAACACAAACTATACAATACCTGAGGTTTTCCTCATTACTATACTTTTTTCTATTCTTTAAGAATTTTTTATTTCAACTAAAATGTACTTCAAAGGACCTTAATCCGTCACATGAGGCTGGAAGTTGTATGAAAATCCGTCAAGAATAACCAATTAAAATCCCGGTGATATTTTCATCAGGATTTTTTGGGTTTACTTCTGAAACCACTAATAATACAAATGATTTTCACAAATATCACCAATAGAATATTACCAATCCATTCATCAAAATAACATGCAACCGTTTGTGTTAATCTTTGAAATCAGCAGAATACTTATAAGTTTTGGCTAAAGCCGTTGGAAGATATCTATACAATATAAAACGGGCTGAAGCCCACTCCTATTGATCTTATTGAATTCATGTTATTCGTGAAAACATTTGCGAACTTTGTATTTGATTTTTCAAAACCACAAGTAACACAAATATTCTTTCACAAATAACAAAAATAAATATACACAAGCATCCGTGTCAATCTGTGGAATTTGTGGGATACTTATAAGTTCCGGCGAAAGCCATTGATGAGGGTTTATTTAAAGTAAAGAGACTAAAGTCCATTCCTATTAAATTTGTGTTATCCGTGAAAATCATTTGTGCCATTTGTGTTTAATCTTAAAAACCACTAATAACACTAATATCTTTGCACTAATTTCACAAATAGAAGATGTGAAATTTATCCATCAAAACATACACAATTATCAATATCAATCAGTGAAATCCGTTGTTATAAAGTTCCGGCGAAAGCCATTGATGAGGGTTTATTTAAAGTAAAGAGACTAAAGTCCATTCCTATTAAATTTGTGTTATCCGTGAAAATCATTTGTGCCATTTGTGTTTAAAAATATCTGTATAAAAAAATCCCGATGAAAATTCACCGGGACTATTATTTAAAAGCTAAAATAACTTATCAATTAGTTTCTTCTGCTCATCAGAATATTTAGGATATACCAGAACAAAAGCATAATGGAAGCAAAAAGCTGCAAGGCTGCTCCAACATATTGGTTGGTACCATATGAATCTTTCAGTTTACTGGTCTGATATAAAATGGTAGCCGAAGCAAGGATTACCATCCCTACTGAAAACCACAGCCCAAGGTTAAAACCAAAGATCATTCCTCCAACAATCAGTCCGATTGAAATAAATCCTCCGATTACAATGATATTTCTTAAGAAAGAAAAGTCTCTTTTAGAGGTAAATGCTACTGCTGAAATACCCGCAAACATAGCAATTGTTAAGGTAGCAGCCTGGAAAATTACATTAGCTCCCCCTTCAATATTTGTTGCAATAAAAAGCAGAGGCATGAAGATAATTGCTTCAAGCAAGATATAAAACCCTAATCCCAGATACTGAGTGGATTTACTCTGTGAAAGAGACCATTTTGAAGCCAAAACAGAAGCTAACCAGAAAACTCCAATGATCAGTAACCAGATATATCTCTGACCGAACATCATTGCAATCAGTTCTGCCGGAACAGTTTTTAATAATATCGTTTCAACTCCAATAAAAGCAAGAATTGATAAAGCAACATGCAAATACGTCTTCTTGTAAAAATTCGCTTTCTCCACATCCGAAGAATGAGCGACTAAAACATCTGTCATCATAGTTAATATTTTTTATTTAATCGAAAATAAGTTTATTTCGCAGGCAATACCCCTAAAATCTTTCCATCATCTTCAAATACAGCTGTAATAGCCTCTTTGGAAGATGATTCTCCTACGTATTTATATTTAATACTCGGATGATTCAAGCCATCCATTGTCTTGTAATATCCTGCTTTTAAGATTTCAAGCTTTTTATTGGGATCAATGCCATCTTTAACTTTTTTAAGAACATTATCCGTTACAATTTCCTTCACTTTCTCAGAAAGCAATCCATCAATAGTCTTACGGTCAGAAGCCTGTAAAGCATCAATAAACTTAAGGAAGTTATCGTTATATAAACTGATCTTTTCCTTACTTATACTGGCCTGCTGCTCTTTTTGGGGACTATTTTCGACCTTTGCACCCGTTACTTTTTGTGCAAAAATCAACTGTCCACCTACAAGAGCAAGTCCGAGCAATAATTTTCTCATAGTATTCATTTTTGTTCTGGTGAAATAAGTGATGGAAGATACGAAAATCAGACCAGTTCTAAAAATTTCATTGTATCTACGTTATCAGCGTAGGTATCCAGGCCTGGATTTTGTGCTTCACCAAAAGCTATTGCATCCAATCCTGCCTCTTCTTTTGCTACTACACATTGAATATTTTCTTCATTTTCTGCAATAAAAGATTTTACATCATCCAAAGATTCATATCTGCTGAAATTAATTACAGAAAGTGGGCTGAACAGTTTATCATCTTCCTTCAGCATCACAAAATTATTATCCCAGAATCTATCCTGATTTAAAAGATAAACAGCTCGGTTATAGTCATAATTGTTGGCATATTTATTATGATTGATAATATCCTGGAAACCTAAGAAGCTTTCAAACAGTCTGTCAATCACAAAATCTTTCGGAATAAAAATTCTCGTTACATTTCTGCATCCTAGTCCAAAATACTGAAAAATATCTTTTGCTAATAACTGCAGTTCCTCATTCGTTTCATCACCCTTCAGTACAGCAACAGAAGTTCTGTTTTTGCGGATAATACTTAAATGATTTTTAAAATAATATTCAAGATATCTCGCAGTATTGTTACTTCCTGTAGCAATAACGGCATCGAAATTTTCTAATTTTTCTACAAATTCAAAAGTTACATTTTCATTAGAAAACGCACTCCATTTCTTTAATAAAAACGGAATCATATACTTATCCTTTGAAGACAGCTTAATCACAGGAATATGATTGCTCAAAACAACAGAAATCACATCGTGAAACCCTACCAAAGGGATATTTCCGGCTAAAATAAGTCCAACTCTTTTTGAAATTTTAGAGATGGAATAATTTCCAAGCCAGTTTTTGATATTCTCTTCAGTCAAAAGATCTGTCCATTGCTGTAAAGCAAATTTCTGATTATCAATGGTAAACCACGGATTCTCTATTTCAGATCTTTTTAACAATAATTCAATATCAACATCATCTTCATTGTGATCTTCCGGTTTCTTCGCTAAAAACGCTTTTATATAATCACTTAATTTAATAAGTCCTAAAACTTGATTTTCGGTATTCATAATTACTTTAAAATTGGGGAATATTTTGTAATTTTGTGCAAATTTAAAAAAAATTAGCGATGGCTATTAAAATAACTGATGAATGCATTAACTGCGGGGCTTGTGAACCGGAATGTCCAAATAATGCAATATATGAAGGAGCTGTAGATTGGAAAGCTTCTGACGGAACGGCTCTTCAAGGTACTATTACGATGCCGTCGGGACTTACTGTAGATGCCAACGCACCACAGGAACCTGTAAGTGATGACGTATACTTCATTGTAACTGATAAATGTACAGAATGTAAAGGATTCCACGAAGAACCTCAGTGTGCTGCTGTATGTCCTGTGGACTGCTGTGTACCTGACGAGGATCACGTAGAATCAGAAGATGCTCTTCTTAATAAAAAAGCATTCTTACACGGCGAATAAAAAAATTCCGTCTCATGATCTGTGAGGCGGCTTTTTTTGACCCAAACTCTCATTTAACCAAAAATAAAGCAGAAGGAATGTAAAATCCGGAAGCATCAAAAAAAATAAAATATGAACAAAAAGCACAACTTCAGCGCAGGACCATGTATTTTACCTCAAGAGGTATTTGAAAAATCAGCACAGGCTATCCTGGACTTTAACGGTATTGGATTGTCTCTTCTTGAAATCTCCCACAGAAGCAAGGATTTCGTTGCTGTAATGGATGAAGCGCGTGCCATTGTAAAAAGATTGATGAATCTTGGTGATGATTATGAAGTACTTTATTTAGGAGGAGGTGCCAGCCTGCAGTTTGCAATGGTTCCTTACAACCTGATGAAAGTAGGTGGCAAAGCAGCTTACCTGGATACAGGAACATGGGCAGCCGGAGCCATCAAAGAAGCAAAAAAAGTAGGAACGGTAGATGTAGTAGGCTCTTCAAAAGAAGAAAACTATTCTTTTATTCCTAAAGACTATACGGTAGGTGCAGAATATGATTATTTCCACTGTACTTCCAACAACACAATCTACGGAACTCAAATGAAATCTTTCCCTGAAGTGGATACGCTGATGGTATGTGATATGAGTTCTGATATTTTCTCAAGACAACTGGATTTCTCTAAATTTGATCTGATCTATGCCGGCGCTCAAAAGAATATGGGACCTGCAGGAGTTACTCTGGTAGTGATTAAAAAAGAAATCCTTGGTAAAACAGGAAGAGAAAATATGTTTTCTATCCTGGATTATTCTCAGCACATCGCTAAAGAATCTATGTACAATACTCCACCGGTATTCCCTGTATACGCTTCTTTACTTACCCTTCAATATCTTGAAAAAAACGGAGGAATTGCTGCTGCAGAACAGAGAAACGAAGCCAAAGCCAAGCTTTTATATGATGAAATTGACAGCAATCCGCTATTCGAAACTTTCTGCGTAAAAGAAGACCGTTCATTGATGAATGTTTCTTTCAAAATTACAGATGAAAGCAAGAAAGAAGAATTTGACAACGCATGGAAAGCTGCAGGTATCAGTGGATTAAACGGACACAGAAGCTTAGGCGGATACAGAGCAAGCTTATACAATGCCTTACCTATTGAAAGTGTACAGGTTTTGGTGGATGTAATGAAGTCAATAAAATAGCTTATATTAGGCGACCGAAAAAATAAAAAGATATCAGACAACAGATGTCGGATAACAGACCTCAAAATCTAGCTTCTGACATCTTCAATCTAAAATCTGTAATAAAATAACTCATGAAAGTTTTAGCAAACGACGGAATTTCAAAAGCAGGAGAAAATGCTCTAAAAGAAGCCGGAATTGAAATTCTGGACAATAGAGTGGCTCAGGATCACGTTATTAATTTTATCAACGATAATAATGTGGATGTTCTTCTGGTAAGAAGTGCAACGAAAGTGAGACAGGATCTGATTGATGCATGCCCGAACCTTAAAATTATCGGAAGAGGCGGTATCGGAATGGACAATATTGATGTGGAATATGCCAAAAGCAAAGGCATTAAAATAATCAATACGCCTACAGCATCATCAAAATCAGTGGCAGAATTGGTTTTCGGACATTTCATTTCACTGGCAAGATTCCTTCACGAATCGAACAGACTCATGCCTTTGGAAGGAGAAACTCATTTCAACGCCATGAAAAAGTCATTCAGCAATGCGTATGAACTTTCAGGAAAAACATTAGGAGTAATCGGCTTTGGAAGTATTGGCCAGGAAGTCATCAAAATAGGAATTGCTTTAGGAATGAAAGTAACCGTTCTGACAAGAAGCCCTAAGACAGAACTTCTTACGCTGAATTTCTTCGATGGACAATCGGTAAACTTTGAAATCACTTCCACCAATGATATGGATGCATTCCTTAAAGATGCAGATTTCATCAGTATCAATACGCCGAAAACGAACGAGTATATTATAGACACCCCTCAGTTTGAAAAAATGAAAGATGGAGTCTATATTGTAAATACTGCAAGAGGAGGTGTCATCAATGAAGTGACATTGATTGATTTTATCGAGTCAGGAAAAATAGCCGGAGCCGCTTTGGATGTTTTTGAAAACGAACCCAATCCGGAACTCCCTTTACTGATGAATCCCGCATTATCACTATCTCCTCATGTAGGCGGCAACACAGTGGATGCGCAAGAAAAAATCGGTATCGAACTTGCAGAACAAATTATTAAGCTACAAAAAGAAACTATAAGATAAATATGCCTGTTTTTAAACCTTTCCGTGGAATAAGACCTCATAGAGACTTTGAGAGTACTTTCCCTACCCATCCACTGGATAATTTCACCCAGGAAGAGATTGCAGAGAAAGCTCAAGTTGAAAATACTTACATCAATATGATTAAACCCTATGTTGTAAGTAAATCTAAAGATATTGACCGGAACCTGCGAAAGATCCGTTCTACATTTGAAGAACTTCTGGACGAAAAGAAATTGGTCCAGGACAACTCTGCCTATTATCTTTATGAGCAGATCTATCCAAACAAACAGGTGTTCAGAGGACTTCTGGGATTAGCTAGCATCGAAGATTTCTGGAGTGGAAAAATCAAAAGACATGAAAGTACCATTCCTCAGAAAAAGGAGAAACTGGCGCATTACCTTGAAAAAGTAAATCTTCAGGCAGAACCTGTACTTCTTACCTACCCTGCCAATTCAAAAATTGAATTGCTGATGAACCATGAGGAAAAAAATGTTCCTATCTTCAATCATGTGGATTCTATTGGGATCAGACACAAAATCTGGAGAATAGACAACCGTCTGAAGCTGCAGCAGTTTAAAGAAGTAATCGATCAGATTGATTCATTCTATATTGCAGACGGTCACCACAGAATTGGTTCCACAGCTATAAACGCCAAATACCACAAGGAGAAAAACAAAAAGCATAATGGTACAGAGCTTTACAACTTTGTATACAGCTTTATTGTCTCCAATCAGTCGATTAAGATTCATGATTATAACAGAATCTTACATGACCTGAATGGCATCGCTCCCGAAGACTTCCTGAAGGAACTTGATAAATATTTCCTTATTCACGAAAAAGGAGAAACATCATACTACCCTTCTCAGAAATTCCATATTTCAATGTATATGGATGGGAAGTTCTACTCTCTTCACGTGAAGCACGATCTTCGTTCCAAAGAAATGTCTCTTGACAATCTGGATCACCATCTTCTGGACAAATATATTTTCAAAAACATCCTGAAAATTGAAGATCCGGATAGCTCTGAGCTTATTTCTTATGTAAAAGGAACTTCCAATATCAACGGGATCAACCTTTTAAAAGAAAAAGTAGACAGCGGTGAAGGAAAAGTAGGTTTCGGAATTTATCCTGTAAGTTTTAATGACATGATTAAAATTTCAGACTTAAAATTAAGTATGCCTCCGAAATGTACATTCATTGAGCCCAAGTTGATTACAGCCCTGTTAATGTACGACATGAAACCTTAATAAATTACTAATTTTTCCCTACTTTTATCAACGGAAAAGATAAGTAAATAAAAAATGAAAAAAATATTCATTATACTTCCACTCTTTTTGAGTGGATTTTTATTTTCTCAGAAAAAGCCACAAAAAAATCCTGCAAAAAAAGGTACTGTTGCCAAATTCAATTATCATGATGAGTTCAGAAAAATTTCAGATGAAATTATGACCAATGGTAAGGCTTATGATAACCTCGGAGAACTTACCAAAGGAATAGGATCGCGTTTCAGTGCAACTCCAGGCTATGCAAAGGCTGCGGAATGGGCAGAAAAAAAGTTCAAGGAAATTGGTATTAATATGATCTGGAGGCAAGAAGCCAAAGCTCCTGTCTGGATCAGAGGAAAAGAATCTTTACAGATAAAATCAGGAAACGGAGACTGGAAAAATATCAGAATGCTGTCCTTTGGAAATTCTGAAGGAACAGGCGGAAAAGATCTCGTAGGTGAAATTATTTTAATCAATTCCACTTCAGAACTGAACGCAATGTCAATAGGCCAGTTAAAAGACAAAATAGTTTTCGTAAATGTACCTATGGATCCGAAAATTATCAATACCAGTGATTCCTATTTACTGACGGCAAAATCAAAATTAATTTCGGCTTCCGTAATTGCTAAAACAGGCGCAAAAGCATTAATTATACGATCATTAACAACCGCTAATGACGACACTCCTCATGCTAAAATGATTTACTACGAACCAGACGATAAAGTTAAAATACCGGCTTTATCAATTGGAGTACGATCTGCTGATGAATTGGAAAGAACCTTAAAAAAACAAAAAGTCACGGCTAAAATAAACATGACCGCCGAATCAAAAGGAGATACAACAAATCCCAATATTATTGCTGAAATTGGCGGCAAAAAAGATTCTAAAGTAATCGTTTTAGGTGCTCAGCTTGATTCATGGGATTTTGGCGAAGGTGCAATTGATGATGGAACAGGAGTTGTGCAGTGTATCGAAGTCTTAAGAACGCTAAAAGCACTTGGATATGAAAATAACCATACCATCCGCGTGGTCTTGTATGCCAACAGTGAAAACGGAGGACAAGGCCGTGAAATGTATGCTGCTTATGTAAAAAAGAAAGACGAAAAACATGTATTTGCCCTAGGAACAGATGCCGGAGGTTATTCTCCACGAGGGTTTTCGTTAGACATGTCACCTCAAAGAAGAAGATTGGTTTTTCCATGGAAAGAATATTTTCTTCCTTACGGGGTTTATGATTTTGACCAAACAGAGGCTATTCAGGATATTTCACCTTTAAAAAAACTCGACATTCCTTTAGCTGAGCTTGTTGTAGACACCCAAAGATATTTCGACTACCATCATTCCGAACAGGATACTTTCGACAAAGTGAACAAAAGAGAGCTTCTTCTCGGAGCAGTGGCAATGACACAGATGATTTTTATGGTTGATAAAAACTGGTAACAATGAAAAAGATATTAGGAACCTCATTATTGCTTTTTGGAATGGCTGCTTTTGGCCAGTCTACAGAAGATTCTATCCAATTCAAAAAGATTTCCACAGAAATTCTGAATAATGGTAAAGGATACAATGAACTGAAAGAACTCACCAAAAATATCGGACATCGCCTAAGTGGTTCTGAAGCCTATGAAAAATCAGTACAATGGGCAGCTCAGAAACTTCGTGATGCCGGAGCTGATAAAGTATGGCTTCAGGAAGTGATGATTCCGGTTTGGGTAAGAGGAAAAGAATCACTGCATATTCAAACTTCAAACGGAAAATGGAAAAGTCTGAAAATGCTTTCCCTTGGAAATTCTGAAGGAACTGGAGGAAAAGATCTCTCCGGTGATATTATTATGGTGAAATCACTGGAAGAATATGATCAGCTTCCCGCAGAAAAAGTAAAGGGTAAAATTGTATTTTTCAACTATCCTTTTCATCAGGAAAATGTACAGACATTTATTTCTTACCGTGACGCAAGTCCTTACAGAAGAACAGCCGCTTCATTGACCGCTCAAAAAGGAGGTAAATTTGCCATCATCCGGTCGCTTTCTTCTGCTTTCGATGATGTTCCTCATACAGGAAACATGCGCTATGAAGAGAATACTTCAAAAATACCGGCCGTCACTATAGGAAATACTACTGCTGATGAGCTGGAAGTTCTTTTGAAAAATCAGAAAGTCACTGCTAAACTCAATTCCAATTGTGGAATGAAAGGGGAAAAACGCTCCCACTCAGTGATCGGAGAAATCACAGGCAAAAAAGATCAAGACGTAATTGTTGTCGGTGGACACCTGGATTCCTGGGATGTGGGCGAAGGCGCTCATGATGACGGTGCCGGAATTGTACAGAGTATTGAAGTATTAAGAACTTTTAAAAAATTAGGAATTCAGAATAAACACACCATCCGTGCAGTTTGTTTTGCCAATGAAGAAAACGGAACAAAAGGCGGCAAACAATATGGTAAAATTGCCAAAGAAAACAATGAGAAACATCTTTTTGCCATAGAATCAGACGCAGGAGGATTCTCACCACGAGGAATTTCTCTGGAAATGAATGAAACTCAGAGAAATCAGATCAAAAGCTGGGTCAGCCTGTTTCTACCTTATGGAGTGTACAACTTTGAAGGTAAATATTCCGGATCAGATATTGCTCCGCTCCACGAAATGGGAGTGCCCACAGCTGAGCTGGTACCCGATCCACAGCGTTATTTCGATATTCACCACACGGAAGAAGACACTTTTGAAAAAGTCAACCGAAGAGAGCTTTTATTGGGCTCTGCGGTAATGACACAACTTATTTATATGATTGATAAAAATTGGTAACAATGAAAAAGATATTAGGAACTTCATTATTGCTTTTTGGAATGGCTGCTTTTGGCCAGTCTAAAGAAGACTCCATCCAGTTCAGAAAGATCTCCACAGAAATCCTGAACAACGGAAAAGGATATACAGAGCTCAGAGAGCTTACAAAAAATATAGGCCACCGTTTAAGCGGTTCTGAAGCCTATGAAAAGTCCGTAAAATGGGCAGAACAGAAACTTCGTGATGCCGGAGCTGATAAAGTATGGCTTCAGGAAGTAATGGTTCCGGTATGGGTAAGGGGAAAAGAATCCCTGCACATCCAGGCTTCTAACGGAAAATGGAAAAGTCTTAAAATGCTTTCTCTTGGAAATTCTGAAGGTACCGGAGGAAAAGATATTTCGGGAGAAATCATTATGGTAAAATCTATGGAAGAATACGATAAACTTCCTGCCGAAAAGGTAAAAGATAAAATTGTGTTCTTCAACTACCCTTTCAGCCAGTCATTCATAGAGACTTTCAAAGGATACGGTGACGCTGCAAAATATAGAACGACAGCAGCTTCACTAACAGCAAAAAAAGGGGGAAAATTTGCCATCATCAGATCACTTTCTTCTGCCTTTGACGATGTTCCACACACCGGAGCAATGCGCTATGAAGATAAAGTGTCTAAAATACCAGCCGTAGCCATCGGAAGCACTACTGCAGATGAACTGGAAGCCTTATTGAAAGGCCAGAAAATCACGGCTAAACTTAATTCCAACTGTGGAATGAAAGGGGAAAAACTTTCCCACTCGGTAATCGGAGAAATTACAGGTAAAAAAGACCAAAGCGTTATTGTGGTAGGCGGACATCTTGATTCCTGGGACGTAGGTGAAGGAGCTCATGATGACGGTGCCGGAATTGTACAGAGCATCGAAGTGTTACGAACTTTTAAAAAGTTAGGATTACAAAATAACCACATCATCAGAGTGGTATGTTTCGCCAATGAAGAAAACGGTGTAAAAGGCGGAATACAATATGGTAAAACCGTAAAAGAGAAGAATGAAAAACATCTTTTTGCCATCGAAACAGATGCCGGAGGCTTTGCACCAAGAGGTATTGCTCTGGATATGGATGATACCAAAAGAAACCAGATCAAAAGCTGGTCAAACCTATTCCTTCCTTATGGAGTTTACAATTTTGAAGAGCGCTTTTCAGGAACGGATCTCTATCCCCTTCACGACATGGGCATTCCTGCAGCTGAATTGATGCCGGATTCTCAACGCTACTTCGATATTCACCACACTGAAGAAGATACTTTTGAAAAAGTGAACCGAAGAGAGCTCTTATTGGGCGCCACAGCTTTGACACAGATTATTTATATGATTGATAAAAACTGGTAAAAACCCAAAACCGTCTGTAAGGGCGGTTTTTCTTTTTTTAATAGTACATAACTCTTAGATTCATTAGGAACGAAATTTAGTCTGTATACCTATATTTTTTATCAATAATTTTTACTTTTTCTATTTGTGAAATTAGTGTAAAGATATTAGTGTTATTAGTGGTTTTAAGATTAAACACAAATGCCACAAATGATTTCACAGATAACACAAATTTAATAGGAATAGGCTTTAGTCTGTTTACTTTAAATACCTCCCTCATCAATGGCTCTTGCCGAAACTTTATAGCCACGGATTTTACAGATTGACATTGATGATTGAGTGTTTGATGAATGAATTTCACATCTTTTATTTGTGAAATTAGTGTAAAGATATTAGTGTTATTGGTGGTTTTAAGATTAAACACAAATGCCACAAATAATTTCACAGATAACACAAATTTAATAGGAACGTACTTAGTCTGTTTTACTTTAAATAAACCTCCATCTTCATTTCTAAACTTTTCTGATCGTATTAGAAATATTGAAAAAATTTTCACCGTAATATTTTCTACGTTTCAAATTACCAAGCAGGAAAAACGGAAAATTTTTCTTTGTTTAAGGAAATAACAGATAAAAATATGTTTCAGCACAGGTTCTATCAATCCCGTGAAACAAAGTGTTGATCGCGAATATATAACTTTGGCATGATATTAGCATGTAAAACATTGAGAAAAAATTAAAAAAACACTAAGGATGAGAAAAGAGGTTTTCTGTGGATTTTCAGTTTTTCCACTGATTCAATTTCATATCTAGTATATGAATCCTTTTTTTTCTACGATGCCGTACAAGATACGGGTTCGTGATTAATTAACCCCCGTTAGTTTTTCACAGCAATTTTGCACCCCGTATCTAACTGGTATCACAATAGCAAAGAATCTTTATTGATTCAAAAAACAAAAATTTCCCGGACTTTCAGCCCGGTATAACGATATAAATAAATGGCAAAGTCATCGTGAACCTTAGCCCAGTAAAGGAATTTATTCTTTTTACCGTGATGAGTACGCCTTTATTTTTTAATTAATTGTATAACCCTTAAAATGTTAGTAATGATGAGAGCCTTTTTTGAAATGATTTTTAAGAGAAATGAAGATGCTGCAAAATTGCATATATGGAGCCTATTGCTGGTATTAAGTTTTGCTGCATTTTCAGTGTTGGTATACGCCCTAAAGCCAAGCTTTAACAGCTTAATTATATACCTGACGGCATTTGCCGCCTATATCGGGTTTGGCCTAGTATTCATAAGTTCCTTAGCTGGAACAAGTATGAAGAAAAAATAACAAAACATATAACTTTCAATTTATTTTTACTGAAAAACTATCCTTTGGGATAGTTTTTTTTATGTCTGATCAGAATAAAATTCCTATCCTTATTTTATTTATAGATAAGAAATATCTCATTATTCATTTCCTCTTTTCATGTGTGAAAAATCATACAAAAATTTCAGAAAAAATTAAATCCCAAGCAGCTTAAATGGAGTTGTTTTCCATAAATCATAGATAAGTCAGCGTTTTTCCACCCCATAATAATCTTTGTATGATAAAACTTCCTCTCCCCTAAGAGGATATGGCATATTTCACATTCAGAAATAAATCAGGTTTCTTTTACAGCCCGTAAGTAAAATTCAATCTATGGTATTGCCATCAGAGTAGCTATATTTTCCAGGCATTTTTTTGAGATCCTTTTTAATTATAACATAAAAGGATTCTTTTATCATACTTCTTTAAAAATGAAATTTACATTTTCAGAGATCTGTTTTGATGGGTTACTTATAATTTAAGGGAAGTTGAAATGTTCAATAGATGCATAAAAAAGCATTTCAATATTAAACAAGGGTTTAAAAACCTGAATTTTTAACAATATTAGCCCAAATGGCCGCTGAACAGCGAATGATGTATATTTGATGTATGTGTTTTTTTGGCCACAAACTAAAAAAACAAGGATATTTGCATATGAAAAAATAACTCTCCTGTTGGAGAAAAATTAAAAACACATATTATGATTTCGAAAAAATTATTAGTAGGTTTACTATTGGTAAACCTGTCAGTCTATGCCCAAAAAGGGAATGTAGGTATTAATACATCCAATCCGGGAACAACGCTGGATATAAACGGAGCAATCACTACCCGTGAAAGTAGTTTGGCTGTGACTGGTAATGCAGCTACCATCCCAAGTAATGTGAGCCAGGTACAACTTACAGGAACTGCTACAGCAACAGTGGCTATTTCTGCGCCTAATGCGCCTAATGCCGGCCAGCGTTTGATTGTCTATAACAATACAACAGGTGGGTTTGGGGCTACCTTAAACGGTACTACTATTCCTAATGGTAAAATACAGGAATTCGTTTTTACCAATTCATCATGGAGATCTACTGCCAGCGACACTGGGGCTGCCTCAGCAAATATTTATACTGCAGATGGCAGCCTTACCAGAAACAGGACTGTAACACAGGGTTCAAATACTTTAACTTTTACGGGTAACAAAATCAATGCTTTTTCTGTGGATGGAAGCACTATTTCTGTGGATGCTGCTAATCACCGCTTTGGGGTAGGTACTGCCAATCCAGATACTAAACTGACTGTACAAACACCGGATAATAGCTTTGGAATCAGTCATAATAATGGATCTGTCAATCTGAAAACTTACATCGGAGGAGGATCTGCATATATAGGTACCACTACCGCCAATACATTGAATCTGACCAGTAATAACGCTTCCAGAGTAAGTATTATTCCTAATGGAAATGTAGGGATTAATACTAATTCTCCAGATCGTACATTGGATGTAAATGGTAATGTGAGAATCCATAAAATAGATTATGTCAATAGTGCTGCTAATTACGGAATTGTAGTAGCAGATGGAGGTGGGGCTATTTCACAGATTAATCCCGATAACTTTATGGGCTCATTAAAGATTCCTGAAAGCATCTTTCATGCGGAGCAAAACTCGTCTCTTTCTGCTTCCCTGCCAGGAAATGGAGCTGATAATAAGATTGTATTCAGTTCAGTTAATATTAATAAACCCAATGCAGGCACCTGGAATTCAGCAAATAATACATATACAGTGGCAAAAACAGGAATATATCAGATTGTAGCAGGGGTAAAACTTGAAAATACGAATAGTAAAGCTTTATACACCTTATATATTAGCGCAGGCTCACCGACATGGGTTTTTCCAGGAACCCATCTACTTGGAGGAATGGTTTCATCAGGAGGAACCTATGTTAAATTGCTTAATGCGGGGGATGTAATTTACTGTTCAACAAGAACAGGGAGCGCATTCAATTATAACCAAGGTGCTGCATTTATGCATATTATCTATACACCCCTATAGAAATTGTAATTAAATACATTATAATAACTTAATTGAAGTACAAAATTTTAATTAAGACAACAATAAAATAGGCTGCCTGATAGGGAGCCTATTTTGTATCGTCAATGGGATATTATACTTTACAAGCTCAATATCGAAAACTAACTAGAAATTTGCCGGGGATCACTCCTCCAGTTCCTCTTTCTCTGTAAGCTATTGCTATCGGAATCAATAATTTACAATAAAAGTTGATGCTTATTGCTTAGCTTCTTTAAAATTTATCAAGAACTTTCTTTGGTAAGATTTTCACCAGTTCTTTTTTATATTCCTTTTCAAGAACGACAAATTTCCAAGTCTTTCTATCTTTTGAAACCGCACAGGCTTTCATAGTGGCATTGATGAGATATGAACTTTCATTGGCCAGATATTTCACATTATTTGCGCCATACTTAGTGGTTAAAGCGCTGCTCATTTTCTTTTTCATATCATCATTTAATGAACTGACATTACATTTCAGTTTCAAAAAATACCGGGTAATAGAAAAATACTCTCCAGTAATGAGTTCAGGTTTTTCAATATTTCCGAACTTGAAATCCTGTACTTCAATTTTCATGAATGGATTATTGTAAGTCATATTCAAAATCTGTGTCATCTGCTCTTTTGAAATGATGGTAAAGAATTTTGGATATATACAGCTTACCGCCTGATCTATCTGTTTAGATTGAATACTGTTTACAAAATAAGTAAGTGACTTTTTTATCGCAGCATCGTCAGGATTTGCCTTGGTCTGCGAAAAAGTCATCATCGACAGCAGAACAAAAAGAAACAGAAGTGATTTGGTTTTCATTATTTAATAGTTATTACAGATTTTAAGATTACTTTTTACGGGAAAAATTATTAAACTTTCCAGATATTAAAATAGGTCGCAACATATACGCAGATCGTTACAGAATATATTTAAACTAAAAAAGCCGTCCTTATCGGGACGGCTTCATATCTTAAAAAGGATTCAATTATTTTACTTTTACAAGCTCAACATCGAAAATTAACCAAGAGTTTGGCGGGATCACTCCTCCTGCCCCTCTTTCTCCGTAAGCCATTGCCGGCGGGATCAATAAAGTAGCAGTTTCACCTTCTTTTAACAATAGGATTCCTTCATCCCATCCTTTGATTACTCTTCCCATTCCGATTGGAATTTCGATAGGCTCATTTCTCTTGAATGAAGAATCAAATTCAGTTCCGTCTACCAATTTACCTGCATAGTGTACGGATACATTGTCACCCGCTTTTGGAGCTTTACCGTCAGCAGTTTTGGTGATTTTATAGTAAAGACCTGATTCAGTTTTCTGCATACCAGCTTTTAGGTTTTCAACCAATTTCTCCTGGTTAGCTTTGAATTCTTCTTCTTTTTTCTTCTTTTCAGCTTCTTCTTTAGCGATAAAAGCTTTATTATTTTCTGCAATTTTAGCTTTTCCTTCGTTGAAAGTCTTAGCAGCATCATAGTGCTTGTACTCGTCACCTTTGCTGAAAACAGAAACTTTTTCTAAAACGATATCTGTTTTAGGTTTATCCTGAGCTCCTTTTTCAACGTTAGCGATAGCATCAATCACATCATTTCCTTTTACCACTTTTCCGAAGATGGTGTGTCTTCCGTCTAACCAAGGTGTAGCCACCTCCGTGATGAAGAACTGAGAACCATTGGTATTTGGTCCTGAGTTTGCCATAGAAAGAATACCTTTTCCTGTATGTTTAAGGTCATTTCTTTCATCCTCGAATTTATATCCAGGATCACCAGCTCCAGTTCCTTTAGGGTCTCCCCCTTGGATCATGAAATCTTTGATCACTCTGTGGAAAATAGTTCCATCATAGTAAGGAACTCCCTTAGCCTTAGCTTTGTTGTCGATTTTCCCTTCTGCAAGACCGATAAAGTTGGCTACAGTTACTGGTGCTTTCTTGTCCTCAAACTTTACAATCAGGTTACCTTTTGTAGTTTGAAGATTGGCATAAAGTCCGTCATTAAGACCTTCGTAAGTTTCTTTGTCTACGTTCATTTTTTTATAAATTGGGGTACAACTCATCAGCGAAATACTTGCCGCTGCCAGAATTATATTCTTGTTAAACAATTTCATGTATTATAGAGCTTTTAATTTTATGATTAATGGAATATCGTTATCTATTTTCTTTTCGTCTCCGTAGGTTCCGTAAGCCAAAGAAGACGGTACCAAAAGCGTTACTTCCTCTCCATCACGTATAAAACGCAAAGCATTCTCCACCGCTCTCAGTTCATCAAAATGCCCGAATCTGGCATCTCTTCTTTCAAAAGGCTGATCGTATATTTTAGTCTGGTCAAAATCGTACAGATCATAAGAATAAGAAATTGTTGTTTCATCCTTTCTTCTTTCCCTTTGATCATAGCCCTCCACTGTCACCCAATAATTAAGCTGCGTAGGATAATACTTTACAGACTGACCACTGATCCAATCCTGAATCTGGCCCCGTTCTATAGTATTAAGATTTTTCATCCTGTTTCTAGAAACATCCAGATCTTTTTGGCTTAAAACACCCCCTACAGGAGGATGGGCCGTCTGTGCATTTCTATTGCAGCTCAACAGGATTATGGCTGATATGAAGAGTATTTTTTTCATAAACTTTTGCGAAAATACACATTTCGCGAATCAATTACAAAACTTGGCAAAGAAATATGTGAATGTAACAATATATTATTTTCCATGCAACGATTCCTACATAACACTTGAATACATAGATACAAAAAAGCCGGGAAAAACCCGGCTTTAATATAGTTATTTATATCCTATTATACTGTTTCTAAAGCATGATCTACCGTAACTCTCCATCCGAAAGGATCTTCAGATAGGTTGTTTTGTAAATCTACCAGGTCTTTCTTAAGAAGAGCAGCATAGCTTTCTTCATCAGATAATCTTGGAAGCTCCAATTTTTCACCTTGGTACCCTAAAGCCTGGAATTGAGTGGTTACTACTGCAGTACCTACTCCCCATACTTCTTTAAGTTCTCCATTCTTTAAAGCTTCAATTACTGTTTTCACAGGAATTGGTTCTATTTTCACTTCGATTCCTCTTTTCTTAGCTAACTGAATGAAGCTGTCTCTTGTTACTCCG